>Ga0209381_1001009_pt1 | contig 52292 bp, 33 predicted proteins | sample DewCreD2012metaG_FD_184111 | JGI IMG/M metagenome (GOLD analysis project Ga0209381, IMG submission 184111) | Hot spring sediment bacterial and archeal communities from British Columbia, Canada, to study Microbial Dark Matter (Phase II) - Dewar... ... | reverse complement strand
TATGCGCTTAAAACGGGGAACTGGCGTTCCCCTCGGAGCAAGCATGATAAGCCCCTATTTTTGCTTCGAGCGGATCGCCAGGTCGCGTCTTATGCGCTTAAAACGGGGAACTGGCGTTCCCCTTGGAGCAAGCATGATAAGACCCTATTTTTGCTTCGAGCGGATCGCCAGATCCGCGTCTTATGCGCTTAAAACGGGGAACTGGCGTTCCCCTCGGAGCAAGCATGATAAGACCCTATTTTTGCTTCGAGCGGATCGCCAGATCGCGTCTTATGCGCTTAAAACGGGGAACTGGCGTTCCCCTCGGAGCAAGTAAATGTGCGAAATGTAGGCTTAAAACGGGGAACTGGCGTTCCCCTCGGAGCAAATAAATGTGCGAAATGTAGGCTTAAAACGGGGAACTGGCGTTCCCCTCGGAGCAAGAAGGATAAGACCCTGCTTCTGATTGCCATGCCTGCGTTTTGACTTTTCGATGGAATTGTTTATCCTGTGAGGGAAATCACAGTTAGGGAGAAGGTGTATGCACAGAAAATTAGCGTTGAATACGGTTCGGTCCTTGATTCTGTTTGTGCTCTTGACGATGCCTGGCTTTACGGCGTGCTCGTCACCTACGTCTCAACCCGCGCCGACGGCAGAGGGCATCGTGGAGCCGACGCTCACCCCTGCGCCGTCGAAGACGATGACGCCCGCGGCGGAGACGCCCACACCCCCGCCGACGGAGACCGCGACGCCTGAAGCTGTGGCGACAGAAACGCCGGCTACCGGCGGATCCCTGCAGTTCACTTTCGAGGATGGCCTCCAGGGGTGGATGCCGCGCGGCGAAGCGTCGGTCAGTGTGGCGGATGATGTGTCCAATTCTGGCTCTCACAGCCTGCTGGTGACGAATCGCACCGCCAACTGGCACGGCGCGGCAGTGGATGTCTCACCGTTGCTCAAGCCGGGCACGATGTATACGATTGGCGGGTACGTGCGGCTGGCCCAGGGTGCGCCTGCCAGCCGGGTGATTATCACCATGCAACGCACGCCAGCCGGGGGCGATACTGTGTACGAATGGATTGCCCCCAGTGCGGAAAAAGGAGTGACGGATGGCGCGTGGGTGCATTTGCAAGGGCAGTATTCCTTTAGTGGAAAAGCGTCGGAGTTGCTGCTTTACGTGGAAAGTCCCGACGCCGCCCTGGTTTCCTTCTACATCGACGATATCACGATTGTCGGGCAGTTGGAGGTTCCAATCCAGACCGACATCCCCTCCGTCTACGAAACGCTCGCCCCTTACTTCCCGGTCGGTGCGGCGTTCAGCCCGAGTCAGCTCGATAGCGAGCGGCACACTGCACTGATGGTGCGTCACTTCAATAGCCTCACGCCCGAAAACACGATGAAACCCGGCCCCATCCAGCCCAGCGAAGGGAATTTCGCCTGGGCCGGCGCCGACCGGCTGGTCGAGTTTGCCAGGGCCAACCACATGGCCGTCCACGGGCACACACTGGTCTGGCACCAGCAGGCGGCGGAGTGGATGTTCAAGGACGCCGCCGGAAACAAGATGACGGCGACGCCGGAGAACAAGCAACTGCTGTTGAAACGGCTGGAAGCGCATATCCGCGCGGTCGTCGGGCGTTACAAGGACGATGTCAACGTCTGGGACGTGGTCAACGAGGTGATCGACGCAAACCGGCCGGATTGTCTGCGCCGCTCTCCGTGGTACGAGATCACCGGTGTGGATTACATCGTGACGGCTTTCCGCGTCGCGCGTGAGGTGGACCCGGACGCCGTTTTGCTCCTCAATGACTTCAACACCTATCAGGCGAAAAAACGCGAGTGCATTTACACCCTGGTCAGCGACCTGCAGGCGCAGGGGGTGCCTATCGATGGCATTGGCATGCAGATGCACGTCAACATTCAGGTTCCTTCCATCGACTCGATCGAAGCCGCCATTGAGCGGTTTGCCGAGTTGGGCGAAGTCCACATCACCGAGTTGGACATGAGCCTGTACACCAACGATACGACTTCGTATGCGGTGATACCGGACGAACTGTTGCTTCAACAAGGCTACCGCTACCGAGACATCTTCGAGGTGCTTAAACGCCACGCCGACGTCATCGGCTCGGTGACGTTCTGGGGGATAGCCGACGATAACACGTGGCTGAAAACGTTCCCTACGACTCGCCTCAACCTGCCGTTGCTCTTCGACGAGCAATTGCAGGCCAAGTATGCCTACTGGGGCGTCGTCGATCCAACGCGGTTGCCGGCGGAGACTCCGTAACCGGTCGATGCAAAATCTGAAGCGTTACGCTTGAGCAACCGCAGATAAAAAAACGAATGGGCCAATCGCCCATTCGTTTTTTTATCCGGTAAGCGGCTGAAGCCTTACTGCCACAAGTTTGCTAATTGCGTTTCCAGGTTGGCTAAAACGTCAGGCTCTAGCGCCCCGCTCTTGAGCAGATCTTCGAAAGAGAACACTTCAATCGGCTGGTCGGCGGCTTCATCTGGCGGTGGAGGGGCGGCGGGGGGCAACGGCGCGGCTTCCGCAGAGACCGCAGCGGCTTCCGCAGCGACGGGGGCGGAGGTATCACGAACTTGTTTCACCTGTGAAGGCGCGGGTTTGCCCTGGGATTGTGTGAAAATGGGGCGTAGCTTCGCCAACGTATCTTTTGTGTAATAGACAACGGTGCCCAGGCGGGTATCCTGGCCGAAGATCACCACCAGAAAGACGCCGGGAACGATTTGCCCGGAGTAGATGCTGTACTGTTCGCCCTCGTGGAAGTTGAGCTTGAAGGCATTATCCTCGCCGATTAACGCAGCAATGCCCGATGTGGCAGCATAGTTCCCTGCAATCAACGCCCCCAGCGCCGAGACATTCAGGTCTTCGAGCGCACCTTTGGCCGCGACCACTGCCCCGTTGCCTTCGATGACCAGCACACCGCGCGCATTGATTTCGATCCGCAGGTTTAGCAACAATTGATCGACTGCATCGGCCTCGGCGGCGCTCAACTGCAACCCTAGCGCCTCATCCATACCGGGAGGCAGGGCCTGGCGATGCCGGGTCACCTCCCGCGCGACGATGGTGAGCATTTCCTGGGGCTTGTAGGGCTTCGTCAGGAAATCGTTGGCGCCGGCGCGCAGCGCATCGACGACCACGTCCATTGAGCCATGCGCGGTGAGCATCACCACCGGCGTATGCGGCGAGCGCTGCTTGATGTCGCGTAGTAATGCCAGGCCATCTTGCCCCGGCATCTGGAGATCGGTGATCACCAGATCGAAAAAGCGCCGCGGCAAAAGCGCGTGGGCGGCCTCGGCGCTCTCAGCTAGCTCGACCTCGTAGCCTTGATGGCTCAGGATGCGCTGTAGCCCCGTGCGGATGAGCAGATCGTCATCGACAACTAGAATGGTTCCCTTCGATTTCATGCCACACCTTCAGTAATTCGGTTGTGTTGTGTTTGAGTCAGCGCGGTTCCGCTGACTTCCCTATGCCTGGCCGGGCGACGGCTAACCGGGTAATGTGTAGGTGTTCCCCATCAAGTCCAAACCACAGGTCAGCGACTCGACCCAGGCGATGAAACGCGCCACGTTGTCTTTCCCGACGATCATTGCGCCATGCTGGGGGGCGATGATCTCGATATCCAGCGGCTTGACCATCTCGGCCCAGAGCTTTAGCACCTTGTTGGACGGCATATAGCGCCGGTGAAAGCCTTCCATATATTGAATGTGATCGTCGAAATTTTCGACCGTGATGTACGTTTGTCCCAGAGAGGCGCCCAGGTCACCGGAGTAGAGAATTTTCGCTACGGGATCGTAAACCTGGAAGTTGCCGGCGGAGTGCATAAAGTGCGCCGGGAGCAGCAGCAGTTGGCAGCCCATCAGATCGACGGTGCGCCCCCGATCTGGCACGGCTATGATCTTGTCCACCAGAAATTCATCGACCCCGAAGTGGGTGATGAAGCGGATCCACAATTGGGACAGGAGCGCGTGCGCGTCGGTTACCATCAACCAGCCGTTGGCCGCGGCCACGATGTCCGGGTCTTGGTGTGAGAAGAAGATGTAGTCCAGGTTGTTCGGCGAGATCAAGGCGGACAGTTCCTCCAATGCATACGAATAGACCTTGTGCCCACCGGGGTCGAGCAACATGCCGTGCCCTTGATGGATGATCAGGTGTTGGTTGGCCTGCACCATCTGGCCCGACGTGTAATCCTCCAGGAGCACGTTTTTGTGCTCTGCATTTTCGAAAAGCACTTGCGATGGCATAAAGTTGCCTCCTTAAGTAAAATCACACAAACGGTGAGACGTTACCCCGCTATCAAGGTTTCGAACAACGCCTTGCTGAAGCCGGTCACGTTCAGGAATTGCTGTACGCGATGATCGTCATACGATTGTAGCATCACGTTCAGGTCGATATCCATAATCCGATTCAGGGCCACCATACGCTCGGTCTTTTTAGGATCGTTGGCGTAAGCGGCTTCGACGATCATGCTGGCTGCCGTGGCGCGACAAAACATCATCGCCGCGATCACGTAACGCGGCTCCAATCCCACTTCCACGTGCCGGAAGCCGATGCGGTAGCGCCGTTCGAAGTAGGATTCCCCGTATTCGCCATCGGCCAGCGTGATGAGCCATTGCCGGAGATGCCCCTTCAGTTTTTCCACGCGCCCTGGTTCGGCATGGAGCAATTTGGACAAAGGTTCGAATTTCTCCAAATGTGCATAAAATGCCTCGACGACCGCCGCCGCGTGCGTTTCAAGCGCCGGTTTCATTTCCGCCAACAATTGGCGATCGGCGTCTGTTAGCTGCCCTACTTGCTTGATTTCCTGCATAAAACTTGTATCCATTTGCCTACCTCCTACCCCAATTCGGCGGCGACAGCGGCAGCGCACTCCCGAATTTCGAGGAAGACCATACCCAGATTGACGCCCTGCCCTGTCAGCCCTACCAGGACTGCGTTGGGGCCGGCCTGGGTGATCAGGATATAGCCCTCCGTTCCCTGGATCGTCGTCTGTTGTAGACTGCCGCGCTGGAGTTGGCCGACCGAGCGCCCTGAGAGGCTCAGGATCGCCGCGGCGACCGCGCCAACGCGCGCCTGGTCTACCGTCGAAGGCAGATCCGCTGCCATAATCAGGCCATCCATACTTACAACTGCCACTCCGCTGATATCGCCAGAGGTATCGATCAAATTGCGTAGTATCTTCGCCAAACGATCCCGACGTGTTTCTCCTGCCATTGCTCCTTGCTCCTTTTTATCAGTGATTGAATGTTGTTGTTCATCGAGGCGTCGCATCCCTTCCATAATCAACGCCGACCACGGCAAAGTGATGGTCCGGGTTGGCGCTTCACGCCCCTGTTCGACCTCAAAGGTCCCGTCTTCCCAGGTCAACAGGGCATACACGACTTCTTCGCCCTCCATCGCGCCTGATACCGCGTGGACGACTTCCCCGGCTTCGAAATAGACCTTAACTTCCTCCGCGCCACGTTGCGCCGTTAACAACGCGCGTGTTCCAGATTGACAGTGTAACTGGATCAGATCCGCGACAGATAAATCGGCCAGGCTGCCTCTAAGTGCCATACCCCCTCACTTTCCTTTGCTTGAAAAATGCCATGCCTGTTTGATTTTGTTGATGGCTTGGGTCGTTGCTTTCCAATAAACATACTGTGGTTGAATGAAAAGCGCCAAGACGAGGTCCTGCTCCCCGGCCTGGAAGCGGCGGCATAGTACGCCACGTTGCGCGTCGTTTGAGAGCAACATGATCTCGCTCATGTCGCCCCATCCCAGTCGCCGCCCAATGCCCGCCGAGGAACGCAGAATGTCGGCGACGACGGCGGCCAGCGCCTCGGCTTCTTCCCGGTTTTCTGATATGGCGAGGGGCAACCCTGTTGGATCGGTCAGTACCACGGTGCCGAACCCCTCTTCCTGACTCAACTCCAGAATGATTTGTTGTATAGCTTTCACGATGTGGTTCCTCGTTGTTGTGTTTTAAGCGTGTAGTGCAGATAGGCTAGAAGGAGACGGATGGCGGTCTGGAGCGTTTCGGGCACTCCAATGCCTGATGCTGCAGCCGCTTCGTGATAGGGCAGGTTGCCGATTTCCAGCGCCGCTTTCAACTCGGCTACCGGCAGCGCGTCCGGTAAATCGCGTTTGTTGAATTGGACAACGACCGGCAGCGAATGGATGGTTCGCTGCATCCGTCCGAGCTGGCGCTGCATATCGCGCCAGGAAGCGATGTTGTCTTGCAGGCGAGATGCCTGTGAATCGGCCACGAACACCAGCGCATCGGCGCGTCGCAGCACAGCTTCCCGCGTGGCTTCATAATAAACCTGGCCGGGCACCGTATACAGTCCGAACTTAGGCTGTAATCCGGCGACTTGTCCGATTTCTAATTGCATAAAATCGAAAAAGATGGTGCGGTCTTCGCGCGTGTTCAGCGTGAACAGTTCGCTGCGGACGGCGGATTTGGTGCGAGCGTGGATTTGTTCGAGATTGGTCGTCTTGCCGCTCAACGCCGGCCCGTAGTAGACGATGTTCAGATTGACTTCGCGGGTTTTCCAGTTGATGAACATAAGCGTCGCTAGCTCCGTAATAACTACTGCATCACCGGCAGGCGGATGTTGAAGGTCGTTCCTTGACCTGGTCGGCTTTCGGCCCAAATTTCACCACCGTGTTCTTCCACAATCCGATAACAGATGGCCAGTCCTAGCCCGGTGCCGTGCTCCCCTTTCGTTGTATGGAACGGCTCGAAAAGGTGCGCCATAATCTCCGGCGCAATGCCCGGCCCGGTATCAGAAATTTGCACGAGCAGCGTACCATCATTCTCCGTAGCGGCTCGAATTTCCAACAGGCCACCGGATGGCATAGCGTCACGGGCATTGATGATTAAATTCATAAAGACTTCACTCAATTGATCCGGCGCTCCTAACACTTGTGGCAACTGGTACTCGCATCCACACGTCACGGAAATGTTATGCTTGCGCAGATCGTGCTCAACGAGCTTTAGAATGTCGTCGATAAGGCTCCGCAGCGTTACCGGCCGTTTGTCCTTGCGCGGCGGTCGGGAGAAGCTCTGGAGTTGTTTCACCAGGTCGGCGATAACCTGCGCCTGTCTTTCGATCAACTTCAGGTCCTCTTGCAACTCACTACCGTCAGGCAGGTTCTGTTGCATCAAATACAGGTAAGTGAGGATGCCGGTGAGGGGATTGTTGATGTCGTGCGCTACCGCAGCGGCCAGATTCCCTAACGCGGCGAGCTTTTCGGCGTGCCGCAGACGGGCGTGCGCTTCTTCCAAAGCGCGCGTGCGCTCCTCGACTTTGCGTTCCAGCGTGGCATTAAGATCGGCCAGCGCATCGGTGGATTGCTTGAGTCGCAACATCGCGCGTACCCGCGTCAGCAGTTCGGCGTTGGAGATCGGCTCGACCAGCACTTCGTCTGCGCCGGCATTCAAAGCGGCAGCAATATCATCTTGATCATCCGCGTTGGAAAGCATGATAATGGGGATAAAAGTGGGGTGCTGATCGGCGCGAATCTGTCGCGCGACTGTATACCCATCCATATCCGGCAAGTCGGTCGCCAGCAAGACCAGGTCAGGTGTATGGGTGTGCATTGCATCCAGCGCCGCTTGTCCGCTTTCGACGCGTCGCACAATGTAGCCCGCGTTTTGCAGCACTGTGCGCATCGCAAGGACAGAACTGACGTTCGCATTGGCAATGAGGAGTTCGGCAAAGAGTAATCCGCTCATTTATGTGATCTGGTGTATGGTCTTGATATAATTTTCATACGAGAATCTAGCAATTCTATTATATACTAAAAACACCACTGTCTGTTAGGGTTTTGTAGCAGACTTGTGGTAGTTGTGTTGGCAAACCGGATTTTCTCCTGGGCATAAGGGACTTTCATGCGCGTCCGTGGCAGTGCTTGTATTTCTTTCCGCTCCCGCACGGACATGGATCGTTACGTCCGGCCTGCGCGAAGCGGACCGCCAGGTCCGCCTCTTCCTGGACCAGGCGGCGCATCACGTTGGCCGGGGCGCGGCGATGGCGCAACTCTTCGACCATCATCCGCATGGGACGGTCGATGTGGGTGAAGAACGCCTTGTAGCCTGCGCAGAGGTGGTTGAGTCCCGGTTCACCATCCGGTGTGACCGCGATGCGATTTTTGGGACAGCCGCCGTTGCAGATAAAGCGCACCTCGCAGTCGCGGCACTGCTGGGGAAGCGTGTCCTGCTTATCCTGCCCGAACTTCCGTTGCGCCTCCGAGGCGACCAATTCTACGAGCGGCGTCTCCATCATGTTGCCAAGCCGGTAGCGTGGTTCGACGAAATGGTCGCACGCGTACAGGTCGCCATTGTGCTCCATTGCCAGGGCCAGGCCGCACGTCGGCTCAAAGATACACAGTCCGGCGCGCTGTCCCATCCACGCGGCCAGCGCCACATCGAAAATCTGCACGTAGACGCGCCCTACGTCGTGCCGCACCCATTCGTCGAACACGCCGATGAGAAAATCGCCGTACTGCCGCGCGGTAACAGAATGCTCGGTGAGCGCGGTGCCTTCCTGGTAGCCGGTCTCGTTATCGTGCCGCACAATAGGGATGAACTGGACGAACTGCGCCCCCACTTCGTCGCGGAAGAAGCGGTACACCTCGACGGGATGATCGGCGTTGGCCTGATGCACGGTGCAGAGGATGTTGTACTCGACGCCGTATCTGTGCAGGAGGTCTTGCCCGCGCATGACCCGCTCCCACGTGGGCATGCCGCCCTTGTCGCGGCGGTAGGCATCGTGCATTGCTTGCGGCCCGTCGAGGCTCAGCCCGACGAGAAAGTCGTGCGCCTTGAAGAATCTACCCCACGCCTCATCCAGCAGCGTGCCGTTGGTTTGCAGCGTGTTGATGATGCGCATCCCTGGGCGACGGTACTGTTCCTGCAAGGCAATCGCGCGCTCGAAGAAATCGATGCCCATCAGCAACGGTTCGCCGCCCTGCCAGCCGAATGTCACTTCCGGCACCCGCTGCGCTGTGATGTATTGCCGGGTGAAGCTTTCGAGCACGGCATCGCTCATGCAAAAGTCGCTGCCGGGATACAGCTTCTCTTTGGCGAGGTAATAACAGTAGGCGCAATTGAGATTACACACCGGCCCGCGCGGCTTCACCATCACGTGAAACGCGCGCGGGCTGGGGGAAGCTAAGGTCATTGCCACTCCCTGAGAAAAACCACGAATCTTCACGAATCTACACTAATTCGTTCTTCATTCGTAACTATTCAGCCTGAACGCGGATTTAGACAGGATTAACAGGATTTTCAGGATTTGGTAACAAAACAGGCTGAAAATCTTGTTAATCCTGTGAATCCTGTCAAAAAACTGGGCCGGCCTGAACAGTTACCTTCATTCGTGAAAATTCGTGTAGATTCGTGGTTAGATGTTTACTTACTGATAGCCGCCGCTGGTTTCGGCGAGGCCGCGCTCGTTGCGGATTTTCTCTTCGTAGCCGCTGGCCCAGTAAGCGGCAATGGGATTGATCGGCACGCCCATCTCCTCGCGGACGACGGCGAGCAGCGGGCGCACGTCGTAGCGGTACGCCTCGGTGAGGATGCGGTGCGCGCCCAGGACGTCGCCCTCGGCTTGCGCGGCGGCGAGCTTTTGGCGCGGTACGAGCAACGCCTTCGCGTAGGCCTCCTGGCAGTTGAGCACCGAGTAGATCATCGGGGCCAGCTTGCCCTCGACTGCGTGCGACTGGTCGATCATGTAGGCGACGTTGTTCGCCGTAGTGTGCGCCGGTTCGGACGTGCCCAGTTCCGCGTCGGCCAGCTCGTTGTAGATGAGGAACAGCTCGTAAGGGTTGACCGTTCCCACGATCAGGTCATCGTCCGCATATTTGCGGTTGTTGAAGTGGAAGCCGCCCAGCTTACCCTCGTCGAGCAAAAACGCCACGATCTGCTCGATATTGACGCCTTGCGCGTGATGGCCCAAATCGACCAACACCTGCGCGCGTTCACCCAGCTTGAGGCTGAACGCATACGACGTGCCCCAGTCGGGCAAATCGGTGTTGTAGAAGGCCGGCTCGAACAGCTTGTACTCGATCAGCATCCGCCCACCCGCCGGTAAGTGCGCGTAGACCTGTTGCAAGCCCTGCTCGAAGCGGCGCTTGCGTCCGCGCAGGCTATCTTGCCCGGCGTAGTTCGTCCCGTCGGCGAACCACAGGCTGAGATCGCGGCTGCCGGTCTTCGTCATAATCTCGCAGCACTCCAGGATGTGGTCGAGCGCCATCTCGCGGATGCCAGGATTGGGATTGCCGAACGACCCCAGGCGATACTCATCATCCTGGAACACGTTGGGGTTGATCGCCCCCAGCTTGATACCCTGCGCTTCGGCGTATTGGCGCATCGCGGTGTAGTCGTTGTCCTCCGGCTTGTCCCAGGGGATATGCAGCGCCACCGACGGCGCGATGCCCGTCATCTTGTGGACCATCGCCGCATCGTCGAGTTTCTCGCGGGTGGTGACCGCGGCGCCGGGCCAGGCAAACGCCTTGAAGCGCGTGCCGCTGTTCGCGTAGCCCCACGAAGGCGTCTCGATCTTCTGCGCCTTGAGCCGCGCTTTCACAGCTTCGACGTCGATGCCCTGCTGGGTCAAGTCTTCGGCTAACAGGTCGTACATGGCTCGATAATTCATGAAGTCCTCCAATAGTCTTATGGTCGTTAGTCGGATAGTCAAATTTTGTTGGGCGAATTGCCAATTCGCCCTATAGTGGATTCGTGATAAAGTTTTATTCGCGGTTCTGATTATAATGGCGTTTGGCAGGTTCGTCAAAACGAAGGGGCACAAAAACAGGGCTTTATCATTCTCGCCACAGTTCCCTATTTTTGCTTCGAGCGGATCGCCAGATCCGCGTCTTATGCGCTTAAAACGGGGAACTGGCGTTCCCCTCGGAGCAAGAAGGATAAGACCCTGGACGCCGCGTGGGTCTATCATTCTCGCCACAGTTCCCTATTTTTGCTTCGAGCGGATCGCCAGATCCGCGTCTTATGCGCTTAAAACGGGGAACTGGCGTTCCCCTCGGAGCAAGAAGGATAAGACCCTGGACACAAAAAGCTTTCACCAGGGATCTCTAAACGGGAACCAGCGCTCTGACAGCCTGCAATCGTTCGTGGATCGTGGTTTCGGCCGTTTTGAGATCGTAGTCTGCCTGTAAATTGAGCCAGTATTGCGGCGATTGGCCCAGTGCACGTCCAAACAGAAGGGCGAGTTCCGCAGTGACAGGGCGCTTGCCAAGGATGATGTGCGACACTCGCATCGGTGATATCCCAATCGCACGTGCGAACTGCGCCTGCGTCATATCAAGGTCTGTCAGTATTTCAGCCAGAAACTCACCTGGGTGGATTGGGGGTAAACCATTATCAATCATAGTAACCTCTTTTGAATCATACCTTCATTATAAACAATTTGTTTGTGCTCATCAAGTGTCCCATAGGATTCGGAGTGAGGATATGGAAATCACATTACGTTACGGACGAGGTGGGCTACCTGTCGTATTGCCCGACAACGTCGATGTGGTGACGACGCGCTTCACGCCCGGTTTGCCGGACGAGGCGGCAGCGATCCGCGAGGCGCTGCGCCGTCCAATCGCCTCTGCTGCACTGGCAGAATTGGTGAAGCCAGGGGATACGGTCGTGATCGCCCACAGCGACATCACACGGGCCACGCCGAACGCGCGCCTGCTGCCGGTGCTGCTGGCGGAACTGGAAGCGGCGGGCGTCGCACGTGGGGATATCACCCTGCTCAACGCGCTCGGCACGCACCGCCCACAGACGGAGGCGGAACTGCGTGCGATGTTGGGTGACGCCATTGTAGAGCGTTACCATTGTCTTCAGCACGACGGTAACGATGACGCCGGGCTGGTCGCCTTGGGGGAAACCAGTTTCGGACATCCGGTGCGCGTCAACCGCCATTTTATGGAAGCCGACGTGCGCATCCTCACCGGGCTGATCGAGCCACATTTCTTCGCCGGGTTCAGCGGCGGGCCAAAGGGCGTGCTGCCCGCGCTCGCAGGAGCGGAAAGCGTCGTCACCAATCACGGGCGCGCCATGATCGCCCATCCCAAAGCGACGTGGGGTTACACCGAGGGCAACCCCATCTGGGAAGAGATGCGCGAGGTCGCGTTGATGACCAACCCCACGTTTTTGCTCAACGTGACGATCAACGCTGCCGGGCAGATGACGGGCATTTTCGCGGGCGAGATGCTGGCGGCGCACGCCGCCGGCTGTGCCTTCGTGCGCGAGCACGCCATGGTTCCTGTGGATGCGCCCTACGACATCGTCGTGACGACCAACGGCGGCTATCCGCTCGACCAGAACCTCTACCAGGCGGTGAAGGGCATCAGCGCCGCCAACGAGATCGTGCGCGAGGGCGGGGCGATCGTCGTGGCGGCAGCCTGCGAGGACGGCATCCCCGACCACGGTTGCTACGCTGCACTCCTGGCGGAGGGCGGTTCGCCGCAGGGTGTGCTGGACATGCTCGCGCGTCCGGGGTTCTCCGCGCCGGACCAGTGGCAAGTGCAGGTACAGGCGCAAATCCAACAGCGCGCTGCGGTCTATGTCTACAGCGACGGCCTGACCGAGACGCAAATCCGCGCGGCGCTGTTCGAGCCGTGCCGCGATATCGGAGAGACGGTGGCGGCGCTGCAAAAGCACTACGGCCCCCAGGCGCGCATCTGCGTGATGCCTGAAGGACCGTACTGCAACGCTTATGTGCATAGAACAGTGCTTGCTTATCTGTGTGAATCTGCGTCCTGATCAAAGCATCGTCGCCAGCAGCAGGATGCCCGCTTCCACGCCCAGAATACGGGCGAACAGCCGCCACAGGCCGGGTGTGTTGAAATGCCGCAGGCTGTATTCTGCACTACCGATCACTACGGCGGCGGTGAGGATTGCGCCGGGCACAATCACCATCTGCCGCAGCGCCACCGAGCTGTAGTAAGCCTCTCCGTATGGCCCGCCCTCGGCCCAAAAGGCCGCATAAATCGACGATACCAGGTCGGCCACACCGTTAAGGGCATACAGCGCCAAAACGCTGCTTACGATCCACAGCATGGCGGCCAATCCTTTGAGAACGATAGACTTGTTCGAGGCCTGACTTGTCGTCATAGGCGTAGTCCTTTGCTTATGGTTGGCAATTCACAGGCAGCCAGTCTTCGACGCCGGCGACCGAACTGCCGGTGCTGCCCAGATACAAGGACGGGTCGAGGCGCTCGATCTGCAACAGCACCTCGGTCAGGGATAAGTCATGCTCCGTCTCGCGCCAGACCAGCGCGGCGGGGAAGCTCCCGTCCGCTAACGGCGGCAGTACGGCGAAGTGCAGGTGTGTCCAATCGTAGCGATAGCTGCCCTGGTAGCCGAGCAGTGCCCCCGCTTTGACCGGAACATCCGCGCTGCCCGGCGGGAAAGCCGCGCTGACGTAGCTCACCTGCCCGTCTCGTGAAGCCATCCCGCCGTAGAAGGCCCACACCTGCTGTCCGGGGTTCAGCGGATCGTCGTGCAGGATGGCGACGGCGTCGGGCCAGTCCGCGCGCCGCATCAGCCGCCCGTCGGCCACAGCGTAGACCGGCACACTGTTGTCGTAGCCGATACCCATCAACGACAACGTCCTGTTGTACCAGCGCAGCCCCAGCGCGGCGGAGCTGGGGAAGGGCCACGGTGCGCCGGGACACGCGCCATCCACGGGGGGGTTGACCCCCGCCGTGCTGCGCGGGCGGAAGAGGATCGTGTCGGCTTTGAAGTCGCTGGCGACGTAGTGCTCCTGAATGGCGGTGAGCATCTCCGGCGTCCAGCGTTCCTTGTAGACCGCGTAGCCGCGATAATGGTGGATCAGAATCAACGGGAAGGTTTCGGCACGGATGGCGTCCAGCAGCGGCGTTTGATCCCACAGGCCCGCGTTCGCCAGTTGCGTCACCTCGAAGGGTTGGAGGGTGAGCGCCTTGCCGTTCAGGGTGAGCATGCCCATATATTCATCGGCCAGCACCGGCCCGGTGGTTTCTGCGACCAATACGCGCAATTCATCCAGGCTTAGTCGGGGAGAGACGCGGTATTTGAAATCCTGGACGGGATTCCGCAGGGTAAATTGCATCAACATTCCCGCCTGTACCGCCAGCAGGATCAGGGTGACACTGCGGGCGACTGGTGAGACCCACGCCGGGCCGCACGATTCAGCGTCGTCGCGCCAGACTTTGCCACTCCACGTCAGCACCGTCCCCGCGACAAGGGCCAGCGCGGCGCAGAGTTCCAGCAAATAGTTGACGTTCGAGCCGATTTTGCCGATGGTGCCCGCGGAGAGCAACGCGCCTGCCAGGTAAGGCACCACCATCGGCCACCCGGCGGCCCTACCGAGTTTACCCCGTCCGCGGGCGGGGATCACGACGATCAGCACGGCACAGAAAAGTAGCAGGATAGGAGCCAGCTCACGTAGCTCGCGCGCGTAACGCATCACCGTATCAACGTTGAACGGGTTGACGTTGGCCGTAACGATGTTGAAGAAGAAGCCCCCACCGGTCGCCAGGTTGAGGATCAAAAAGAGGGTCAGTCCCACTGCTCCCACCATCCCGGCCAGAGCAAGGGCAGCGCGCCACCCCCGCCGCACGAACACCCAGACAAAGGCGGCGAATGGCGCCGCCAGCCCGTAGGATTGCCGGGTGTAGATCGCGGCGGTGAGCAGGAGCGCCGTCCCCACCAGCGCGCGATTGTGCTGCGGCCAACGCGCGATCACGTAGAGTGCGGCGGTGCTGAGGGCCAGCGCCAGCAGATCGATGCGCGCCAGCTTGGCCCAGCTCGCCACGTAGGGGAACGCCAGGAACAGCAGGGCCGTGAGCCGTGCGGCGAATCGATCTCCACCTGGCCGGTCGCCGGCCTGTGCATCGACCACGCCGCCCAGAAAGTAAGCCACTGCCAGCGCGCTCACAATCGAGATCAGGCGTCCCGCCCAGAAGTTGGGGCCGAAGAGCGCCACGAAGGGTGTCATCGCCAGGACGTAGAGCGGCGGGTAGTTGGTGATGGTGTAGGGCGGCGTGTCGAGGTTGGCGCGGTAGATGGGGCGTCCCTCGGCCAGCCGCATCGCCTGATCCACCAGCGGCGCTTCGCCGTAGTCCAGCGGGTACGGGTAGAGGAGCGCCAGGACGGCGTGGATGACGAAGGCGATCAATGCCACGGCGAAGACGACACTGACGAGCATGCGTGCTCCCGCCTCCAGGTAGGAGGCGGGAGCCGTTGATTCAGCAGCAGGTGAATGCATTCGGATTCCTTAATCAGTGGTTGCGCAAGACCAGCGGGAGATAGATCGTACCGCCTGTTTTTGTGCTGATGATCACAGGCCGCACCTCGGCCCACGTGCCGATGGAGAGCGTCTCGGTCAGCACAGTCCGCTCCCATTCGCCGGGCAACACCTCAAATGTTTTGGTGAGCGTCACCGGCTGTGTGAGGCCGACCGGCGCATCCCAGCGCAGCGCGCCGGCGTCGAGATCGTAGTATTCGGGGATATCCAGGATGTTGAAATCGTTGGTCTGCCGCCCGCCCCATACCCACAGGCCGGGCCGCCCGGCGCCTGCACCGGCGGGGATGAACGCGCCGGCGTGGTTGCGCCGCGCCTGGTTCAGGTCGGCGAAGGTTTCATCCCAGGTATCGGAGGCCACGTCGTAGCGCAGCGATGTGGCATACTCACCGGGCCATTGCCCGCACCCGGCAATGACGACCGAGCCGGCCAGGCGGTAGGGCGAGGCCGAATCGAAGCCGAAGGCCGGCATCTCGTCGCAGGCGACGGGCAGATCGGCCACGCCGGCGTCGTCCCAGGCGATGGGGTTGGCCGTGTCGAGCCGTTCGGTGATGGTGAGCGGGCGCAGGAGCCCACTGGGATAATCATCACCGCCGATGGCGTAGATGACGCCGTCCACCACTGCCGCGCCGATGTAGCTGCGGGCGTGGTTGAGCGGCGGGCCGGCCGTCCAGCGGGAGCCGGCCGGCGCGGTGATGTCGAAGATGTAGGTGTCGGAAATCACGGCAGAGTTGTTGAATCCGCCGAAGACGTAGGCGATGTTGTTCACCACCGCCACGCCGCCCGGCGAGGTTGCCACCGGGTACGGGTCGGCGTTGAACACAACGGTGGTCTTGCTGACCGGATAGAAGCCCTGCACCATATTCGTCACGCTGCCGGTGTTGAGCCGTCCACCGAATGTGACCAGCACTTCGTTGCCGCCGCTATCGGTGAGGCGGGCGATGTTGTAGTTGGAGACCGGGAAGGGCATATCCACGCCCGTGTCGGTGTAGACGCCGCTTGCGGGGTCGAATTCCCAGATCCGGCCGTCCGTCGGCGTGCCGGTGCGCCCGCCGAGGAAGTAGACGTGCCCCGTGGCCTCGGAATACTCGGCGTCGAAGCGCATGTAGGCGAAGGGCGCAGCGGGCGCTTCGACCCACGGATAGGGCGTGACCGTCCCAACGGTCGGCGTGACATTGTAGTTCAACAGAGTGAGCCGCGCCATGTCCCATTCCTCGCGCAGCGTGAAGGGCGAGCCGGTCTCGACCACGTCCGTTACGGTGACGATGTCGCCGAATTCGACACCTACAGGCCGGCCTTGTATCCAGGGCTGAGCGTTGATCCGTTTATTCCAATGGGGGAGGGGGACATCGAAGGCGGTGGTAGCGGTCATCACGTAGCCGTGGAAATCGAGCACGGCGGTGTTGGTGACGCGCTCACCGGGGTTGGCGGTGACGAGCGCGTTGAAGGTGAGTGTGACGGTTGGCGGGATCGTCACGCATGGTTCGGAGGGTCGGTAGTGGCTCGTGTTGCTATACACAAATCCAGCCGTCAGCCCACCCACTGACCAGATTTCACCGCCGGATTTAGCCGTGGTGCAGAAGCTGCCGTTGTAAGCCGACAACGCGTCTGGGATTGGATCGCTGATGTTGATCCAGGTAGCGCCGTACCAGTCCGTATAATCCAGGCGTTCGGTCAAGGTCACGGCATCGAAATAGCCGCCACCGTCCGCGTCGCCGCCGATGGCGTAGAGGTATTGGTCGGTCGCCGCCAACACGAAGTCGGAGCGGGCGCTGGTGAAGGTGGGGCCGGTCTCCCAATAGTCGTCTGCCATGTTGTAACGCAGGGTGGTTGTGATGTTGTGCGTCGGTGCGCTGTCGCCCCACCCGCCGACGAGGTAGAGGTACTCGTTGACCTGTCTCCACCCCGCCGCCGAGGTCGAGATGGGCATCGTCGCGCCCAGCGCGTTCCAGGCGCCGGCCGCGATGTCGTAGATATTGACCTGATTCGATGCGCTGCCGGGTAAGAAGTCATTGTCGCCGCCGGCGAGGAAGAGCCGCCCATCCCACGCGCCGAATGCCGCGCCCCAGACGCCGCGCGGCAGGGATGGGCCTTCCGTCCAGGCGTCGCGGGCGATGTCGTAGATGTAGAATTGCGTGGTTCCACTACCACCGGCAACATAGATGCGGCCCTGGTAGCACACCGCCGATGGGCCTTCGACTGGCGCGGGGAAGCGCGCGAGCGTCGTCCAGGTATCCGTGTCCGCGTCGTAGCGCCACATATTCTCGGTTGCGCTGGTCGGCACGCCAGAGATGATATAGAAGCGATTCGGCTCGCCAGGGCATTGCGCGTGCGCATAGCGCACCCGACCGGTCGGCAACGACGCGGCCTTGTACCAGGTATTGGAAGGCGAAAGCGCGAGCCAGGGCGATGCAGCGGCCAGAAGGCCGGAAGTGCTGCGCGCGGCGGGGACAATCTGGGAGGTTGTCTCCGCTTCTGGGATACTCAACGTGCGTTGGGTTACAGATGAGGCCGGCGTGTTGTCCCAGTAGATTGCGCCATCGCCCCCGTTGTACCAGGCGTTGCCGTAGCTGGCGCGCAGGCCGCCGGCATATTCCACGCCCGCCGGCAGCGTGTCGGTCAGCCGCAACGAACCCAGCAGCGGATCCTGGCTGTTGAGGGTAAGGGTGTAGGTGATCAGTTGGCCGTTATAGGCCACTGCCGGACCGTTTTTAGTGAACACGGGTGGTTGGAATGTGACGCTGCGCGCTTCGGATGCCATTCCCTCTGGGTATAGTCGTTCTTGGATCGTGACTGGTACCTTGTCGGTGATATGTAGTGTCTTGACCAGCCGCTCGGTTGTGCCGGGCAGCAACGTCACGGACCAGTCGCCATCTACAAAAGCGCCGCGCGTGTGGTATTCATCCGTTAGCATCACCGGATAGCTGCCCCAATCTTCGGTCAATTGAACAAAGAGTGGCTCCGCGCCAACATAATCCAGCCGATCCACAAGTTGGACATCATCGGTGGGGACGACGGTGAAGGGGCCTGCGTTGTAGCGGCCCACGTAGTTGCCGTTGATGTAGATTTCCTTCGTCCAGGTGATGGCGGGGCGCGACGCGATGTGGACAGCGGCGCTGGCTCTATACTCGCGCGGGCGAAGCAAGGCATTGGCGAGCACGCGCCGGAGTAAGGTAAAGTCAGCCGGAGCGTTCCAGTACGTAGAGAAGGCTGAGTGAATAAACCAGACCAGATCGCCGCCGCCGGCGAAAGTTTTGTAAAAGTAAGAGGGATGACCATCGCCATTCCGCGCGATAATAGCGATGTCGGGATCGGTGGCGCGCAATTGATACCAGCGCGCGCTGCTATTGACGAAGTCCCGGCTGGCGGGTAGCCCCTGCGCCAGAGGATGGGCCGCGTTGGTAAGTGTGAAATGCGGGGAAGCGGTCTCCACCCAGTGGTAGGTGGCAGTGTCATTGGCTACCAGGTATTGGTTGACGCCGTCCACGAAATCGCCCCAGGCAGTGCCGCCAATGAAAATGGCCCGCTTGCCCTGGTCAATCACATCCGTGCGGATCTTTTGGGTGCTGGTGATATTGACGTGCCCACCGTCCATCCCAATGATGACCACGTCGTAAGGCGTAAAGTCAATGCCGGTCCAATCCGATTCGGCATAGATCGTGTCGTAGGTATAGCCCAGCTCGTCCAGCGCCCGTTGCACCGAGCCGTTCAACTCTGTGGTGCGGAGAACTAAGATGGATTGTTCCAAGGGGGCTGCGCAGCCAGGCATGTCACAGGTCAGCGTCGCCGTGTTGACCAGCGTGGTCGAGACAGGCGCCGTGGCCTCGACGGCGTAGGTGACGGTGATGACCTCCGGTGGCGGCTCGTGGCCTACCGCCTCGCAGCGCGTGGTGCGGTTGCCACTGTAATCCATGACCCAGATTTCCGGCGGCCATTGGCCTTCGATGAACGTGATGCCAGAGTTGGAACCGACGCCGTAGTTGACGCAGGTAAAGGTTTCCAGCGCGTTGCAGCGCAGGTCGGTGACGACGACGGTTTCATTGCTCCAACTGGAATGGTACAGCACCCCATTCTGCGCGTCGTAGTCAATGCCGGCGTTATCGGCGATTCCCGGCACGGTGCAGGTCATCACCGTGCCCCAGGTGTTGGTGACAAACTGCCCGGCCTTGAGCAGGTCGAGTTCGTAGACCAGTCCGCCGTCGAAGAGTGCGGTGGCAAAGTAGCGAGGGGGTGAACCGGGCACAACGGCAATGTCCACAGTGAAGGTAATTGCCGATCCATCGTAGCTGTCGTTGCTCATATCGGCGGTCTCCCAGGCGTTGATGATGCGGCCGGTTGGATCCATCTCGACGATGTTATCGTGACGACCGCCGCCGCCGCCGTAATCAACCAGGAAGTAATGTCCGCTGGCGTAGTCATAGCCGATGCCGCTGCGCCAATCAGACCAGCCGGGATTCACGTCCGACAGGCTGAAGCTGTGCAGCACGGGATGCGGGACGGGATAGTCCACATCGTGGATGAATTCCGGGCCGCTGCCTTCGTGGACGTAGCGCGCGAAGTCGGTTTCGGGATTGTAGGCCAGCCCTGCGGCATTAGTGGCCCAGGTGTTGGTGAAGACTTCCATCTCGCTGCCCGCGCCGGCCGCGCTGTACGCGCCTGTTGGTCGCGTCCAGTAGACCGCGTGCTCCGTCAGGCTGTACCAGGCCGTGCCGTAGGTGGCGTTGACGGAGCCGATAAGCGTCGCGCTGGCCGGCAGCGTGTCCACCAGCTCCGCCGTGCCGGTGAGCCAGTTCGGCGCGGTGATGACGACGGTGTACGTGACCACTTCGCCGGGATAGACCCAGTCGGCGGAGGCGGCTTTCTCGACGGCTACACCGCAGTCGCACTCCGGGCATTGCAGCAGTTGCTCGGTCAACGTTCTAGGGGCGAAGCCGGCGGGTGAACCATCCACTACGTAGACCTTGTCCAGCACTGCTGCGCCTTCAACGCGATAGACGCTATAAAGCGGGTCGGGGCCGTAGACGAACTTGCCCAACTCTTGGCTGAAATACGCCGAATGTTGTATCAAGATCCAAGCGGCATTGACGCCGTTGGCGAGCCAGAGCTGGCGTCCGTTGGCAGCAACCTTCTCCATATCGGCCATGCCCCACCAGGGTTCGGGCAGCAGCCCCAGGTCGGCATTGGGCGGGTTGAAGGTTGCGGCCGCGATATCGTAGCATTGCGTGTCGGCATAGACGTTGCCGCTGCTGTCAACGCCGCCACCCACGCAGACGCCGCCCGCTGTGCCGATCCAGGGAACGTACCACCCCGCATGGAAATCGAAGCCAGTGGGGATATGCGTAAAGTTGCCTAACAGCGTTGCCGTGTTATTCGCTGGATTGTAGCGATATAGCGTGGTCAAATTGCCGTTGCCGGCGGCCGTTGCACCGCCGGTGATGTAACACGTGTTGGCGCGATAGTCTACCACGATGTCGGGCGACCAGATACCGTTCGCCGGCAGAGGAGAGGGCAGCGTCGCCGTGTCCCATGTGTTGCTGGCAATGTGATAGCGATGCCACGTACCGGTCACGACGCCGGTGGCGTCGGGCAAGAGCAAGATGACCGGATCGGTGGGCGTGACGTACCCAAAGCAGGCGTCTATCGGGTAATCAATGATGGGCGACGGCTCGGCTGCGCCGGTGCTCCAGGAATCGGTCGCCGGATCGTAGATGTCTACCGCGCCGTTGCTGCCGTAGCCTCCCACGTTGTACAGCTTGCCGCCGTACTCGATGACCGCGCCGTCCATCGAAGGAGCGGGCGAAGCGGTGCGCGTGACCCATTCTGTCGGCTCGAGCGCGCGCTTGGCGATCACGGTCGTATCGGAAATGGCCGGGTTGCTCGCCAGAGAGGCCGTGATGGTGATGTAAACGGTCGTACTATAGAGCACGCCGCGGTCAATTTTGACCAGCGCATCGAAGGGCTTGACGCCGTTATTCGGCACAACGCCTAGCGAGGCCGGCAATTCCACGCTCACGCCGGGACTGGTCGCGTAGGAGAGCAACATTTCACCGGCGGCGCCGGTGTGGTTGGCGAAGTAGAGGGTGTGCGTCTGCTCGGCGCAGGGGCACCCTTCCGTTTCGAGCAGCGAGGGCTGCAAGACGGCCCCACTCGCCGGTTGGCACGGCGGCGCCATCGTGTATCCCGGCGCGGTGCAGGCCGCCAGGTCGGGCTGGAGCAAGAGGTCGGGGTTCACCAGGTGCGCGTTCAGTTCACCGGCGAAATAGGTCCGTGAGATATAGCCCGTCGCCTCGAAGGTGAGCGTGTACGGGATCCCCGCGGCCAGATGGGGCAGGTTGTAGATGCCTGTGAACGGATCGCTCCACGTCTCGTTGTACGGCGCGGGCGGATCGAAGGGATCCCCGGTCACGGTGACATGGGCATAGACCGGGTATCCGGTGTTTGCGTCTATCACTCGCCCGGTAATACTCCAGTGCGCCGCTGGTGTCAATGGGATGTCGGTCTGTCCTTTACCAGTATCTACGGTCGCCGCGATGGTGTTGGGGGTGTAACCGTAGGCCTGCGCGGTCACGTTGTAGGGTTCATTGTCGGGGACGCGTATCTCGTAATAGCCGGTTTCGTCGCTCACGGCGGAGAACGTCATGCCGGTAGTCGGATGGATGGTTTCTACGTGCGCGTGCGCTATGCCGCGCATCGTCGTCGCATCGTAAATCGTCCCGTACAGGCGCCCCCAGAAGTACGGCTCGGAGTCCGACCAGACGTCGGCGTTGCCGCGCCGGTCATCGCCCCAGACGGTGTAGAAGTAGCCGCCGCCGGCCGCCGCGCCGTCATAGTCGCCGTGGTAACAGGCCACCAGGCCAGGTCCGGCGGACACCACCGGCGACGATTCATCGCTGACGCGCTGATTGGCCTCGAAGGTCACGCCGCCGTCGAGCGAAAGCGCCATATAGCGGTCGTAGGTCCAGTTGTTGGCCGGGTCCAATCGCCGATCATACCAGAAGACGCCGATGACGCCGGTTTCCCCCACTGCCAGCGCCGGAAAGAACTGGTCAGTCCATGTCCAGGTGTCATTCACGCGGATTTGGTTCTCCCACGTCACACCCTGGTTGAGCGAGCGGCGGTAGTAGACATTGACCACGTCGCCGTAGTCGTAGCCATCCGGGTCATAGGAATAGACGACGTGCAAGACGCGGTTGTGATCCACGGCGATCTGCGGGTAAGGGTAATAGCGGATGTTGCCGTTGAGCGCGGGGCGGCCACAGTTTGTCGTCGCCGTCGCGTCGCGCGGGTTGGTCCTGTTGTTCATCGGGTTTGTCAGTGCAGTCCACGTCGCGCCGCCATCGGTCGAGCGCGCCATCTCGATGTCAATGGGGCCGTCCGGCCAGACGTCCCAGTGCGTCCAGGCCACGTAGACGTCGCCGGTGACGGGGTCCACCGCCGGCCACGCGCCGTTGACTTGATTGTGCCCGCTCACGTCCACCGCTGCGGACCAACTCTGCCCGCCGTCATCGGAACTGGCGGCGTAGATATGCCAATCGGCGGCATCCATCCAGACGGCGTAGAGGCGGCCATAGTAGGGGCTGGAGGGGTTATTGTCCACCGCCAGCATTTCCTTATCGTCCGTGCCGCCGTCAATCATCCCCACCCAGCCGTCCGTGTTGCAGGATGCGCCCAGGTCCCACAACCCAAGACCGCTGATGTCAAGTGTGGCGAGGTAGAAATGGCCGTCGGCGCGCCGCCAGACGAGGGATGGGTAGCCGTAGGAGTTGGCGTTGTTGAGCGAGCCGTGGTCGCTCCACGTCGCGCCGCCGTCGTTGGAACTGCTAAATCCGGTGAAGCCGGTGCCTTCCACGACGCCGTGATAGGAGTCATTGTAGGCGGCGCACAGCACACCGTTGTCCTCGTTGTAGGCGACGACGGCGCCGCTCTGCGTCGTCGAGGTCATCTCGCCGGTCGGGTCGTTGACCAGCACATCGTTGCCCAGGGCGGTCGTTGTCTGGGGAAGCAACACGGTTGCAGCGGTATCTGCGACAGCCGCCGCCAATTCAGTTTCTCGTCCGCAGGCGTGGAGTAGCGCCGTCTCCAGCGCGCCGGACATCATCCCGCGCGCGACTGGATCGTCGAGCAAGGCGCAGTTGGGTGAGGCTACAGCCGCGCCGGGTGCAGTGGCCGGCGCTGCGCCGGTTGAGGGAGGCGGAGGTGTTTGCGGCAATGGAGCCGTTTCCTGGAATGTGCCGCTCGCCGGCATATTCGCGGACACGGCTGCGGATACTTGTCCTGTTCCGCCAATGGGGGCCAAAAATAAGGTGAAGATCAAACTTACGTGAAGCCAAAGCCAAATCTTTCTTGAGGAATGCAGCTGGTACATAGTTTCTCCTTTCGTACATGAAATTGCTTTCGATCCGTCTTTCCGGGTTTGTGGCAAGAAGGTGTGATGGTCAAAGAAATATTGCACCGCAGAGGGCGCAGAGTCCGCAGAGATTTATAGAATTTTCCCGCGCTCTCGGCGAACTTTGCGGTAAAAATACCTGCCCGGCAAGTTCAATATCGCGTTGACCAGTGCATTTGTGGCAAGAAAGTCGGATTGCTGGACAATGCTACAAATTTAAGTGCAAGTCAGAGGCTGGCGACCACGGTAAATTGAAAACAGAGGGACGTTACACTATACAGTCCCGCACACCGGACACTGCGGATTGCGTTCGACTGTCACTACCTCGAACGAAGTCCACAGGCCCTCCCACAGCAGGATTTTGTCGACAAGGGGTTTATCAAGGCGCAGCAAAATTTTGACGGCTTCTACCGCTTGAAGGGCGCCGATAACGCCCGCGGATGCCCCCAGCACGCCCAGTTCTGCCGGGGTGGGGTATGTCCCCGGCGCCGGCGTATGCGGAAACACGCAACTGCGGCAGGCATGGTCGGGAAGATAGACGCCCATCTGCCCCTCGAAGCGGGATACCGCGCCCCACACCAGGGGGACACCGGCGCGCACGCACAGCTCATTCATCAGCGCCTTGGTTTCCAGATTGTCGCTGGCCTCCACGACAAGGTCGTATTGTTGCACGAGCGCCAGGCCGTTGTCGCGCAAGATGAACACTTCGTGGGGAACGGCTTTGACTTCGGGGTTCAGCGCGCGGAGCCGTTGGACGGCGGTGAGCGCCTTGCTGCGTCCTACGTCACGGACGCCATACAGGATCTGCCGGTTGAGGTTGGAGGGTGAAACCTGATCGTTGTCGGCAATGCCCAAAGTCCCCACGCCCGCCGCGGCCAGGTAGAGCAGAATGGGTGATCCCAGCCCGCCGGCGCCCACGACGAGCACCCGTGATCGGCGCAATTGCGCCTGACCCGCTGCCCCGATTTCCGGCATCACGATTTGACGTTCATAGCGCTCATCCATAGCATACCTCGCTGCTCAGTGCGGTCAACCCTGACGAAGGCAGGCGAACCTTTGGTCTATTCCATTATAGTCCTGTCTCTGGCATAGGCAACAACAGACGCAAAAACAAAGCGACCGAGATGGTCCTCGGTCGCTTGTGAATCGGTTAATGCTACAGCCTATATTCTGGCCTAGGCTTCTTCGCTGGGGCGCTCCGCCTCATCGAACGGACTCACGCCAGCCGGAGCAGCCGGAACGACGATGTCATGATCATCGACAGCGGGAGCAGGTGCTGATGGCGTCGAGGGCGGCAGCGCTCCTGGCAGGATGGGGCCGGACGGTCGCGGTGGTTTCGGCGCGCGCGGCGCGGTGGATACGCCGCCCTGGGTCGCGTAGGGCATCGTCCCAAAGCGCGTCAGCAAGACAGCGCCGGTCGCCAGCGGGACCAACACGAACATCAAGATGCCGTGGATGGGCCAGAAGACGCGCGTCATCGCCAGCACCAGCGTCAACACTGCCGTGCCGACGACTGCTGCCGCTACCGGCTGCGGCTGTGGCTGGTTGAAGAGGCTGGTCAGGATGCGCTTGCCCAGAATCAATCCCAGGGCTATCCATCCCAGCAGCAAGCCTACGCCGACCACCAGCCAGCCGAGCAACGCAAACGGGCTGAGGCAGATCGTGATTGCCAGGAGCGTCAACACGATGAACGCAACAAGGTAGACAAGTAATCCCATACCGAACGACGTCAGGGCCGCTTCCTCAATCGCCCGTCCCACCCGCTCGGTCTGCTGGGGCCAGATGCTCACGATGACCAGCGCCAGCAAACTCAATACCACGACGCTCACAATGGCCTTGAGCGTGTTCCACAATCCCTGCACCCATACCGGACGAGAGTGGATGGTGACGCTGGGATTGGGACCGGTAGAAGGCGGCGGAACTTCGATGGGGAAATCGCGGTCGAAGTCGAATTCTCTCTCGGAGAACGGGGTGATTTCCCCATCGACCACCGCGCCATCCCGTTGGTCAATCGCGCCCGTTGCGGACACATCGCCGCTGACGTAGGCTGTCTCGCGCAGCACCAACGCGCCGATGACAAGCACGTCCCCGTCAACGTTGCCGGCAATATTTGCATCCCCAAAAACAACGAGCGTGCCGTTCAGGTTGGCCGATTCCTCGATATCCAGCGTCCCGAAAACGGTCAGATCCCCGTTGAAATTGGAATCGGGCTTGAGCGTGGCGGGGCCACCAAACACCGTCATATCGCCGGTGGCGGTGTTCCCCGCAGCCAGGGTGTAGGGGCCAAAGATCACGTTGCCATCGCCTTGTGGGCCAGGCGCCGCCAGAACCGGCGCAGGCCCAAAGGCGAGGGCGGCAAGGCACATCCCTAAAACTATGGTCAACAGCAAACGTTTCATCATCCATCTCCTTTTTTTCTTTATTCTTTTATATATCCGACATCCCGCAGCTCTGGACTACCGGGATGGATACACCTTGTTACAGCGCCCGATGCGCGCTGGCGATCTTGCTTTCAAGCTGTGGCACCGGCAGCCCGCTTGCGGCGGGCGTACCACACGACCATCACGCTGGCAAGAATGCTGTTGGGCGTGAGAAACAACAGCGCAGCCCCGGCCATGCCGAGTATCAGCGGCAAGAGGGACTTAATCGTCACCGCCAGTCCTACCAGGGTGCGCATCAGCGCGGCGAACAGGACCTGGCGGCCTGAGATCATCACGACAAGCGCACGTACTGCACTGGATAGCGCCGCGCCAAAGTACGCCCATCCGACCCAGGCCACCAGTCCCACGACAACCGCCCCAACGACAAATTGCAACATCCGGCGCAGTTTCTGCTTGTGCGTGATGCGCTCGACGGTGCGCGCAGTAAAATCCAGCGCGAGCATGGGCGGCGGTGCAGCCGTGCGCAAGAGCATATCGACCTGCGCCATCGCTGCCCATTCCTGCCGGCAAGCTTCACATTGCGCGAGATGCGCCTGCCAGGACGCTTCTTCCTGCGGAGAGAGCGTCCCTTCACACACACGCATCCACCACGCATCGCTGTGCATGTCAGTGATTGGATCACGCAGCATATTTTTCCTCCTCCATCAGATTTGAACCCACAATAAGTTGTGCCATCACCCGGCGGGCACGGAAAAGCCGGGATTTAATTGCCGAGATACTCAACCCTGTCACTTCGCCGATTTCGGTATAGGACAGCCCTTCCCAATAGAACAAGGTGATGACGGTGCGATCCAGAGGCGGCAAACTTTCCAACATTTCCTGAATCTGAACCTGTTGTTCATGGTGCAGCATTTCCGACTCGGGGTTGGGGCTGTGCCCGGCCTGCCATTCCCATGCGCCGTCCTCGCCCATCCCATCCAGCGAGACGGCAGGTTTGCGCCGCCGGATGCGATCAACACATTCGTTCGAGGCGATGCGCAGCACCCACGGCTTGAAGGGCCGTTCTGCGTCATAGGTGTGCAGATTCAGCACGGCCTTGATCAACGCCTCTTGCGCGGCGTCTTCAGCTTCCGTGTACTCGCCTAACATTCGATAGCAAAGGTTAAAGACCGGCTGCTGATATGTCGTCACCAGACGGTTAACCGCCGCCTCATCACCACGTTGAGCTAACAACAACCATTCTTCCATTTTTCCCGACCCTGTTTCTTAATACGCAGGAGTTAAAAACGAGTTGCAGAAAAAAAGGGCGACTTGATCAGTCGCCCCTTTTTCATCCATTGTGCATTGTGCTAGATGCGGAAAGGCTGCTGCAAATCCGAAATCAGGAAAGATTCCGGCTCTACGTCCTCGTCGCTGAGCAGCGTGCCTTTGGGCAGTTCCTTCTCCACCGCCACCCCTTCGTAGTCGTCGATGGGGCCATCGGAGCCTTCGATGTCGCCGCGGTAGCCGGTACCGGCGGGGATCAGCTTGCCGATGATGACGTTTTCCTTCAGGCCGTAGAGCATATCCTCGTCGGAGCGGACGGCGGCATTGGAGAGCACTTTGATGGTGTGCTGGAACGAGGCCGCCGAAAGGAACGAGTCGGTCGCCAGCGCGGCCTTGGTGAGGCCCAGGAGCACCTGACGCGCGCGCGCCGGAGCCTTGCCCTCCGCGACCAACTGACGGTTGAGGCGCTCGAATTGCACCCGATCCACCAGATCGCCGGGCAGGTAGTCGGTATCGCCAGACTCGGTGACCAGCACCCGGCTGAGCATCTTGCGGATGATGATCTCGAAGTGCTTGTCGCTGATGTTCACGCCTTGTGAGCGATAGACCTGCTGCACCTCGCTGAGCAAGTGCACCTGCACCGCATCGCGCCCCTGGACTTGCAGGATGCGGTGCGGGTTCGGCACACCCTCGTAGAGCTGCGTGCCGGAGGTGATCTTTTGGCCTTCGGCGACGAGTAAGCGCGCCGCCGGCGGCACGGCATACGTGTGCTCGTCCCGGATCTCGTAGACCAGGAGGAGATCGCGGTCGTCGCGGGAGATGCGCCCGTTGGCCTTGGCCCGCAGTTCTTTCGCATCTTCGGCGTTGCTCCGCGCCAGTAGATCGTTTTGTTTGACCGTGTCGCCATCTTCCACCAGGATTTCCCAGCCTTCGGGGATTTCATAGCTGGCCCGTTTGACCTGGCTATCGACGATAGACACCGTCACCACGTCGCCCTCACGAATCACGTGGACGACGCCGTCCTGGTCGGCGATTTCGGCTTCACCGCGCGGCGACTTGCGCGCTTCGAGCAATTCCTCGACACGCGGCAGACCGCTGGTGATGTCACCACTGGATGAAGCCGTACCACCGGTGTGGAAGGTGCGCAGGGTCAGTTGGGTGCCGGGTTCGCCGATGGACTGCGCCGCAATGATGCCCACGGCAGTGCCGATCTTCACCAGGCCGCCGCGGCCCAGGTCGCGCCCGTAGCACATCGCGCAGATGCCGTGCTCCAGTTCGCACGTCATCGGCGAGCGCACGTAAACTTCCTCAATTTCCAGGCGGTTGATGAGCTCTGCCCGGTCTTCATCAATTTCTTCGCCTTTGTCGACGATGACTTCTCCGGTACGCGGGTGCAGCACCGGCGCTGCCGCGGTGCGCCCCAGCAGGCGCACGGTGATCGGTTGCCCGCCGATGTTGTCCTGGCGGCGAATCCAGATGCCGGTGCGAGTCCCACAGTCGACGGCGTTGATGATGATGTCCTGCGCCGTGTCTACCAGGCGGCGGGTCAGATACCCGGCGTCCGCCGTGCGCAGCGCGGTGTCGGCCAGACCCTTGCGCGAACCGTGTGTGGAGATGAAGTACTCCAGCGCGGTCAAACCCTCGCGCAGGTTGGAGCGGATGGGCAAGGGGATGATGCGCCCTGACGGGTCGGCCATCAGGCCGCGCATCCCGGAAAGCTGGGCAATCGGTCCAAACCCACCCTTGGATGCGCCGGAGCGCGCCATGACGGCGATGGGACCATCGGGGTCCAGGTGGGCAGAGACGGCCTTGGAGACCGAATCACGCGCCTGTGACCAGATTTCGATGGTGCGGTTGTACTGTTCTTCTTCGGTCAGCAGACCGCGGCGGTACTGGCGTTCGATTTCGCCCACTTCGCGGGTGGCGTCGTTCAGGATGGCCTGTTTTTCCTCTGGAATGGTCAGGTCGTAAACCGAAATCGTCACGCCGGAGATGGTGGCGTAGCGGAAGCCCATCGTCTTGATGGCGTCGGCAAAGTCGACGGCAGCCTGAGCGCCGATGCGCCGATAGCACAACGCGATCAGGTCCTGCAAATCGCCTTTATCCAGCGGCTTGTTGATGTAGCGCAACGGGTCGGGCACGATGCGGTTGAAAAGCGCGCGCCCCACCGTCGTCTCGATCGGTTGTGCCGGCGCGGGGCGATCATCGTAGACCTGGGCGACCTTGATCCGGGCGTGGATACCGACTGTCCCCAGGGCGTAAGCCATTTCTACTTCGTCCAGATCGGCAAAGGCTTTCGGTTCGCCATTCTGGGTTGTCACATCCATGGTCATGTAGTAAATGCCCATGCACATATCCTTGGACGGCCCAATGATGGGCTGTCCATCGGCGGGTTTGAGGAGGTTGCGCGACGCAAGCATCAGCTTGCGGGCTTCCTCGACCGCCTTGCGTGAGAGTGGGACGTGCACGGCCATCTGGTCGCCGTCGAAGTCGGCGTTGAAGGCGGAGCAGACCAGCGGGTGCAGTTGGATGGCCTTGCCTTCGACCAGCAGCGGCTCGAAGGCCTGGATGCCGAGGCGGTGCAGCGTCGGCGCGCGGTTGAGCATCACGGGACGGTCCTGGATGACTTCTTCGAGGACTTCCCAGACTTCTGGCCGCTGGCGCTCGATGAGGCGCTTGGCCGCCTTGACGTTGGTGGCGTAGTTGTATTCGACGAGCCGCTGGATGATGAAGGGCCGGTAGAGTTCCAGCGCCATGGTCTTGGGGAGGCCACACTGATGAATTTTCAGGTGTGGCCCGACGACGATGACGGAACGACCGGAGTAGTCCACGCGCTTGCCCAGCAGGTTGCGGCGGAAGCGGCCTTTCTTCCCCTTGAGCATATCGCTCAAGGATTTGAGTTGGCGACGCCCACGGCGGCTCATAGCCTTGCCACGCTGGCTGTTGTCGATCAGGCTGTCGACGGCTTCCTGCAGCATGCGCTTTTCGTTGTTGATGATGACCTCGGGGGCGCCCAGTTCCAGGAGGCGCTTGAGGCGGTTGTTGCGGTTGATCACCCGGCGATAAAGATCGTTGAGGTCCGACGTGGCAAAGCGCCCGCCATCCAATTGCACCATTGGGCGCAGTTCCGGCGGGAGCACGGGCAGCACGGTCAAGACCATCCATTCGGGTCTGTTTTTGCTCTTGCGCAGCGCCTCGACGACCCGCAACTGGCGGGTAGCTTTCTTGCGTCGTTGGGCCGAACGTCCAAAGCGCACTTCGTGCCACAGTTCTTCGGCCATCTTGTCCAGATCCAGGCCCTGCAGCAATTCGTAGATCGCCTCGGCGCCCATACCGGCGCGGAATACCTGTCCCCAGCGCTGGCGCAGTTCGCGGTAGCGTTGTTCGTTGAAGAACTGGCGCTCGCTCAGGCTGAGCAATTCTTCGCGCAATTCGTCGTAGTGGTTGCGGATGATGCTGGTCTTCTCATGCAGCTCGTCCCGCACGTGCTGGATATCGTCTTGAATGTCGGGCGACTTGGCAGTCGGTTCCGCAGCCGCGACCCGGAGGGCTTCAGTTTCGCGTTGGTGAATCTCCTGCTCCAGCGCGTCCAGGGCATCCTGCGCGACGGCGTTGAGTATCGCGTAATGCTCGCGGCTCACCAGCTCGTCAGCCTCGACGATTACCGTGTCCGTCGCGGTGAAAACGATCGATTCGTTGGCCTGGCGGCCCAGCATCCCATCCAGGCGGTCGCGCAGCCGCTTGGCCTCACCGAGGATTTGCTCGGTGCGCGTGTTGAGTTCTTCCTCGAACCTGGCCCGGATTTCTTCCTGGCTGGCTGCAAGTTGTTTTTTCTCCTGTACCAGCCGACTTTCCAGCTCGCCGATGCGGGAGGTGGCGGCGTCGTCCATCGTCGTCATCCGCATGCGTTCTTCTTCGTCGATACGCTTCAATGCCCGCTGGCGTGCTTCCTCATCGACGTAGGTGACGACGTACTGCGCGAAGTAGAGCACGCGGTCGAGGTTGCGTTTGCTGATATCGAGCAGGATGCTCATGTGGCTGGGGATGCGGCGGGTGTACCAGATGTGCGCCACCGGCGCCGCCAGGGTGATATGCCCCAAACGTTCGCGCCGTACCGAGTTGCGCGTCACTTCGACGCCGCATTTGTCGCAAATGATGCCCCGGTAGCGAATGCCTTTATATTTACCGCAATAACATTGATAATCACGAGTAGGCCCAAAGATGGCCTCGCAAAAAAGCCCATCCTTTTCCGCGCGCAGGCGCCGATAGTTGATGGTTTCCGGCTTGGTGACCTCCCCGTAGGACCATGAAAGGATGTCGTCTGGTGAGGCTAAACTGATCCGTAGAACTTTGAAGGTGCGCGCTTCCGTTATACGTTCATCACGATTCATGCTTTATTCCCCCTAACCCCTGGTCTCAGGCAACAAAAAACAAGCGACTAAGACTTCTTGCTCAGCGCTTTCTCAATATGACAGACTCGCCATAACATAGGTCAGAGTATTATAGTCAAATATATGAAAAAGTCAAAACCTTAGTTGGATGGGGTGCATGTCAGAATGGGGGCGACTTTTCTTAAATTGCACCGCAGAGTACGCAGCGTCCGCAGAGCTGCCAGAAATTTCTCCGCGTTCTCTGCGAACTCTGCGGTTAAATCATCGGAGCAGAATGATAAGACCCTGGCGCAAAGGTGCGATCACTGTATTTTCGCGCAGTTTCTGGTACAATTTATGTGTTGGTCTTCAGCTCCGGGCGCGATAGTGTGGTGTGACCAGGGGACACCACATTTTATGGAAGGCGGGTACTATCACGATGAAAGGGAGGGGCTTGTGGATGCGGCCAGCGATGCTAAAGCACTCTCGTTGAGTGTGACCGACATGCTTCCGCTTGAAGATGATATATTGTTGGACGTTCTGCAACGTAAACGTCAGGGGCGGAACATTGAGGCGCTCTATCAACTGGGGTGGAGTCAAATATTGCTGTACGATGAGCCGACGATCCTCCGTTGTGCTCTGGAAGTCGCGGCGCAAGTGCTTGACTTTGATTTCGCCAGCTTCAGTCTGGTCGACACGGATGCATCTGCCTTACGGGTGCACTATTTTCTTGAGCGGGGCGTCCTCAAGACTGTGGAACGCTTCATCGCGCTGGATAGCCCGCGCAGTATCTCGGCTGCGGTGGCACGGGAAGGCATCGCGCTGAATGTGCCCGATGTGCGCCGTGATCCCCGCTACTTGCCTTACGACGAAGCGGCTCCCCCCACTTGCTCCGAGTTGTGTGTGCCGATGAAGCTGCATGGCGCTGTGATCGGCGTCTTGAACGTGGAGAGCGGCGAACGCAACCATTTCACCGCCACCGATCAATTTCTGCTTCAAATTCTAGCCAACCAGACTGCCGTGGCTGTGCAGAATGCACGCCTCTATGCGCAGACACAGCGCAATGCGCGAGAATTTAGCGCGCTCATCAGCGCCACCCACGCCCTGTCTGCCAATCTGGATCTCAATACGGTGTTGCAACAGACGTTGGTGCAAATTAACACATTGCTCGAGGCTGAAGACGCCTCGGTGCTGCTTTACGATAACGCCAGCGAGGATTTAGTTTTCGCGGCAGTGGCAAGCAGTAACACGTCCGCTATCTTGTTCGGGCAGCACGTCTCCCTGGATGCCGGTGTGGCAGGGTGGGTGATGCGGAACAAAACTTCGGCCATCGTCGAGAATGCTCAAGAAGACCCCCGTTTCTTCAGGGAAATTGATGCTCTCACTGCGGTCACCACCCGCTCATTGTTAGCCGTACCGTTGATTACCAAAGACCGCGTCATCGGCGTGCTGGAGGTCATCAACAAAGTCGATGGCGCTTTCAATACTCACGACCGTGAGTTGCTGGAAGCGTTAGCCAGTTCCGCTGCGATTGCCATCGACAACGCGCGCTTATATCAGGAATTGATCGACCAGATTCAGCTCTTGCAGGCCACGCAGGTCAAACTGATTCAGAGCGAGAAAATGGGGGCGTTGGGGCGTCTGATTGCGTCGATTTCACACGAGATTAACAACCCGCTGCAATCGATTCAGGGATGTTTGACCCTGGCAAAAGAGGAATTGGAAAGCCCCGCGCGTCCAGACAAAATAGTGCGCTATCTGGACATTGCTGAAGGCGAGATTGAACGCATCGCCACGATTGTGCGGCGCGTGCGTGAGTTTTACCGCCCTTCAGGGCGGGAACGTGCGCCGACCGATATTCACCAGACGCTGGAGAGCGTGTTGGCGTTGAGTGGGAAGGAGTTGCAGCATAGCTTCGTTGAGGTCGAACGCATCTGGGATCCGGCCATACCGTTGATTGTGGTTAATCAAGATCATCTCCGGCAGGTTTTCTTGAACCTGGTGATCAACGCCATCGATGCTATGCCTAAGGGCGGCACCCTGACCATTCGTACCATCCTCGATCATAAGAATGTCATCATCGAATTCGCCGATACCGGTATAGGGATGTCGCCAGAAGTTCAGGCGCGTTTGTTCGAGCCGTTTTTCACGACCAAAGCTCATGGTTCGGGATTGGGGCTTTCCATTAGCTATGGCATCATCCAGGAGCACAATGGTCAGATTCTCGTGCAGAGTGAAGTCGGCAAGGGGACGACTTTTACGATTGTTTTGCCTGTAGCGTGATCTTGCGATGCCAATTCGGCGGTTGTTGTTTTCCCATCGTTATGCATTTGTAACACGCACGGCCTTTGAATCGCCTAAAATGAGTGATAGAGAGGACATGTGACCAATGACAACCGTAACACCGGCAAAGATTTTGATCGTAGATGATGAAGAGAGTATTCGTTTCTTCCTGCGCGAGTTGCTGGAACGTGATGGGTATACGGTCGTGACCGCCGATAGCGGCGAGTTGGCGTTAAAGCATATTGAGCAGCAGGAATTCGACCTGGCGCTGATCGATCTTAAGATGAGGGGGATCAGCGGAACCGATGTGCTTAAAGAGTTGCATGCGAAGGCGCCCGATACGGTGGTCATTATGCTTACCGGGCATGGTTCGCTCGAATCGGCGGTTGAGGCGCTGCGTCAAGGCGCGCACGATTACCTTTTCAAACCGTGCAAAACCATCGAATTGCGTGAAAGCATCCGTGTGGGATTGCTCAACCGGCGGCAGAAACAAAAGCAGCGTGAGTTGTTGTGGCAATTGGAGCAGCACTTGAGCACCACGCTGGATGGCGTGCGGGCCACTATCCAGCAGGTCGGGGCGCTACCGCCGGCGACTGCACTGCGGGGTACGGCACAAGCCGCCGCGCCCGTCGTCGATCCGCAACCTGCTGAGGAGAAACGATTCCTTCAATACGGCAGCTTGATCGTCGATTTGACGCGCCACGTCATCACTATGGAAGCCAAGCTGTTGGAGCTCAGCCCCACCGAGTTTGCCGTGCTCGCCTATCTGATCAGCGAGGCCCCACGGGTGATTTCGCCCCAGGAATTGCTGCGTGAAGCCCAGGGTTATGCCGCCGAAGCGTGGGAAGCCCGCGACATTGTCCGCTATCACATTTATCGCATTCGCCAAAAGATCAAGGATGCTACCGGGCACACCGACGTCATCCGCACTGTGCGGGGGGTTGGTTATACGGTCAGTGCTGTTTGATGACACCTCTCCTCTTTGCTAACGTATCTGCAACAGAATTACTACGTAACCCTAATGCTATCCCTACCGATTTGTGGTATTGTATCCTCAGCTATGCGTGCCGAAAGCTGCGAGAGGCGCTTGCCGTCCGTTTTCTCGCTCGAGAGACGAGTGATATCATGGTTAAGGCCGACGGAGCTGAAGATAGAATCACCAGAGGGATTGAGGGAGGACAATGACCCGATCTGAACTGCGCGAAACGGATTCAGGCGCTCGGAAGCGTCTAAACGAAGTCTGTAACTTGGACGCACTTCATGACACATTCATCCGTAACGTATCCCATGAATTTCGGACCCCTCTCGCGGTGTTGATGGGATATGCCGAAATGCTGTATACCGGTGAACTTGGCTCGCTCTCGCCAGAGCAACAGCGGGCGGTTGGTATTATCGTCAACCGTAGCCACGAACTTAAAAGAGCCGTGACCCGAATCAACACGTTGCTGGCTGTGCAGGCGCATAAATACGTTCGGCAGTTGCTTGTACCAACGAGTTTTGTCACCCCCGTGATTGAGGTGCAGCGTGTGCATGCCGAGGCTGCCGGTATCGCTCTCGAATTGCATCTCTCCACGGAACTTCCCTGTATCATTGGCGATGGCGAACAGTTGCAATTGGCGTTCGAGTGTTTACTTGAAAATGCCATCAAATTCACGCCGCGTGGGGGGTGTATCACCGTACATCTGTGGTCCGATTCACACTGGGTGTATCTATCGGTTGAGGACACCGGCATTGGTATGGCGCAGGAAGATATGATGCGCCTGTGTGTGCCGTTTGCGCAGCTCGACGATTTACCTTCGCGTGCTTATGGGGGCTTGGGATTAGGACTGACGCTGGCGCGCAGTATCGTGGTTGCTCATGAAGGTGAGATTACCGCCGAGAGCCAGCGGGGTCAGGGTAGCTGTTTCACGGTCAAACTTCCGCTCCATGCTGCCGCCGAAAGGTCGCTGCATACCAACCCCAGGAGTGAAATTATGCGCCGCATTTTAATCGTTGATGACGAAGAGAGCGTGGCTTTTACTTTGCGCGAGGGTTTGCGAAAATTGCCCTGCTGCGAAATCATGGTGGCTTTGAGTGGGCATCAGGCACTTGAGCTTTTTGCCCAACAGCCCTTCGATTTGCTCATCACTGACTATAAGATGCCTGATTTGAGCGGTATGGCGCTGGCTTCCTGTATTCAGCAGCGTTATCCGGGAACCAATATCATTTTGATCACCGCTTACGGCCGCGATCTGGTTCAGGATATGGTGACAGGCCATGCCATCCGGCGCGTGTTGCACAAACCCATCCGGCTCACCGAGATCCGTGATGTGGCTCTGGAAACTTTGGCCCTGCAAGCGTGAGGGGTAGCGGGCCAATTGCTGGCTTAAAAGAGAGGGTAAAGTGATGTCAACCCAACGTATCCTGATTGTCGATGATGATCCTGCAGTCCTCTTGACTCTGGCTGCCAGTGTCGGAAGACTGAATCCTGCTTATGTGGTGGACACTTGCGAAAGCGGGGCAGAGGCGTTGGCCTATCTGGAGAACCATCGTTATGTTTTGCTCCTTACCGATTACAGCATGCCGGGCATGAGTGGTATTGATCTGGTGCGGATAGTACGGGAACAATCGCCGGATACGCGTATCATTATGATGACGGCCTACGGTAGCGATGGATTGCGCGATCAAGCCGCCACACTGCAGCTCGACGCTTTTGTCGATAAGCCTTTCACCGTCAAGCAGATCCGGGAGATCATCAGCCGCACCATGGCGAAGACTACGGGCGCGCCGCATATCCTTGTCATTGAGGACAACACCGATTTGCGGCGCTTGTACAGCAACGCGCTGGCGCGCGCCGGTTATCGGGTCAGTGAGACAGGCGTTCTGGCTGAAGCGCATCAGTTGCTCGATGAAAATCGGTTTGCTGTGCTCCTGTGCGACATTCATATGGGAACGAAGCAAAGTACAGATATGGTCCGCGAAAAACGCGCCAAACTCACGGCCGATGGCACGCGTGTTGTTCTGATCACCGGCGAACCCTGGTATGGCGATGTGGTTAAAGAGTCAGGCGCTGACCTGTTGTTGGAGAAACCGGTGGCGCTAGACACATTGGTAGGGCTGGTTGGCCGTCTCGTAACTTCACCGGATTTATGAGTCAAGTACATATTCGAATGTGAAATTTAGTTTGATACCTGGAGGTAAGGATACAATGGGCAGTCACAAGACTCGGCGCGGAATTGGAAAATGGTACACATTCCTCACATTGATTGTCGTGCTCGGGGTTGTTCTGAGTGGTTGCGGCACAAAGAAACCTAAGGTCTACCGGGTAGGTATCCTATCCGGGTTGGGTTTTGTGGCCGACATTACCGATGGCTTCAAGGCCGGCATGGCCGAATTGGGCTACATTGAAGGCGAAAACATCACCTACGATGTGCAGGCGACCGAATTCGACGAAGCCGCTTACCAGCGCATTCTCAACAAGTTCGTCGCCGACAAAGTGGATTTGATTTTGGTTTTCCCCACCGAAGCATCGGTGGATGCCAAAAAAGCCACGCAAGGCACCGACATTCCGGTGCTCTTTACCTTTGCCTTGATCGAGGGGATGGGCCTGGTTGATAGCGTGCGTGAACCCGGCGGTAACATCACCGGGGTACGGTATCCCGGTCCGGACGTCGCCGTCAAGCGTTTCGAGATTTTGCGCGCGATGTTGCCAGAAGCCAAACGGATCTGGATCCCCTATCAGCGGGATTATCCGATTGTCGCCAGCCAATTCGAGGTTTTGTATCCCGTCGCCGAGGCTGCGGGTGTGACTCTGATCGAGTTCCCCGCCTCGACGCCGGCCGAACTGGAAGCGGAACTGGCGGCGCGAGCGCAGCAGGAGGATGTGGGGATGGATGCGATCATGTTCATCGTGGAACCGCTGGCTGTGACCCCGGATAGTTATCGCGTGATCGGCAAATTCGCCTACGAACACAAGATTCCTCTGGGCGGCGCTTTCATGTCAGTCGATGGCTACGATTCTATCTTCGGGGTGAACGTCAAGTCTTACGATACCGGCCTGCTGGCAGCGCCACTGGCTGACAAAATCTTCAAAGGCACGCCGGCCGGCACCATTCCTGTCGTCTCGGCTGAGAATTTTGTGCAATTTAACTATACCGCGGCGCAAAGGCTAGGCGTGACGATACCTGAAGAGCTATTGAGCCAGGCCGACGAGATTGTGCGGTGAAACAGCCGGTTAACAGGACCCGTGCCGGAGGATGCCAGCTTGCATCACGCTCTGATCTCTCCGGGGTGTGTGTGAAAAGGGGCAGAAAATGACCAAAATGGGCAGCTTTGTTCAAGGGCGCAAAGCCAGAAATCTATTGGCTACAGCTTTTTTGATCTTGAGCTTGATAGTCTTGACGATTTCCAGTGGCATGGCGCTCTTTTATAGCTATCAAGCGCAACGTCAGTTTGTGGCCGACCGGCAACAACTCATCGCTCGTCAGGCTGCTAACACGGTCGCCGGCTTTATCGAACAGAAGCTGAGCGAGCTAGAGGCGGCTGCGATATTGGGTATCCGCGCCTCTGTATTGCCAGAAGAGCAGCAGTTGAGTCTGAACAATCTTCTGGGGCTTGATCCTGCCTTTCGTCACGTGGCTTTGCTGACCCCCCAGGGGCAAGAAGTGGCGTGGGGCTCACGGTTGTCGAGACTGACGGCGGGACAACTCGCCGAACGGGTGAGCAATGATCTGCTGGATCAGGTTCGCCAGGGTAAACGGCAGATCAGTCCGGTCTACATCGATGACGTGACCAGCGAACCGTTGGTCGTGATGGCTGTCCCGGTCAGCAATGTTTTCGGCGACTTTCAGGGGATATTGTTGGCTGAAGTTAACCTGAAGTTTATGTGGGAGCTGGTCGAGCGACTGCAGATCGGCGAAACGGGCCGGGCCTACGTGGTTGACCGGCAGGGCAACCTGCTGGCCTTCGTCGATACCTCCCGCGTTTTGCGCGGTGAGAACGTAGCGCAGATACGCCAGGTGCGTGATTTTATCAACAGTCAGACACGCGCCGAAGCTTTTGCCGGTACATTCGACGGCCTGACCGGGGGCAAGGTCGTCGGGGCCTACGCGCCCCTCGGTATGCCGGACTGGGCGGTGATGACCGAGTTGCCGCTTTCAGAGGCATATCGCCAGGTCTATCAAAGTGCTGTGATCGCCATAGGGGGGAACCTGTTGATGGCGGTTTTGGCCGGTTTGCTGGGCTTCTTTATTGCCGGACAGTTAGCGCGCCCCATTTATGCCTTGACCCAAACGGCCGGCCGGATTGCTGCAGGCGACAGAGATTTGCAGGTCGCCGCAGTGGGGCCGGCGGAAATCGTCAGTCTGGCGGAGGCGTTTAACAGTATGACGCGACAGATGCGTGGCCTGATCAGCGGCCTGGAAGCGCGCACCCGCGCGCTCGAGACCAGCACCGAGATCAGCCGGCGTCTTTCCACCATCCTCAATCGAGAACAACTGGTGGCCGAGGTGGTGCGGCAGGTACAAAGCGCGTTCAACTACTACCATGCCCACATCTTCCTCATCGACGAAACCACACACGACCTGGTCATGGCCGGCGGAACCGGCGAGGCCGGGCGCCTGATGGTGTCCAGCGGCTATCGCATCCCGGCGGGCCGGGGGCTGACAGGCCGCGCTGCCGCCACGAACAGCGTTGTCCTGGTGCCAGATGTCTCTCAGGAGGAAGGCTGGCTGTCTAACCCCCTGCTGCCCGACACCAAATCCGAGGTTGCAGTGCCCATTGCGGTGGGCGAGCGCGTCCTGGGCGTGCTGGATGTGCAGCACAACGTCGTCAACGGCTTGAGTGCTACCGACGCCGAGATGTTGCAGTCGATTGCTAACCAGGTCGCCATCGCTTTGCAGAATGCTAACCTGTTCGCCGAGGCGCAACAAAGGGCAGAGCGTCAGGCGCTTGTCAACCAGATTACCCAGCGCATTCAGAGCGCGACTACTGTTGAAAAAGCGATGCAAGTCGCCGTTCGAGAGCTGGGATGGGCGCTGGGCGCGCAATACGCCAGCGTGCAACTGGAGCCGGTTGCCGAAGGTCAACCCCCAGTCTCAGTCGATCTATAGGAGAAAAAAATGAAACAACGCCGCTTGAAGCTCAATTTGTGTTTTGTATGTGTTGCGCTTACCCTGCTGTTGATGGCCTGCGGTAGTAAACCCACCGAACCTGCGCCTACGCCAACCGCGACCCGGCGGGTCGAGCTGACAATCTCCGGCTCGGGCACTGCTTCGACGATTCTGGAAGGCATCAAGCCGGCGTTTGAGGCTGCTGTGCCGGGGTATACGCTTGAAATTTTGCCGGGCACAGGCACCGGCGAAGGCGTGAAGGGCGCGCTGCAAGGGGTATTCGATGTCGCGGCTATGGCTCGACCGCCTAAGGATGAGGAAGTGGCTGCGGGCATCGAGTACACGGAGTTCGGGCAATCTGGCGTGGCCGTATTTGCGCATCCCGGTGTGGGCGTTGCCAACCTGACGACAGCGCAGGTAAAGGCGCTCTTCGCGGGGGAGATTGCGAACTGGTCCGCGGTGGGTGGGCCGGATCTGCCGGTTGTCTTGTACGTGCGCGACGAGGGCGATTCGAGCACCCAATCGTTGCGCAAGGTCGTCTTCGGCGACACAGCTTTCCCTGAATTCGCCCAGGTGTTGACCAGCCAGACCGATATGCAAGCTGCTGTGGCCGGGACGCCGGGGGGTGTGGGCTTTGGCTCGTGGCCTTCGGTGTTGGCGATGCGGGCCAACGTGAAGCCTATCACCCTGGATGGCGTTGCGCCTGGCGATGCGGCCTATCCTATGTTTGGCCCTGTCGGAATCGGCTATCTTTCTACGCGCAAGGCCGATGTGCAGCCTCTTGTGGATTGGCTGACTTCTGAACAGGGTCAGAAGGCGCTGGCAGAATTCGATGTGATTCTCACGTCACCTTGATTCGACGTGGATTCTTATCCATGGTTGCTTATGTACCTGTGCCGGGCTATCCGGCCAACACCGCGAGGTAGACGATGGCGCTACTGAAATCGAAACTAAGTTTCAAAATGATGCTCGCCATATTCCTGTTGCTCCTGGCGTTGTTGACTGTGGTCAACATCGTTTCGACCAACAGCCTGCGTCGCCTGACCGTCCTGGCCGGACAGAATCGCGTCGCACAGGAAGCCGGGGTGATTCAGAGCCGTTTTTCGCAGGCTGAACGTGATGTATTGGCATCCACTAAACTCCTGGCGAGCCGGCCTGGATTGGTCGAGGCGGTGGTGAATCAGGATGCCGCTGCGGCCAGGATCGCCACCCTGGTCGGCGCGGCCCCACTCGGTCTGGATGCGATCGCCGTGACCGGACCGGATGGCGTCTATCTGGTGACGGTGGCGGAAGAGGAGCATACGCTCGATGCGGCACAGCAAACGTCCTTGATCTCTCTGGCGCTACTGGGCGTCGAGGCCACGGAGGCGATTGTCAACCCAGAAGAGACCGCGCTGTGGCTGGGGGCAGCCGTTCCGCTGCGCGATACATCCGGCGTGATTGTGGGCGCGTTGATGGCTATACGCCAGGTCGATGATGCCATGCTTGCCGAACTCGACTTTTATCGCCAGGATATTCATCTGGCGCTTGTCTCTGGTGAGCACATCCTGGCGCAGGATTTTCCTTCTCCGGAACTGCTCGGCGAAGCTTCTGCCGTCTTGCTGGACAAGGATGCTGTCGAGCGCGCGTTGGGTGGGCAGGTACTTGTCGCCGAAAATCTCCTGAACAGTTCAACCGGTACTCCTTATGCGGTAGTCCATGCCCCGCTGGCGATCCGCGGCAAAGCAGTCGCCACGCTGGGCCTCTTGTATGACCTGGGGCAACTGAGTATCCTCCAACGCCAGTTGACGAATACCATAACGACCATCTTCACGGTGGTGGCGTTCGTGGTGTTGTCTGCTGTGGCCGTCTTTATCCGGTTGAGTGTTGCCAATCCGATCAGCAAACTGACGTCTGTGGCCCAAAAGATGGCGACCGGCGATTATGCGCAACGGGTAGAGGTGCGCACTACGGATGAAGTCGGCCAGTTGGGACAGGCTTTTAATGAGATGGCCGGTGAATTGCAGCAGACGTTGGCCGGTTTGGAGCAGCGCGTTGCCGACCGCACCCGCGCTATCGAAACCAGCACCGCAGTCAGCCGGCGTCTGTCCACTATTCTTGATCGGGAACAACTGATGGCCGAGGTGGTGAAGCAAGTGCGCGATGCGTTCGACTACTACCACGCGCATATCTACTTGATCGATGAAGCCACGCACGACCTGGTGATGACCGCCGGAACCGGCGAGGCCGGGCGGATCATGCTGGCGAACGGCCATCGCATTCCCGCGGGCACTGGCTTGACGGGACGCGCTGCCGTCACGAACAGCGTCGTCCTGGCATCGGACGTTACCCAGGAGGAAGGCTGGCTGCCCAACCCGCTGCTGCCCGAAACCAAATCTGAAGTCGCGGTTCCTATCGCACTGGGCGAGCGTGTTTTGGGGGTCTTGGACGTGCAGCACAACATCGTTGGCGGGCTGAGCGCGACCGACGTCGATATGCTCCAGGCCATCGCAAACCAGGTCGCCATCGCCATGCAGAACGCCAGCCTGTTCGCTCAAGTGCAACAAAGAGCCGAGTACGAGGCGCGGGTCAACGTGATTGCCCAACACATTCAGAGCGCGCCGACCATCGAGGATACGTTGCAGATTGCCGCTCAAGAATTGGGGCGCGCGCTGAGAGCGCAGCGCGCCAGTGTGGAATTGAACCCCACCGCAAGATCGCCCCTGGTTACAAAGAAACCGGTCGCTTTGCAACAAGAAGGTGACGAACGATGAAAACTAAACTGCATCTGACGACAACCTTCCGCTATACGCTCTACGGCGCATTGTTTGGACTGGCGTTCCCTGTCTTTTCCACCTTGCTGGATGTGTTACTGCAACAGTTGCCCCTGACGCTGGAGAGTATTCTGCAGGTTCAAGGCAGCACCCCGCTGCATTGGGTGATCGACACCGCGCCCTTCTTTCTCGGTTTATTTGCCAGCTTTGCCGGCAGGCGACAGTCCCTCCTGGAACAACAAGGCCAGGAGCGTGATCGAGTGTTACGCCAACTCGAAACCTTACAATCCGGTCTGGAGCAGCGTGTTACCGAGCGCGCTCGCGCCCTGGAGTTGGCTACCCAAGTGGGCCGGCGTCTTTCTACAGTGCGTGACCTGAACGTTCTGCTAGGGGAAGCTGTCGAACTGATCAGGTCGAGTTTTAACCTGTATTACGCGCAAGTGTATCTGATGGACGCCACCGGACGCCACCTGGTCCTGCGGGCCGGTACGGGAGATGCCGGCGCACTGCTGGTTCGCCGGGGCCACACGTTGCCCGTGGGTCCCGGCTCGATCAACGGCACGGCTGCCGCCGAGAAACGTGCCGTCATCGTATCGCACACGGCGCAAAACGCCACCTTCAGGCTAAATCCGCTGTTGCCGGAAACGCGCTCTGAGATGGCTGTTCCGATGATGGTCGGCGAGCGGGTCGTCGGCGTGCTCAATTTGCAACACGATCAACCCGGCGCCTTGACCTACGAAAACTTGCCGGTCTTCGAGACGCTGGCCGGTCAGTTCGCCGTTGCCGTCGATAACGCCGAGCTGCTCGCCGACGCGGCTCAGGCGCGGGCCGAAGTGGAAAAACAGCTCAAGCGCATCGCCGATACCGGCTGGCAGGAGTTTATGGACGGCATCCAGCGTAGCGAACGCATTGGCTACGTTTACGCGCACGATAGTCTGACGCCGTTGGAGAAGCCCCTGGACGTGGTCCATGAAGCGCACGTCTTGACCGCGCCGATTCAGGTGTTGGAAGCGCCGGTCGGCCTCATCCAGGTGGAGGGGACAACCGGACAACCCTGGACCGAGGCCGATGTCGAGTTGCTCACATCCGTTGCCCGCCAGGTGGCGCAGCATATCGAGAACTTGCGTGTTCTGGCGCAAGCCGACCGCTATCGCGCCGAGGCCGAGGAGGTCACGCGCCGCCTGACACACGAGGGCTGGCAAGCCTACCTCGCCAGTAAGGATGAGGTGCGCGCCGGTTATGTCTACACCGACTACGAAGTGAAGCCGCTCATGGATGGGGCTGTGGCGCTGCCCGCAGCCGGTACGCCCGTCTTTAACCGGCCTCTGCGGGTGCATGGTGAACCGATTGGCCGCTTGGCTCTCGGCGAGGTGGCGGGGACGGACGACGAGGCGCTCGGCCTGCTGGAGGCTGTCGCCGAGCGCCTAAGCGCGCATATCGAGAACTTGCGCCTGTTTGAGCAAGTGCGAACCCGTGAGTACGAGCTGGAGGCGCGCAGTCAAGAGCTGGAGGCCAGTCAGCGCGTCACCTTCGCGGCTGCCGAGACCGCCGACCCCGATGTGCTGCTGGACCTGGTGGTTAACCTGATCCGCGACCAGTTCGACCTCTATCACGTCCAGGTGTATCTGGCAGATTGGGCGAGGAATGTAGCGGTTCTCAGCAAGAGCACGGGCTACGCGGGGCAGCAATTGCTTGCCCGCGGCCACCACATCCCCCTGAACCGCCCCTCTCTGGTGACCCGCGCTATCAACGAAGGGCAACCCGTTATGGTCAACGATGTGACGGCGGATGAGCACTGGCTGCCCAATCCACTGCTGCCGCACACCCAATCCGAGTTGGTGCTGCCGTTGCGCACGAGCGATGGGGTGATCGGCGCTTTGGATGTGCAGGCCCGCATCCCCAATCGCTTTACGCCGGCGCTGGTGGCGCTTTTCCAGGCAATGACCGAGCAAGTGGCGATGACCTTCGCCCGAACCGCGCTTTTTGTCCGCACACAGCAACAGACCGAAGTGTTGACCCGCCTGGCTGCCCAGTTGCAGACCGCCAGCGATGTAGCCGGGCGCGTTTCGACAATTCTTGACCCCACCGTACTTCTCAGTGAAGTGGTCACGCTCATTCAACAGCGGTTTGGCTTGTACCATGCCCACGTTTACTTGTTGGAGGGAGAAACGCTTAAATTGCATGCCGGCTCCGGCGAAATCGGCCGGATTTTACTCGAACGCGGCCATGCGATTCCGCTCGACCGTGAACATAGCCTGGTCGCGCAAGCGGCACGCCATCAGCAGATCATCACCGTTAACGACACGTCCCTCGACCCTGACTTTATGCCCAATCCGCTTCTACCGCAGACCCGTTCCGAGATGGCCGTCCCGCTCATCTCCGGTGGGCAAGTTCTGGGCGTTCTTGACGTGCAGGATAACGAACCCGGCCGCTTTACGTCCACCGACCAGGATGCTTTTGCGATTCTGGCCGGGCACATCGCCACGGCGCTCGACAACGCGCGTCTCTTTGCCCAGCGCAAGGCGGCGGAAGAGGCCATACGGGAAAGTGAGGAAAGACTGCGCTTGATCCTGGATTCCGTATTGGCCGGGGTGGTGGTGATTGATCCGTTGAGCCACACGATCACCGATATCAACCAGGCGGCTGCCACGCTGATCGGCGCGCCACGGGAAGAGATCATCGGCGCTATTTGTCACCGCTATATTTGCCCGGCGGAGGTGGGGGCATGTCCGATAACCGATCTGGGTAAAGCCGTTGACAACTCAGAACGTGTTCTCCTCACATCCGATGGCAGGAATGTCCCGATCCTCAAAACGGTTGTGACTATGGTGATCAACGGACGCCCTTATCTCCTCGAAAGTTTCGTCGACATCACCGAACGCAAACAGGCCGAGGAAGAAATCCGCAAAACCGCTGAACAACTCCGCGAGATGGATCGGCTGAAGAGCGAGTTCCTGGCGAATATGAGCCACGAATTGCGCACGCCGTTGAATTCCATCATCGGGTATATCCAACTGTTGTTGATGGACCTCGAAGGCGAAATCCCCGAGGAGAGCTACGAGGATATGAAGTCCGTCGAGACCAACAGCAAGCATTTGCTCAATCTGATCAACGACGTGCTTGACCTGGCGCGGATCGAGGCCGGGCGCATGGAGCTGCATATGGACACCATTGAGGTGCCCATGTTGCTCGACACCGTTCAGAGCAACAACGCCGGCCTGTTTATCGATAGCCCGCTCACATTTACCGTGGAAGCCGAACCCGATCTCCCGCCGATCCAGGCCGATCCTCTGCGTATCACCCAGGTGTTGAACAATCTCATCTCCAACGCTTACAAGTTCACCGAGGCCGGCGGCGTCACCGTGCATGCCTACCAGGAGAACGGCGAAGTCTGCATCGCCGTCGAGGACACCGGTATTGGCATCGCCGAGAAGGACCTGGCGACCGTTTTCGAGCGCTTCCGTCAGGTCGACGGTTCGTTCACCCGCCGGGCGGAAGGGACCGGTCTGGGGTTGTCCATCACCCAGCGGTTGGTCGAGATGCACGGCGGGCGCATTACAGTGCGCAGCAAGCTGGGAGAGGGGAGCACGTTTACCGTCTACTTGCCGGCTGCCAAAGCAGCACAGCCATAGGGTGGGGAATGTACTCGCAACGATGAAAACATTATTTACTGCGGTGGAATGTCTGGAATGTGGGCAGCGCATGCCGGCGAATTTGTTTGCCAGCACGTGTACGGCCTGCGGCAGCGGTTGGCTGGATGCCCGCTACGATACTGCTGCGTTGCCGCCGGATTGGCCGACTCTCCTGGCGCAACGCCCGCACGATTTGTGGCGTTACCGCGAATTGCTGCCGTTTCCTGAGGATTTCGTCTTTAATGCTATGGGTGGGGAGGGCTGGACTCCCCTGACCCGTGCCCGTGGTCTGGAGCGCGAGCTGGGGCATTGCGCCCCAGGCGAAATCTGGATCAAGGACGAGCGCCGCCAGCCCACCGGTTCGTTCAAAGACCGGCAGGCGGCCTTCACCACCAGTGTGCTCAAGGCCCAGGGCATCAACGAGCTGGTATTGGCCTCCACCGGCAATGCGGCGGCGGCCTATGCCGCTTACTGCGCCCGCGCGGGCATCAAATTCTGGGTCTTCTTGCCGAGCAGCGTGCCGGCGGAGAAGATGCGCGAGCTGGGACTGTACGGCGCGGAAGTCATCAAGATCACCGGCACCTACGATCAGGCCAAGGAAATCGCCGCCGACTTTGCGATCCGCCGCGGCATCTACCGCGACGGTGGGGCGAAGTCCATCTCCGGCAAAGAGAGCATGAAGACCATCGCCCTGGAAATCGTGGAGCAGTTGGGCTGGCGCGCCCCGGATTGGTACGTGCAAGCCGTTTCCGGGGGCATCGGCCCGTTGGGCGTTCTGAAGGGTTTCGTCGAGCTGCACGCCGCTGGCTTGATCGAGCGGGTCCCCAAACTCGCCATCGTGCAGGTCGAAGGTTGCGCACCGATGGTCAGGGCCTGGCAACAGGGGCTGGCGAAAGCCAAGGCTGTGTTGCCCGACACGCTGATCACCGTCCTTTCGACCGGCGATCCGGGGATGGCGTACACCATTCTGAAAACTGCTATGGACACCTATGGCGGCGCGATGACGGCGGTCAGTGACGGTGAGGCTTTCCGCGCGATGCGCCGCGTCGCCCGCACCGAGGGTTACTCGATGGAGCCGGCGGCCAGCGTTGCTTTTGCCGGGTTGGAAAAGCTGGTGGCCGAAGGCGTCATCCGTCCCACCGAGTGTGTGGTCGTCAACTGTTCCGGGCATACCTTCAGCGCCGAGAAGCACGCGCTGGAGGACCGCTATGCCTTTCACTTGCAGATGTCGCCCCCGCCCGGCAACGGTTCTTCCGGCGACAAGTCGCCTGATACCGCCAGCAATTATTCCAAAGACGGCCTGGTTTCTGCACTGGAGCAACTCGACGAGCAAATCACCACCATTGTCATCATCGATGACAACCCGCACGACAGTCGCCTGATCCGCCGCTTGTTGCTGCGCTACAAGAACTATCGCATCTTCGAGGCGCACAATGGCCCGGACGGCCTGGACCTGGTGCGCCAGCGCCAGCCGGACCTGGTGGTGCTCGACCTGACCATCCCCGGCATCGATGGGTTTTCCATCCTGGAAAAGCTCAAGGCCGATCCGCGCACCAGCGAAATCCCGGTGGTGATCGTCTCGGCCAAGACGCTGACGACCGAGGAGTGGGCGCGCCTGCGCCGCTATACCCAATCCATCTGGCAGAAGGGCAGTTTTGGCACTCAGGAACTGGTCAATCACGTCGTCGCGTTGCTGGGGGACACCATGAAATTGCCCGACAAGCCGGCGCAGGCCATTGCCGCCGGTGCGTTGCCCTGGGAGACGGATTTTGGGCAGGCGCAGTCCCCGCGCATTTTGGTGATCGACGACAACATGTCGGACACGCGACTGTTGCGCCGGTTGTTTCAAGCGCGCCATCAATACTTCACCGTCGACGAGGCCCATTCGGGCAGCGAGGCATTGCAGGCCATCGAGAACGCGCCGCCCGATCTCATCGTCCTCGATTTGATGCTGCCCGACATTCCAGGCGAGAAACTCCTGGAAACGCTGCGCGCATTGCCGCACGCGCGCGATATTCCTGTCGTTGTCCTTTCGGCCAAAGAGCTTATGCCGGCAACGCGGGTCAAACTGGCCGCGTTGGCGGATTCGCTGTGGGAGAAAGGGGCTTTGGACCGCAGTAGCTTTTTGGCGCACGTCGAAACGATCCTGGCGGAGTAGGGGGCGGGGGCGTCACGTGGGTCTATCGTTCTCGTCACAGTTCCCTATTTTTGCTTCGAGCGGATCGCCAGATCCGCGTCTTATGAGGTTAAAACGGGGAACTGGCGTTCCCCTCGGAGCAAGAATGAGCAGAGCAAGAATGAGAAGACCCTGGTTGTCGCGTGGGTCAAATTGCAAAATTGTGGTAAGATGGTGCCTGGTGAATCATTGTTGAATTACCCATGTTATTGCCCAATGTGTTGATCATGTCGGAACAGAAAACGGTCCTGTACATCGAGGATAATCCACACAATCGCCGTCTGGTGCGCCGCACGCTGGAGCGCCGGGGGTACGATCTCATCGAGGCCGAAGACGGTGAGAGCGGATTGGCCATGGTGCAGGCGTTGAAGCCCCCCCTGATCCTGCTGGATATCGGGCTGCCCAAAATGGACGGCATGGAAGTTGTCGGGCGCATCAAGGCCGACGCCGAACTGCGCAACATCCCCGTCATTGCCATCACGGCCTCTGCCATGCAGGGCGACCGCGAGCGTTTCCTGGCCGCCGGCTGTGACGATTATCTCTCCAAGCCTATCCAGGTGTTGGAGCTGATCGACAAGGTCAACCAGTACTATCCCTCTGCGACGAATGTGTATCAACAGCAAAAAGCGCGGGGGGAGGAAGAAAAAGCCTCAGCAGACGGCGCAGGTTAGTCACAACCTGCGCCGTTTTGTAAGCGTTTATGGCCTGCACCGGATGCCCCAAACCGGCTTTGGCCCTTTTGCGGACCGCTACCGCGCTCGATTCGCTTCGGTGAACCTCAAGGCGCGGGGGGCTGTTTCCGGCAGAAAGTGGGCGTGAACCCCTTTTATTCAGTCCATGTTTGTCAGTTGCCGCACCTGGCCCATGCCCATGGTCGTCTGCGCGCCGACGCCGCTGTAGAGGGCGAATTCCGCCAGCAGCCCTAGCACCGCGAGCCAGTAGCGGTCGCGGTTAAGCGCGCTGTAGGCGATTTTGCCGATGCTGCCGATGCGCAGGCCGCGCCGCTCGCCTTGTCCGCGCTCCCAGCCCGGCGCGCTGCGCAGGCTGAAGCGGCTGATGACGACCATCTCCTCGGCGTAGCGTTTGACCCCCTCTTCCGGCAGGGCCACGGGGGCGAAGGCGTTCCAGCGTTTGACCAGGCTGCCGAAGAACAAGCCCGGCAGGGGAAACGGCTGTGTCTGCCCTTGGGAGCGGAACGCGGTCGGCGAGGCCAGAACAAACGTCCAGCGGGATGCCGGCGCCGGCCCCGAAGGCAGCAGGTAGCGCGCGGCGAGGGACTGGTAATCGTCGCTGGCGGCCCAGGGAGAGGGGGGATCTTCGATTTTGGATTTTGGATTTTGGATTTTCGATTTTTGATTTTTGATTTTGGATTTTCGATTTTCGATTTTTGATTTTGGATTTTGGCCGTCCGGCGCGTCATTAGCGATTGGCCGTTCGCCATTGGCGATGGCTTCGACGGTGAAGGTCACGCCCTCGAAGGTGAGGGTATCGCCGAGGGTGAAAGCCGTGCGCAGGGCGGCAGCAGTTTCGGCGGTGAGCGCGGTGTAGCGCAGCGTGTAGGACTGCTCCGGGGTGACGCGCTGTTCCCCCGTGCGTCCGCCGATCAACTCCGAGGCGGTGATGGGGCGGGGGGTGTCGCCCTCGTGGATGGCTTCGGCGAGCGCGGCATCCCCCGCGGCGATGCGCGCCAGCAAGATGGCGTGCGCGGCCCGTCCCAGGCGTGGGGGCAGGGCGGCAGCAGTGGTGGGGCGTAGGGTCAAGACCAGGCTCAGTAAATCCATATCGCACTCATTCATCTTGTGTGGGTTCTTCGGTTTCAGTTTCGCGCGGTTTTCTGCGTTTTAAGCCTTTCAGGGAAGCGAAGCTGAGTGCCAGTGTGTCTGCGTTGTCGTCGATCTCCGGCAGGCTCTCCAGGAAGCGCCGGGCTTCCTCCGGGTCTGTTTGCTCGCGCAGCTTGCGCAGTTCCTCCGCAATCTTAAGGTTTTCTTTCGATAATTTCGTCATAGTCTTTTCCCTCCATGATCTCCACGCGTACGGGGGGAGGCGTGGGCTTTGATTTTGTGATCGGCCCGTTTAATTGTCGCCGCACCTTCTGGCACGGCTTGCCGATGTGCATCCGGGCCGGAGAATCCAGACCCAGTCGATCTAATTTCGCTTGGGCTGGATCGCCAGATCCAGCCCAGAACGGGGATCGGCAGATCCTCTTGAGCATTTTGGGATCCACTGAGACCACCGTTGAGCGTTATACAGGTTACTCCCAGACGGCATACGCACCGCGGCATCGCCCCACCACGCCGCGGATGTGCCCGCGTCATACCAAGTATAACGCCTAGTTTGGTAATCTGTCAAGCGGGCCTCCATCTGGTGATTTCCCATTTTTCACCGCAGAGCACGCCGGGGCCGCAGCGCGAATTGTAGCGAACCGGGTGTCTTCGGTGTACCCGCCATCAGGTCTCGATTTCTGTTTTGATTTTCATGTCCATTTTGTGCGCGATTTTCGTACCCGGCAGCACCGACGGCAGTGACAGCGGGTACAGGGAAAACGGGTACACCGGGGGGTACATCTGAACGCTTTCACCCACAGCGCACCGCGACCGAGCGCATCAACAGCCAGGCCGTGGCGTTGGGCATGCGCGCCCGCATCTGCACAATCCACAGGCGATTGCCAACCGCAACACGCTCATCGATCTGCGCATCAACTTGCGTTTTTTGCAGCGCATCCAGAACCGGCAACCAGAATTGCTGTTAACGTGCCGTGAGCTTTAGACAAGCGTAATCGGTCCTTTGACCGATCACGCTTTTGGTTGCCGCAGCGTAATCAGTTTTCTGACGGAGACCTGACAGGGTTTTTGAAACCTGTCAGGTCTGGGGTGTCGCGCCCGTTCTGACGGAGACCTGACAGGGTTTTTGAAACCTGTCAGGTCTGGGGTGTCGTGCCCGTTTGGGCAGTGCCTCTTTTCTGACTATCTGATTATGTCGAGTGTCCCGGTTGTTGTCTGGAATGTCGTAATGCCCGTTTGGGCAGTGCCTCTTTTCTGACCGGATAGCAAAGGAGCAGACCATGCCGATCGACCGTTTGTCGTAATGCCCGTTTGGGCAGTGCCTCTTTTCTGACCGGTTCGGCAACGATTTCAAGGCTTGCAGTATCAAAATAGTCGTAATGCCCGTTTGGGCAGTGCCTCTTTTCTGACCCACATCGGTCAGCCCGGTCTTCCCAATCTTTGACGCGGTCGTAATGCCCGTTTGGGCAGTGCCTCTTTTCTGACCCACATCGGTCAGCCCGGTCTTCCCAATCTTTGACGCGGTCGTAATGCCCGTTTGGGCAGTGCCTCTTTTCTGACATTCGGGATGCAGTTGGAGCAACATTCTGATACGCGGACTGTCGTCGTAATGCCCGTTTGGGCAGTGCCTCTTTTCTGACTGTTTTGCCTGCAGGCTGTTGTGGTGAGAGTAAATCAGTCGTAATGCCCGTTTGGGCAGTGCCTCTTTTCTGACTAGATGTTATTGAGTCTGCCGGTTTTGGCTGGAAAATAAGTCGTAATGCCCGTTTGAGGGTCGGCGCATAAATTTTACGGTTACGACTGAAACGGCATCATAACGTAATCATAAACGTTCGTCGCCAAGCAAAATCGTAACCGTAAAATGAACGATTACGCTTGCCCCCTGTCGCCCGCCCT
>Ga0209381_1001005_pt1 | contig 52486 bp, 49 predicted proteins | sample DewCreD2012metaG_FD_184111 | JGI IMG/M metagenome (GOLD analysis project Ga0209381, IMG submission 184111) | Hot spring sediment bacterial and archeal communities from British Columbia, Canada, to study Microbial Dark Matter (Phase II) - Dewar... ... | reverse complement strand
ATCGCCTTCCTTCAGCTTGCGCTTGCCCGGAATGCCATGCACCAATTCATCGTTTACGCTGATGGTCGTGCTGGCCGGATAGGGGTAAGGGCCGGGATAATTCTTGAACGGCGAGTACACCCCATACTTGCGCATCACCTCTTCGGCTGCCGCGTTCAGGTCAGCGGTCGTTACGCCGGGCCGGATAATCGCGCGCGCCGCCGCCAGCGCCTCGGCATTAATTCTGCCGGCCACTCGCATTATCTCCAGCTCGCGCGCGCTTTTAATCGTTATTTGCCGGTCCCAGGCCATGCTTCTTCTTCCTTCTACTCTCTGCCGGCTCCCCGCCGATTGGCTCAATCGGCGGGACTGCCGGAAAAATTGTTCATCACTTGCGGATGGCTGACAGAATCTCCTGCGAGACCTTTTCAATCGGCTGCGTGCCGTCAACTTCTACCAGCACACCCTTGTTGCGGTAATACTCAATCAGCGGAGCAGTCTGTTCCATATAAACCCGGATGCGCCGCTCCACCGTCTCGGGCTTATCATCTTCCCGCTGGATCAACTCCGTACCATCTTCGTCACACCGGCCCGATACTTTGGGCGGCTTGTTGACCGCGTGATACACCCGCCCACAGGTCGGGCAAGACCAGCGCCCGCCCAGGCGCTCGATCAATACCGAGGCCGGGACGGAAATATACGGAACGCTCTCCACCTTTCCGCCCTGCTCGCCCAACATCTTATCCAACGCCTCGGCCTGAGCCGGCGTGCGCGGAAAGCCGTCGAACAATACCCCTTTCTGGCAGTCAGGGCGGGCAATGCGGTCTTTCACCATGGCGATGGTCACGTCATCCGGCACCAGCTCGCCGCGGTTCATATACCCCTGGGCCAGTTTGCCCAGTTCCGTCTGATTCTTAAGGTTCTCGCGGAACAAGTCGCCCGACGAAATATGCGCCAGGCCCATTTCTTGCGCAATGACCTCTGCTTGTGTTCCTTTGCCCGCGCCGGGAGGCCCAAGCAGTACGATGTAGGTAGCCATGTCTTCCTCGCTTAACCGCGGATCAGGTTCTCATCGTAACCGTGCAGTTTCAGCTCGGTTTCGATAATCATAAACGTGTCGCGCACCACGCCCACCACAATCAGCAGCCCGGCGGCGGTGACCAGCCCCAGGCCCGCCCGCCCGGATACCGGGAAGATGGGCGTCAGAATGTACGGCAGCACCGCCACAATCCCCAGGAACAACGCCCCCGGCAGAGTGATGCGCCGCTGCACTTTGGTCAGATATTTCTGGGTGGGAGCGCCGCGCGTTACCCCAGGGATTTGCGCGCCCTGACGTTTGAGGTTTTCACCGTAATTCTGCTGGGCAAACAGCACATCCGTGTAGAAGAACGTAAACGCCACCACCATCAAGAAGTAAAACAGCGCGTACCAGCCGCTGGTGCCGCCGAAAATGCTCACTACACTGGTGGCAAAATTGCGCACCCATTCCGTCTGAGAACCCTGGAACCAACTGGCGACCAGGGCCGGGAAGGTCAGAATCGCCTGGGCGAAGATCAGCGGGATCATGCCGGCCATATTGACCATCAGCGGCAGGTTACTGCGCACCGGCATGGACATGCGGTTGCCCACGCGCCGGCCGGGGAACATCACTGGCACGTTGCGGCGGCCCTGCTGCACAAACACAATGGCGAAGATCGTTAGCAGCAAAATCACCAGGATCAGCGCCAGCATCCACCACCAGTTCTGCTGATCGCTCAACACCGCCGCCAGGTTATTCGGAATCTGCGAAACAATGCCGGCAAAAATAATCAACGAAAGACCCTGGTTCGGAATGCCGTACTCCGAAATGAGCTGGCCCAGCCAGATCCCAAACATCGTACCCGCCACCATCGTCACCAGCACCGTGATCGTCGGGAGCAGATTCGCGCCGCTAAAGCCGTAGTTTTGCAGCACCTGCCCACCAACCAGCGAGTTAAAAATGTTGATCTGCCCAATCGCCGACAACAGCGCCATCGGGATGGTCAGGATCATGGTCCACTTTTCCATCCAGATCCGCCCCTGGCGCGGATCATCCTTCAGGCGCTGTTCAAGCGCCGGGATGATCGGCACCAGCAGTTGGACGATGATTTGGGCCGTAATGTAGGGGTAAACGCCCATCGCCAGGATCGAAAAGTTCGTCATCGTGCCGCCAGACAGCAGGTTCAGCAGGTTCAGCAGGCCCGCGGCTGGGTTGTTGCCCTGTGTCAGGGATCGGATCAGTTCACGATCGATCCCTGGCACAGGAATATTGGCTGCCAGGCGATATAGGATCAGCAATGCCACCGTGATGAGCAGCTTTTTCCGAATATCCTCGGATTTCCACAGGTAACGCCAGGCTGACCGCTTCATACAGAAGTCTCCTCAGTCGCCATGGTTAGGCGATAATTTCAACGCTGCCGCCGGCAGCCTCGATTTTCGCGCGGGCGCTTTTCGTCACCCGCTGGACGCGGACCTTGAGCGGCACGCTGACCTCGCCGCGGCCCATAATCACCACCGGGTTGCCCGGCTTGTGCAGCATCTTCCAGCTCGCCAGCGTTTCGGGAGACACTTCGGCGTTGGCTTCAAAGCGGCTTAACTGTTCGAGGTTAATTTCGTTATATTCCACCTGGTTCGGCGGGGTAAAACCTTCACCGCGTCGGAACGGCAGGCGGCGGTAAAAGGGCAGGTTACCGCCCTGGCGGTAGAGATGCCCGCCCGTGCCAGAGCGCGCGCCCTCGCCTTTGGTGCCGCGCCCGGCGGTCTTACCCTGCCCGGCGGCGTGGCCCTGGCCCTTGCGCTTCCCGCGCTTCTTGGCGCCTGGATTGGGGATTAGATCATGCAGTTTCATCAGTTCTACCTACACTTCTTCAACTTTGACGAGGTGATTCACCTTCAACAGCATCCCGCGCACCACCGGCGTATCTTTGTGAATCACCGACTGGTGCAGCTTGCGCAGTCCCAGCGCGCGGATGGTCGCCTTGTGGCGCTCGGAATAGCCAATGGCGCTCTTCACATAGGTGATGCGCAGTTTCTTTTCCTGGGTGTCGTTCTCAGCCATTGCTCTTCCTCCGTTCCCAGAAGGGCAGCAGGTCCTTCACGTCTTTGCCGCGCCGGGCCGCTTCTTCTTCAGGGCTCTTGAGCTGTGCCAGAGCGTCAAACGTCGCCTGGACAACGTTGAGGACATTGGCACTGCCCAGCGACTTGGTCAGAATGTCGCGGATGCCAGCCGCCTCTAACACGGCGCGCACACCACCCGCGGCGATTACGCCAGTACCGGGCGAGGCAGGCTTCAACAGCACGCGGGCCCCGGCCAGCCGGCCAATCACCTCGTGCGGAATGGTCGTGCCGCGCAGCGCCACCTTGCGCATGCTCTTATGCGCGCGCTCGGTCGCCTTGCGCATGGCTTCGGGTACTGCATTGGCTTTGCCCACTCCCAGGCCAACCCGCCCGTGATTGTCGCCAGCCACCACCGTCACCCGGAAAGAGAAACGGCGGCCGCCTTTCACGACTTTGGCAACGCGCGCAATTTCGATCACGCGCTCGTCATATTGCAGTTCCGAAGTCCCAGCTTGATATTCGATCATTTCCATGGTTCAGGCCCTTCCTTCTAAAATTCCAGCCCGCCCTTGCGAGCGCCATCGGCCAGCGCCTTCACGCGCCCGATATAACGGAACCCGCCGCGGTCAAAAACAACCTGGCTGATGCCCTTCTCTTTGGCGCGCCGCGCCACCAGTTCACCTACCAGTTGGGCCTGTTCGGTCTTCTTCAGACCGGCCACTTTGGCGCGCAGCTCATGGTCGATGCTCGAAGCCGCTGCCAGGGTACGACCTGCAACGTCGTCGATCACCTGGGCGTAAATCTCCGCTTCACTGCGGAATACATTCAGCCGGGGGCGCTCGGGAGTGCCGGTGATAAATTTGCGGACGCGGCGATGGCGTCGCGCGCGAGATTCAGCACGTGATAATTTTGCCATGAGAGCACCTACTTCTTACCCTTACCCTTACCGGATTTACCAGCCTTGCGGCGGATCTTTTCGCCCAGGTAGTGCAGCCCTTTCCCGTGATACGGTTCCGGCGGGCGGATGCTGCGCACATTGGCCGCCACCTGGCCCACCTGCTCCTTATCGGCTCCGGCAATTTTGATCTGGCGCGTCTTGGCGTCCACATCAAAGCTAATGCCGTCTTCTGGCTCCACCACCACCGGGTGCGAATAGCCCACATACAAGACCAGGTTTTTACCATTCATTTCAGCGCGGTAGCCCACGCCGTCCCATTCCAGCACGCGGGTGAAACCGGCGCTCACGCCCGTCACCATGTTGTTGACCAATGCGCGAGCCGTGCCGTGCAGCGCCCGATGCGTGGCATCTTCCGCTTCGCGGGTCACCACCAGGGCACCGTTCTCCATCTGAAAGTTCACGCCCGGGGCAAAGGTGCGCTCCAAAGTCCCCTTCGGACCTTTGATGCGCACGTGCAAGCCCTGAACGTCCACCTGCACACCCGACGGAACGGTAATTGGTAATCGTCCTACTCGAGACACAATAACCTCCTTACATCCTGCCAGGCTACCAGACCTTGCAGAGAAGTTCGCCGCCCACGCCTAACTGGCGCGCGCGCTGCCCGGTCATCACCCCTTTGGGGGTGGAGAGGATGGCAATGCCAATCCCCGCCAGTACCCAGGGGATTTCAGACTTGCGGGTGTACACCCGGCGACCTGGGCGGCTTACCCGTTCCAGACCGGTGATCACTGGGCGGCGCTGGCGGCGCTCGCCTACGTATTTCAGCTTCAGGCGCAGCACCTTCGCCGCCGGGATCTCCCCATCCACCACTTCGTAGCCCTCGATATAGCCCTCTTCCTTCAGAATGCGGGCAATTTCTACTTTAATCTTCGAGCTGGGCATTGCTACCAGGGTTTGGCCGGCCATAACCGTGTTGCGCACACGCGTCAACATATCAGCAATTGGGTCATTTACACTCATCGTACTTCCTCCAGACCGGCTACCAGGATGACTTCATCACGCCGGGAATCTTGCCCTGCAGCGACAGCTCTCTGAAGCAAATGCGGCACAGACCAAACCGGCGAATATACCCGCGCGGCCGCCCGCAGCGTTCGCAGCGATTGCGCACCTGATTGGGGAACTTCCGTCGCGTCTCGCGGATAACAATGGACTTCTTAGCCATATTAATCCTTTCTAAATGGCATGCCCAGCATTTCTAACAGTCGGGCAGCCTGCTCGTCATTGTTGGCGCTGGTCACGATAGTAATTTCCATACCCCGAATCTTGTCGATCTTATCGTATTCGATCTCAGGGAAGATCAACTGCTCACGTAGACCCAGCGTGTAGTTGCCGCGCCCGTCAAACGCATCGCGCGGCACGCCGCGGAAGTCGCGCACGCGCGGCAGCACAATGTTCAGCAGGCGGTCCAAAAAGGCCCACATGCGCTCGCCGCGCAGCGTCACCTTGACGCCAATCGAGCGGCCCTCGCGCAGTTTAAAGTTGGCAATGCTCACGCGCGCCTTCGTCACTACCGGCTTCTGGCCGGTAATTTGCATCAGGTCGCTCACGGCAGCGTCCAGCGCCTTGGGGTTATCCAGCGCCTCGCCCATACCGATGTTGACGACCACTTTCTTAATCTGCGGCACCTGCATCACGTTGGTCAGGTTCAATTGCTCCTGCAACGCGGGCACCAGCTCGGACTGATATCGCTCTTTCAATCTGTTCATTGCATCACTCCGCGGCCTACTCGTCAATGATGGCCTGGCACTGCTTGCACACCCGGGCGCTCACTTCGCCGTCGCGCTGCAAGCCCACGCGCGTGGCCTTGCCGCACTTGGGGCAGACCAGCATCACATTAGAGATGTGGATGGGGGCCTCAAAGCGCACCCGCCCGGGGTTGATGGTGCGTCCCTGCGTCTGCACCTGGCGTTGGTGCTTGGTGCGCAGGTTTACGCCCGCCACAACCACCCGGTTTTCCTGCGGGTCCACGCGGATGACCTCACCGCGCTTGCCCTTGTCTTCTGAGCGGCCGCTAATTACTTCTACCGTATCACCTTTTCGAATCTTGACCTTCATGGCCTCGCTCCTACGCCGGCGCCTAGATGACCTCTGGGGCCAGCGAAACAATCTTCATAAAACCTTTCTCACGCAGCTCGCGGGCGACGGGGCCAAAGATGCGCGTTCCACGGGGGTTCAGGTTGTTATCCAAAATTACAGCGGCATTGTCATCAAAACGAATGCTCGAACCATCCTCGCGCCGCCATTCCTTGGCACAGCGCACAATGACGGCCTTCACGATATCGCTCTTCTTCACCGTACCCTGCGGCGCAGCCGACTTAACCGTGCAGATGACGATATCGCCGACCCGGCCGTAGCGGCGCGTAGAGCCACCCATAATGTGCATCACCAGGAGCTCGCGCGCCCCGGTGTTATCGGCTACTTTCAGGCGAGTTTCTTGCTGGATCATGGCTCACATACTCCTACATCTAAAGCGCCGTTATTCCACAGTTTCAGCCGGGGTGGGTTCCACCGCAGCCGCTTCGTCACGGCGAATAATGCTTTCCACGATCCAACGCTTCTCGCGTGAAATCGGGCGGGTTTCAACGATCACAACCCGGTCACCCAACTTGGCGCCCAGTTCATTGTGAGCTTTGAAACGCTTGGAACTGTGCACCACCTTCTTATACAGCGGGTGCTGGTAAGTGCGGGTCACTTCCACAACCACGGTCTTCATCATTTTGTCACTGGTGACTACCCCAGTCATTCGACGCCGATTGTTCATCTCTAACCTTCCTTGGCCTGTTCCCGTTCTCGTTCTGTCAACAGGGTCTCAAAGCGGGCAATCAACCTGCGCGTCTGCTTCAAGCGGCTGGTATCCGTCAGTTGTCCGGTAACCACCTGGAAGCGCAGGTTCATCAATTCCTGACGGGCGTCGGCCAGCTTCGACCGCAATTCATCAATCGAAAGTAAGCGCATTTCTGAGGTCTTCATGCCTGTTCTCCTACGGTCTCTTCTTTCGCTACAACTTTGGTCTTGATGGAGAACTTATAGGCTGCCTGCTGGAGAGCCATTTTGGCAACATCGGCCGGCAGGCCGCCAACCTCGAACATAATGCGGCCCGGGCGAACCACTGCCACCCAGTATTCCACGTTCCCTTTCCCCTTGCCCATGCGGGTTTCCGGCGGGCGGTGGGTGTAGGGGTGATCGGGGAAAATCCGAATCCAGACTTTCCCGCGGCGCTTCATCTCACGCACGATCGCGCGGCGCGCAGCTTCGATCTGTCGGGCCGACACCCAGCCGGGTTCGAGGGCCTGTAAGCCAAACTCGCCCGTCTGGAGTTCCGCGCCGCGCAGAGCCTTGCCCGTCATGCGTCCGCGATGCTGCTTGCGCCACTTGACACGTTTTGGCATCAACATAGTCGTTACCTCTTTCTTCGTTAGCTCTCGCGCCAGAACCCCGGCGCTTCACGCCCAGGTCCTGCGAGAGCGACTGCTATTCACTGACGTAAACGCCTTCGGTGGCCTGGGCTTTTTCTTCGACCGGAGCCGATATTTCGCCCTTGTATACCCACACCTTCACGCCGATACGCCCGTAGGTCGTCAGCGCCTCAGCGCGGGCGAAATCAATATCGGCGCGCAGGGTTTGCAGCGGCACGCGGCCTTCGCGCAGCCACACACTGCGGGCCATTTCGGCCCCGCTCAGGCGGCCTTGCACTTCCACTTTGATGCCCTGCGCCCCCTGGCGCATGGCCTGTTGTAAGGCCCGCTTCATGGCGCGGCGGTAGCTCACGCGGCGCTCAATCTGCCCCGCCAGGTTCTGCGCCACCAACAGCGCGTCAATATCCGGCGACTTGATCTCTTTGATCTCCAGATCAATCTTCTTGCCCGTCAATTGCTCAAGATCGGCGCGGACCTTCTTCACGCTCTCGCCCTTGCGGCCAATCAGGATGCCCGGCTTGGCGGTGTGAATAATCACCTTCACCTTGCCCGGGAAACGCTCCACCTCAACCCGCGAGACGCCCGCTTTATCTGCGTCTTTGTAAATCATCTGGCGGATCGCAAAATCCTGAGCCAGGTTATCGCGGTAATCTTTGCCTCGCGCAAACCACCGGCCTTCCCAGTTCTTGGTGACGTTCAGGCGAAATCCGACTGGATTAACTTTTCGACCCATAAGTCTCTCCTGGTTCCTTTCTAATTACTCACGCTCGCGCAGCACGATGGTCAGGTGCGAGGAACGGCGCAGCAGCGGCTTGAAACGCCCGCGCGCGCCAAACCGGCGCCATTTGCGTGTAGGACCTTCATCCGCCAGGATCTCGTGAATATACAGATCATCGCGGCTGACGCCGAAGTTCTCTTCAGCATTGGCAATAGCCGAGCCGAGCAGTTTGCTGACGTGCCGGGCGGCCTTGTTCGGTAAGAATTTGAGGGTGTTGATCGCCTCTACCGCATCCTTGCCGCGCACCAGGTTCACCACCAGGCGGGCCTTCTGGGCAGAAACGTCTACAAACCTCAGTTGGGCGCGGATATCAGTTGCCATGGCTTATCTCCTGGCCTTCGCCGCAGAGGATTTCTCCGCCACATGACCGCGGAAAAGGCGGGTAGGGGCAAATTCACCCAGGCGATGGCCGACCATGTTCTCGGTGATGTAAATCGGCACGTGGCGGCGGCCATCGTGGATAGCAATGGTATGCCCAACCATCTGCGGGAAGATGACGCTGTCGCGGCTCCACGTGCGGATCACTTTCTTTTCGCCGCGGGCGTTCATCTGCTCAATTTTCTGCAAAAGCTTCGGCTCAACGAATGGGCCTTTCTTCAAAGATCGAGACATCTCTACGTACCTCTTTCGTTCGGTTCAAATCTGGTTCGAACCCCGTGTTTCACGGTCTCTACCCCGGCAACCTAGCGGGTGCCCTGATTGCGCCGGCGGACGATGTACTGGTCCGTCTTCTTATTGCGGCGCGTCTTATAGCCGCGCGTCGGTTGGCCCCACGGCGACTTGGGCCCCGGCATACCGGCCGGCTGGCGGCCTTCACCACCACCGTGCGGATGGTCGCGGGGACTCATCGCTGTGCCGCGCACCGTCGGGCGGATGCCCATATGGCGCTTGCGTCCGGCTTTGCCCAACTTGACGTTGCTGTGATCCAGGTTGCCCACCTGGCCCACCGTGGCATAGCACACCTGCCGCACCAGGCGAACCTCACCCGAGGGCAGGCGGATCTGGGCGTAGTCGCCTTCTTTCGCCAGCAGTTGAGCCGCGGCCCCCGCCGAGCGCACCAATTGCCCGCCCCGCCCCTCTTGCAGTTCGATGTTGTGAATCATCGTCCCCACCGGGATATTGGCAATCGGCAGGCTGTTGCCCGGGCGGATTTCGGCCTGCGGGCCAGACAGGATCGTATCGCCTACCGACACGCCCACTGGCGCCACAATGTAACGCTTTTCGCCATCCGCGTACACCAGCAGGGCCAGCCGCGCCGTGCGGTTCGGGTCGTATTCGATGGCCGCCACTTTCGCCGGAATGTTGAGCTTATTGCGTTTGAAATCTACCAGGCGAATGAACTGGCGGTTGCCGCCGCCCTGATGGCGCACCGTGATGCGCCCGTAAGCGTTGCGGCCAGCTTTCTTCTTGCGCACCACAACCAGCGAACGCTCGGGCTTCGTCTTGGTGATTTCTTCAAAGGTATAGCTGGTCATGTTGCGCTGACCAGGCGTAACCGGTTTATAAACTTTTACAGGCATGATTACTCTACCCCTTCAAAGATCGGAAGTCTGTCTTCGGGCGCCAGCGTAACAATCGCCTTCTTATAACCGGGGCGATGAACCACCATGCGGCGGCTGCGGGCGCGGCGCGTGCGCTTGGCTGGAACGTTCACCACATTCACCCGCACGACCGTCACATCAAAAAGCTTCTCAACCGCATCCTTCACCAGCGTGCGCGTGGCATCCTGCGCCACCTCGAACACGTATTGGTGCAGTTTACCGGAAAGATAGTTCGATTTCTCGGTCACCACTGGACGGCGGAGTACATCGTAAATCGTGCTCATCTTTTCTCGCCTCCATCCCTATCCAAAGTTCGTGTTTAACACTTCGAGCGTTGCCAGCGGCAGAACCACTTTGTCGTAGGCCAGCAAATCACGAATATTGAGATAGCGCGCTAACAACACCTTGGCGTCGGGAATGTTGTTGGCCGAGCGATACACGGCCTCATAAGCTTCCTTCTCAGGAACGAGGATGAGGGCGCTGTCATCGCCAACCAGGGCATTCAGGGCCTTCGCCATCAGGCGGGTTTTTGGTTCGGGGAGGTCCATATTCTCCACGACCACAATATTGCTCTCAGCCGCCTTCACCGATAGGGCCGAGCGCAAAGCCGCTCGGCGCATCTTCTTGGGCATCGCCTGCTCATACGAGCGCGGGTGCGGGGTGTGGACTTTAGCGCCACCTACCCAATGGGGTGCGCGCGTAGAACCCTGGCGGGCGCGCCCCGTCCCCTTCTGACGCCACGGCTTGCGGCCGCCGCCCGAAACTTCGTTGCGGGTCTTGGTATCATGCGTCCCCAAGCGCGCGTTCGCCATCTGGCGCACGTAAGCCTGGTGCATCAAATCGACATATACAGGGGCTTCAAAGATACTCGGCGACAGTTCCACCGTGGTCACTTTCTGCCCGTCCATGTTGAAAACATCGACTACCATAATTCTTTCACTCCATTCTGTGGCAGGGTGTACCTTAGGCTTTGCGCGCCTCTTTGACCATCACCAGGCCGCCGCGCGCACCCGGCACGGAACCCATCACACCGATCAGGTTGCGCTCAGGGTCTACCAATACAACCTTAAGGCTCTGCGCGGTAACGCGGTCATTGCCCATATGACCGGGCCGGCGCGAACCTTTATACACACGCCCTGGAGTGGTACCAGAACTGTTCGAGCCAGGCGCGCGCTCGCGGTCCGAAGCGCCGTGCGTGCGCGGCCCACCGGCAAAGTGGTAACGCTTCACACCACCCTGGAACCCTTTCCCCTTGCTGGTCCCCACGACGTCAACCTTTTCGCCAAGCGCAAAAACCGCAACAGTCACCTGGTCGCCTTCTTTCACGTCCGGGTTCTTTACCCGAAACTCGCGCAGATAGCGCAGCGGAGGGAGATTGTTGCGTTTTAGATGCCCTAACTGGCCGCCAGTCAGGCGCTTGGGCTTGGTTTCGCCGTATCCGAGCTGGACGGCCGAGTAACCGTCTTTTTCGGGCAGGCGAACCTGGGTGACGTAACATGGCCCAGCTTCGATCACGGTTACAGGAATTGCCAAACCGTCTTCATCGAAAATCTGGGTCATGCCGATTTTCTTACCGATTAGCCCTTTTACCATATCAGTTGTCTCCTTCTCTAAGAATATGACGGGACTGTCAGCCTGGGCTAAGCTGCATCATCCCCGAGCGCGATATAGTCAGCCGCCTGTGGCCTTCCGCTGTTGGATGTGGTGGGAGGGCCAACCCAGTACGACTCTTGTATCGCCTAAGTTTCAGGCGTCTTTTTTAGGGACTTTCCCAAAACCGCTCTATTTTACCACAAACGATGTAAATTGCCAGGGCTCGCGCCCGCAATTTCCCAGCCAATCTACCGCGCACTTCCTTACTGTATGGGTTTGTGTTGTCCACCGGTGAGGATAATTGCTCTCGCCGCCAGACAACACAAACCTCGCGCGCTTTTCCTTAGATCTTGATCTCGATATCCACGCCCGCAGGCAGGTTCAGCCGCATCAGCATGTCAATGGTCTTGGAATCAGGGTCCAGCACGTCAATCAGGCGGTTGTGGGTGCGCACCTCGAAGTGTTCGTGCGAATCTTTGTCAATGAACGTCGAGCGGCGCACTGTAAAGCGTTCAATCTTGGTAGGCAGCGGAACCGGCCCGACCACGCGGGCGCCGCTGCGCTCCGCCGTTTCCACAATCCGCTTCGCGGACTGGTCGAGGACGCGGTGGTCATATGCCTTGAGACGGATACGAATTCGTTGTTTAGCCATCTTCCACCTACTTCAGAATCTTGGTAATCACGCCAGCGCCGACGGTCAGACCGCCTTCGCGGATGGCGAACTTCGAGCCCTGCTCCAACGCCACCGGAACGATCAGCTCCACTTCCAGGTTCACGTCGTCGCCCGGCATGACCATCTCCACGCCTTCCGGCAGTTTGATGCTCCCCGTCACGTCCATCGTGCGGATGTAGAACTGCGGCCGATAGCCGTTGAAGAACGCCTTGTGCCGCCCGCCTTCTTCGCGCTTCAACACGTATACCTGGCTCAGGAACTTGGTGTGCGGCGTGATGGACCCCGGCTTGGCAATCACCATGCCCCGCTCGACGTCCGTGCGCTCAATCCCGCGCAGCAGCAGCCCCAGGTTGTCTCCTGCCATGCCCTCGTCAACGATCTTGTGGAACATCTCCACGCCCGTCACCACCGAGGTCATGCTCTTCTCGCGCAGACCCACAATCTCCACCGGGTCGCCCACCTTGATCTTGCCCCGATCCACGCGCCCCGTCACCACCGTCCCGCGCCCTTTGATCGAGAACACGTCTTCCACCGGCATCATGAACGGCTTATCCACCTCGCGCGCCGGCAGCGGAATGTATTCATCTACCACCCGCAGCAGCTCGCGGATCGAGGCGTAATCTTCGTGGTTCGGATCTGTAGACTTGCTCTCCAACGCCTGCAAGGCGCTCCCGCGCACAATCGGGGTCGTCTCCCCAGGAAAACCGTAGCTGGTCAGCATCTCGCGCAGTTCCAACTCCACCAGCTCCAGCAGTTCCGGATCGTTCATCTGGTCTACCTTGTTCAGGTACACCACGATCGAGGGCACTTCCACCTGGCGCGCCAGCAGTACGTGCTCGCGCGTCTGCGGCATCGGCCCATCCGGCGCCGCCACCACCAGGATGGCCCCATCCACCTGGGCCGCCCCGGTGATCATGTTCTTGATGTAGTCACGGTGCCCGGGCATGTCTACGTGCGCGTAGTGCCGGTTCGCCGTCTGGTACTCCACGTGGGCAATGTTGATCGTAATCCCGCGCGCCTTCTCTTCCGGCGCGTTGTCGATCTGATCATAGGCCTTGAACTCGGCCTGTCCCAGCAGGTTGCAGTACTTAGTGATCGCAGCGGTCAGCGTCGTCTTCCCGTGGTCGATGTGGCCCATCGTCCCCACGTTCAGATGCGGCTTGGTCCGTTCAAACTTCTGCTTAGCCATACGATAAAGCTCTCCTTAGATGATTTCCGTTGTTGTTTCCCGCAGTCTCGGCGGGGGCGACATAACCTGCCGCATTCCTGACGGGAGCGGCATTATGGGTTCAATATCTTCTGGGCCACCGATTCGCTGACCGGCGCGTAGTGATCGAATTCCATCGAGAAAACACCACGTCCCTGGGTCGCAGAGCGTAAACTTGTGGCATATCCGAACATTTCAGCCAGCGGCACCAGCGCGTGTACGGCCTGCGCATTGCCAGGGCGGATTTCCATGCCCTGAATCTGGCCGCGCCGGGCGTTCAACTGGCCGATTACATCCCCTAAAAATTCCTCTGGAATAACGACTTCCACCTTCATGATCGGCTCCAACAGCACCGGATTGCCCTTCTGGAAGCCTTCTTTGAAGGCCAGAATGGCGGCCATGCGGAAGGCCATTTCATTGGAGTCGACTTCGTGGTACGAACCATCAATCAGTTCCACCTTCACATCGGTGACGGGGTAGCCCGCCAGCGTGCCGCTTTCAGCAGCTTCTCTTACGCCCTTTTCCACTGCCGGAATATATTCCTGCGGAATCACGCCGCCAATGATCTTGTTTTCAAAGATCACGCCGTTGCCGCGCTCCACCGGCTCTAAGTTAAAGACCACGTGTCCGTACATGCCGCGCCCACCGGTCTGTTTAACATAGCGATAATCCAGCTTCGAAACAGGGCGGGTGATCGTTTCGCGGTAGGCCACGCGCGGACGGCCAATATTGGCCTGCACTTTGAACTCGCGCAGCATCCGATCGGTCAAAACGTCCAGGTGCAGTTCTCCCATGCCAGCGATGATCGTCTGGCCGGTGGTCTCATCGGTGCGCACGCGGAAGGTTGGGTCCTCTTCTGCCAGCTTGCGCAGGGCTTCGCCCATTTTTTCCTGGTCGGCGGTCGTCTTCGGCTCAATTGCCACGTCAATAACCGGTTCCGGGAAAGAAATGCTCTCCAACACGATCGGGTTCTGCGGGTCGCACAGGGTATCGCCGGTGAAGCTTTCTTTCAGCCCCAACACGGCGGCGATGTCGCCAGCGTTCACTTCGGTTACATCTTCGCGCCGGTCGGCATACATGCGCACCATGCGCCCAATGCGCTCGCGCCGGCCTTTCGTAGCGTTTAAGACCGTGTCACCCACTTTAATCGTGCCAGAGTAAACCCGGAAATAAGCCAGACGGCCCACGTAAGGATCGGCGACAATCTTAAACACCAAAGCGCTGAGCGGGGCATTATCGTCGGCGGGACGCTCCACCAGCTCGCCGGTGTTCAGGTCTGTGCCTTTGACGGGGGGGATATCCAGCGGAGAGGGCAGGTAGTCAATCACGGCGTCTAAGATCGGCTGCACGCCTTTATTTCGCAGCGAACTACCGCAAAAGACCGGGGTAGCGCGCCCGGCCAGCACCGCGCGGCGCAGACCGGCTTTAAGTGCCTCAACCGAAAGCTCTTCGCCTTCCAGGAAGCGCACGGTCAGCTCATCGTCCAATTCTGCGATCCGCTCTACCAAAATGGCGCGCTTTTCTTCCGCTTCCCGGCGCAGCTCCGCCGGAATTTCGCCCACGCGCGGCTCACGGCCCAGTTCATCTTCCCAGAAGATGGCCTGCATGGTCAGCAGGTCCACGACCCCCGTAAACGCGCTTTCTGCGCCAATGGGGATCTGCATGGCAATCGGGTTGGCCCCTAACCGCTGCCGGATCGTCTCAATCGAATATTCGTAAGAGGCCCCAACCCGGTCCATCTTATTGATGAAGCAAATGCGCGGCACGCCGTAGCGGTCCGCCTGCCGCCAGACCGTCTCGCTTTGCGGCTCGACGCCCTGCGTCGCGTCAAACACGACAATACCGCCATCCAGCACACGCAGCGAGCGCTGAACCTCGGCAGTGAAGTCAATATGCCCTGGCGTGTCAATGATATTGAACTGGTGATTTTTCCACTCGGCTGTCACAGCCGCGGAGACAATGGTGATGCCGCGCTCGCGCTCTTGAACCATCCAGTCCGTTACGGTGGTGCCTTCGTCCACGGAACCGATGCGGTACGTCTTACCGGTGTAGAACAAGATGCGCTCGGTGGTTGTCGTTTTACCGGCATCGATATGGGCAATGATACCAATGTTACGGCACCGTTCTAACGGAAAATTGCGTGCCATTCAATACCCTCTTTTTGAAGTTTACCTGTACAAATCCTTCTTACTCGCTTCGGCTGTAACGGACTACACCCGGTAGTGAGAGAAGGCCCGGTTGGCTTCAGCCATCTTGTGGGTCTCTTCGCGCTTGCGGACGGCCGTCCCCTGATTATTCGCAGCATCCAGCAGTTCCGCCGAAAGTTTTTCGGGGAAAGATTTGCCCGTGCGCGAGCGCGCCGCCGAGATGATCCAGCGCATCGCCAGGGCCAGGCGGCGGTCAGCGGGGACTTCCATAGGCACCTGATAGGTAGCGCCGCCCACGCGGCGAGGGCGCACTTCCATAATCGGGCCAACGTTTTTCAGGGCCTGGTCGAGAATATCCATCGCCGGGCGGCCGCTTTTGGTCTGGCAGGCTTCCAGGGCTTCATACACCAACCGGCGCGAAACGCTCTTCTTACCGCGGCGCATAATGTGATGGATCATAGTTTCTACGATCTGGCTGTTGTAACGAATGTCGGGTAAAATCTCCCGCTTTTCAGGTTTGGTTCGTCGCATCCTGACTTACTCCATCTTTTCTCAAAATCAATACTGCGGATCTATTTGGGGCGCTTGGAGCCGTACTTCGAGCGACCCTGGCGGCGCTTGCCAACGCCGGTGGTATCCAGCGTGCCGCGCACAATGTGATAGCGCACGCCCGGCAGGTCTTTCACGCGGCCGCCGCGCACCAGCACCACCGAGTGCTCTTGCAGTTGGTGGCCTTCGCCCGGAATGTAAGCCGTCACCTCAATACCGTTCGACAGACGCACGCGCGCAATCTTGCGCAGCGCCGAGTTCGGTTTCTTGGGCGTCATCGTGCGTACCACGGTGCAAACGCCGCGCTTCTGCGGCGAACCGTCCTGCCGGATGCGGCGCTGCTTATACGAATTGAAGATAAATTGGAAAGCGGGAGACTTGCTCTTCGCCTTCTTTGATTCGCGACCCTTTCGGATCAATTGATTAATTGTTGGCACGTTTTTTGCCTCCAAAAGTGCTATAAAAGAACTTTCGATTACGTTAGGTCAAGAAGGGAGGCCATCACAACGAGCAAAGATGGCCTCACCTTAGGCTACCTCGTATCGGGACAACGGGGAGTGATTATATCACGCGCAAAAAGCTTAGTCAAGGAAGGGTCAAGAAAGAAGAACGGCCCTCCCTCAACGGCTTACGCCCCGTCAGGATAAGTCATCCAATTCTTCCCCGATCCCCAACAACCCGGTTTCGATCTTCGGAGGGCGCACCCGCTCTTCATCTTTTCCAAAACGTATGATCTCTCCGTTATCCATGACAGCTTCCACCGCCACGCCCAGGCTTTGCAGTTCTTTCACCAGCACCCTGAACGACGCCGGGATGCTCGGTTCTTCAATCGGCTCGCCCTTGACGATGGCCTCATAGGTTGCCACGCGGCCCTGAACGTCATCCGACTTCACCGTCAGCATTTCTTGCAGTGTGTAAGCCGCGCCGTAGGCTTCGAGCGCCCATACTTCCATTTCGCCAAAGCGCTGACCACCGAATTGGGCCTTGCCGCCCAGCGGCTGCTGTGTCACCAGGCTGTAGGGGCCGGTGGAGCGGGCGTGAACCTTGTCTTCCACCAGGTGATGCAGTTTCATCATTGACATCACCCCAACCGTCACCGGCTGGTCATAGGGCAGGCCGCTCTTGCCATCGCGCAGCACCTGTTTACCCAAGATAGGCAGGGGCTGACCAGTGCGCGCGCTGTAGGCTTCAGCATACTGGCGGATTTCATCTTCCGCTACGCCGCTGACATCCTCGCCCATGTATTGCAGCCACAGCCGCAAGCTCGCCAGGATCGCCCGCTTATCGCGGTCAAGCACCGCCGGGGCATTGGCCCCCACATCCGCAAAGCTGATCAGTTCATCCGGATCGTAGCCCTTGTCGCGCAGCCACTCGCGCAGGTTGGCCCGCCGGGCGGCTGTCGGGTTCGAGGTCAGGTCGTAAATATCATAACCACGATCCCCCAGCCACTGCTCCATATACAGCAGGCGCACCTCATCATCATCCTTGATTGATTCGGGCGAATATTCCTGAGTCTTAAGCCACTCCCAGGCGCGGTCGGCTGTTTCCTGCCAGGCGCGGTCCATCATCCAGGCCCGCCCCAACTCGGCTTCGATTTCCACTTCGTTGGCCCCGTCAAACACCGGGGTAATAGCGCGGAAGCCCAGGCGGTACGCCGCCCACCCCAGGTGGGTTTCGAGTACCTGGCCGATGTTCATACGACCGGGTACGCCCAGGGGGTTGAGGATAATATCCACCGGCGTGCCGTCTTCCAGGAAGGGCATATCTTCTACTGGAACCACGCGCGAGACCACGCCCTTATTGCCATGCCGCCCAGCCATCTTATCGCCCGCGGTGATCTTGCGGCGCTGGGCCACCGAGACCCGCACCATCATATCCACGCCCGCCGCCAGATCTGAATTATCCTCGCGGGTGAACACTTTAACGTCCACCACCATGCCGCGCTCGCCGTGCGGCATCCGCAGGGAGGTGTCTTTCACATCGCGCGACTTTTCGCCAAAGATGGCGCGCAGCAGGCGCTCTTCGGGGGTTAGTTCTTTCTCGCCCTTGGGGGTGATCTTGCCTACCAGGATGTCATTCGGGCCAACTTCAGCGCCGATGCGGATAATGCCGTGATCGTCCAGGTCCTTGATGGCGTCTTCACCCACGTTGGGAATATCCCGCGTAATCTCTTCGGGCCCAAGCTTGGTATCGCGTGCCTCGACTTCATACTTCTCAATATGCACCGAGGTGAAGCGATCTTCCTGCACCAGCCGTTCCGAGATCAGAATGGCGTCTTCAAAGTTGCCGCCTTCCCACGAAAGGAAAGCAACCACCACATTCTGCCCCAATGCCAGGTCCCCGTTTACAGTGGATGAAGAATCGGCCAGCACATCGCCTTTGCGCACGCGCTGACCTTTCACCACTGCCGGGCGCTGGTCAATACAGGTGCTTTGGTTCGAGCGCTGATACTTGCGTAGCGTGTAGGTTTTTAGGCCGTTGGCGGTGCGCATGATAATCTGCCGCCCGGTCACAGAAACCACATCGCCATCTTCTTCCGCCACCAGCACCTGCCCCGAGTCACGCGCGGCGTAGGCCTCCATGCCGGTTGAGATGGTCGGAACTTCAGGGTTAATCAACGGCACGGCCTGTGCCTGCATGTTCGACCCCATCAACGCGCGGTTGGCGTCATCGTGTTCCAGGAATGGAATCAGCGCCGCCGAGATACCGACTACCTGATTGGGAGCAATATCCATGTAGTTGATGCTGTCGGGCGAAGAAACGATGAAGTCAGAGTGATAGCGGCACGAGATGCGGTCCGACACAAACTCATCGTATTCATTCAAAACCGAGTTGGCCTGAGCAATCACGAACTTATCTTCTGCATCCGCCGAAAGGTATTCCACGTCCGATGAAACAAACGGCACGACAAACACCGTCGGGCGGTTGAGCTTTTTAATCGCCGGAAGCTGCTCGGCCGTAATGCGCTCGCCTTCGCGGGCCACTACTTCGCCCGTCTGCGGATCGGTCAGGGTCTCGCGCAGCATCCGCCCTTCCAGGCGCGGGTCACTGGTCGAAAGGGCCTTGACGACCCGGCGGTAGGGCGTCTCGATGAAGCCATACTCATTGACGCGGGCAAAGCTCGCCAGGCGGCCAATCAGACCGATGTTCGGGCCTTCAGGCGTCTCGATCGGGCAAATGCGCCCGTAGTGCGAGTGGTGAACGTCGCGCACGTCAAAGCCGGCGCGCTCGCGGCGCAGACCGCCCGGCCCCAGGGCCGAGAGGGTGCGCTTGTGGCGCAGTTCGGCCAACGGGTTGGTCTGATCCATGAACTGTGAAAGCTGGCTGGAGCCAAAGAACTCGCGCAGTGCCGCCACTACCGGGCGGATATTCACCAGCCCCACCGGCGTTACCTGATCCTGGTCGCGGATGGACATGCGCTCTTTAATCACGCGCTCCATGCGCCGCAGGCCAATGCGCAGTTTATTCTGGATCAGCTCGCCCACCGTTTTCACGCGGCGGTTGCCGAGGTGGTCAATGTCGTCCTTATCCTCGACTTCATTATTAATCATAATCATGCGGCGGATCAGGTTGACCACATCCCAGCGTGTGATGGTGCGGTGCGAAACCGGAATGCGCTCCTGCAAATCCAGCTTTTGATTGAGCTTGTAGCGCCCCACCCGCTCCAGATCATAATGGCGCTGGTCGAATAACTGCTCCTCTAAAAACTGGCGGGCGTTATCCAGCGTGGCCGGGTCACCGGGGCGCATACGCTTGAAGAACTCCAAGAGCGCGGCTTCGGCTACCGTCTGGTTCCCTTCCAGATTCCAGACCGGCTCCTGGCGCATGGTCGAAGGGATGAACAGCCGGTCAGGGTTGTTGTCCACGTCCTGGAACAGCGCCAACAACTCTTCATCCGTCCCCTGCTTGATGGGCGAATCGCCCAGGCCGTCCTCAATAGCCGCCAGGGCGCGCAGGAAGATCGTGATCGGCACGGTGCGCTTGCGGTTGAACTTTAAAATCAGATAATCATTTTTGCGGGTTTCAAACTCCATCCATGCCCCACGGTCGGGGATGAGCTTTGCCATCGCCAGGCGGCGGCCGGTGGCGCGGTCCACCGGCGCTTCAAAATACACGCCCGGAGAACGGATCAGTTGTGAAACCACCACGCGCTCGGTACCATTAACAATGAAGGTGCCTTTCTCCGTCATTTCCGGGAAGTCACCCAGGAAAATTTCCTGTTTGATTGGCTCAGGAACCTCTGGACCAGCCAGCAGCACCGACACATACAGCGGGGAGGCAAAGGTCAGGTCCTTCTCCACGCACTCTTCGATGGGGTGCTTGGGTTCGCCAAACCAATACTTCAGTCCCCACTGCTGGGCTTCAGGGGTCCTGCCGGGGAAATACAATTTGATTCCCTTGTTATAGGATTCGATAGGGGAGATTTCATCAAACAGATCCGCCAATCCTTCACTTTTTAAGCGCATAAAAGACTCGGCCTGAACTTCGATCAGATTGGGCAGATCAAAAACATCAGGGATGCGAGCGTACGACTTCTTTGTCTGAAGATCTGAAGCCATGCTTTTCTCCTGGAAAACGAACTAAAACCGACCAAAAAAACGGTACTGACCCACAAAAGGGAACAATAGCGCAGTTTACGCAAAGGTTGATTATATCAGAAACAATGATTCGGGTCAAGCACCGCGGGCGGCCAAAAACAAAAATGGTTGGCTGAATTTTTAAAAGCAATCAGCCCATTCCCCCTGGAACGGGCCAGATTATACTACAGATACACAAAAAAACGCGCGCACCGCCCGACTCTCAGCGGTACTGCTGGTAAGTCTCCAACACCAGGTCAGCGTAGCGATAGCCCACATCCAGCGGGCCGTAGGCTTTCAGCGCGTCGCGCATATTGCCCTTTTCCTGCACCAGTTCGGCCAACATGCGGCAGCCATAGGCCACATTAAACTGCGGGTCGAACAATTCCTTCATGCCAGGGCGGTTGGCAAAGCACGGCCCCCCCTTGCAGGTAAATTTTTTTGCCAGCCCATCGTTGGGCATCACCTGCATCAGCCCTACCGCCCCACTCTTTGAATAAGCATCGGGCTGACCGCTGCTTTCGCGCAAGATGAGGGCAGCAATCAGGTTAGCGTCCAGCCCATTTTCAGCGGCGTAGCGTTCGATGATCCCACACCACTGTTGAATGGCTTCGGGGTAAGCCGGGCTAATTGAGCAAACCCCGTCATCTGGAAGCGCCGGGTTAGCCATTGGGATAATCTGAATATCCAACACCCCCGCCGCCGAGATACTGCCCACTTCCAGCAATTCTGGCAGGTCCGCCCCGCTCACTTCGGTAGCGGCCACACGGCTTTCCGGTAAATCCCCCTGGGCGCCCGTCCCGGCGGCCCGCAGCATCCCAGTCACCGCCACCAGGATAAAGATCCCGGCAATCACACCGGGGAAAATCGCCCGTTGTACATTCATCCGCTTAGATTTTCACGCGCCTCGCTTCCACCATTGCAATGATCCGGTTCAGCCCTTTGCACAGCATGTTTTCAATCGTCTCTGCCGCAACCTCATAGGCGATTAACGCTTCCCCATAAGGATCACGGACCGGCACAGACAACCCCAGCATCTCGCTTAACAGATAAATTCGGTCCGCGTATTCTGGGAACTCCAGGCGCAGCGCCTCCTTATGCCCAGGCTCCATCGTTAACACCAGATCAAACTGACCGATCAACTGCCGCGTCACCCTGCGCGAGCGGTGCTGTGATAGATCCATCCCGCGCTGGCGCATGACCTCCAGAGAACCCGCCGAGACGGGCTGACCGTCCTCCGCCCAGGTTCCAGCAGATTCAACGCGCCAGCAGTGCCCATCGGGCAACGTTTTCTCAATCAAAGCGCGGAATAACGCCGCGGCCATAGGCGACCGACAGATGTTGGCCGTACACACAAATAAAACCGAAGGGGCAGGCAATTTCTGTACGTTCATGCAGAGGTTAACGTAAGTATAACATAACTGTTACAATCCGAATTATCCCTATGTTATACTGCTGGTTATGACAAACGCTGACTCTCTCGCTCAAAACCCGGTGCTGGTCTTTGATTGGGGCAATACGGTGATGAAAGTCTGGCCGCAGTACAGCGGCCCAATGGCTCATTGGCCGGAAGTAGCCGCAGTGGATGGCATCAGCGCGGTGCTCGACGCCCTCAAAAGCCGCTATACCCTGGTGCTGGCCTCGAATGCCGGTGATTCAGACGCCAGCCTGGTCAGGAACGCTCTAAGCCGGGTGGGGTTAGACAAAGCTTTTCAGGCGGTTTTTACAGCCCACGAGCTGAACGCCCGCAAACCGCAGGTGACGTTTTTCCGCCGGTTAGAGAGCGCCTTAAACCGCCCTCCGCACCATCTGATCTTAATTGGCGATGATTACACCACCGATGTGTTGGGAGCCAAACAGGCCGGCTGGCAGGCCATCTGGTACAACCCCGGCGGACAGCCCGCCCCCGGTCTGCTGCCGCTCCACGATGAAGAGATCCTCCATCTGCGCGCCCTGCCAGAAGTGTTAAACCGCCGCCCCTTGCCAGACTATACGCAGACCCTCGCCTGGCTGCTCGAAACCGGAACCCCCTTTAATATCCTCAATCACATCCAACTGGTCGCCGCCGTCGCTTACCTCCTTGCCATCTGGCTGCGCGCCGCCGGTCAACCCGTCAACCCAATCCTCACCCAGCGCGGAGCCATGCTCCACGACCTGGCGAAGATCACTTCTATTCACCTGCGCCGCGAGCGCGGCGTGCACGGCGACCATGCCCGCATGGCCGCCGACGTACTGCTTGCCCGCAACCAGCCCGAACTGGCCGCCATCGCCGACCGTCACATGCCTGTTAGTGACCCTTCTGCCGGGCGCGCGCCCGTCACCTGGGAAGAAAAACTCGTCCACTTTGCCGACAAGCTGGCCGAAGGGGCCTGCCTCGTCACCCCCGCAGAACGCTTCGCCGCCTTGCTGGACCGCTACCCAGACTTTCAGGCCGAACTGCAAGCCAGTCAGCCCCACCTCCTCCGCCTGCAAGATGAAATTTGCGCGCTCCTGCGCCTCTCCCCCGATGAACTGTTCGCCCGCCTCAAGCAAGCAGTCAGCTTTTAAAAGCCAATCGCTTTAAGCCACGCCGCGCCGCTCTCTATTGTTCGCCCGGCAAATTGAAATAGTTATAGACCGCCATCGAGATTTCAGCGATCATGCGGTTCGCCTGCGGGTACAGCAACTGCACCGGATGATACATATACACGGTAATCACGTAGTTCCCACCCGGTGAATATACCAGGCCGGCGTCGCCAATGGTGTGCATCAGCCCATCGGTTTCAATGATCCAACCGTGCTTATGGGCAAAGCGCGTCCCTTCGGGCAGGCCGGCCTGAAGCAGCGCCGCGATTTTATCGCTTGCCAGGTAGTTGATCATCTGCTGGCACTCCGCCTGGGTGATCTGCCCTGGGAACACCGCCGCGAAGGTCCCCCCCCCGCTTTCTGCGCAGTGATAAATATCTTCTAGCAGCATCCCCATTTCGGCAGGCGTGGTTTGGTTATAGGGGTCCGGCCCGGCGGATAAATCTACGCGGGAATTGGCCGGCGTGGCAATCTTCGAGAGCAGCGGCGCGCCGGGGTAAAAGTACCCCGCCAGAAACATATTCTTAAACCCTAACGCCTGCAAATCTTCGGTCACTTTCAACGGGCCCAGGTTTTTATCCATCACCGTTTCCATCAGCGCATCCGCCGGGATATTCTCAGACCGCTCGATCATCTGCCCCAACAGTTGCGTCACTTCCTCGCCCGGCGGCTCGCCCACCCTCCGGAACACCGATACCATAATCGGAATTTTGATGGTGCTGGCCGCAGTAAAGGCAATATCCGCCGGTACGCGCTGCCGGTTCTGGTAGGCAAAATGCACTTCGCGCCCGGTTTGCAGATCTTGTACGTACAGTTCGATGATCCCATCGAAGTCAGAAAGCTCAATTTTTTGCTGGAGTAAGATTTCCAGGTTCTGAAAGGGCGGGTGCGGCGGCGCAATCTTCTGAAACGACAGGTTCACCACCCGGTTGGTCGGCGAGCGCAGTGCCGCGTCAATCAATATAACGGCCCGGTCAATATCCAGCACCGTACCCACCCGCCCCGGCTGGAAGAACGAAGTTCCGGCCAGCGGCAGGGCCGCCTGGGGCTGCTGATCGTAGCGGGCGGCAATTTCATTTTTAAGGTAGTCACGCAGACGGTCTTCAGAATACGCCGCCCGCAGCGGCACTTCCTGCGGCGCGGGGATGCGGTTCCATAAAAAGTCCCAAAAACCCGGCCAGAAGGGCTGTTTCATCCGCTCCAGGTCTGCCGCCGCCATCATCGCCTGGGTATTCAACTCAAACCCCACCACCGGCGGGCGCAGATGGATCACAGCGTCGCGGTAGCGCACCTCCACCGGGATCGCCAGATAAACCTGCTGCAAACGCTCTGCCGCCCTTTGCTGGCTTAACCCGCCCACCGGCACCCCCGCGATCTTCATCCCCGGTGGAAAGCTGGCGCGGATGCGGCTGTATACGATCAACTGGTATACGGCCAGCAGTACCGCCATGAAAATTAATAGGATGGAGACAAAACGTAAACTAACAAAAGCACTGCGGTTTCTCACAATGCAAAATTTTACCAGAATAGCGCCGGGCCAAACAACCTTGTCAGAAACCCAAGATTAAAGTATAGTCACCCTGCTAATATTCTAATAAAGGAAGCCATTTCGACTTAATCCCTATGGTGTCCCCCTCTCCTTCCTCTCGCTGGTTAAGCCGCCCTCTGATCCAAGACCCCGCGCGGCTGTTCCGCCTCGAAAACCTGCTGTTCATCCTGATTCTGGCCCTCGCCATCCTCAGCCGGTTTGCCATCTTAGGCGAGCGGGTGATGAGCCATGATGAGGTTAACCACGTCGTCCCGTCCTATGATCTCTACCAGGGTAGAGGATACCGTCACGATCCGGTGACGCATGGGCCCTTCCAGTTTCATATCGTGGCGTTTACCTACTTCCTGTTCGGCGCGAATGATTTCACCTCACGCATTCCGGCCGCTCTGTTCAGCATCTCTGCCGTCGCCTTTGTGATGCTGGCCTACCGGCGCTATTTGGGACGCGCCGGCGCGCTGATTGCCGGGCTGTTGTTTGTCATTTCGCCCTATATGCTGTTCTATGGGCGCTACACCCGCAACGAAGGCTTCATCCAATTATTAGGCGTGATCATGCTCTATGCCATTCTGCGCTACCTTGAAACCGGACAGCGCAGAGCCATGTTTCTGTTCACCTTCAGCGTGGTCATGCACTTCATCGTCAAAGAAACTTCCTTCATCTATACCGCTCAGGCCCTGATTTTCCTCGTGCTGATGTTCCTGGTCGAAGTCCGGCGCATCCTCAGCCACAAGCCCGACCGTTATAACCGCTTCCTCTTGCTGATGGGCGTTGCCATTGCCGCCGTTATCCTGGCGCTGGCCGTGGCAGTGATTAAAGTCACCCCCTCGGTGAACGGCGCTGCCGCCGCCGAAGGTGAAGCCGCCCCAACCGGCCTGACCACCCTCCAGAAGATCGAAGAGGCCGTCTTGTTGGGCGTTGCCCTGGCCGCCGCCCTGGCCGCCCTCTTCTCGCTGGCAAAAGACATTGGCTGGCATCAGATCAAGGCGCTGCGCTCCTTCTCACTGCTGGCTCTCACCGGCACGCTCATCCTGCCTATGCTCAGCCCCTTCCCGGTCAGCATGTTGGGCTGGAACCCCATTGACTACGCCACCCAGGCGAGCATCGCGCGCACTGCCATTTTTGTAGCCGCTTTCTTCTTGCTCAGCATTGCTCTGGGCTGGTGGTGGAACCCGCGCCTGTGGCTGCTCAACGCCCTGCTGTTTTACTCGATCTTCACAGTCTTTTACACCACCTTCTTTACCAACGGGTTTGGCTTTTTCACCGGCATTGTCGGCTCATTGGGCTACTGGTTATCACAGCAGGGCGTGGAACGCGGCAGTCAGCCCTGGTATTATTACCTCTTCCAGGTCTCCGTCTACGAATTCCTGCCCTTCCTGGGATCGCTCCTGGCCCTGTATTTTGGCATCCGCCTGAACCGTTTCTCACAGCCCTCTGGCGCGGCCCCGGCGGAAGTGATAGAACCGCTCACCCAACCCCAGGTGGAAGAAATTCCCTCCGGCGCGGCTCTTTACCCTGCCGACCCGTCCGCCCCAGAACCGGCCAGCGCCGGGCCGGCGCCCGCGCTTTTACAGACGGATGAAGACCCCGCCCTGCTCGCGCCAGACGCTGACAGCAGCCCCACCGCCCAGGGAGACAGCATCTTCGACTTCATCCCCGCCAGCGAAGAAGCCACGCCTCAGCTCAACGAACTCTACGCCCGCCCGCAGCCCGTCCCGGTGGTGGCCCTGCTGCTGTTCTGGGCGCTCACTGCTCTGGCCGCCTATACCGTTGCCGGTGAAAAAATGCCCTGGCTCACGGTTCACATCACGCTGCCAATGCTGTTGGCATCCGGTTGGGGGCTAGGCGTTTTAGTAGATCGCGTGGACTGGAAGCGCCTGATGACCAACGCCGGGCTGATCGCCCTGCTTTTGCTGCCGGTCGTGGTTGCCAGCGCCGGCGGCGCGCTCGGCCCGCTGCTGGTGGGCCCGCTGCCCTTCCAGGGCAACACTCTCGACCAGCTTCAGGCCACCAGCCGCTTTCTGATCTCGTCTCTGGCGTTGGCCGCTTCGATCACTGCCATCCTGTACCTGTTAAATACCTGGCGCCCGGCCCACGTGGCCGGACTGGCCGGCCTGACCTTTTTTGCCGTCCTCGCCGTGCTGACCGGACGGGCCGCGTACCGGGCTTCTTTTATCAACTACGACCAGGCCACGGAGTACCTGGTTTACGCCCACGCCGCCCGCGGCCCCAAAGATGTTCTCGCTCAGGTCGAAGAAATCTCGCGCCGCACCACCGGCGCTCCCAACCAGGTGAAAGTGGCCTACTCTAATGACGGCCTCTACCCCTACTGGTGGTACCTGCGCGACTTCCCCAACAAGCTCTGGTATCAGAGCAAACCCACCCGCGAACTGCGCGAGTATCCCATTATCATCGCCGGGGAAGATGTATTTAGCAAAATTGACCCTGTGGTCGGGTCGAACTACACCCGCTACGACTATATGCGCCTGTGGTGGCCCAACCAGGATTACTTCAACCTCACCTGGGATCGCATTTGGGGCGCAGTTGCTGACCCCCAAATGCGCGCGGCGGTTTTCAAAATTTGGTTTAACCGCGACTACAGCGATTACGCCGCCTTGACCGGCAAAGAAGCCTCTTTTTCCCCGCAAGACTGGTCGCCCGGCGCGAAGATGCGCCTGTATATCCGCAACGACATCGTCAGCCAGATTTGGAACTACGGCGTCAGCCCGACGAGCCTCAGCCCAGAAGAAGTGGACCCCTACGCCGCCAAACTGATCCAGGTACAGCCGGCCCAGGTGATCGGCGCTTCTGGCTCAGAACCCGGCCAGTTTAACGCTCCACGCGGGTTGCAGGTAGCCGCCGATGGCTCGCTCTACGTGGCCGATTCGCGCAATCACCGCATCCAGCACCTCTCACCCACCGGCGAGGTCTTGCACGTGTGGGGGACTTTTGCAGACCGCGCCCAGGGTAACGCCCCCGGCGGCACGTTCTACGAACCCTGGGATGTCGCCATTGGCCTGGACGGCTCGATTTTCGTGTCTGACACGTGGAACCACCGCATCCAAAAATTCACGGCGGATGGGCAGTTTATCAAAGAGTGGGGCTACTTCGGCCAGGGCGAAGCGCCAGATGCCTTCTGGGGACCGCGCGGACTGGCCGTTGACCGCCGCGGCAACCTCTTTGTCATGGATACCGGCAATGACCGCGTGGTAGTCTTTGATGCCGATGGCAACTTTATTTCGCAGTTCGGCACAGAAGGCATGGAACAGGGCCAGTTCGATGAACCGGTGGATATTGCCATTGACCCGGTCAGCGGCAGTGTCTTTATCACCGACACCTGGAACCTGCGCATCCAGCAGTTTGCTCCCGGCGCCGGCGCGCAGTTCTTCACCCCGGTATCCGCCTGGGAAATCAAAGGCTGGGCCGGCCAATCCCTCGATAACAAGCCCTACATCGCCGTCTCTCCCACCAACGGACACCTCTTCGTCACCGACCCCGAAGGCCCGCGCGTCCTGGAATTCGACCAGTCCGGCGGCCTCATCCGCGGCTGGGGTGAATATTCCACCGGGCCAGATGGCTTTGGTCTGGCTTCGGGCGTGGCGGTAGCGCCCAACGGCGACGTATGGGTCTCAGACGGCGCGAACAACGTTCTCTTGCGCTTTACCCTGCCGTAGAACCATTCATCTTTAAAGCCAGCGCCCCACCCCCTGCTTGTGAGGGTGGGGCGCAGATTTTTTTACCGGCCCCCGCGCCGCCCGAACTGGCGTTCCAGCAGGTCTACCGGCAGGTGAATCATCGTAGGCCGCCCGTGCGGGCAGGTGCGCGGCGAGCGGCAGGCTTCCAGATCGCGCAGCAGGGCCGCCTGCTCCGGCGCAGAGAGCGCCTGCCCGGCCTTCACCGCCGCGCGCTTGCATACCCGGGCGATCAGCTTCGCTTCGACTTCGGCCTGTAAGGGCGCTTCGTCCTCCTCAAAATCTTCCACCACTACCCGCACCGCCGCCTGAGGGTCGGCCCCCATCAACAGCGCCGGAATGGCGCGTACCCGGAAAGTGTTTGGACCAAACGGCTCGATCTCAAAGCCTAATTTCGCCAGCACATCCATCTGCGCCTGTAACAGCCGCGCTCCCGCCGGCGGCAGTTGCACCGTGGCCGGTTCCAGCAGTGTTTGGGCCGGAATCGCTCCCGACCGCTGACTCATAAAGCGCTCGAATAACACCCGCTCGTGCGCGGCGTGCTGGTCAATCAGGTACAGGCCATCGGGACCTTCGGCCACCAGGTAGGCCGCCCCCACCTGCCCCACCAGCCGTAACAGCGGCAGACTCTCAGCCGGCAGTCCCGGTTGAGCGGCCCCCCGCGCCGGTTCTGCTCCCAACCGGCGCGGCCCTTCTGGTACGGCAGGGGCAGGCATGAGATGATCGGAAACGGGTTCGCCTGCCGCGGCTTCTTCTTCAGCAGTGGCCGCCGGCGCGCCCTCTGGCGCGTCGTAACCGCGCTCCTCCACCGGCAGAGCAGACTCCTCTCCAAAGCGGTCCCAATCCGCTGTTGACGCCCCGCGCGGAGCCGCCGCCGGGCCGCCGGTTGACTGAGGCGGCCAGCCCGTGAACTCATCCTCTCCTGGCTCAACCTCGCGCGCCGGAACGTCCAGGTCCCAATCCAGGTCAGTGGGTAAGGGCGGCCTTTGGGCGGCCTGTCTCTGCCAGGTGTTGCTCGAAACCGGCGGAACCGGCGAATAGGCCAGCAGGGCGCGCCGCACCGCCCGCTGTACCGCGCTGAACACCCGCTCTGGGCCGCGGAAGCGCACCTCTGACTTGGCCGGGTGGACGTTCACATCCACTTCTTCCGGGTCCAGCGTCAGAAACAAGGCGGCAATGGGGTAGCGCCCTACCATCAAGAGGGTATGGTAGGCTTGTAACAGCGCCTGAGCCAGCCCGCCGTCTTGCACCCAGCGCCCATTGACGAAGAAGGTGATCTCCTTGCGGTTCGAGCGCGTCAGCGCCACCGGGCTGATAAATCCTTCCACCTTGAGATATTCATCCTCAAAGGTCACTTCTAACATCTGGCGGGCCACCTCTACCCCATACAGCCCTGCCAGCACCTCGCGCCGGTCGCCGCGCCCGGTAGTTTGCAGCACCGGGCGGCTGTCTTGAAACAAATGAAAGCGCACCTGCGGGTAAGCCAGGGCGTAACGCGTAATCAGCGCGTCAATCAACTGGCGCTCGGTCAGGTCGCGTTTTAAAAACTTCAGGCGGGCCGGAACATTGTAAAAAAGGTCCTCTACCTTCACCACTGTGCCAACCGGCGCGCCCACCGGCTCCAGTTGGAGCAGTCGCCCGGCCTCGACCCGCAGCCGCGCCCCTACCTCGGCCTCACGGTGGCGCGAAAGCAGTGTAAAACGCGATACCGAAGCAATGCTCGCCAGCGCCTCGCCCCGAAACCCCAGCGTCTGAATGTGAAACAGATCCTCAGCAGAGCGCAGTTTGCTGGTAGCGTGACGGGCCACCGCCAGCTCCATCTCCCCAGCCGCAATTCCCGTCCCATCATCCTGAATCTCGATCAGACGCCGCCCCGCCTCTAGAATCTGGATCGTCACCTGACCTGCGCCAGCATCCAGCGCATTTTCGGCTAATTCCTTCACCACCGAAGCCGGGCGCTCCACCACTTCACCCGCCGCAATCTGTGACGCAACTTCATCTGTCAGTACTTGTATCGGCATACTCCCTCTTTCGTGCATTCATTATACTGTTTTTTTTCGCTGCATTTCCTCTCCGAATAGAACGTTTTTTCTAAAATTACCTCAACTTTCCTCATGCCCAGAGGATACTGATCGCTCTTACGGTATACTTAACCCCATGGCCGGCTTTCCCCCTCCCGAATGGACCACGCTCCTCGTTGACCTCGACGACACCGTTTACCCCGCCGACAGCGGCGTGTGGGATGCCATCTCTGACCGCATGGAAACCTATATGCGTCAGAAATTGGGCATCCCGCCGGAAGAGCTGGCGCAGACGCGCCAGGCCCTGTACCAGACCTATGGCACAACCCTGCGCGGCCTGCAAATGACGCGCCACATCAACGAACGAGATTTCTTGCAATTCGTCCATGACGTGCCGGTAGAAGCCCTGCTCCGCCCCAACCCAGAGCTGTGCCGGGTGCTTCAGATGTACCCACAGCGCAAGGTCATCTTTACCAACGCCGACCGCAGCCACGCCCGGCGCGTTCTGCGCCACCTGCAAATTGAACCCTGCTTCGACGCGATCATTGACATCCTCGATATAGCCCCCTACTGCAAGCCCATGCCCCAGGCTTTTGAGACGGCCCTGCGCCTGCTCGGAGAAACCGACCCCGCCCGCTGCGTCTTCGTAGATGACAGCCCGAGAAACCTGGCCGCCGCGCGCGCCCTCGGCTTTACCACCATCTGCGTCGGCTCTCACCAGCCGCCCCCGATATGTGACGCCAGCATCGCCCGCCTGGAAGACCTGCCCCAGGTACTGCCGCCTCAGAAAGAAAGGATCTGCGATGGATAAAATCTCTCCCCTCGCATGGGCCGCCATTGTTGTTATCATCCTGGTCGCGGTCGCTGTCAACCTGTGGATGGTGGCCCTGCTGCGCCATCGCGACCCCGCCTCGCTTAATCGCTTACTGCGCCCCAAACCGGGCCGCGCCCCGCGCTCTACCCTGCATACGTTTATCGAAGTACTGCGCGACCCATTTGCCCAGGAAAGAAAGGACCTTCAGGAGCTCTCGCGCCGGGTAGAAGCACTGAAAAAACACCCTCCAGAAGAATGACCGCGGCTTCCGCCGCGCCTTTGTCGGGCGGCTTTCATCTTCCTTTAAGTTTTCTGTGTTACGATAGACTGCACTTTGGAACCGACTTTACTTTATCCGAAACCTGTTTTTTAGATGGTTTGAAGGGAATAGGCGCCGCCGCGCCAGTCAACAAAAACGGTGAGTTCGGTGAGATCATTAGGAGTACACGGTTATGTCGCGCTCTTTTCGCTATATCCTGGCCTCGCTGGTCGTCTTCATCCTGCTCATTGGGGCCTTTTCGGGCGGGTTAATCATCGGGTGGATCATTCCCAGCCGGCCCCTGACCTCGCTCTTCTCTGAAAACCCATCGCGCGCTCCGACCCCACAGGTCGGCTCTGAGTCGCGCAGAATCGAGAAACAGGGCGGCGACCTGTTTTCTGCCTTTTGGGAAGCCTGGGACCTGGTCCACAGCGAATTTGTTGACCAGCCCGTTGACGATGTTCAACTGATGCGCGGGGCCATTCGCGGCATGATTGACGCCCTGGGCGATGAGCATTCCTCTTACATGGACCCGGTTGAATATCAGCAGATGACCGAAGCCATGCAGGGCGAATACGGCGGCATTGGCGCCTGGGTAGATACCACCGGTGATTACCTGGTGATCACCAGTCCCATGCCCGACACCCCGGCCGCCAAAGCCGGCCTGAAGCCCGGCGACAAAGTGATTAAAGTGGACGGCGAAGACATGACCGGCATAGACGGCAGTCTGGTCCTCCAGCGCGTCAAGGGCGAACCGGGAACCACCGTTGTCCTCACCATCCTGCGCGAAGGGGAAGAGCCTTTCGATGTCACCATCACGCGCGCGCTCATCACGGTTCCCAGCGTCACCAGCAAAATGCTCGACAACAACATCGCTTATATTCAACTGATGAACTACGGCGATAACTCCACGGAAGAGGTGCGCAAAGCCCTTAAAACCCTGCTGGCCCAAAAACCGAAAGGCCTCATCCTCGACCTGCGCTTCAACGGCGGCGGCTACGTCAATACGGCCATCGAGATCACCTCACAGTTCATCGGCAAAGGCCCTATCATGTACGAAGAATACGGCGACGGTACGCGCACCACTTTCGAAGCCAAACCCGGCGGCCTGGCGCTCGACATTCCTCTGGTCGTCCTGGTGAACGAAGGCACGGCCTCCGCCGCCGAGATCACCGCTGGCGCTATTCAAGACACCGGGCGCGGCGTGCTGGTAGGCGTTACCACCTTTGGCAAAGGCTCCGTTCAGATTTGGACCCCTCTGAAGGATAACCAGGGCGCGGTGCGCATCACCACGGCCCGCTGGATCACGCCCAATGGGCGGCAGATTCATGGGCAGGGCCTGGAACCCGACTACATCGTTGAATTGACCGGCGACGAGCCAGAAGGCCAGGACCCTCAGCTCGACAAAGCCATTGAAATCCTATCCAAGTAATCCCAAATCGCCTGGAGTGCAAATCAGTTTTCCAAAAACGCCCGGTCGGGCGTTTTTTGTGTTATATAATCCTTTATGCGAAAATTCCTCATCGCCCTGGCGCTCACGCTGGGCATCCTGTTTGTGATTGCTCGTTTCGCAGAAATCAATCACATTATCGAGGTTCTCCGGCGCGGCAGTCTGCTCTTTTTAGGACTGGCCCTGCTGGTAGAACTTCTATGGGTCTATAACCTCAGCGCCTTTTTTCAGTCGGTATACACGATTTTGGGGATGATAGACCGCCGCATTCACCTGCTGCGGCTGGTATCGGCGGCCAATTTCTTAAACATCGTCGCGCCTTCCGGCGGCCTGAGCGGGCTGGCAATCTTCATCAGCGACGCGCGCCGGCGCGGGCGTTCTACGGCGCGCGTCACCATCGCCGGCCTGCTGTTTGTCTGGTTCGATTATTGGACCATCCTGCTGCTGCTGGTTCTCGGCTTAGAGGACCTTCAAAAGCGCAGCGCTCTACATTGGGCTGAGACCACCGCGGCCCTGCTGCTGCTGGCTCTCGCCCTGGGACTGACCCTGTTGCTCTACCTCGGCCTGCACTCGGCCAAAGCCCTGGGCCGTGTGCTGGCCTGGGCCGCCCGCATCGCCAACGTGATCGCCTATCCCTTTGCCCGCCGCCGCCTTTTTAACGTCGAACACGCCCACAACTTTGCCCACGACATTGCTGATGGCATTGCCATCTTGCGCTACCGGCGCAATTGGGCGCTGCTGCCTTTCCTGTATGCCCTGCTTAATAAACTACTGCAAATTGTCGTCCTGGGACTGTGCTTTCTGGCGTTTAAAACCCAGATCGAACTGGGCGCAATTGTGGCCGGCCTCAGTCTGGCGCAGTTATTTCTGATTATCTCTCCCACCCCTTCTGGGTTGGGCATTGTTGAGGGCGTGCTGGCCGTAGCCCTCACTACCCTGGGCATTCCGCTCAGCAACGCCGCCGTCATCACCCTGGCCTACCGGGCCTTCAGCTTCTGGCTTCCCTTCCTCCTCGGCATGATCGCCTTCCGCACCCTCGACCACCGCAAAATCTCCGAACAGGCTCCCGCGCCCGCCAAACCTGCCCCAGAAATCCCCTACGAACCACTTTAGCGACCAGCGGCACGACCGATCAGAACTGGTTTGACTATTGGGACCAGTTCGTCCCGATGACAATGGAGCAACTTCGCTAAATCGTAGAGGCTGAAAATCCAGCCGCAGAAGCGGCGAAACGGCTTCTGCGGCTGATTCATAATTGATGGTGGGGCCGCCTCACGGCGGCCCCACCATCTTGTATCTACTTAAGGTTTAAGGTGTAGTGATCGGGAAAGGCGTGGCATTCACCCAGGCAGAAGAGCCAACACTGTTATTGGCCCGCACCCGGTAGTAATAGGTCATGCCGCGCGGCGCACCCTGGTTGAAAGCGGTAGCATTCGCTCCCATCGTGTAAGAGACCAGGCCGGCTGTAAACGTTGCATTGGTGGCGCGCTGGATGGTAAAGCCGGTCTCGTTATTCGAGGTGTCTACCCAGGTAACGCGGACCGCGTCATTGGCTCCACCGGTGCGGCGGGCCGTCACCTGAACGTTGGCCGGGTCTTCAGGCAGGGCCGGAACAGCCACCATATTGGTCACAGCGAAAGCCGAGGCGCCGTCTGCGTTCACCGCCGCCACGCGATACTGGTAGTTCCGCCCCGGCAGCACGGTGGTATCGTTATAAGCCGCAAGCCCTGTGCCGGGCCGCGCGGCCACCGAGGCCAGCGTCACAAACTCTCCGCCGTTGACGGCGCGCTGTAAGAGGAAGCTGGTTTCATTGGTAGCGTTGTCAGTCCAGGTGACGCGGATGCGCGGCCCATTCTGCAAAATGGCGCTGGCGCTGCTGGGGGCCAATGGAGAAGCCGGAGAAATGATCGTTACGCTGGCCGTGTTGGAATATCCCGACGCCCCAACCAGATTGACGGCCATAACCCGATAACTGTAGGTACTACCGGCTGTCACTGCTGTGTCGGTGTAGCTCATGCCGCCGGTGGCCGGATTAGCACCCACCGCGGCCAACTGCTCAAACGGCCCGTTCTCCACCGCGCGCTCGATCACAAAACCGGTCTCATTGACGGCGTTGTCCACCCACGTCAGGTTGACCTGCACCGGTGACCCGGCAGGCTGGTTCGCCGTCAGGCTGGTTGGCGCGGCCGGCAGGGTTTCGACGATCACCACCGGCGAAACCGATTGGACGGTCAGGTTCATAAATTCGCCGCCATAGCCAACGGTATTCCTTGCTACCACACGGTACTGGTAGGTGGTATTCACCTGGACCGTCGCATCTGTATAGGTGCGCGTCCCGTGCGTGTTGGGTTGATCCAACGGCGAGTCGCTGACTGCCAGGTCCACCCACGGGCCGGTTCCTTCCTGTCTTTGGACGACAAAGGAAGTTTCGCTGATGGAATTGTCATTCCAGGTCAAAGTGACGCTGGCGCCGTCATACGTATACGTCAGTCCATCTGGCGCAATGGGCGGCAGGGCCACCGAGACGGGCCGCATCATATCCATTTCTTCATGGCTTAGGATGTGGCAGTGGTAGACATACTCCCAACCAAAGTTGACGAGTTGATTCACCACCGGGCTGGTCGGGTTGCCGTTGGCATTGGTGGGGTTGAACATGGCGGTTGAACCGGCGGGCATCATCGGGTTCAACAACCGGATGCTGTTCGGTATTTCAAATGGCAGGACGGGGATGATCGGCCGCAGGGCAATGATTGTGTCTTGCAGTGGGCTGATCCGCACCGTATCCTTCCATCCCAGTTCATTGGGATCCGGTGGAATGATGATGTTATCCCAGCCGACGCGGTTCAGCACCTGCACGTCATACAAGTGGAAGTGAATGGGGTGCGTATCCACTCCGTTGTGGGTGACCTTCCAGATCTGCGCCCCATCGGCAGTGGCAATTGGAGTTACGCTGATTCCCCTGGGCAGGTTGGTCGCGTCAATCAGCTCGGTCGGCGGGTTAACATACGGGTACAGTGTGACGTTCTGCGTCCCCGGCGTCGCCGGAACATTTTCTAACCCCAAGTTGCCCATCATGCGCCCGAACTCATCGAAGGCGGATGAATTCATCTCATCATGAATGGCCTTCGGCTCGATGGGCAGGGTAAATTTGGCATTGGGCGTTCTCAGGGTATTGAACCCAAACAGGTCGCCGCCCTGATCCGAAATGCGGGCAAAGCCATCACAGCGGGTCACGGTGCTGCCGGGAGCATTGCACCAACTGCTGGCGGCGAAGCTCGTCCCATACGCCGAGTTATACGCGGCTTGCCCAACGATGATGGGGTGCTGGCCCGACTCGAACACGCCCGAACCATCGGCATGGTGCCGGAATGCGGCCTGGAGCGCCGTCAGGTTATAGGCAGGGGCGGGGGTAGTCGCCGCGACCTTCACCTGCATGATGGTGCGGGTGTTCGGCCCGTAACCGGGCAGGATAGTCGGCGCGCCAATGGGGCTTTGATCGGGAGCGCCGGTGTAATAATCATAGCTCGGCACGCGGGCCGGGAAGGCCGCCGGAGCGTCATTGTACAGGATCAGCGTCTTACCAGCGTAGCGCGAGAAGTCAACGATCACATCCGCGCGTTCTGCCGGGGCCAATAACAGCGAATGCTGGTCTACGTTGCCCACATCAAAACGGGTCGGGTCCGTGATCCATGTGATCGGCTGGTTCGGGATCACCACCGGAGCCGGCAGGAACCCGCCCTCACTGCCAATCTGGATCCAACTGGGGCCAGCCGGGCTGATGCTGGTATCGGGCGTGGGGAAGGCGGTCGGGTCTGTCTGCGCGGCCTCTAATTCGGCGGCTTTCAGAGCCACTTCACTGTCGGTGCCGGTGCGCGGGTCAGCTACGTACCACTGTAGGTTCCAGAAGCGGTCGTTGGCGGCGTTCAGAATGCGCAGGCGGTAGGCTTTCGGCTCGACGGTGGTCGTTGGGTAGGCCGTGCCGTTGACGACCGGCGTGTCGTTGAACTGCTCCATCCCCGCGGAGATATTGGGCGTGCCGGGGATCAGCTCAGGCTCGCAGAATGGCTCCGTCTGATACTGCCAGGTGGAGGGATCGTTCAGATTGCAGTTCGGATCATAATAGGGGTTAGCAATTGGCCCGTATTTGATGGTAGTAGCGGGCGGCCAGAACCAGGGGCCGTACATCCAGCGCCCATAGGCGCTCATGCCGCCGGGGTCGCCGGGGTTCTGCGCCGGCATATACACGTGGTGATACCACAGGTTGCCATACCCACCCCAACGTTGAGCGTCCCAGGTGGGGTCTTGCCCATAAATGCCGTTGGCCGGGTCGCCGTACAACTGCGCATCCTGCGGCACAAAGGTGCGGTCCTGGATAATCAGAGGGATCTGGTCGGCAGGGAGGATGCCGTTGTTGATCAGCCTTTGCTCAACCGCATCGGTGATCATGTAGCCGGCGGCCTCGCCCGCGTAAACGTTCAGGCGGGTGATGCCCCAGGAGTGATCGTGGTAAAACATCAGGCGGGCGCTCTGCTGGTTGGTATAGTAGAACGTCATACAGCCATCATTCGCCGCCGTGCAGTCTGGCACGCCCGGAACGTTCGCCATATCCGGCACTTCAGATACGCTCACGCCCTGCGGCCAGGGGGTCATCTCATTGGCCGGGGTGATCCATTGGTGCGGCGTCCCGTCGCTGATCCAGGGGGTAATGCCGCCGTGCAGGTGCAGTGTGGCCCGGTTATCCTTGAAGCACATCTCATTCTTTGGATATTCGGAACACAGCGGATTGCGCACCATGTCCATCACGCCGCCTTCGTTCATCGGCTCCATCATGTCCATCGGCCCCATGCCCGAACCCATCATCGTTGAGTCGACCGGCAGGAACAGATCGCCATCAACGCCGGTTGGGAGGAGGTTATAGAAGACGATGCGCACTGGCCGGCCTTTCTGCGCCGCAATCACCGGCCCCAGGTAGTGCGGGTCATCCACCGCATAAGCCTGCGAGCCGTCGGGCATCAACGCCGGGACGGATGTGCCATCCAGCAGATCATTGTACAGCGGCACGTGCTTGCTAAAACCGGCATTTTCCGGGGTCTCCAACTGCACGTACTCGCGCAGCAGTGTCCCTGGTTGTGGCAGTGACGAGCTCATCCGCTCGCGGTGCTGGACGACCGCAATCACATAGTAATCTGCATCCGGGCCATGACCATTGGCCTCGCTGAAGGTAGTGGTATCTGGCACGGCAATGGGGATATGCTGGCCCAGGTTGTTGTCGGTGCAGTTGTCCCAACCGGCCCGCGGATCGCACAAAACGGGTAAGCCATCCTGGAATTTCTTAATGCCGCCCTGGGTAATGTAACCAGAGCCGCCCGCATCCAGCGTGATCTCGGTAACGCCCCCCGCGCTGATGGTGGCGGTAGCCGTCGCCCCTGCGCCGGTGGGGTCAGAGATAGTAACGGTTGGGGGCGAGGTGTAGCCAGAGCCATAGGTGTCCAGCACAATCGTCGAGAGCGACAGCGTTGCCGTGGCAACAGCGCCCGAACCACCGTTGTTGATCGGGTCGAAGAGCGTGCCATCGCGGATCACCACCTGGGGAGCTGAAGCATAGCCCGACCCTGGATTGTCAATAACCACCTGCGTGATCGCGCCAGTTACCGGGTCGAACTCCGCGTGCGCGGTGGGTGGGATCCCGTTGGGGTCATCGGGCAGGTCAAAATCAACGGTTGGCATGGTGTAGCCGCTGCCGGGGTCGAGGAGGGTGACGGCCGTCACCCCACCGTAGGCAGTCGCCGTAGCGTCAACCAGGGGAACGACGCCAGAAGTATCCACCACGCTGGCCGCAATGGAATAGGTGCGGCTCTGGCTGTAAACCGGGAAATCGCCCCCTCCCAGCGTCAGGAGATTGCCTTCCATCGGCACGACCGGCGCGGGGTAGCTGAGCGTATCACTGCCCGTTCCCAAATCATCCAGCGGGATGCCCTCGCCGTAGAATGCGATGGTATCACCGGCAAAGACTTCAATGTTCGGAACTGGAATAGAAACGACTTCGCCAACCGGGTCGCTGGTGGGTGGGACGGTCTGCTCGCCGCTGTCCCAGGCCACCAGATATTCATTGGGGTTGCCGGTGGCGCGGAGCACGTAGGCATGGAACAGATTGCCGGCGGATGGGGTGGGGCTGGCCCCGGTAGTGGCTTGGTTAAAATACTGAATGGCCTGCACATAACCGTGCGCTGGCATTGCAGTTGCTAAAACCACAAACACCGGCCCCAGCGTTCCCGGTGGGGTGGCGTAATCGGTGGCATACTGCCGCTCGGTGAGGGCGTTCCCCACCTGTACCAGCGTTCCCGTCCCACCGCCGCCGGAGAGAATTACGGTCGGTTGAGTATAGCCGCCTCCCGGCGTATCCACCGTAATTCTCGTAACCACGCCGGATGGGGTGACGTGCGCTGTAGCGGCGGCGCCCGTCCCCCCGCCAGTAATGTTCACGGCCGCGGTGGTGTAGCCGATGCCAGGGTTGGTGACAGTGATGCCGGTCACCGCCCCATTAGCGCCCACCGACGCAGCGGCCGTGGCGCCCGTGCCATCGCCGATAATTTCAACGGCGACATCTGGCAGGGTAAAAGGGCTGTTCGCCCAGTTCGGATAAGGGCCAAAATAATGCGGGACCTTCGACTCGTCGGTAGGACTCATCGGCATAGCTTCGACCGGCGCGCCGGTCCGAAACAACGTGGTGGTGAGGATCACCAAAGATAAGATGACGTTCAAAAATGGACGGGTACGCATGGTATTCTCCCCTCAAAAAAACTAATGTTCGTTTCCCCCAGAGCGCAAAACCGCCGGTAGGCATTCTTAGAATAAAGCGGCCCCGGCGGTTTGAAAACCGTAGTTTTTATGGAATTTTTAGGTGAATAATTACGGATGGACTAGAGGGGCATCCGTACCCTATCCGTAGTTGTTACGGAGCTTCCGGATTACGGAGTGCAAAATTTACACACCTATTGTTACGCGTCACAAAAAAATCTAATCATCCAGATCGTCCATACGGACCAGGCCGTGTTCAGCGGCATAGCGCATCAGTTCCACGCGGCTGTGCAGGTTCAATTTATCCATCACATTGGCGCGGTGCGTCTCTACCGTGCGAATGCTGATATTCAATTCTTTAGCAACCTGCTGATTGGTGAACCCACGCACAATCAGCCGCAGAACTTCGACCTCGCGCGCGGTCAGCAGGGGAGTGGTTTTGTCGCCCGCCGCTTTTAGCGCAGAACGGGGCGGCGGCGATACCAGCGATGGGATCAGGGCCGGGTGAATGTAAATAATCCCCCGCCAAACCGCATAAATCGCATCAACCAGCTCCGATTCAGCCGCCCGCTTGATGATATATCCGGAAGCGCCCGCCCGGATATATTCCTGCACCAGTGCGCTGTCTTCGTGCATGCTTAAAATCAACACCCGCCGGCCCGGCGCAGACTGCGCCAGCCGCCGGGTCGCTTCGAGCGCGTCCATACCGGGCATGCCAATATCCATCAGCACAATATCGGGCCTTAAAGTCTGCGCCAATTCCAGCGCCTCCGCCGCATTGGTCGCTTCCCCAACCACTTCCAGGTTCGCATCGGCCGCCAACAGCGTCTTTAAACCGGCCCGCAGAATGCGATGGTCATCCACAATCAGAATGCGAATTGGCATGGAACCTCCAGCAAAATGGTTGTGCCTTTCCCCGGGGCGCTCTCAATCGTCACAGCACCGCCGAGCATATCGGCTCGTTCGCGGATGCCAATCATCCCCAATTGATCAACGACCGGCGCCTGCGGGTCAAATCCAATCCCATTATCTTCCACCAAGACGATTAATTTATGGGCGGTCTGCTCGATAATCACATCGGCACGGGTGGCCCGCGCATGGCGAACCACATTGGTGAGCGCCTCCTGAACAATGCGGTAAATCGCCGTCTCCACTTCGCCGGGCAGGCGCTCGATTTTCCCAACCGCTTCAAACTGAACTTCCAGGTCGTGTTCCTCGCCAATCCGCTTGGCGTGCTGGCGCAGCGCCGCCACCAGCCCCAGGTGATCTAACGATGCCGGGCGCAGGTCAATTGCCAGGCGGTGCAGGTTCTCCAGCACCCCATCGGCGATCTGCTTCAGTTCGCGACAGCGTGCTTCGACCATGGCCGGGTGATGGCTGTCACGCTCCACCAGGCGCAGCCCCACCATCAGGGAAGCCAGCGCCTGCCCGGCCTCATCGTGCAGTTCCTGCGCAATATGATACCGCTCCGATTCCTGCACCTCCACCAACCGGCGCGACAGCGCCTGGAGGCGCTCGCGGTTATCGCGCACCTGCTCGAACAACCAGGCATTTTGAATCGCCACCGCCGCCTGACCAGTCAGCGCCCTCGCCCAATAGCGCAGTTCGTCCTGAAAGAAATCGGCCTCCTGATGTTCCAGAATGCACGCACCGATGACCTGGTCTCCAGCCAACAGCGGCACGGCAAACCAGCACCCCACCCACGGATTACCCGGCGCAAATAACCCACCTGAGTGATTACGAGCGTCGGGAACAAACAACATCTCGCGGTTCTGCAATAGTGGATCCAGACCCGCCAGTTTGTCTAGCTCAAAACACCTGTGGAGCAGGCGTTCACCCTCTGCCCACTGCGCTTCACCGCGCGCCACGCGGACGACCAACTGCTCTCCCGAATCGAACAGCAAAACATGGGCGCTGGTGTAATGAATCATTTTATGGAGCTGGTCGAGCAGAGTCTCCAGCACCGTGCCGCTGTTCAAAGAGCGCGTCAGCTCCAGGCTTGAGATATGCAGCGTCTCGGCCAGCTTGCGTGCCTGAATTTCCGCCTGGTAAAGCCGCTTGGTCTCGCTCTCATACTTCAACAGTTCCTGGTTCAAATGGTATTGGACCGCGGCCCGCTTAATCATGGGCTTAACCACAAACCAGTAATTCAGCGGAAAAAGACACCCGGCCAGGATCAGACCATCCAGCACAATGTCCGGCAAACTGTGAGGAATCCCTAACATCACCCTCAACAGCACCATCACCAACGCCTCAATGCCAAACACCACAATCGTCGAAATGACCAGCCAACGGGTGATGAGCCGTTTCATCTCCTGTTGAAACTGGGCCTTGGTGGGCTGTAACAATACCCATTCGAGCACAGAATCGTCCGTCATCCGGCCCCCTTACAAATTGTCCGATCCATCCACTCAGGAATCGCGGCGCGCTGGCTTTCCCCCTGGAACCCAACACGCGTCACAATGATGATTCTCATTAGTGGCCTATCGCTGGCTGCATTCATGGCAGACCGCCATGAATACCTCACTCGAAATACAAACCCCTATTCGCACAATTTTTCCGTGAGTTCAAAGCGCAGCGACCAAGCTTCTTGAATCATTATAGTACAAATCCACTTTCAACACGATGGGATCACCCGATACAATCCAAAATTGAAGCTCGTTTTCAGATATATAATGAAGCTGTTGAAAACTGGCAGGTGGGAAGAAGAAAGGGTTAGTCTTTGGGTAAAGTTGCCATCACCCCTTCGCTCGTCCTGGACGAGAGTGAGATTCAGATTGACTACGTGCGCGCCGCCGGTCCCGGCGGCCAGAACGTAAACAAAGTTTCCAGCGCCGCCCAACTGCGCTTTAACGTCCGCGCTTCGCCCAACCTGCCAGAAGATGTTAAAGAACGCCTCATCGCGCTGGCCGGCAGCCGCGTCACTGCGGAAGGCGTGCTCATCATCGAAGCGCGGCAGTTTCGCACCCAAGAGCAAAACCGCGCCGAAGCCCTTCTCCGCCTAATCGGTCTGATACGCCGCGCCGCCCAACCACCCAAACCGCGGCGCAAGACCCGCCCCAGCATGGCCGCCAAAGCCGCGCGGTTAGAAGAAAAGCGCCGCCGCTCTGCAATCAAGCGGCTGCGCCGCTACCATCCCGAAATAGAATGAATACACCCGATCCAACCCAGGAGAACCACATGGCAACCTCAATCCACCAAATCCTCACCCCCGAATCCCGCCTGGAGAAAATCGCCGGGGGATTCCGGTTCACCGAAGGGCCGGTATGGAACCGCAAGGAAAACGCCCTTTACTTCAGCGACATCCCCGCCAACCGCATCTATCGCTGGACGCCCCAAACCGGCCCCCAAATCTTCCGCGAGCCGAGCGGCAAATCCAACGGCCTCACGCGCGACTTGCAGGGCCGGCTGATCGCCTGCGAACACGCCAACCGGCGCGTCTCGCGCACCGAGCCAGACGGCAGTACCCTGCCGCTGGCCGACCACTACCAGGGCAAGCGCCTCAACAGCCCCAATGATATCGTCGTGCGCTCCGATGGTAGTCTGTTCTTCACCGATCCCCCTTATGGCTTAATCAACGAGTCGGGCGTCATCGTCAATCAGGAACTTCCCTTCCAGGGCGTTTACCGGCTGTCTGCCGATGGGCAAACCCTGGCCCTGCTGATGGATGATTTCGACCGGCCCAACGGCCTGGCCTTCTCGCCTGATGAATCCATCCTCTACATTGACGACACCAGCCGCATGCACATCCGCGCCTTCGATGTCAGCCCGGCAGGGAATCTCTCTAACGGCCGCGTGTTCGCCACCATGCAGCCCGACCGCCCCGGCGCGCCTGACGGCATGAAAGTGGACGTGGAAGGCAACGTTTACTGCACCGGACCGGGAGGCGTGCAGATCTTCGACCCGCAAGGCCACAGCCTCGGCTGTATCGAAACGCCTGAAGTGGCCGCCAACGTCGCCTTTGGCGAAGCAGACTGGCGTACCCTCTTCATCACTGCCAGAACTTCAGTCTACCGCGTGCGCCTGGGCATCCCCGGCCTCCCCGTTCCCCCGCGGTCTCAACCCTGACCGCATCTCGGAAGATGTGTGCCCGAAGTGGCCCGCCCCACTCGAACGCTAAAAACGGCTCTGCTTTGACAGGCGCACCGCTCAAGGGTATACTGCTAAAGAGCATCCTGAATCAAATTAAGAGGTATTGCACTGTGGCAACTTTATCTGTACCGCGTCACAGCGAGGCACAGCCCGCGCCTAAAAAAATTCACCCCACCCGTCTGGTCCTCCAATACGCCCAACGCTACACCCTCCCCCTGTTCCTCACCGTCCTCAGCATGTTACTGCTGGTTGGCGCGCAGCTCGTCATCCCCTGGATCATCAAAACCCTGATTGCCGCCGTCACGGCCGGCTCCTTCAACGAGCAGACCTTCTCCCTCGTCACCCAACTGACCGTCGTCGCCCTGATCGTCTACCTGGTGCGCGGCGGCCTCCAGTTCGTCCGCAGTTATGCCGCTCACGTGGCCGGCTGGGGCGTGGTAGCGGACCTGCGCAAGCACATCTACGAGCACATGCAGCGCCTCACCCTGCGCTTCTATGAGGATAAACAAACCGGCCAGATGATGTCGCGCGTGGTCAACGATACCGATCTGTTCGAACGCCTCATCGCCCACGCTATCCCCGATGTGATGGTCAACGCCGTCACCCTGGTGGCGATCAGCGCGGTGTTGTTCGCCATGAACTGGCAGCTCACCCTCCTCAGCATGCTGCCCATCCCTCTGGTGATCCTGTCACTGCGCGTCTACGCCCGCTACGTGCGCCCGGCCTTCCGCACCCGCCAGAAAGAACTCGGTGACCTGAACGCCATCCTTAACGACAACATTTCCGGCATCCGTGAGATCAAAGCCTTCACCCGCGAAGATACCGAGATGGAGCGCATCGGCATGAGCATTGACCGCTACAAGACCTCACTGCTCTCCGCCCTGCGCCTGATGGCTATCTTCCAGCCTTTCATTGATTTCACCTCTTCGCTGGGCCTGCTGGTGGTCATTTTCTTCGGTGGGCGGCTGGCCTTCCAGGGCGTGCTGCCCGTCTCAGACCTGGTAGCCTTCTTCCTTTACCTGGAAATGTTCTACCAGCCCGTCCGCAACCTGGGCGGCGCATGGGAAGCCGTCCAGGAATCGCTGGCCGGCGCCGACCGGGTGACGGAACTGCTCGAAGAAGAGCCCGAAGTCCGCAACCGGCCGGGCGCAATCACCCTACAACAGCGCGCCAAAGGTGAGATCATCTTTAAGGACGTCACCTTCCAATATTCTCAGGGTGATGTCGTCCTCGACCGCATTTCACTGCACATTCCGCCCCGCCACGTGATCGCCCTGGTTGGCCCTACCGGAGTGGGCAAATCTACCCTCGTCAGCCTCATCCCGCGCTTCTATGACGTGGTGAGCGGCAGTATCACCCTCGACGGCTACGACATCCGCGACCTGACGCTCGAAAGCCTGCGCCAGCAGATCAGCATCGTACTGCAAGACGTGTTCCTGTTTCATGGGACCGTGCGCGATAACATCCTTTTCGGCAAGCCCAACGCCACCGAAGCCGAGATGATCCGCGCCGCGCAGATTGCCAACGCCCACGAGTTCATCACCCAACTGCCCAACGGCTACGATACCCTCATCGGCGAGCGCGGCGTCAAGCTTTCTGGCGGGCAAAAACAGCGCATCTCCATTGCCCGCGCCGTTCTCAAAGACGCCCCTATCCTGATCCTCGACGAAGCCACTTCCTCGGTTGATACCGAAACCGAGTTGCTCATCCAGCAGGCCCTTGAACGCCTGATGGTCGGCAAGACCACCATCATCATCGCCCACCGGCTTTCTACCATCCGCAATGCCGACAAGATCGTGGTATTAGAGGGCAAACAAATCGCCGAAATGGGAACCCACGAAGAACTGCTGGCCCGCGGCGGCCTTTACTACCGCCTCAACACCGTACAACAGCGCCTGACGGCCAGTTAAAAAGTTGCAGTAGCAGTTTTCTCAAAAGACAGCGGTCCGGTTTTGCGACCTGCGGCTCGCTGTTTATAGATAACGGTCTACTGCCCGCTCTGGCTTTGATGTAAAATGTAAACTAAAGGATGCTCGATGACCGAAAAAATCTTAATTGTTGACGATGACGCCCAAACCCTGCGCCTGGTGGGATTAATGCTGGAGCGCCAGGGTTACAAAGTGGCGTTTGCCAACAATGGATTCCAGGGCCTGCGGGCCGCCCGCGTCGAGCAGCCCGATGCGATTTTGCTCGACGTGATGATGCCAGACATGGACGGCTATGAAGTCACGCGCATGCTGCGCAAGAACCCCGAAACCGCCCACATTCCGATCCTGATGTTCACCGCCCGCACTCAGGCAGAAGACAAGATCATCGGCTACGAAGCCGGCGTAGATGACTACCTGACCAAGCCCATTCACCCTGCCGACCTGATCGCGCACCTGCGCGCCGTCATTGCCAGACGCGCCGGGCTGTCCCCCACTCCCAAACGTGAGAATCTTGGCTACACCGTTGGCGTTGTCGCCGCCAAAGGCGGTTTGGGAGTTTCGACCCTGGTTCTCAACCTGGCCGTCACCTTTCACCAGCGCGCCAGCCGCGAGGTAATCGCCGCTGAACTGCGCCCCGGTCAGGGAGGGTGGAACACAGAATTATCGCTCGACAGCTCCAATGGGCTGTCGCACCTGCTAAGCAAAAGCACCGCTGAAATCAACGCCGAGGCCGTTGAAAAAGAGCTGGTGCGTCTGCCTTACGGCGTGCGCCTGCTGCTGGCCTCCGGCCGCGCCAAAGACGCCGAATTAATGACGCGCACCGCCCAGCTAGAAGCCGTGGTCGAAGCCCTGCCTCATCTGGCGCGCCTGGTGCTGCTGGATATCGGCGCTCCGTTTTTGCTGGGCGCGGATCGTATTTTTAGCCACTGTGATGAAATCCTGGTGGTCACCGAGCCTTTCCCCTCTACCGTCCACCGCACCCGCTACCTGGTCGAAGACCTGGGCGCGTGCGGTTTTGGAAAGGGCAAGCCCCTCACCCTCATCAGCATCAGCCGGGCGCGCACCGAAGTGCAGATTTCGCTGCTGCAAATGCAAGAGATCATCCGGGCGCCCGTAGTCCAGGTCATTCCACCGGTCCCCGAGGCCGCTTACCAGGCCGCCACGCGCAGCGTGCCGATTTGCCAGGTGCCGGTCAGCAGCCTGTTTACCCAGCAGCTTCACAACCTCACCCAAATGATTGCCGAGCGAGTGCCAGCATGAGCGCCCAATCCCTGCATGCGGCGGTTCAGAAGGCCGCTGAAATCTTAAGCAGTGCCCGGCACGCCGTTGTCTTCACCGGAGCGGGCATTTCGACCCCTTCGGGCATCCCCGATTTTCGCTCGCAAAAAACCGGCCTATGGGAACGCTTCGACCCGATGGAAGTGGCCTCCATCTCGGCATTCCGGCTTCAGCCCGAACGTTTCTACGGCTGGCTGCGTCCCCTTCTGGCCGATATCTGGAAGGCCGAACCCAACCCCGCGCACCTGGCCCTTGCCCAACTGGAGGCCGCCGGCATCCTCAAAGCCATCATTACCCAAAATATTGATGCCCTCCACCAGCGCGCCGGCTCTAAAACCGTCCTTGAAGTTCACGGCTCGCTGGAAACGATGACCTGCCCGCGCTGCGCTCAGACCCTGCCTTCGATCCAGTTTCAGCCGCACCTCCAGAGCGCAGAGGCCATGCCTCGCTGCCCTGCCTGCCAGCGCGTGCTGAAGCCCGACATCACCCTGTTTGGCGAGATGCTCCCTGCCAAAACCTGGATGCAGGCCGAAGAACACTGCCGCCGCGCCGATGCCATCCTGGTCGTTGGATCTTCGCTAGAGGTGTTTCCTGCCGCTGCTCTGCCCGAAATTGCCGTTGAAAACGGTGCCGCCCTCATCATCAATAACCTCTCCCCCACTCATCTCGACCCGAGCGCCGATGTTCTCATCCCTCGAAACGTCGCGGAAGCCATTCCCCAAATTGCCCACCTCATTTTAGGAGGCTGATACCCATGGTTGCCTCTTCCACCCGGATGATCAAACAGTACCAGCGTCTTGTCGAAGTAATGCATAACCTGGCTTCCGTCCTAGACCTGGATCAACTACTGCGCAATATCATGGATGTGGCCGTGGACCTTTCAGAAGCCGCGGAAGCATCCATCTTGCTTTACGACCATAATGCCCGCAAACTTTACTTTGAAAGTACCACCAATTCAGACCAGCTCGAGATCTTGCGCAACATCGCCGTACCAGAAGAGAGTATCGCCGGGTGGGTGGCGCTCAACCGCCAGCCTCAGATCGTCAACAACGTCCGTCAGGATGAACGCCACTTCGATACGGTTGAGAAGAAAGTCAACTTTTACACCGCCTCGATGATCGCTGTCCCTCTGGTTGCCAAAGATAAGCTGATCGGCGTGCTGGAGGTTCTCAACAAGAAGAATAACGAAGATTTCACGATAGAAGATCAAGAAATCCTCATGGCCCTGGGCGCACAGGCGGCTGTCGCCATCGAAAACAGCCGCCTCTTCCAACAATCCGATCTGATCGCCGAGTTCGTCCACGAACTGCGTACCCCTCTGGCCTCGATCACTACCGCTTCTTACCTGCTCCAGCGTGCGCAGATGGCCGACGAACAGCGCATCCGCCTGGCAAAGACGGTATACGCCGAATCACAGCGGCTAAACGAACTTGCTACCATCTTCCTCGACCTGGCAAGTCTCGAATCGGGCCGCGCCAGCATCCGCCCCACGCGCTTTAACCCCCGTGATCTGATGGAAGAGTGCACGCAGATCATCCAAATTAAAGGCCAGGAAAAAAATATCCAGGTGATTCTGGATGCGCCCGATTCGCTCCCTGAAATTGACGCCGACCGCGACAAGATGAAGCAGGTACTGCTCAACCTGCTCAGCAACGCCGTTAAATATAACCGACCAGATGGACAGGTGCGCCTGAAGGCGCGCCTGCACGGCGAAATTCTCATCATTGCCGTTCAAGATACCGGCGTTGGCATCCCCCCGGATCAGATCTCCAAACTCTTTACGAAATTCTTCCGCGCCAGCAATGTAGAAGGCAAAACTCCCGGCACCGGCCTGGGCTTATCCATCGCCAAACGCATCATCGAGATGCACGGCGGCCAGATTCAGGTGGACAGCGTGCTGGACGTTGGCACAACCTTCACCGTCACCCTGCCCATGCGAAAACCGGAATAGGGACACCCTCTTTTCTTCTGAAACGGAAGTGAAATAGTTCTACCATTGACAAAATAACCAATTGTATTTATCATCGGGGAACATTTCGCCGCCTGATGACCGAGAGGGCGCATCCGTCCACAACTTTTAACCCATTCAGATCTATACAGCTCTCTCAGCAAGGCGTCCGCTGGCAAATACAGCCAACGCCCGATCAGTTCCAGGCGATGTTACTTCATTGAAAGGAGGTAATGCCTACATAGGGTGGAAATCAGGCAACGCCGTGCGAACCCGCCTGTGCTACACGCCCTAAAAAGGACATCTACCTGGTTTCAATCTTCACCCTTACCGTTTGTTCCTGTAGGATCATCACTCTAAGGAGGAAAAGAAGTGAAAGCTCGCAACCTGATCGTCATTTTTGTACTGTTGGCTATGGCTCTGGCCGCCTGCCAGCCTGCCGCCACGCCCACCCAACCGCCTGCTCAGGCTACCGCTACCACCGCCCCAGCCGAACCCACGGCCACTACCGCTCCGGCTGAGCCGACCGCTACCACCGCTCCGGCTGAACCTACGGCCACCACTGCCGCCGCAGGCGAGCCGGAAGTCTGCGGGACCGATGAGTTCGGCTGTGCCGTGATCGAACCCGGCCAGACCATCAAAATCGGCATGGGCGCTCCGATGACGGGCGACAATGCCCAGTTCGGCGTGGACATTTCACAGGGCGCCAAAATCGCCGTGAAGGACGCTGGCGAATTGGAAGGCTTTGCCTTTGAGCTGGTCACCGAAGATGACGGCGGCACGCCCGAAGGCGGCGCCGCAGTCGCCAACAAACTGGTGTCTGATCCCACGGTCGTCGCCATTGCGGGTCACATCTTCTCCGGCGCTACCGATGCGGCCATGCCCATCTACGAAAAAGCCGGCATCCCGATGATGTCGCCCTCGGCCACCAACCCGGCCCTCACTCAGAAAGGCTCGAAGGTCTTCAACCGCGTGGCCTTCACCGACGCGGCTCAGGGCAAGTTCGCGGCAGAATACCTCTACAACAAGCTTGGCTTTACCAAGATCGCCGTGATGCACGATGGTCAGGCTTACGGTCAGGGTCTGGCTGAGGTTGTCGAAGCCCGCTTCAAAGAACTGGGCGGCGAAGTGGTCGCCAAAGAAGCTATCACCCCTGGCGAAACCGATTACACCGCCCCGCTCTCGGCCATTGCCGCGAAGTCGCCTCAGGCGCTCTACTATGGCGGCTACGTTCAGGAAGCCGCGGTTTTGGTCCCGCAGATGGCTCAATCTGGCCTGGAAGGCGTGGTATTCTTCGGCTGTGATGGCACGTATGGTGAAGACTTCATCACCAAGACCGGCGCCGCCGGCGAAGGTGCTTACGCGGTCGCCCTGGTTCCTGCGTCTTCTGACGCCGTTACCAAGTTCAACGAAGCTTACCAGGCCGAGTACGGCGTGGCTCCCGGCTCGCTCTCGCCCTTCACCTGGAACGCTTACGACTCTGCCGCGGTTCTGATTGCCGCCATCAAGTCGGTCGCGGTCAAGGGCGGCGATGGCAAACTTTACATCCCGCGCGGTGCGCTGGTTGCGGCGGTGCGCGGCACCAAAGATTACCAGGGCCTCTCTGGCACGCTGAGCTGCGACGCCAACGGCGAGTGCAATGCCTCTGGCCCCATCTTCTACGTTGTCAAAGATGGCAAGTGGGTCCCGGCTGAAGAATAAGCACTCACCCCCTTCTGATGCCCGTGCCTGGGTATGCGCGCCCCATCGCGCATACCCAATAAATTGCTAGACTCAAAAATGGTGGAAAGGGGTACAATACCCTTTCCACCATTTCAGTACATTTTAGGGCTGTTGGATCAACTGCTCCCAACCGAACAGGAAAGATTGACAACAAGATGAGTGCTAACCGACTATCCATCCCTTTCCAGAGTAGCGCAAACCTGGGCCGGGCGGTGCGCCTATTGATCGGCGTCATCATTTTCGGCCTTTTTCTATGGCGTTTTATTGACGTGCTTCTCATCCAGCGCGAATATGGGCCAGATACCTGGCTGCGGTTTGCCATCTCCGGGCTGATTTTAGGCGGGATGTACGCTCTGATTGCCATTGGATATACCCTGGTCTATGGCATCCTTTTCATGATTAATTTTGCCCATGGCGAAGTGATGATGTTAGGCGCTTTCGCTGGCTTTTTTGTGTTCGAGATCATGAACAAAATCGCTGCGCCCACCGCCGCAGACCCGAAGCTGACCCTGCTCAACGCCTACCCGGTGCTGGCGGTGATCCTGGCATTTTTAGCCGGGATGCTGGTATCGTCCACCACCGGGTATTTGCTGGAGCGCATCGCCTACCGCCCGCTGCGCAATGCCCCGCGCCTGGTCCCCCTGATCAGCGCCATTGGCGCATCCATTTTCTTGCAGAATGCGGCCCAGTTGTTGTTCGGCCCACAGCGCCGCAACTACATCAACCCCGATTTCCTGGCGCGCGGCGTCGGTTGGAATCTGATGATCGGCGAAAGCAAGGTGGTCATCACCTATACCGGGGTGTTCTCGTTTGTCTTATCCATCCTGCTGATGATCGGCCTGTATCTGCTGGTACAGCGCACCAAATTAGGGCGGGCCATGCGCGCCGTCGCCCAAGATAAAAAGACCGCCGCCCTGATGGGCATTGATGTAGACAGCGTCATCAGCCGCACCTTCATCATCAGCGGCATTCTGGCGGGTTCGGCGGGGGTCATGTGGGGCATTCACCAGGGCATCATCTTTTATTTCACCGGCTTTTTACCGGGCATTAAAGCCTTCACCGCCGCAGTGATGGGCGGCATTGGCAATATTCCGGGCGCCATGATCGGCGGCCTGTTTTTGGGCATTCTCGAATCCATGGGGCCGGCGGCCCTGGGCATTGACTTCCAGTTGAAGGATGTAATTGCCTTCTCTATCCTGGTGTTGGTGCTGATCTTCCGGCCATCGGGCATTTTGGGTGAAGCGCTCGCGGAGGAAAAAATATGAAAACTGCCCTGCAACAAGGACTGCGCACCGGCGCGGTTTTTGGCATCGTGATTGTGTTCATGGCGCTGATCGGCTTCACCGTGACCGGCCCCATCTTGCTGGCGAAAATCCTCGGCAACGCGCCCAAACCAGAGCAGATGCCCGCCGTCAGTTACCTGGTCCTGTTTCTGGCGCTGACGGGCGTCTGGTGCGGGGCAAAGGCTTCTACGCCGGGCCGCTACAGCGGAGCGCGCTCGCTGAGCGCCTCTCTGGCGGCCGGGGCGGCGGCCGGCGCCATCAGCGGGTTGATCGTCGCCATTTACGCCTGGATTATGGGCGGCGTGGATGCGCGCGGGACCGACCTGCGCCCGTACCTGGCGCAAGTCTCACCGGCGGCGGTCAAGTTATTCCTCTTCCAATTGGGTCTGCCGGCGGCGGCGCTGGCTCACCTGGGGCTGCTGGTGGCTTCCAGCCTGGGTGGGGCCTTGCTGGCGCACCTCTTGCGCGCCGTCCAGTTTGGGCGCAGGGTATTGGGCGGCCTGTCGGTAAGGACTGCGCGGGTGGTACAGCAGGCCCGGCGCTTCCCCTACGCCATCTACGTGGTTTATGCCGTTCTGGCGGTACTGCTCATTATGC
>Ga0209381_1001001_pt1 | contig 52696 bp, 66 predicted proteins | sample DewCreD2012metaG_FD_184111 | JGI IMG/M metagenome (GOLD analysis project Ga0209381, IMG submission 184111) | Hot spring sediment bacterial and archeal communities from British Columbia, Canada, to study Microbial Dark Matter (Phase II) - Dewar... ... | reverse complement strand
GAGGCGCGGGGGCAGGTTGAGGAGAGCGATATTGCGCGGCTCGCCGGGGAGACGACAGACCCATCTGCCGGAGCGCAGGAAGAAGATGAGGTCAGAATCGACTCCCGGCGGAAAACCGTCCGTCCCCAGTCGGCAAAACAGCGCGCGTACATACGGGCGCTGAGGTCCTGCGACCTGACTGTCGGCATCGGCCCTGCGGGCACCGGAAAGACATACCTTGCCGTGGCCTGCGGCATCGAGTTTCTCCGGCAGGGGCGCTTCAATCGGATCATCCTGACGAGACCTGCGCTGGAAGCGGGAGAGCGGCTCGGGTTCCTGCCCGGCGACCTCGAAGAGAAGATCAAGCCGTATCTTCAGCCGGTGTACGACGCGCTCTACGACCTTGTCCGGTTTGAAGAACTGAGGCGGTGGATGGACCGCAGGGTCATCGAGGTCGTCCCCCTTGCGTATATGCGGGGCAGGACGCTGAGCGATGCCTTCATCATCCTTGACGAGGCCCAGAACACGACCTTTGAGCAGATGAAGATGTTTCTGACGCGCATGGGCCTCAACTCCCGGGTGGTGGTAACCGGAGATGTGACGCAGATCGACCTGCCCCTGACCGCGAACAGTTCTGGACTGGTTGACATCCAGCGTCTCCTGAGGGGGATTAAGGGCGTGCGATTCGTCTATTTCACCCAGCGGGACGTGGTCAGGCACCGTCTGGTGAAGGACATCATCAATGCCTATGCGCGACGGCAGAAGAGGATGCCGGTGGCTGGTGACGCTCACAAACCGGCAGAGGAAACAGCCGGTTGACCTCAAGGAACTTTCCGCGTTCCTCCAGCGTCTCCCGCGCCTGCCAGCCGCACGTGTCCGGCGCGTGCACGTGGCGCTGGTGAGCGACAGGGTCATTGCGGCCCTGAACCGGCGGCACCTTGGCCGTTGCGGCGCGACGGATGTGCTGGCGTTTAGGCTTTCGCGCGCCTCCGGAGAACTCGTCATCTCGGCGGAGACCGCGTCCCGCAACGCCGCTGCGTACGGTCGCCCGCTGATGGATGAACTCGCCCTGCTGGTGGTGCACGGGCTCCTTCACCTGTGCGGATTCGACGATTCAACCGGAGCAAAACGGCGGTTGATGCAGAGGAAACAGAACACCGTGATGGCCGCGATCAGGCGCGGCGCGTGACGCGATATCGATATGAAGAGGAAGGTCCAGGGAGACATCCTGTCGAGTTTCAACGCCGCATTTCGCGGCCTGCTGTCCGTATTGCGGTCGGAGCGCAACTTCCGCATCCATTGCGTGGCGGCGCTGGTTGTCCTCATCGGGTGTCAGTTTCTGAACCTTGCGCTCGCGGAGTTCCTCATCCTCGTGCTCACGGTCTCGTTTGTCTTGACGGCGGAGATCACCAACACGCTTGTGGAGATGATTGTGGACAGGATTGTCCCGGAGCAGCACACCGCCGCACGGCGGATGAAGGATGTGTCGGCCGCGCTGGTGCTGGTCGCGTCAGTGTCCTCGGTGGTCGTCGGCTATCTCATCATGGCGAAATACTTTCCGCCCGACTGGCGCCACCTCTTTGACGCCCTCGGCGGCTCTCCGTGGTACCTCACCTTCGTCGCCCTGCTTGCCGTCACGGCGCTTGCGATAGTTGGCAAGCTCTCCACGAGGCGGAGGTCGCTGTTGTCCGGCGGGATGCCCAGTTTGCACAGCGCCGTTGCCTTCTCCGCGTGGACGGTGGTGTCGTTCCTCACCTTCCAGACCGAACCTCTCATCTCGTTTCTGGTCTTCCTCCTCGCCTTCTGGGTGGCGCAAAGCAGGGTCATCAGGCGCATCCACACGCTTTCGGAGGTGGTCATCGGGGGGTTGCTCGGCTTCCTCCTGACCACGGTTGTGTTCCAGATATTCGGGAGGTAGCGTGGACCGGCTGAAGAAGTACTTTCTGACGGGTCTGGCGTTCCTCGTCCCTATTGCGCTGACCGCGTGGGTTCTGTTCAACCTCTTCGTGTTCTTCGACAACATCATCGGGCGGTTCGTGAGAACGTATGCGCCAATTCTTGCGGTGCCGGGATTCGGGCTGGTTGCCCTGATTGCGCTCATCCTTGTGGTCGGTTTCATCGGGAGCAACTGGCTTGGCAGCCGTCTCCTCCAGATGGTTGACCGTTCTCTGGCGCACACTCCCTTTCTCTCAAAACTGTTTCTGTTCGTGAAGGGGCTGACCTCCCAGATTTTCACCCGCAAACGCAGGGTTTTCCAGCGAGTCGTGCGGGTGAAGATGTGGAGCGGATACACCTACGGTTTTGTCACCGGGTCGACGACATCCCCGGACGGCGAGAGATGGCTGCACATTCTCGTGCCGACGGTGCCGAATGTGAGCAGCGGGTTCTACTTGATGATTCCAGAAGAAGATGCCTGCGAGGCCGGTCTGAGCGTGGAAGAGGCGCTGAAGGTCGTTATCTCGGCAGGCATCTTCCAACCAGGACATGCCGCCAATACGGACAGAAGCGATCGTTCTGAGGAGCATTCCGTACCGCGAGACCAGCGTTCTTCTTGACCTGTTCACGCAGAAACTGGGCAGGACGCGATGCGTGCTCAAGGGCGTCAGGGTCAGCCCGAGCCGGGTGGCTCCGGCCGCATTCGCAACCGGCGCGCACATCGATGTTGTGCTTTATGCGAGCAGAGCGTCGGCGCTGGCGCTCGCCCACGCTCCGCGTGTCATATCTCTGTGCGAACCGGGCGGCGCGCGCCTGGCAGCGTGGCATACCCTGCTCCATCTCGTGTCAACCTTCACGCCTGACCGCGAGCCCATGCCCGAGTTGTTCGCTCTGCTGAGGGATGCCCCGCGCGCGCTTTCTGCCGGGCAGCATCCTGCGGCAATCCTGTTTGGGATAAAACTCCGTTTCGTCCGCATCATGGGCTACGGTGTTCATCTCGTCGGCTGTACCGCCTGCGGAACACGCGCCGGGTGCGTCTTTTTCAGCGGCCGGAGGGGCGGGGTGCTGTGCGTTTCCTGCGGGCGACAGGAAAAAAGCGCGGTGCGGACGAGCGCCCGGGTGGTGACGCTGATGCGCCACTTCGACGGGCTTTCGTACGATGGCCTTGCCCGCATACGGCATGTTCCCCCTGCCCTGCTCAGAGAAGGCAACTTGCTGGTGAACGCCGTGTTGCAGTATCATACTGACGTCCCGTCGCAGTGGTGGGTCCATGAAAGCAATCTCTTCCCGGCAGGTGGCACAGGCAGTCGCGACGCTGGCGGTTGAGGTGAACCGCCGGCTCCCGCCGGCAACCGTTCGCCTGCTTCGAGAAGCGGCACACAGGGAGCGCGAGCCGTATGCCCGAAACTATCTGCGGATAGTCCTTGAGAATCTCCGCGCTGCCCGTCGCCTGGGAGTGCCGCTGTGCCAGGATACCGGCCTGTTCACGGTGTTCGTGCGGCTCGGGCCGGAGGTGCGTCTGCGTCTCCGCTCCGGAGAAACCCTGCGGGATGCGGTGTCCGAGGGCATAGTGATCGGCTCACGCGATGGGCTGCTGAGGCCCTCCGTCGTCACGCCTGTCGAACGCAGGAATACCGGGACCAACGCGCCCCCTGTCGTTCACGTGCTGCCTGCCGCAGGAGACCTGTGCGAACTGACCGTCATGGCAAAGGGATTCGGGTCGGAGAATATGGGAAGGGTTGGCCTGCTGAATCCTTCCGCGGGAGAAAAAGGCATCGAGGAGTTCGTGCTTTCCTGCGTGCGCGAGGCGGGAGCAAACCCGTGTCCTCCCACAATCGTCGGCGTGGGAATCGGCGGCACGGTTGAGCAGGCGGCTCTCCTTTCCAAGACCGCCCTCGCGGATGTCCGGGATGACTGGTCGGTGCGGCATCCGGACTGGGAGAGGCGCATGTTGCGTCTCATCAACGGTCTCGGCATCGGAGCGGGAGGGTTTGGCGGGTCCACAACATCGCTGAAGGTCAGCATCCGGAGTTGTCCGACACATATGGCGGGGTTGCCGGTGGCGGTAAGTTTCTCGTGCTGGGCGCACCGCGTGGGAAAGGTGCGGCTGTGATGCGCATCCGTCTTCCTCTTGCTCCGACGGTCATTGAGTCCCTGAGGGCTGGGATGGAGGTGATGCTGACCGGCCCGCTGTATGCGGCGCGGGACGCTGCCCACCGCAGGTTTCTGCTCGACATCAGCCGCGGGAGACGGCTGCCTCTGGAACTGAAGGACGCGCTCATCTACTACATGGGGCCGACGCCTGCGCCGCCGGGAAGGCCGATTGGCGCCTGCGGGCCGACGACGAGCAGCAGGATGGACAGGTATGTCGCGCCTCTCCTTGAACGCGGGGTGAAGGGCACCATGGGCAAGGGGCAGAGGAGCGAAGCGGTCAGGGAGGCATGCCGCCGTTTCCACGCGGTGTACCTCATTACCTACGGCGGGTGCGGCGCGTACCTGAGCGGTTTTGTGCGGCGGGCTGTTCCCGTCGGCTATGACGACCTGGGACCTGAGGCGGTCCTGCTCCTTGAAGTGGAGAACTTCCCCGCCATTGTGGGGATAGACGTGTCCGGCGCAGATTTCTACGGACGGCGATGAGATGGTATACTTTCAGCGCGCGGGCGGGTCGTCCGGCGCTGATGGCGGCAAGACAGTTTCCCTGCGCCCATAGTTCAAATGGATAGAACGTCGGGTTGCGGACCCGAAAGTTGCCTGTTCAAGTCAGGCTGGGCGCACGAGGTATTCGGGGGGTAGCGCAGTCCGGTTCAGCGCGCATGGTTCGGGACCATGAGGCCGAGGGTTCAAATCCCTCCCCCCCGACTCGCCCTCTTCTTTGAGGAGGGATTTGAAAGGAGCCCGTGTTGTGAGGCGCGACGAAAAGGAGCGCCGAACGGGCGGATGGCCGAGTCGGAGCGCAGCGGAGACCGCCAAATCCCTCCCCCCGACTCGCCCTCTTCTCTGAGGAGGGATTTGAAAGGCGAAACGTCCAGGAAAGGAGGCCGCAATGAAAAAGGCGTGGTTGATCGTGACGGCTATGGCAGTACTGGGACTGTGGGCGGGGTCTGCGAGCGCTGACGACCTCTGGCAGACGGATATGAAGAAGGCGTCTGAGATGGCAAAGGCGTCGGACCGGTATATCCTTTTGAACTTCACTGGCTCTGACTGGTGCGGATGGTGCATGAAACTCGACGCTGAGGTGTTCAGTCAGAAGGAGTTCAAGGAGTATGCGGAGAACAACCTTGTGTGCGTGAAACTGGACTTCCCCCGACGGATTGCGCTGCCGGCAGAGGTGAAGAAGCAAAACGAAGAACTCGCAAAGAAGTACGCGGTGCGGGGCTTTCCGACCATTGTGGTTCTCTCTCCTTCGGGAGAGACGGCGGGCACGACGGGCTATCAGCCGGGAGGTGCTGCGCAGTATGTGCGGCACCTGCAGGCAATCATCAAGGAGCACAGGGCAAAAAAGTCGTCTGGAAAAAACAACTGACCGCCCGGACTACGAAGTCAGGGCCTTCAAGAACCCGGCAGGCAGCGGCTCGGGTCGGGCGCAGGTGCTTTCAATCCTGACCTGCCTGCGGGCGCGCGCCGCGTCCTCAACCGCGTCCATAATGTCTATCACGTGGAAGGCGAGGTCTGCGCTGGCGCGATGGGGAACGCCGGACGCAAGAGCCGCCGCCATCTCCGCGACGCCGAGTCCCCTGCTGTTCGTCTCATAGGGAAACGAAAGGGGCGCCTCTTCCCATTCGCGTGTCTGCCTTCTCCAGAGTTTAACCGGCCCGCCGAAGGTGTTCGGGTCAGGCACAAGGAGCGTCCCTTCTGTTCCGTATATCTCAATGCGCGGCAGGGTGGATGTCCACACGTCAAAAGATGTCACAAGCACGCCAGGTATGCCGGAGGAGAACTCCAGCAGTCCGACGAGGTGCGTCGGGACCTCAACCGGAATGACCGTACCCGCCTTCGGAGCGCTTGTGATGATTCTCTCAGCGAATGTCGTGTGCGCCGAACCGGATACGGCGGCAACAGGACCGAGCAGGAAGATGAGCGCCGTGAGGTAGTACGGCCCCATATCCCGCATGGGACCGCCGCCTCTCTGGTAGTAGAACTCAGGGGCGGGATGCCACGATTCGTGTCCGTGGCACAGCATGAAGGCGTGACAGGCGACAGGTTCGCCGATAGCGCCTTCGTCAATCAGTTTCCTGCATGTCTGCAGTCCAGCGCCGAGGAAAGTGTCCGGCGCACACCCGATGCGCAGGCCTTTGTGCGCCGCCAGTTCCAGAAGCGCCCTTCCCTCCTGCCTGTCGATGGCAAGCGGTTTCTCGCTGTACACATGCTTGCCTGCCGCAAGGGCTTTTCTGGATACCTCCGCGTGCGCGAGGGGCACCGTCAGATTGACCACAATGTCAACCGAGTCGTCAGCCAGCAGTTCCTCCACGCTCACCGCCTTTGGGATGTTGAACTGCTGTGCCTGCGCGGCTGCCCGCTCCGCAAGTTTATCTGCGCAGGCCACACGCGCGAGGTGTCTGAACTGAGCCATTGTGCGCATATAGATGCCGCTGATGGTGCCGCAGCCGATGATGCCAATCCCTGTCTTTTTCACCGTGTCGTCTCCTCCAGCATGTCCAGAGCCCAGAGCATTCCGCGCTGGACGATTGTCCGCGCCTCGGGTACGTCGAAATCTTTCGCCGTATGTCCGAAAGAGGCGTAGAAGACCTTTCCCGCGCCGTACCTGCGCTTCCACACGGCCGGCATGACCGTTGCGTCAATCCACGGGCAGTGCCTGCCGTCGACTGTCGTCGTTGCGAGCACCTCGTTTGAAGGGTCAACATGCATGAAGTACTGCTCGGAGATGAGCGAGAAGTCGTCGATGCCGGCGACAATCGGGTCGTCTCTTTTCACAATGTTCACGCGATAGGGGATGATCCCTCCCGGATGAGCAACCCACTGCCCGCCGACCATAAACTGGTACTCGGTGTTCGCGCGGAACGAGTCAGCCATCCCTCCGTGCCATCCCGCGATCGACGCGCCCGCGCGCACCGAGTCAAGCAGTGCGCGCTCCTGTTCCCGAGTGATGGTGCCCATCGTCCAGACAGGCACAATCAGGCTGACCTGCGACATCAAATCAGAACGCAGGTAGACGTCGAGGGTGTCAGAGATGATCACGCGGCAACCCTGCGCTTCGAGCCATGGCGCGAAGATGTCAACGCACTTCTTCGGTTCGTGTCCCTCCCATCCTCCCCACACAAAAAGCGCCTGTTTCTCCATCTCTTCCTCCGGTGGCGCAGAATGTACCACGACTGCCGGCGCCTTGCAAGAAGTTCTCTGCGCCGTGCGGGATTGTGAGATTCCGCGCCTGCGGTACAATATGCCAATGTCCAGAGTAAGGGAACACGCGAACCCTGAAAAGATAGAGCGGCTCCTTCTCATCGGTCAGCCGGTGGGCGCGGCGTACTATGGGGTGCTGTTTGACCGGGGCGTGTTCACTCTGTTTCTCCTCTCGCTGGGTGTGAGGGAGTTTCTCCTCGGGATTATGGCGATTATCCCGCCTGCGCTCGGTGTCCTCTCGGTGGTCCTCATGCCGCATCTGCGGCCCCGCTACAGCCGGGTCTTCTTTTTGTCAGAGAGAGCGATGGCGGTGATCGGCTTCCTGATCCTCCCCCTCTTCCTGATTGCTGACCGCATCCCGTTTCCCGCATCTGCCGCGTGGTGCATGGTATTCCTCATGCTCTGCTACGGCGCCAGCCAGATCTACACGCTGGCGTGGTTTCCGTTCATTGCGGACATCGTCCCGTCTGAGCGGATCGGAAGATTCCTTGGCATCCTCAGGTTCTGGATTATCGCCGGCGTCTTCTGTCTTCTGCAGGTTGTGCAGCGTATTCTCGGGGATGAGCCCGGCTATGTGCGGTTCTTCTGGGCGGTGCTGATGCTCGCCTGCCTGCAGACGCTCCGGCCGCTTGTGTTCAGAAGAATCCCGCACCTGCCCTCCCAGCAGGGACAGGAACAGTACGGCTACCGGAGCGCCATCAGGAGTATCCTTCAGCGTCGGGAGATGGCGCTGTACCTCATCTACCTTTTCTCCTCGTGCTTTATCTACAGCGTGACGGGGCCGTTTGTGATCCCCTATCTGAAAATCCATCTGCGGATGAGCGCATCATTCTGCCTGTTCCTCTCGTCGGTATCCCTGCTTGGGTACGGGCTGTCGGTGTTCGGCTGGGGGAAGTTCAACGACAGGTGGGGCAGTCACGTGACGCTGTTCCTCGCGAAACTCTACTCGCCAGTCTACTGGCTCTGCCTTGCGCACGTTCACCTTGTGCCACCTGAATACCAGCAGGGGCTGCTGACCGTCATCTCCTTCTTCGGCGGGATTTCCGCCGCGGGCGCCGAACTTGCGTCCGTATCCAGACGGATTATGCTGTCAGAGGGGGTTGACCGGTTTTCTTTTCTCGGCTACACGATGATTCTTGGCGCACAACTGCCTGCCATCATCGGCGCGCCGGCAGGCGGCTACCTGCTCCAGCGGATGTCCTCGGCTCGTCTTGGGCACTACTCCATCTACTCGCTGCTGTTCCTTGGAGCGGGCTGCGCGCTTGCGGCGTTGCTCGTTGTCATTGTGCGGATGAGAACTTTTCGGGAACGTCCGCTGGCTGAGACGATGCGGGAGTCTCTATCTGAGGGTCTGTGGAAACTCAGAGAGTTCATCGTGAGTCCTCCGTGACAGGTCCTGACGCGGCGCTGGCGGCGTCGGCCGGCCCTTCGCCCGCGGAGGGCTCGAAGAGCGTGGGCGCCTGTTGCGTTTTCTGTCTGATTCCCGCGGACGGCCGGGGTTGCTCCCCTTTTCGGAAGGAATAGACAAACGGTATGGCGAAGTCCACCTTCCTGCTTGCCGTGATATCCCTGCAGATGCGCCGGTTGATTTCGTGGGCGATGCGGGGACGCTCCGTCGCGCGGGTCATGTACCTGAGCCGCAGGAGAACACCGTACTCGTAGAAGTCGCTCCTCGTGTATGGCTCGATGCCAGTGTGCCGTATGATGTCTGCGGTGACCTCCCGGGCCGCGGAGACGGCAATGCGCTCGGCTTCGTCCCAGTCGGAGCCGTAGGTCATCCTGACGACCACCTCGTCGAGAAAGTACGGCTCTTCCTGCTGCTTGGTGTAGTTGATACTCACCTGGCTGAACAGCATCGCGTTGGGGATCATGATGTTCCGGTTGATCGGCTCCTCGCTACCCACCGAGCCCCCGACCTGATTGAGCACCGTATACATCCACCCGATGTCCACCACGTCTCCGACGAGTCCGAGGGAAGGAAACGAGATGCGGTCTCCGATGCGGAATGGGCGCCTGAGGGTGATGAGTATCCATGCGGCGACGCCGCTGACAGGCGCCTGCAGCGACCAGCCCAGGAACATGCCTGCGAAGCCCGCTCCGATGGCGCTGACCAGCCCCAGTTTCCCCGTTGATTCGGTGAAGGCGAGGATGACCGCGACTCCGGTGAGAACCTTCAGAAATCCCACAAGCATCTGCACCTCGCCGGAAGGGCCACGCCGCGCGCGGACCCCGTAGCGTATCATCCGGGCAAGAAGAGCGTAGACCAGCAGGATGCCGCACACGATGGTGAGATACCGCACGAAGGACTTGCCCTCGGAAATCATCCACAGGGTGACTCCTCTGGAGCCGAGAAAGAACAGCGTGGCCCAGAGCAGGACAATTCCGGCAATGAATATGTCTTCGCCTCGTATCCATCTGTGGCGCATATCCTATCCTTTCTCCGCGCCGGCTCCGGAGAACACGCCGGCGGTGTCAATGGGAGTGGGTTTCTCGCCGAGGTACATCCGTGTAAACTGTCTGCTGACGGCAAACCCGAATCTGGCGCACAACTGCTGTCCCGCGGTCTGGGGCAAGGGGACATCTACGACGGCAGGACTGCCGGCAATGGTGCCGAGCACCTGCCTGAAGAGCCACTCCGCGGTTGCGGTATCCGCGCTCACCCACGGTCCGATGTTCCACGCGTATGTGCCTGGTCGCGCGGCAATGTAGCCGGAAACGGTTCCCGCGGACTCGGCGACGAAAAAGCGAGCGGGATGCTCAGCGGCAAGCTGCCTGATGACTCTGCTGCGGTCCGCGCCGAACACCGCCGCATCGAACCGGCAGACCGCCTCAATGTCGAAGGGGCGCGGCGACTGGTCGGTCCCGGTGAGTGCCGGCGCGGTCCCTGAAAGACGCACCACGCCGTAGTCGTCGAGAAACCCGAGTCGTTCGTAGACAGGCCTGCCCTCAGCTGTTGCATCCAGCGCGATGGTCACCACGCCGCGAGATTTCAGATACTCGATGGCTCTGCGCATCAGGGCTGTGCCGATGCCCCTGCGCCGGAGTTCGGGATGGACCAGCACCATGCCGATCCACCCGAGTCGTGTGCCGTAGGAAACAGTGGTGACGGTTCCCGCTGGCTGCCCGTCGTAAAGCGCGAGGTAGCACCCGGCTGGCTCAAGGATGAGATAGCGGCGCCAGTCGCACTCCGTCTGATTCCATCCCGCCGCCTCTTTCAGACGCATAGCAAACGGGATGTCTGCTTCGGTGAGGGGTCTGAATGTCGTGGCTGGCATTGGCATCACTGGCAGCGGGAGGGGTGTCTCACAGCGTGTCCCTGCCGCCCAGATAGGGGCGGAGAGGTTCTGGCACGGACACAGAGCCGTCTTTCCTCTGGTATCTCTCAAGAAGCGCGGCAATCGTTCTCGGGAACGCGATGCCCGACCCGTTGAGGGTGTGGACGAAGCCGGTCTTCCCCGAGGGAGTCCGATATCTGATGCCTGCCCGGCGAGCCTGAAAATCTTCAAAGTTTGAGCAGGAGGAAACCTCAAGCCACCTCTTCATTCCCGGCGCCCATACCTCAATGTCATAGCACTTTGACGCGGCAAAACTTAGTTCGCCGCTTGCCAGCAGGACAACCCGGTAGTGGAGCCCGAGACCCTGAAGGACTTTCTCCGCCTGCCTGACGAGGAGTTCAAGTTCCTCGTACGATGAATCGGGCGCGGCAAGAGAGACCATCTCAACCTTGTCGAACTGGTGAACGCGCACCAGCCCTCTCGTCTCCCTTCCGTACGCTCCCGCCTCTCGTCTGAAACAGGGGCTGTACGCGGTCAGCCGCACCGGCAGGTCTCCCACCCTGAGTTGCTCATCTCTGAAGAGGTTCGTCACAGGCACTTCTGCCGTCGGGATAAGAAAGAGGTCGTCCCGCTCGAGGTGGTACATATCGTCCTCGAGCTTCGGCAGTTGCCCCGTGCCGAACATCGACTGCCTGTTCACAATCGCCGGCACCCAGACCTCTCTGAACCCGGCAGATTCGTGGATGTCCAGCATATACGCCATCAGGGCGCGGACCAGACGCGCGCCGTTGTCCATGAACACGGGGAAAAAACTGCCCGAGACCTTCGCTCCTCTGCCGAAGTCAAGCAGGCCTCTGTGTTCTCCTATCTCCCAGTGCGTGCGGAGAGGAAAGTCGGCAACCGGCGGCTCTCCCCATGTGCGCACAACAATGTTTGCAGACGCGCCGCCTTCCGGCACGGACTGGTGAGGAGGATTCGGAATCAACGCGAGTATTCGGTCGAGTGCCGCCTCTGTCTCCCGCAACTCGGCGTCGAGCCGGCGCAGCGTGTCCGATATCTCTCTGGCCTGCGTTACCAGGGGATGGTCGGCTGCGCGTTCGCTGCCCAACTGGGCGATCTTGCTGGAGAGGTCGTTTTGAATGCGGCGCTTCTCTTCCGCGCACGCCAGCAGCCGGCGTCGCGCGTTGTCCAGTTGTTCAAACCGTTCCCAGTCAACAGGGTGCCGTTTCAACTGGCACGCGCGCTGAAACGCCGGCAGGCGGTCTCGCACATACTTAGCGGGGAACATTGGTTTCTTTCAGCACAAACTCCACCTCTCCCGGCGCCAGTAGCCCGAACGTCTCTCTGGCGCTCCGCTCCACCGCTTCGGGGTCGGTCTTCATGCGCGAGATCTCCTGTTGAAGCCGGGCGTTCTCAGCGGACAGCCTGGCGGTTTCCGTCTCGTAGAACCGCAAAAGGGTCTGCCAGTGGAAAAGCCGCACGGCGCGCGGGACGCACAGACCTGCGCACACCGCAGCGAAGACGGTGTACCGGACCCACATCCTGCGCTGAGGTCGCACCCTGCTCATACGGTGACCGTTTCTCCCTGCTGGTCGCGCCGCCGCATCCGTCTGTGTCGCCGAAAGTATAGAACAACCCTCACGGATTGTCAACAGTTTTCCGACGGGCTTGACGCCCGTCCGCGCCGATCAGCCGTTCCACGCGGGCGCGCACCTGCGCAAGCGTGTCGCATAGATGCGCGCCGGCATCCCCAAACTCTTCTCTGGAGGAGGAGCCGGTCAGGACAATGAATGTGTGGACTCCCGCCTGAAGACCTGCCTGAAGGTCAACGACCATGTCTCCCACGAAGACGGCTGACTGCGGCGGGCAGGAAAACCGCGAGAGGATAAGGAGAATCTGCGCCGGGTCCGGTTTGAGTCGTTCCGAATCCTCCGCCGCAACCACGAGGTCAAAGAATTGCGCGATGCCGGTGTGCGCCAGCAGAGGCAGCGCGGTGGTGCGGGAACGGTTGGTGGCTGCCGCGATGCGAATCTTGCGGTCATGGAGGAACTGGAGCATCTCCTTTGCTCCCGGCATCAGACGCGCTCTCCGCGGGAGATGCACCAGATGCCGCGCGCGGTAGGCGGCGCGTGCCTCATCCACCCGCGCCGCAGGAACATACCGGGACACGAGCGCAAGGTCCCCTCCTCCGACAGACCTCCGCACCTCGTCGCATGAAACCCCCGGAAGCCCCATGCGCAGGAGGGTTTCGTCAAGCGCAAGATGGATCGCTTCGTAGGCGTCCACCAGCGTTCCGTCAAGGTCAAAAATGGCAACCTCAGGAGCAGGCATGCTATACTGAATAGCAGGTGGATGGCGCGATGTCAACAGCCCTAAACCCGGAGTGTGCAGAACCGTCAAATAAGAAACGGGAGGAACTATGAGAGTTCTCCATTGCCTTCTGTTCGGACTCGGGTGTGCCGTGGCGGTATGCGGCGATACGGGCCTGTGCCAGACGGATGCTCCGCCGCCCGGTGGGGCGACGCTGATTGAGAATCAGGCACGGATGAGAGAGGTGATCGCGGTGTCGCGCAAGATGCGCGAGATTGAAAAGCGCGTCACCGAAGGCGACGAAGAGTTGAAGAAACTGTGGGAGCAGATTGTCGCATTGCACAAGGAGTACGAGGAGAAGGTGAACGCAAAACTCGCCGGCAACGCGGAGTATCAGGAACTGAAGAAGCGGCTGGACGCTCTGCGGAAGGAATGGAAAGAGAAATTCCCTTCTCCCCCGGGGACTCCGAACAATCCGTCACCAGCTCCTGTGCGCAAGACCCCATAGTTACGCGGCAGGCGGGAATCATCGACCGTCACCCCAATGGGCGGACTTGATTTTGCTATCGCAGGCATCTTCCTTGCGGGCATCCTCTGCGGGGTCATCAGGGGCATTCTTGGCACCATCTTTGACGTGATTGCCATCCTGTGCGGACTTGCGGCCGCCGCGTTTGTCTATCGAGGGCCTGTCAATGTGTTCAACAAGTTCAACATCAGCGGTACAGGCCTTGAGGTATTCTGGTTCCTCCTGTGCTGGCTTGCGCTGTACTTCGGCTTCGTGTCGCTTCTGGAACTTATCAGGCGCCGAAGGGGCGAGGACCGCACCGTGCCGGACAGGGCGGTCGGCGCAGCGCTCGGGTGTGTGACCGGCGTCATTCTTGCCTCAGCGCTTGTCGTGTTGCTGAGCGTGTCAAAGCAGTCGGCGGAAGAACTTGCGGAAGGCAGGGTGGCAACACTTTTCGCGCGTCATATCCCCGGCTTTTACACATGGGCTGACCGCAAAGGGCTCCCTGTGCCAAAGGTCATCCTCCAGTCACGCACATACGAAGCAGAACTCGCTGGCAGGACGCGGGTCGTCCTCTCCGGCGAGCGATTCTCCAAATATGAGGGGGCAACCTGCCTCGCGTGCGGCGGGAAGGTGCGGTTCGACGGCTACCAGCCGGGGCTTGGCGGCGCGATTGTGCCGAAGTTCACCTGCACAAAGTGCGGACGCACATCCTGCGGGTGCCAGACCTACGAGGTGTTCCATGCGCTGTACGGGAAGTGCCCCATCGAGGTGACGCGGGCTCCATTTGACACAACCGGCAGGTGCCTGTTTTTTGACTGCAGGAGGTTTCCGAACGACACGTGGATTGTGCCGCGGGGACCCTGTCCTGTTGACAATGCCGTGCTGCCTCCCGCCCTCTGGAAGCCGCCCATTGCGCGGACCCCGTCGCCCTCGCAACGGTAGCAGACGACTTCCCTCCCTTCTGCCCGGTGCGTGCCGCTTACTCGTATCTGAGCGCCTGGATGGGGTCCAGGCCGGCTGCCTGCCGGGCGGGGTACAGTCCGAATATCACGCCGACTCCGACGGAGATGGTGAAGGCGAGGCAGATAGACCAGACCGTGACGATGGTGGTCATTCCCGCCCATGCGCTCACAAGCAGGGGGATCAGCATCCCAAGCGCAATCCCGAGGATCCCCCCTGTCGAGGAAAGGATGACCGACTCTGTGAGGAACTGCCAGATGATATCCCTCTTCTTTGCGCCAAGCGCTCTGCGGATGCCGATCTCCTTGGTCCGTTCGGTGACGGTCATCAGCATCATGTTCATGATGCCGATGCCGCCAACCAGAAGCGAGATTGCCGCGATGGACCCCAGGACGATGTTGAAGATGCGCTTGGTCTCCTCCGCCTGCTTGAGCAGTTCAAGCGGCACGAGCACCTCGAAGTCGGCGGACCTGTGGCGTTCAGCAAGGATGGAGTTCACCACGGCGGCGGTTTCAAGAATCTTCTCCGGCTGCGCGACCTGCAGAACGATGCGGTGGAAGACGACCCATACCCGCTGTCTCTCAGGTCCTCTGCCGGGTTTCACCTCGAACTCCCCGAAGTAGGAGCGCGCGGTTTCCAGCGGCACGTACACGTCATAGTTGATGTCCTGGGCGAGGAATGTTTTTGCTGACTGCGTGACGGCGCGTGTGCCTGCGATGCCGACCACCGTAAAGCGGCTGCTCTTCACCATGATGACCTTGCCGATGGCGTCCTCCATCGGAAACAGCGCGTCTTTCACCGAAGATCCTATGACGGCGACGGGCTGCCGCCGCACCGCGTCAAGATGGGAGAAGAACCTGCCTTCGGCGACCTGAAGGTTGGTGACCTGCGCGTAGGACGGGGTGGTCGCAACCAGCCGGATGGGAACGCTCCTGTGTTCAACCCACGCGCTCTGGGTGACCTCCCACGTGGGTGTGAGGGATGAGATTGACGGGATGGTCTGGAGGATCTGCAGATCGTTCTTCGTCAGCCCGTACACCGTCATCAACACCTGTCCTTCCGCCTTGCCCGAGGTTTCCGTGGGTGGGACGCTGCGAAGAATGATGTTGTTGCTGCCGAGTTGCTTGATGGCCTCTCGCGCCTCATAACTTGCGCCTTCGCCGATAGCAAGCATCGCGATGACCGACGATACGCCGAAGAGGATGCCAAGAATGGTCAGCAGGGAGCGCAGTTTGTGCAGCCAGATGTTCTTTGCGCCGTATCTGATGAACCTGAGGAGGTGGCTCAGTTCACTCTTCATGTTCAATCCTGCCGTCAAGCATCCTCAGGACGCGGCGCGTGCATGCTGCCACACGCGCGTCGTGGGTGACGATGATAATGGTGGTCCCTTCCCGGTTGAGGTCGGCGAGGATCTCCATGATCTCCCTGCCGGTCGCGCTGTCAAGGTTTCCGGTTGGCTCATCCGCGAGGATGAAGTGCGGTTCGTTGATGAGCGCGCGCGCAATCGCAACACGCTGCTGCTGCCCGCCCGAGAGTTCCGTGGGTCTGTGATGCAGTCGTTTACCCAGACCCACCCGCTCGGCAAGCGCCACCGCCCTGGCGTTGATGACGCTGTCGGGGACCCCCTGGTAGAACAGGGGCAGCCCGATGTTCTCTATGACCGACAGTTGGGGAATGAGATTGTACGACTGAAAGATGAAGCCGAGTTCCTTGCTGCGCACCTCGCTCAATTCGTCGTCGGAAAGGCTTGCCACATCCCTGCCGCCAAGCACGTATCTGCCCTGTGTCGGCCGGTCAAGGCAACCCAGAAGATTGAGGAGGGTCGTCTTGCCGCTTCCCGACGGGCCGATGACCGCGACATACTCGCCCGCGGACACCGAGAAACTCACGCCCGCAAGCGCGCGCACCTCGACCGTGCCGATGCGGTAGATCTTCCAGACGTTATCGAACAGGACGAGGTCCTGTCCCGTTGCGCTGTCCTGCTGTTCCACTGGTCTCCTTGAAACTGCCTTTCTCCGCGCGTTCCTTCTTCGTCATCGACGGCCCCACGGACCCGCTCAGCACCACGAGTTCTCCTTCTCGCAGACCGCTGCGTACCTCGACATACTCCTGGCTGTTGTCTCCTAATTGGAGTGTGCGGACCTCCCGCTTGTTTCCTGAAAGCACCTCGCACTGCCATGTTCCTGCCACTGAACGGACCGCAGCCATTGGCACCACAAGCGTGTCGGGTATCGTCTTGATGATGATTTCCACCTGCGCGTTCATTCCGGGCTTGAGGAAGTCGTAGGTGCCGTCAAGCGCGATCCTCGCCACATACACATTGACATCCGGATTGAGCCACTTCATCTGCGGGTCCGGCATGAGGGCGACCTTCTGGACGGTCCCTTCAAACACCCGTTCCGGGAACGCATCTATCTTGACCAGCGCGCGCTGGCCGGGCGTTACCCGTTCGACGGAGCCCTCGTGGATCTTCGCTTCCACCCCCATCTGGGAAAGGTCTGGTATCTCCAGAAGGGACTGAAACTGCCAGACGCTTGTGCCTGGCTGAATCGGGTTGCCTGACCGGAACGGACGCGAACTGGTGGCGTACACGACGAAGCCCGGTTGGGTCGCCCTGATGGTGCACTTCTCGAAGTTGTCCCTGTCCCGCTGCAGCGTCCGCTCGTTTTGCTGGAGGATGGAGCGCTGGCTCCTGACGGCTGACATCGCATCGATGAGGCGGGCATTGCACTGGGTTTTCACCCTGTCCAGCGAGGCAACGGACTCCTCGTAGTCGGAGACGAGTTTCTCGACGGTTTTCGGGAAGTCGTAGGTCAAAAACAGGTCCAGTTCAAGCCGCGCCTGTTCAAGGGCGACCTCCCGCTGCTGTTTTGACAGGCGGTCCGCCTCCAGTTCCGTCTTTGTCACATACTCTCTTTCGGCAAGCCGCGCGCTCCAGGTGAGCCGGTCTTCCGCCCGGACAAGTTCCTCCTTCGCGAGGTCGACCTTTGTTTCCCTGTTCTTCTTCTGGTTGAGGCCATCTCCGCCAAGTCGGGGGTCCCGCACCAGCGCGCGGTAGTCCCGGTCGGCTTGCGCAAGCACTGCGTCGGCAAGCGTTTTCCCGAGGTACTTCTCCACCTCCATCCTGCTGAATCGCACCTTGAGTTCAGCGTCCCGTATGGCGCTTTCGTTCTCCTTCTTCTGAATCTCGAGCCGCTGTTCCGCCTGCGTGACCGCCGCCCTGCTGTTTTCGACCTGAATCTCCTCCTGCTGAATCCGCTCGACAAGGTCCTTGGTGTCAAGCCGGATGAGCACTCTGCCCGCCTCCACATCCGCCTGAGAGATCTCGGTGCCCTCGTCGACGACTTCAAGAATGGTTCGCTGTCCCTGCACCTCATTGACAATGGTCTGGGACTTGAGCGCGACCAGATTGCCGTTTTCCCTGACAGAGATGACAAGATTCTGCCGTTTGACCGGCACGGTGATGATGCTGTGTGTGCCGCGTCTCTGCCCGAGGAAACGGACGCCGGCGGCCGCGAGCGCCGCCGCGAGCAAGACAATCCAGAATACCTTACTGCGGAAGAGTTTCACCGGTAACCTGCGCATACACGACCCCTTTCCAGACCCCGTGCTCGTCCAGCGGCAGCATCTCGCACGCCTGCAGGAACTGAAGATACGCCGTGAGGTATCTCACAACGGACTGCGCAACAGATGTGCGCGCGGAGAGGTATGACTCCTGCGCGTCGAGGAGATCGCGGGTTGTCGCCCTGCCCGCCTCCTGAAGCATCTGGGTGCTGTCCACGCGGCGCTCGGCAAGCGCGAGGCTGTTCTTCTGGGACTGGTAGGAAAGGTACGCCTCGCGCACGCCTGCCGCTGCGTTGATGACTTCCAGCGAAATCTGCTCCCTCTTCAGAATGAAGTCCCGCTTTGCCCTGTCCCGGTCGATGAGGGCCGTCCGGTAGGCAACCGCCTCGGGGACCTTTCCCACAGGCAGGTCGAGCGCCAGTCCTGCCTCCCACTCCCACTCGGACAGGTCTGCGGTCAGACGGGATGACGGGTCGGAACCGCCCTTGAGAGACGCCGAAAGGTCAAGCCGGGTGCGCAGCGCGTCCCGGGAGAGCACCACGCGGCGTTCAGCATCCTCATACTCGTCGTATGTCGTCATCAGGTCGAGCCGGGACGCCAGCGCCGTCTCGATGAAGGTCTCCACATCCAGAGGCATCTCCGGGATGCCGGTGCGCAAGAGGTTCTCAAGGGGAGACGGGTCGAAGACAACCGTTGCCTGCGGGGGTATCCCGAGGAAGACTTTGAATTCGTCTTCAAGCGTCCGCAGGCGGTTCTCCGCCTGCACGCGGTTCTGTTCGGCGCGATAGGCGTCCTGACGCGCCTGATCCGCCTGAAACTGCGCGGTCCTGCCCGCGTCCGCGAGCATCTGGATGCGGTCGGCCGCGTCGCGGAGAAACTGTTCGTTGTTCCGGATATTCTTCAGATTGTCTCGGGCAAGCAGCACGTCATAGTAGCGCCGGGCAACATCGATTGAGAACGACTCCTGATACCGCAGGAAAGAGCGTATCTGGTAGACCACAGACCGTTCTGCCGAGCGCAGTTCTTCGCCCGCGATGCGTCTGCCCGCGCCTTGCAAAAGCGGCTGGAAGAGGCTGAAGACAACGGACGGCTGGTAGGTCTGCGTTCCTCCGGTGGCGAATGACCGGATGATGTGTTCGGTGACAGAGACGGAGATGCGGGCGCCGGCGGAAAGCCACCTCAGGAGTTCGAACCCTGGAGAAGCGGTCAACGTGCGGCCGTCAGGGGTGTACGTCGCGGTGGCGCCGGCTGAGCCGAATCGTGTCTGGTACCTGAAACGGGTTGAGAACAGAGAAAGCGCTGACTTGGCAAGCGCGTCCCGCTGGGACTGGAAGTCCCTGTTGCGCAACGTTCCCCTTGTCAGACAGTCCCGCAGTGTCAGGGTGGTTGTTTCGCTTCCCGCGTCCTCATCCGGCCGTGTCAACGCCGCTGGAGGCAGCCGGTACGATGCGGCCTCCTCATGTTTTGCCCTGAGAATCTCGTCCACTGCGCGGTCGGTCTGCCTGAGCACGTGCGAGGTGCTGCAGCCGGCCGCGCACAGAAGCATCACTCCCGTCGCCACGCGGACCGCGACGCGGCAGAGTTCAGGAAATCCGGACAGGTTCATGTGTGTGTGCTGACAGGTAGAGCGCGTCTATGATCTTCATCAGACGCACTGCCTCGTCGGGCGTGGAGAGGGGCTCTTCTGTTCCTCTGACCGCGTTGACAAAGTTGACAACCGCGCGTTCCCGCCCCATCTTTTCGTCGGAAGGCACGATGACTTTCCGGTTGACCGGCCTGCCGTGCTCCATCGTGAACAGCTCGCATGTGTCGCTGGCGGTCGCGTCAATGCCGTCGGTTCCGAAGAGGCGCCTGATCCTTCCGCCTGCGCGCGTTCCCTGGAAGGTGACGGAGACCTCTTCGCGTTCGTTCATCTCTGCCCAACTGGCGCGGGTGAACAGCGCCTGTCCGGTGGAAAACACGATGAACGCATGTGAGGCTGTTTCAACATCAACCACCCCGCCCGCCACATCGGGGATGCCCCACGGACCCTTGAATGACGGGTCGTTCGCGAAATCGCTGAAGGTGGCGGCGAGCACCCACGAAGGTTGAGGATAGCCCATAAAGTAGAGGCCGAGGTCAAGCATGTGAAGAAGGTCGATGACCGGACCTCCCCCGGACAGTTCGCGGGTCGTGAACCAGCCGCCGAACCCCGGGATGCCGCACCGCCGGATCCAGAGCGCCTGGGCTGAGTTGAGAACGCCGAACTCGCCAGCCCTGATGTACTGCATCAATGCCTGCGCCTCAGGTCTGGCGCGGTTGTTGAAGTCGAACATCAGGATGCGGCGGCTCCTCGCTGCCGCCTGCGCCATCAGTTCCGTCTCGGCAGCTGTCCTGGCAGGCGGCTTCTCGCACAACACATGGGCTCCCGCAGAGAGCGCCGCGACCGCAATCTCGGAGTGGAAGCGGTTGGGAGTGCAGATGCTGATGAGGTCGGGTTTCTGCGCGATCAGACGGGACGCGCTCTCGTAGACCTCGGGGATGCCTGCTGCGGCGGCGACTTCTGCCGCGCGGGCGGTGTCAGGATCTGCGATGGCTCGCACGGACACGCCTGCCGCGCGATAGCCGGCGATATGGTAGCGGCTGATGCCGCCCGCTCCAATGATACCTGCCGTGAGGTTTCGCATCTACGCCTCCCTTTCTGCCGACGAGAACTCAGCCGCAATGTCTCTGCGGTAGAATGCTCCCTCGAACTGGATGAGGGATGCCGCGGCGTACGCCCGCCGTCTCGCCGCGTCCGGCGACGCGCCTGTCGCGGTGACTCCGAACACCCGTCCGCCCGCGGTGACCACCCTGTCTCCGTCCCGGGCTGTGCCTGCGTGGAACACGACGGCATCCTGGACCTGGTCGAGGCCGGAAACCGTCTTCCCCGTCACGTACGAGCCCGGATACCCTCCGGACGCAATCACGACGCAGACGGCCGTCTCCTGCGTCCAGTCCGCCCGGACTCTGCGGAGTTCTCCCTCTGCGGCGGCGGCAACTATCTCCCCCAGGTCCCCAGCTAGCCTCGGAAGAATCACCTGCGTCTCGGGGTCTCCAAACCGGACATTGAACTCCAGAATCATCGGTCCTTCTTTCGTGAGCATCAGTCCGAAGTAGAGCACTCCGCGGTATTCGATGCTCTCCTGCGCAAGCCCCCTCAGAGCGGGCGCAACGAGCGTCTCGTCAATCGTCCGGCGCAAACTCTCGTCTGCGAGTGCGTCGCAGGAGACCGAGCCCATGCCGCCGGTGTTCAATCCCCTGTTTCCGTCGAGCGCGCGCTTGTAGTCTCTGGCGGGAGCAAGCGGGAGCGCCGCACTGCCGTCAGTCACGACAAGGTAAGACAGTTCTGCCCCTTCAAGCCGCGCTTCTATGATAGCGCAGGGCTCGGGGCCGAATGCGCGCTCGTTGAATATGCGAGCGAGGAAACGGTCCGCCTCGCCGGGGTCTTCGCAGACCTGGACCCCCTTGCCCGCCGCCAGACCGTCAAGCTTTATGACGCACGGCAGGCCGAACCGGTTTAGCAGCCGCTGTGCCTCACGCCGGCTGCCGGCGATGCCGAACGCCGCGGTGGGCAGTCCGTGCCGCGCCATGAACTCCTTTGCGAACGCCTTGGACGACTCAAGACGGGCGCCTTTTTTCCCCGGACCGAACACCCTGATGCCGCGCTGTCTGAGGGTGTCCGCGAGACCCATCGCCAGCGGTAGTTCAGGCCCGACGACTACAAGGTCGATATGCTCCCTGACGCACACTGCGGCAATCTCGTCCGTGTCCGATTCTCTGACGGGGATGCGCGCCGCGTCCATCTCGATGCCTGCGTTGCCCGGGCAGGCGATGACCCTGCGCACGGATGGACTGCGCAGAAGTTTCCAGACGAGGGCGTGTTCTCTTCCGCCGCTGCCCACGACAAGGACATTCACCGTTGCCTCCGATCTGTTCCGTTACGAGGATGGCAGAGCCGGTCCAGCGAACCGCAGTGCCTTCAGTGCAAGGATCGTGGCCATCGCGCAGATGTTGTTCGCAGCGTGAAACCCGACGGATGCCCACAACGTCTCGTGGGTCTCCAGGAGAATCGCCAGCAGGACGCCTATCGCGAACAGCCCCGCGTATCCGGCGGGTTCCTGGTGGGCGGCGGCGAACAGCACAGCGCTTGCGGTGACCGACGCCGCGGGTGGAAGCAGCGCGCGTAGTCCGCTGTGCACGACGCCCCTGAAGATCACCTCTTCAAGGAAGGGTGCACACACACACCCGGTGACCACGACGAGACACATGACGGGAAACGACCTGATCCGGAGTATCTCCGCCGCGATCCTCTGCACGGGCAGTTCCAGACCGACCGCCGTCATCAGAAGCACGTACAGGGCCATCATCGCAAGGAAAAAGGGCAGGAAGCGGAAGTAGGCACCGAAGCCGTCGGCGAATCTCCCCGCATCGTTCAACAGGTTTCTCATCCACCCGGGAAACAGAAAGACGAGGACGACTGCGGCGAGTCCCTCGATTGTGACAGTCGCGCCCATGGCGTACGCAATCTGTGCATCGTGGGAAAAGGCCGGCAAAAGATGCGCGCAGACGCGGTTGGCGGCCATCCCGGCGGCGATGAAGAACACCGCTGTGGCGAGGGCGGCACCGGGTCCGGGGCGGCGTCCTGCCGCGCCATGCTTCCTGTCGCTGCTCATTGCGGAAGGACAACTTGACCCTCACTCGGAGGGTTGCGATTCCCAAGAGGGCTGTCCGGCTGTCTCTTTCTCGCCGGCGCAGCGTTCCCTCTGGTCAATCCATTCGCTGAGGACTTTCTGCACGACGTTGGGTTCGTCGGACCCGGCCTGCGCGCCACCGGCAGCGAGGATGAGATGCGCCCGTTCGGCAAGTTTCAGCACAAGCGCGTACACATTGTCTGTGCGGTCAACGGCGTCGAGAATCTTCAGGTTTCTGTTCATACCAGTGACAGATGAACAAGACGAGCGGCATCTCCCTTCCGGGGCGAGAGATGCACTGTTCTGACGTATCCCCCGGAGCGGTCGCGGTACTTGACTGCAAGGTCGCGCACGACCCGCACCATCTCACCGGAGCCGAGTTCAGAGGCGACGGCGCGGAAACTCGCGAGGTCTCCTTTCTTCCCGAGGGTCAGGAGACGTTCGGTCATCCTTCGCACCTCTCTGGCTCGCGGCGCGGTCGTGGTGATGTGTCTGTGAATAAGAAAACTCCTCGTCAGATTCCGCACCAGCGCGAGCCGTTCCCCGCGCGACCTGCTGAGGCGTCGGATGTTCTTCCTATGTCTCATCTGTGTCCTCCGCAATTGGCGACGGTGCGGCAAAACTCATCAGGCGACAGCCGCGTTCCTTGAGGGCTTCCTCAATCTCTTTCAAGGACTTCTCGCCAATGTTCTCAATCTCGGTCAGCCGTTCCCTCGGCACGGCAAGGAGTTGCCGAAGCGTCGTGATATTGTGCGAGGCGAGCGTGTTGCACAGACGCGTGGACAGCCCGATCTGGCTGAGAGGGGTGTCCAGATCCGCGGATGCCGTGGGGGTCATCGTTCCGCCCGCTCGCGGGTCAGTCGGCTGTTGTTGCTGGATGCTCGTGAAGTGGCGGACGAGAACCTCGGTTGCCTCAAAGACCGCATCTTTCGGGGAGACAGCCCCTGTGGTCCACACCTGCAGGATCAGTTTCTCGTAGTCGACCGACTGTCCCACGCGGGTGTGCTCGACGTGAAAGGTCACCTTCCTGACCGGGGTGTAGATGCCGTCTATGAGGAGGGTTCCGATGGGACGGTCCTTCCTGAGAAGCCGGACCTTCTCGGTGGGCACGTACCCGAAGCCCCTGGTGATCTCAAGCGTGAGGGTGAGTTTCTTTGCGGGGTCGAGGGAAACGATATGCAGGTCAGGATTCAGCACCTCAGCGCTTCCGTCAGGCACAAGGTCTCCGGCGGAGACAGAGTGCGCACCTGCTATCTGCACGCGCACGGTGTGCGGGTAGTCCGTGATGACCGGTTTGAGGGCGACCTGCTTGATGTTGAGAAGCATCTCAACGACATCTTCGCGCACGCCGGGAACAGAGGTGAACTCATGCGCCACGCCTTCGATGCTCACCGCGGTGAAGGCGATGCCGGGGATGGAAGAAAGGAGGACGCGGCGCAGCGCGTTGCCGATAGTGACGCCGTACCCCTTTTCCAGCGGCTCGATTGCGAGTTGGCCGTAGTCGTTCCGGTAGGTCTCGGCGTCCCAGACGAACTTCGACGGATAGACGAACTGATTCATGTCGTCACCTCACCAGTAGCGCTACTTTGAATACAGATTGATGATATGTTGCTCCTCCACCGGAATGGAGATCTCCTCCCGGGTGGGAAAGCGCGTGATCACGGCGCTTGTGCCGTCGTCAGACGGCTGCATCCACGCCGGGATGGCGGTGTTCTTCCGTTCCTCCCGGCACGCGCGCGCAGCGGCGGCGAACGAGTCGTTCGGTTTCAGCGAGACCACATCGTTCAGTTTCACCGTGTATCCGGGACGGTCCATCTTTCTGCCGTTGAGAAAAATGTGTCCGTGCACCACAGCCTGACGCGCCATCCTGCGGGAAAAGGTCCAGTTGAGGCGGTAGACCACGTTGTCCAGGCGGCGTTCCAGCAACTGGAGTAGCACCGTCCCCGTGACCCCGCGGGTGCGCCTGGCTATCTCGAAGTACCTGCGGAACTGCGCCTCGCCGACGCCGTAGTAGATCCGCAACTTGTTCTTCTCGCGCACCTGCATGGCGTATTCTGACAGTTTCATCCTGCGAGAAGTGCGGCGCGCCCGTCGCGCCTTCCGCGGATCCATCGCGCAGCGGTCGCTCTCGCATCGCCGTCCTTTCAGGTACATCTTGATCCCGTACTTCTTGCACGTCTTACAACAGGGTTTTGCCATCTGTGCCATTGGGACTCCTTCTATACCCTGCGCCGACCGGGAGGCCGGCAGCCGTTGTGCGGAATGGGAGTGACATCCCTGATGGAGACCACATTGAGCCCCGCGCTCTGGAGCGCCCTGATGGCGGTTTCCCTGCCCGGGCCAGGCCCCTTCACGAGGACGTCGACCTCCTTCATGTTCGCCACCATCTGCGCCTTCTTTGCGACGCTCTCGGCGATCAGTTGCGCCGCAAACGGCGTGCCTTTGCGCGTGCCCTTGAAGCCGATTGTGCCGGGACTACCCCAGATGAGCACCTTTCCCTCTGGGTCAGTAATCGTCAGAATCGTGTTGTTGAACGAGGCCGTGATGTGGACGATGCCCCTGGGCACGCTCACATGCTTCTTTCTCTTCTTGACGTACTTTCTCTTCTCCGCCATGTTACTCCTTGGTCTCCGTGGTTTGCGCCCGTATCGCCTTCCGTGCCGCCTTATCCCTGACCACGCCGACGGTCTTGCGCGGTCCTTTGCGCGTGCGCGCGTTTGAGCGGGTTCGCTGACCTCGCACCGGGAGAGACCGCTTGTGCCGCAGTCCCCGGTAGCAACCAATCTCCACCAAACGCTTGATGTTCTGGCCGATCTCCTGTCTGAGGTCTCCCTCCGTCCGGTAGTGCTGCTGGATGTACGAGGCGATCTTCCCCAAATCGTCCTCGGTGAGTTCCTTCACCCTGCGGTCAGGGGAAACCCTGGTTGCCGAAAGCACCCTGTACGCCGTCGCCGGACCGATCCCGTAGATATGCGTGAGGGCGACTGCGACCTTCTTCTCGTTCGGAATCTCAACGCCAAGTATGCGCGCCATATGTTCCTCCTACCCCTGCCGCTGTTTGTGTTTCGGTCCGTCCTGAGGGTTGCTGCAGATGACCCTCACGGTGCGGCCGCGCTTGATAATCTTGCACTTCGGACACATCTTTTTCACCGATGCGCGCACCTTCATCGTCCCTCCCATGTCTTCCGCTACAGCCGCTTGACGATCCGTCCCCTGGAGACGTCGTACGGAGACAGTTCCACCGCCACCCGGTCGCCCGGGATAATCCTGATGTAGTGGAGGCGCATCTTGCCGCACAGGTGCGCCGTCACCACGATGTCGTTGTCCAGTTTGACAAGGAAACTGGTGCCCGGCAGCGCCTTGGTAATGACGCCCTCCACCCGTATCTTCTCTTCCTTCGCGTTGTTATCCATATTCCGCCTGCGTGAGCACCTCCGCAGCGGTGCGTCCCACCAGCACCGTGTGCTCGCTGTGGGCGGAGTACCGCCCGTCCTCCGTGACCGCCGTCCACCCATCCTCGAGAATCCGCACCTTCCGGGACCCTTCGTTGACCATCGGTTCGATCGCGATGGTCATATTCTCCCGCAGCACCGGCCCTGTCCCCTTTTTCCCGAAGTTCGGGATTTCTGGCGGCTCGTGGAGTTCGCATCCGACGCCGTGCCCGGCAAACTGCCTGACGACCGAGAACCCTGCGGCCTCCACGAAGGACTGGACCGCCGCGCTGATGTCGCCGACTCGGTTGCCGGCGACCGCCTGCGAGATGCCTGCCGCAAGGGCTCCGCGCGCCGCTTCGATAAGGCGCGCGTGGACGGCAGAAACCTCGCCGGCGCAGAATGTGTCAGCGCAGTCGCCGTAAAACCCGTCGCAGATGACCCCGACATCTATCCCGACGATGTCTCCGCTGGCAAGCACCTTCCCGGGTCCCGGGATTCCGTGCACCACCTCTTCGTTCACCGACAGGCAGAAGGCGGACGGATACCCGCGGTACCCGCGGAAGGCAGAGACGACCTTTTCCTCGGCGAGCATCTGCTCGCCGGCCCGCGCCAGTTCCTCCGTTGAGATGCCGGGTCTGACCATCTGTCCGAGTCGGTCAAGGATGCGGCGGCATATCCTGCACGCCCGCCTGATGCCCTCAATCTGTTGGGGTGTCTTCACCATCCGACAACCTTCTCAATCTGCGTCAGCGTATCCTCAAGAGATCCGTCGCCGGGAACGTCGCGGAGCACTCCCCGTGCGGCGTACCAGTCAAGGAGCGGCGCGGTCTTCTCGCGGTACACCGCGAGCCGCCTGCGCACAATCTCCTCCCTGTCGTCTTCCCTCTGGATGAGGTTGCCTCCGCACACGTCGCACACGCCCGCCTTTCGCGGCGGTATATTCACCAGATGGTAGACCGCCGCGCACTTCTCACAGATGCGCCTGCCGGAGAGGCGTCTGACGAGGAAGTCGTCCGTGGCGCTCAGATGCACCGCTGCGACATCGCTGTCTCGCAGAATCCCCTCAAGCATCTCTGCCTGGGCGATCGTCCGCGGAAAGCCGTCCAGAATGAAGCCCGCCGCGCAGTCGTCCCGCCGTGCGCGTTCCTCCACCAGGGACGCCACAATCCTGTCAGGGACAAGTTCGCCCCGCGCCATATACTCCTTTGCGGCGCGTCCCGTGTCGTTCTCGCGCGTGACCGCCTCGCGCAGCAGGTCTCCAGAAGAGATGAGAGGCAGCCCGCGCCTCTTGCTGATGGCGGCGCCCACTGTCCCCTTTCCCACTCCCGGAGGACCGAGGAGAATAAGAATCTTCCTCACCTCACACGCGCCTTTCTGATGAATCCCTCGTAGTGCCGCACAAGGAGGTGCGCTTCAATCTGCCTTATTGTTTCAATGAGCACCGATACGACAATCAGAAGCCCGATGCCGCCGAACTCGCTTGAGACGAGATAGTTGCGGATGTACCGGTGGAGAAAATACGGCATAAGCGCGATTGCCGCAAGCATGAGAGAGCCGGGCAGCGTCAGCCGGTTGAGTATCCGTTCGAGGTACGCGGCGGTCGGTTTCCCGGGTCTGATGCCTGCGACGAATCCTCCGTACTTCTTCAGGTCGTCTGCGATATTGTCGGGATTGAAGATGAGGGCCGCGTAGAAGTAGCAGAAAAAGACGGTAAGAGCCGCGTACAGGAGCATCCCGGTTGGCGATGTCGGCGAAAGCGCCTCTGCTACCTTCTGGACCACCCGTGAGTTCGAAAAGTGCATCACCGTTGCCGGGAACTGAAGGATGGCGAGCGCAAAGATGAGGGGGATGACCCCGCCCTGGTTCAGTTTGATTGGGAGGTAGGTTGACTGACCGCCGTACACCCGTCTGCCCACCACCCGCTTCGCGTACTGAACCGGGATTCTCCGCTCGCTCTCGTTCAGAAGAATGGCGGCGGCGACTACCGCAACCATCAACGGGATGAGCAGCACAACTGTGAAGAGGTTGAGAGACCCGTCCTTCAGCATCATTGTGACATAGTGCACGGCGACAGGCATCCGTGAGAGAATCCCTGCCGTAATGATGAGAGAAATGCCGTTTCCTATGCCTTTTTCCGTGATCTGCTCGCCGAGCCACATCAAAAACACGGTGCCTGTGGTCAGGGTGATGATGGTTGTCACGGTGAACAGGATGCCCGGATTGCGAACGACCGCAACTTCATTGAAGTTCGCGGGATTGGAAAGCCACGCGGCGATTGCCGCCGCCTGAAACAGACACAGCCCGACTGTGCCGTACCGCGTGTATCGGGTGAGTTTGCGGCGCCCCTCCGCTCCGCCTCCCCGAAGAAGATTGCGGAAGAACGGGATGAGGGACGCGAGGAGTTCGAGGATGATGGAGACGCTGATATACGGCATAATGCCGAGGCCGAAAATCGTCATGTTGGAGAACGCACCGCCCGCGAAAAGGTCGGCGATGCCAAACAACGTGTTGGGCAGCCCTGCGAAGAACTGCTGGAGCGCCTGGCCGTCCACTCCCGGCACGGGCACGTAGCACCCAAGGCGATACACGCTCAGCAGCGCGAGCGTGAACAAAATGCGCTTGCGCAGGTCCGGAATCTTGAATGTGTCTCTGAAACCGTTCATTATAGGTGCTGTTCTCCAGAAAGCGACGAACGTGCCGTGCGCACGTTCGTCCGTATCCCTGCCGCTCCTTGCGGCGACGCCTCACTCCTGTGGAACCACAACCGCTGTACCACCCGCTTTCTCAATCTTCTCGCGCGCTTTGCGAGAAAACGCGTGCGCGTGAATCTCCACAGCACGCGTCACGCTGCCTTCTCCGAGTACCTTCAGCAACTGCCCTGAGCGCACGCATCCCGCGGTTTTCAGCGCATCAAGCGTGATCCGGGGCCCCTGGCATCGCGCAACGATATCCCCGACATTTACCGCGACAGTCTGCACAGGCCTCACGCGGGCAAATCCCCTCTTCGGCAGACGTCTTGCCAGAGGCATCTGTCCGCCCTCAATGTTGAACGACCGCGAGAAGCCGCTGCGGGCGTGGTGTCCTTTATGCCCCCGCGTGGATGTACCGCCGTGGCCGGAACTGTCTCCCCTGCCAAGACGCTTGACGGCGTGCTTACTTCCCGCCGGCGGCTTCAACTCGTGCAGTTTCATTCTCTGTCCTCTCGAACGGTTTGAGCATACGGAGCGTTTCAACGGCTGCCCTGATGACATTGACCGGGTTTGTCGAGCCGATGCACTTGCCCGTGATATCGCGGATGCCCGCGGCTTCACACAGCGCCCGGAGCGTTCTTCCCACGACCATGCCGTGCCCTTCGGATGCGGGCCTCAGAACGATCCGGCACGGTCCTACCTTCTTTTCGATCCGGTGGGAGATGGTGGTCGCTCTCATCGGGATGCGAACCATGCTCCGGTGTGCTTTGTCCACTGCTTTCCGGATGGCGTCGGGTACCTCTCCGGCCTTGCCGATACCGTAGCCAGCACTTCCCTTGCCGTCGCCGACGACCACCAGCGCCCTGAACTTGAAGTTTCTACCGCCTTTCGTGACTTTGGAGACGCGGCGGATTTCAACCACGATCTGTTTTTCGTCGCTGGCGGCGTGTCTGTCGTCTCGTCTGCTCACAGGTTGAGTCCTCCTTTGCGCAGGGCGTCCGCGAGCGCCTTGACGCGTCCCGCGTATCGGTACCCTGCTCTGTCGAACACCACGGAGGTGATGCCGAGTTTCTTCGCCTTTTCCGCAAGAAGCCGTCCGACAACTTCAGCGCCCGCGACATTGCCGCCTTTTTGACCGGCTGACGCGGCTGCGCGGAACTCGGCCGACACGCTGGACACGGATGTCAGGGTCCTGCACGGCGCGGGCGTGTCATCAACCAGCATGGCGTAGATGTGCCTGCCGGCGCGGTACACGCAGACGCGGGGACGCTCGGGAGTCCCTGCCACGTTGCGCCTCACCCGGCCATGACGCATCGTCCGCATACGTTGGCGTGTCTGTTTCATTTTGTCACTCCCACCGCGGACTTCCCGACCTTCTGCCTGACATACTCTCCGCGGTATCGAATGCCCTTGCCCTTGTACGCCTCGGGCGGGCAGGTTTTCCTGACAGTGGCGGTGAACTCTCCTACCAGTTGGCTGTCGCATCCGCGGATGAACAGAATCGTGTTCCTGAGGACTTCCACCGTGATGCCCTCGGGGATGGGTATCTCGACGGGATGCGAGAAGCCAAGCGTGAGGACAAGGGTATTCCCCTTGACCTCGGCGCGGTAGCCGACCCCGTGTATCTCGAGCACTTTCTCAAAGCCGCTGTGGACCCCGTGTATCATGTTCCTGACCATGCTTCGCATCATCCCCTGAAGCGCGTCTGCGTGGCGGTACGCCTTCCTCTGGCCTGAAGGCACGGTATTGATGACGGCGACTTTGCCGTCGGCAACCTCGATCCGGATGCCCTGCGGCACCGATCTTGTGAGGGACCCCTTCGTCCCGCTGACCGACAAAGATGACTGACCGGCCGTCACGGTCACCCCTGCCGGAATCTCCACAGGTTTCTTTCCGAGTCGTGCCATGGATGCGGCATCCTTTCTCGCTACCAGACGGTAAACAACACCTCTCCACCGAGTCCAAGTTCCTGCGCCACGCGTCCGGAAACAAGTCCGCGGGAGGTGCTGATGACAGCGAGTCCCAGCCCATCTTTCACAAGAGGGATCTCGTCCCTGCTCACATAGACGCGGCGGCCCGGGGTGCTCACCCTGGCGATTTCGCGGATTGCACGTTTCCTGCCCGGCAGGTAGAGAAGCGACACGCGGATCGTTTTGCGCCCGTCTGTCTCCACCACCTCGTATCCCTTGATGTACTTCTCCTCAGCAAGGAGCGCGGCGATGGCCTCCTTCAACCTGGTGTGCGGCACATCGACCGTCGGATGGAAGGCCGCGCTTGCGTTGCGTATTCTCGTCAGCATGTCGGCGATCGGGTCTGTCATCATGCCTCGCATCTCCTTACCAGCTTGCCTTGCGCACGCCCGGGATTTCGCCCCGGGACGCAAGCGCACGGAAGCAGAGTCGGCAGATGCCGAATCTGCGCATATACGCTCGCGGCCTGCCGCACTTCCAGCACCGGTTCCTCTGCCGCACCTTGAACTTCGGCGTCCGCTTCATCTTTTCGAAAAAGCATTTTCGTGCCACTCACTCCTCCCGTATGGGCAGACCGATTCCGCGCAGGAGCGCGACGGTTTCCCGTGGCGTGCGCGCATCGGTGACGATGGTGATGTTCATGCCGCGCGGCTTGTACAGTGAGGTGTAGTCAATCTCGGGGAAGATGACCTGTTCCCTGATGCCGATGGTGTAGGAACCCTTCCCGTCGGTGGCCGTTGCAGGCAGCCCGTTGAAGTCGCGCACGCGCGGCAGCGCCACCGTGATGAAGCGGTCGAGGAACTCGAACATCATCCTGCCTCTCAACGTCACCATGACGCCGCAGATGTCGCCCTTGCGGAGGTTGAATCCCGAGATAGACTTCTTTGCGCGCGTGATGACGGGTTTCTGTCCGCTGATGGCCGCAAGTTCCTTCTGCGCCGCCTCGAGCGCCTTCGCGTCCTTGGCGTCCCGTCCGATGCCGACGTTGATGACGATCTTCTTCAGGCGGGGCACCTGATGCCTGTTCGTGTACGAGAACAGTTTCATCAGTTGCGGCGCCGTCTGTTCCCTGTAGAGAATCTTCAACCGTGGTTCTGTCATGAGACCTCGATTTCGTTGCCACACGAGCGGCAGACCCGTATCCGTTCGCCGTTGTCCATCACGCGGACGCCGATCCGCACACCTTTCTCGCACTTCAGGCAAAAAAGCATCAGGTTTGCCACGGAGATCGGCTTCTCCATCTGGATGATTCCTCCGCGGCGGTCTACCTGCCGCGGCCGGCTGTGCTTCTTGACGAAGTTGATCCCCTCGACCAGCGCGCGGCCGGAGTCCGGGAACACCTTGATGACCCGGCCCTTCTTGCCGGCATCCTTCCCGGTCGTCACGATGACAAAATCGTTCTTCCTGATTCGTGAGCGCATCTTACAGCACCTCCGGCGCAAGGGAGATGATCTTGGTAAAGTTCGCCTCTCTCAGTTCGCGGGGGACAGGACCGAACACGCGCGTCCCCCGGGGATTCTTCTCGTTATCTATGATGACCGCGCTGTTGGTATCGAAGCGAATGTAACTGCCGTCGGGGCGGCCCATCTGTTTCACTGTCCGGACAATGACCGCTTTCACCTTCTCCTTCTTCTTCACGATGCCATCGGGGATCGCGTCCTTCACAGTGCAGACCACAATATCCCCGATGCGGGCATACCGCTTGCGGGTGCTGCCCACAATGCCGATGACCTGTATCTTCCGCGCGCCGGTGTTGTCGGCGACCGTAAGCACTGTCCGCAACTGGATCATGAAGCGTCTCCCGCGGTGCCTGCTGCCTTCTGAACGATGTCCACCACCATCCAGCGCTTTCTTGCGCTCAGGGGACGCGTCTGCCTGATACGGACAGTGTCTCCCGAGCGCGTCATATTCCCCTCATCGTGGCAGAGGAACTTCCTGCGCTGCCTCACCATCTTGCGGTAGCGCGGGTGGCGCACAAGCCGTTCCACGAGTACAACCCTGCTCTTCTGCATCCTGTCGCTCACCACGACACCGGTTTTCTCCAGAGATCGTGGGCGGCGGGGTTCATCTTGCATGGTGCTCTCCTGAGGTAGCGCGTTTTTGCCTGAGCACGGTTTCCAGTCGGGCGATGTCCCTGCGGAGCGTCCTCAGGACCGCGTGGTTCTTCGTCTGGCCGAGGCGGATCTGATGCCGGGCGGCGTACGCCTGGTCGCGCAGGCCGCGGATCCGGTCCTCGACCTCTCGTGCCGAGGCCTCTTTCCACCGGGTCAGTTCGTCTCGTTTCATGCGTGCGTCCTTGATATGATGCGGGTGCGAAACGGCAACTTGTACGACGCGAGCCGCAACGCCTCGTGCGCGAGATGGCGTTCAACCCCGGCGATCTCGAAGAGGATGCGCCCAGGGAGCGCGACCGCAATCCAGTGGGAGACCTCTCCCTTGCCCTTGCCCATGTCCGATTCCGCCGGTTTTTTGGTCACCGGACGGTCAGGGAAGACGCGGACCCACAGTTTGCCTCGCGTCTTCAGGCAGTGGGTGATGGCCACCCGACCCGCCTCTATCTGGGAGTTGGTGACCCTTCCGGGTTCAAGTATCTGAAGTCCGAAGTCGCCGAAAAAGAGGGTTGCGCCCCGGCACGCCTTGCCGGTGGTGCGTCCCTTCATCATCTTCCTGTACTTGACCCGCTTCGGCATCAGAGGCATAGTTCCTCCGTCTGGACAGGCGGCGCAGGCGTCTGTGTCTCTGCCTGCTGCTCCGCGCGGTCAGCCCGGCGCTTTCCTTCCCTGTCGCCGAGATAGAGCCAGACCTTCACTCCCACGGTTCCTGTCTTGAGGACCGCGGTCGAGGTCGCGTAATCAATCTGGGCGCGAAGGGTATGCAGCGGCACCGTGCCGTTGATGTACAGTTCCGACCGCGAGATCTCGGCTCCGGCGATGCGTCCGCTGACCTGCACCTTGACGCCCCTTGCTCCGGACTGAAGGGCAAGCGCCATCGCTTTCTTGACAACCTGCCGGTGCGGCGTGCGCTTCTCGAGTTGCAGGGCGATGGAATCGGCGATGAACTGAGCGCTCCGCCCCGGAGGGTTGATCTCCTCCACATCGATGTTCACCTGTTTCTGCAGCATCCGGTAGAGTTCGTCGCGCACAGCGTTTATCTCGGCACCCTTCCTGCCGAGCACCACTCCCGGCCTCGGGGTGCGGATGCAAATCTGGATCCGGTCGCTCACCTTCTTGATGTCGATTCTCCCGATGGACGAGCGTGGGAACCTCTTCAACAGGTACTCGCGGATGCTCACGTCTTCCTGCAGCAGAGCCGGGAAGGTCCTCTTGCGCGCGTACCAGATGGAACGCCACTCCTCTCCGATGCGTCCGATGCCGAGCCGCAATCCGATAGGATTGACCTTCTGTCCCATGGTCAGTTCGTTCCCTTTCCTTCAACGCGTTCGAGGATCACCGTGATATGGCTCATCCGCTTCCTGATTCGCACGCCCCGTCCCATCGGCGCTGCCCGGAATCTTTTCAGGGTCGGGCCACCGTCAACCACAAGGTTTGCGACGGTCCATGCGGAGTCTCTGGCAAGGCGGTCCGCGTTGGCAAGGGCTGAGCGAAGCACCTTGCGGACTGTGCCCGCTGATCTCACGGTGGTCTGGGCAAGCATCTGGTCTGCGACGCGCGCATCCCGGCCGACTATCAGGTCGCGGAGCATCCTGACCTTCTTCGGACCGACTCTCACGAAACGGGCACGTGCTTTCGCCTGCATGGAGTCCCCTATGTCTTGTCCCGCGTCTTTTCCGTATGGGCTCCGTGGCCTCTAAATGTTCTGGTCGGGGCAAACTCCCCAAGCCGGTGTCCGACCATATTCTCGGTCACGTACACCTCGGTGAATGTCCTGCCGTTGTGAACCGCGAATGTGTGTCCGACAAACTCGGGCACTATCATTGAGGCCCGCGACCATGTCTTGATTGCCTCGCGGTGCCCTCCCCGTCCGGAGCGCGCAACCCGGTCGATGAGCCGCCTGTCGAGATACGGGCCTTTCTTCTTCGATCTCATTGCCGACCTCTCCTCTGGAGGATGAGACGCCCGGTCCATTTCTTCCGATTGCGGGTCTTGTAGCCCTTCGCCGGAACGCCGCTCGGGCTCTGCGCCTGGTGCCCTTTCCCCCTGCCCTCGCCGCCTCCCATCGGATGGTCAACCGGATTCATCGCGGTTCCGCGCACATGCGGCTTCCTGCCTTTCCACCGGACCCGTCCCGCCTTTCCTGAAACCTCGTACTTGTGTTCGGGGTTGCTCGCCTGCCCGACGGTTGCCATTGCGTCAAGGGGGATGAGTCTGACCTCGCCTGATGGCAAGCGCACCTGACCGAATCGGTCGCCCTTGACCATCAGGGTCGCCAGCGTCCCCGCCGCTCTGACCATACACCCTCCGCGGCCTGGTACAAGTTCCAGATTGAAGATCCCGGTTCCCTCGGGAATGTTCCGCAGTGGGAGCCGGTTGCCGGGCTTTGGCTCGGCATCGGACCCGCAGGCGATGGTGTCCCCCGGCTTGACTCCTGACGGCGCGATGACATAGGTGCGCACGCCGTCCGGGTACTGCAGCAGCGCGATGCGCGCGGACCTGTTGGGGTCGTACTCGATGCTCACGACCCTGCCGGTCATCCCGACGCGTCCGTGAAAGTCGATCTGGCGATACCGGCGCTTGTGTCCGCCACCGCGGAACCTCGCCGTGATCTTTCCGGCGTTGTTCCTCCCGCCCGTCCTGCGCATGCCGCGGACGAGCCGTCGGTCAGGACGCTGCCTGGTCACCTCGTCGTAGTCAGGCAGAAGCGCGTGCCTCTGTCCGGGTGAGACCGGATTCCGTTTACGCAATGACAATTTTATCCCCTTCTCTGAGTGTCACGAGCGCCTTTTTGTAGCGGGACCTCTCGCCCGCAATCCCCTTGCGGACGACCCGGCGTTTCGGCGGCATCGTCATCATGCGGACACGTTCGACATGCACCTTGTATAGCGTCTCCACCGCCTGCTTCACCTGCTGTTTCCGCGCCTTCCTGTGCACGCAGAACATATAGGTGCCGCGCTCGGCGAGCGCGGTTCCCTTTTCAGTCACTATCAGGTGCTTGACTGTATGGTACGGAGTGCTGCTCATTGTCCTGTCTCCTCCGCGCGCTGCGCCGGCGGTTCCGACGCGAGGATCCGTCTGATTGCGGGAAGGGCGGCCTGGACCACCACAAGGTGGTCGTGGGCCAGAACCCCGTACGCGTGCAGCTGTTCGGCGCGCACGCTTCGCGCGTTGCGCAGATTCCTGATAGACATCTCAACCGTCCTGGTTGCCGGATCCGCGCCAAGCACGAAAAGCGCGCTGCCCTCGATGTCCGAAGCCTTCAGGAACGACGCGAACGCCCGTGTCTTCGGCCGCTCCATTGCGCCAATTGCCAGAATCGTGACCCTGTCGCGCATCAGACGGTCCCTGACCGCCTCGCGCAGCGCAGCCTGCCTGACGCGCTTTGGCAAGGCAACGCGATAGTCGCGCGGCTTCGGCGCAAAGACGACTCCGCCGTGACGCCACACTGGACTGCGGATTTCCCCTGCCCGTGCGCGTCCGGTTCCCTTCTGCCTCCATGGCTTGCGGCCGCTGCCGGAGACCTCGGCACGCGTCTTTGCCGCCGCCGTGCCCTGCCTCTGGTTTGCGAGGTACGCGACAACCGCCGCGTGGAGAATATCCTGGCGGACGGGCTGCCCCACACTCGCGTCATCAAACTGCTCTTCTCCGACGCGCGCGCCCGTCATATCGCGGACAGGAACCGTCTTCATTGCGCATCCCCCGATTTCAGCGCTCTGCGCACCATCACATAGGAACCCGCGGGCCCCGGCACCGCTCCCCGCACGATGAGGATGTTGCGGTCGGGCAGCACCCTGAGAACCGCGAGGTTCTTCACAGTGGTGCGCGCGCCGCCCATCCTCCCAGCCATGCGCTGCCCTTTGAGGACGCGGGCAGGCATCCTGCCGCCGATGGAGCCGGGCGCCCGATGCGACATCGACCCGTGGGTCGCGGGTCCTCCCCGGAAGCCGTGCCGCTTCATGCCGCCCTGGAACCCCTTGCCGATGGATGTGCCGACAATATCAACCAGCCGGGCATCCTTCAGCGCCTCCACCGTGATCTGCTGGGAGACCTGGTACTGCGAGACCTCCCCGGGGCTGACACGGAATTCGCGCAGGAGGCGGAGCGAAGGAGCCTGCGCCTTCTTGAGGTGCCCGGCGGCAGGTCGCGTCAATCTCTTCGTGTCCGCGCTGTCGTATCCAATCTGGACCGCGGCGTACCCGTCCCTGTCAGGCGTCCGTATCTGGGTGATCCAGCAGGGGCCGACCGTCAACGCGGTGGCCGCGACGGGGCGCCCCGCCTCATCATACACCTGCAGCATTCCCAGTTTTCGTCCCAGCAAGCAGATGTTCATTTAGTTTCCTGTGTCTCAGCCGAGTTTCATTTCAATCTCGACTCCAGCGGGCAGCACCAGCCTGCTCAGATGGTCAACGGTGCGCGCACTTGGGTTGAGGATGTCTATCAGCCGCTTGTGAACGCGCATTTCAAACTGTTCTCTGCTCTTCTTGTTCACGTGCGGCGAGCGTAGCACGGTGAATACCTCCCTGCTTGTTGGTAGTGGGATCGGCCCTGAGATCTGCACGCCCGTCTGCCTGACGATCTCAATGATCTCCTTGACCGCGTCGTCAATCAGGCGGTGGTCAAACGCTTTCAGTTTCAGCCGTATCCTCTTGTTCTCCATGCAGCGCGTGTCCTTTTCCCCGCCCTGCTCAGGCGATGATGGTGGTGACGGCTCCTGCGCCGACAGTTCTGCCGCCTTCCCTGATGGCGAAGCGCTGGCCTTTTTCAAGAGCCACCGGGTAGATGAGTTTGACGTCCATCTCAATGTTGTCGCCGGGCATCACCATCTCCACGCCGGCAGGCAGGGTAATCTCTCCGGTCACATCGGTGGTGCGCAGGTAGAATTGCGGCCGGTAGCCTGGGAAAAACGGCGTGTGGCGGCCGCCCTCGTCCTTCTTCAGCACGTAGACCTGTGCCTTGAACTGCGTGTGCGGCGTAATGCTGCCGGGCGCGGCAACCACCATCCCGCGCTCCACCTCGTTCTTCTCTATCCCCCGCAGCAGAACCCCCACGTTGTCTCCCGCCTCACCCTCGTCAAGAATCTTCCGGAACATCTCAATGCCCGTCACGACCGTCTTCTTGATCTCGTGGGACAACCCGATCAGTTCCACCGTGTCCCCCACCTTCACCTTCCCGCGCTCAACCCGCCCGGTCGCCACCGTCCCCCGCCCCGTGATCGTGAACACGTCCTCCACCGCAAGCAGAAACGGCTGGTCAATCAGCCGCGTCGGCGTGGGAATGTACCGGTCACACGCGTCCAGCAACTCGAAAATCGGACGCGTCTTCTCATCCTCCCGCCCGGGCGCCGCGCTCTGCAGCGCTTCAAGCGCGCTGCCCTTGATCACCGGCACCTCGTCTCCAGGGAATTCGTACTTCGTCAACAGTTCCCGCACCTCAAGTTCCACCAGATCCACCAGCTCCTTGTCCGTCGCCATATCCATCTTGTTCAAAAAGACGACAATCGCCGGCACCCCTACCTGCCGCGCCAGCAGAATGTGCTCCCGCGTCTGCGGCATCGGACCGTCAGGCGCGCTGACTACCAGTATCGCCCCGTCCATCTGCGCCGCCCCTGTGATCATGTTCTTGATGTAGTCCGCATGCCCCGGACAGTCAATGTGCGCATAGTGCCGCACGTCCGTCTCGTACTCGATGTGCGCAATGTTGATCGTCAGCCCCCGCTCCTTCTCCTCCGGCGCCTTGTCAATGTCTTCGTACTTCAAAAACTGCGCCCGGTTCGCCTTCGAGAGCACGTACGTGATCGCACTCGTCAACGTCGTCTTCCCGTGATCTACATGCCCGATGGTCCCAATGTTCACATGCGGCTTGCTCCGTACGAACTTCTCCTTCGCCATAGACGCCCCCTCGCATTCCTGCGCGGTTAAATTGAGACGACACCCCTCACGCGGTCCCCTTGCTGCTCCACGGTACTGCGGGGAACAGGCGGGACCTTTCCTCTTCGGGGACCTGCTCGTATCGCAGAGGATGAATTATATAACTGCCCCGCCCCTGTGTCAAGGAGCGCAGGGCTGTTGCGTAGCCGCCCACGCTGCGGAGCGGCACTGCACCGACGATGATTCTGGTGTTGCCGTGCGTTTCAATCCCGTCAATCTTTCCGCCGCGAGACGTAAGATCCGCGAGGACTGCACCGATGAATTCGTCGGGCAGCACGATCTCGATATGCATGATGGGCTCGAGGATGACGGGGCGTCCCCGACGGTACGCGTCCTTGAACGCCATCGAGGCGGCGATCTTGAAGGCGATGTCGCTGGAATCGACAGGATGCCAGGAGCCGTCCGTGAGCACGGCGCGGATGTCGGTCACGGGGAAGCCCGCGAGGAGGCCGACGTCCATCGCTTCCTGAACACCCTCCTCAATTGCGCCGAAGAACTCTGCCGGAATCACCTCGCCCTTCGTCTCGCTCTGGAACTCAAACTTTGCGCCGCGTTGCGTCGGCTCAAGGCGCAACACGACGTGGCCGTAGTGCCCCTTGCCTCCCGTCTGCTTGATGAACCGGCCGGTGCCAGAACAGACCTCGGTGATGGTCTCCCGGTATGCAACCTCGGGATGGCCGACCTTCATCTCGAGCTTTTCCTGTCGGCGAATCCGTTCCAGTATCACCTCGATGTGAAGTTCTCCCATCCCCGAAACGATGGTCTGTCCCGTCTCGGGGTCCGTGCGAAGCCGGACCGTCGGGTCCTCCATCGTCACCTCGCGCAGGGCGGCAAAAATCCTTTCCTGATCGCTCTTTGTGCGGGGTTCAACCGCCACGGAGAGGACCGGCTCCGGGAACACCGTGCGCTCGAAGACGATGGGATGTTCTTCGCTCCCAAGCGTGTCTCCGGTGAAACTGTTCTTCGGCCCTATGATGCCGACAATGTCTCCTGCCGCCGCCTCCTTGATATCCTCGTACCGGTTGGCATGAACCTGAAGGATTTTGTGAACCTTCTCCCTGCACCTGCGGGTCCAGTTGTAGATGCGGTCTCCCCGGCGCATGCGCCCGGAGTAGACGCGGCAGTAGATGAGCCGGCCAAGATGGAGTTCATTCTGCACCTTGAACACATAGAGAGACAGCGGCTGGGAATCGTCGGGTTCGCGCACTTCGGACGCGCCGGTGCGCGGGTTGACGCCCTCGATGCCACCGCGGTCCAGCGGGCTCGGGAGGTACTGTACGATGGCGTCAAGCAGGGCGATGGTGCCCTTGTTCCTCAGGGAAGAGCCGCACAGAACGGGAAACACGAGTCCTTTGATCGTTGCTCTCCGGAGTCCCGCATCGAGGAACTCCACGGGCGTCTCCTGCCCGTGGACATACCTCTCCATCACTGCCTCGTCGGTCTCGGCGATGCGTTCGATGAGCCGCGCCCGCCATTCAGCGGCGATGGCACGCATCTCGGGCGGGATGTCGCCGGATTCCGCCTCCGTCTCCTGGTCAGTCCTGTAGTAGGTTGCCGTCTCGCGCAGCAGATCCACGATCCCGCAGAAGCCCGCCTCGGCGCCGATGGGCAGGTGCAGCACGGCGGTGCGCGCTCCGAGTTTCCGCTCGATGGACGCCACCGTCTTGAAAAAGTCTGCGCCAACCCTGTCCATCTTGTTGACATAGGCAATTCGCGGGATGCGGTACTTCTCGCCCTGCCTCCAGACGGTCTCTGACTGCGGCTGAACGCCGCTGACGGCGCAGAAGATGCTCACCACGCCGTCAAGCACTCGCAGGGAGCGTTCCACCTCGACGGTGAAGTCGACATGTCCCGGTGTGTCGATGATGTTGATGCGGTGCCCCTTCCACGAACAGGTGGTTGCGGCGGCCGTGATGGTGATGCCGCGCTCCCGTTCCTGATCCATCCAGTCCATGACCGTCGTACCGTCGTCCACATCCCCGATGCGGTATGTTCTGCCCGTGTAGTAGAGGAACCGTTCTGTCGTCGTTGTCTTGCCGGCGTCAATGTGCGCGATGACGCCGATGTTGCGAATCAAGCGCAACGGGTTGTCAGGGGAGTGAATCGGTCGAAAGTGGCGTGCGTGCGCCGTCATGGTCTGCATCGGGTCGGTTACCAGCGGTAGTGGGCGAAGGCCCTGTTTGACTCGGCCATCTTGTGCATATCTTCCCGCTTCTTGACGCTGGATCCCTCGCCACGCGCCGCTTCAAGGAGTTCATCCACGAGGCGCTCGGCCATCGGACGACCCTTGCGCGTCCTGCTCGATTCAATGATCCATCGGATGGCGAGCGCGAGGCTGCGCTTCGGCGGCACCTCCACGGGGATCTGGTATGTCGCGCCGCCCACCCGGCGCGGCCTCACCTCAAGACGGGGCTTGACATTGGCGAGTGCCTTCTTGAAGATGGATATCGGCTCCTGCCCCGTCTTTTCCCGCAGGAGTTCCATCGCCGTCGTGAAGATCCGGCAGGCCGTTGAGCGCTTGCCGTCCTTCATCAGGGCAACAACAAAGCGGGCCGCATCAGTGTCCCCGTAGAAAGGTTCTCCCGAGGTCCGGGTGCGTATCGTGCGTTTTCGTCGCGGCATGGTCGCTCCTTGTGTTGGCCTCAGGACGCCGGTTGCGGCTTGGGACGCTTCGCGCCGTACCGAGACCGTGATTTCTTCCGCCCCTCCACGCCTCCGGCGTCCAGTACTCCCCGGACGATGTGGTACTTCACGCCCGGGAGGTCCTTCACGCGTCCTCCCCGCACAAGCACAATCGAGTGCTCCTGGAGGTTGTGGCCGACGCCGGGGATGTAGACAATCACTTCCTTGCCGTTTGACAGTCGCACCTTGGCGATCTTGCGGAGGGCCGAGTTCGGCTTCTTGGGCGTCATCGTCTTCACGTACAGACAGACGCCTCTGCGGAACGGGTTGCGGTCAAGGGCGGTCGATTTCGACTTGCGCGACTTGGATTTGCGCCCTCTGCGGACCAGTTGATTGACTGTTGGCATGCTACTCCTCCCCGGTTATGGGGGCGACCTCCGCCGGTTGTGGCGCGGCAGTTTCGCCCGTGCTGCGCATAAGCCGGCTCGCGTACCCGGTGCCGGCAGGGATCAGTTTTCCGAGAATGACATTCTCCTTGAGTCCCCTGAGGTGGTCCTCCGATCCAAGCACCGCCGCGTTGGTAAGCACCTTCATCGTCTCCTGGAACGACGCGGCGGATATGAAGCTGTCCGAACTGAGCGCCACCCTGGTGATGCCAAGCACCAGTGGCTTGTAACTCGCCGGACGCTTGCCCTTGGGCAGCGCCTCGTTGTCTTCCTGTATTCTGTTGCGGTCAACCTCCTCTCCTTCCAGGAGGAAGGTGTCGCCTGGGTCTTCAACCCGCACGCGCGAGAGCATCTGCCTGATGATAATCTCGATGTGCTTGTCGCTGATGGTGACGCCCTCGATGGCGTACACCTTTTGGACCTCATTGAGCAGGTACTCCTGCACCTTCTTTTCTCCCTGGATGCGGAGGATGTCGCCAAGGACAGACGGACCGTCAGTCAGCGGAGTGCCTGCGGTGATATGGTCGCCGGAGAGCACCCTGATGTGCTTTCCAAAGGGGATCTGGTACTCCTTCCGGGTGTTCGTGTGCGTGTTGAAGACGACGACGGTGCGCGTGCCTCTCTCCGCAGGACGCACCTCAACCTCGCCGTCAATCTCGCTGAGGATGGCGGGATTGCGCGGGGCTCGTGCCTCGAAGAGTTCCGACACCCTGGGGAGTCCGCCCGTGATGTCCTGTACCCTGCCGAGCGTGCGGGGCGTTTTCGCAAGGACGTCCCCCTCCTTCACCAGCGACCCGTCTCTGACAAGGAGATGGGCGCCTGTGGGCAGATGGAAGTCGGCAACAACCTTGCCCTGCGTGTCCAGAATCAGAATCTGGGGCTCCTTCTCCTCTTCGTGCTCTATGATGACGAGGGGTGTCACGCCCGTCTCCCTGTCCGACTCCTTCTCCCTGCGGGCGGTCACTCCCATCACGACATCCTGCAGTTTCACCCTACCCGCCCGGTCGGTGATGATAGGAATGGAGTACGGGTCCCACCTCGCGATCTCGTCGCCCTTGCGCACCTTCTTGCCGTCAGGAACCAGGATGAACGTGCCGACCCGCACCGTATAGGCATCGATCTCGCGGTTGCGCTCGTCATCGCGGACGACAATCTTTCCCGAACGTCTGACGACGACCGTGTTTCCGTCCCGGTCGGTTCGGACGAGGTCGGGGTCGTAGTGAACCGTGCCGCTCTCTCTGGCGAGGATGCGCGTTTCGCCGGTTCCCCGCGAGGCGGCGCCGCCCGTATGGAAGGTGCGCAGTGTCAGTTGCGTCCCCGGTTCTCCGATTGACTGCGCGGCGATGATGCCGACCGCCTCTCCGAGGTTGACCAGCCTCCTCCGGGAGAGGTCCCATCCGTAGCACTTTGCGCAGACGCCGACCCTTGCCCGGCAGGTGAGCGGAGAGCGCACCCTGATCTTCGGGAAGCCGAGGTTCACGATGGCATCCGCCTTCTTTTCGTCGATGACCTCGCCTTCGCTGACGATGACGGTGTCGCTCACAGGGTCGGTGATTGACTGGCTTGCCACCCGTCCGAGGATCCGCTCTCTGAGAGAAAGGAGTTCCTCCTCCCCGTCCGACAGCGGCCCGACCACAATCCCCTCGGAGGTGCCGCAGTCCTCCTCCGTGATGATGACCGAGTGGGCGACGTCAACCAGCCGGCGGCTGAGGTATCCGGCGTCGGAGGTCTTCAAGGCGGTATCGACAAGGCCCTTTCTTCCGCCGTGCACCGAGATGAAGTACTCAAGGAGGTTCAGCCCTTCCCTGAAGTTGGAGACGACCGGTTCGGTGATGATTTCGCCGATGCCTCCGGTTGCTTTCTTGCTCGGCCGTATCATCAAACCCCGCATGCCCATCAACTGGTTGATCTGGGAGCGATTGCCACGGGCTCCCGAGGAGACCATCGCAATGATGGGGTTGAGGCGGAACGGCTTCACCGAGGTGTCGGCTGCGAGACCCTTGATGACCGCGTCGCTGACATCGTTGGTGACAGATGTCCAGATGTCAATGATGCGGTTGTACCGCTCTCCCTCCGAGATGATGCCCTTGCGGTAGTTGCGCTCAACCTTCAACACCTCCTCGCGCGCCTCGCTCACGCGCTTCATTTTCTCTTCGGGAACGCGCATATCGTCGATACCGATGGTGATGCCTCCGATAGTCGCAAATGCGAAACCGAGGTCCTTGATTGCGTCCGCCACCTCCACTGTTTTCTGGTAGCCGCACGCCGCGAATATCTCCCCGATCAAGCCCGCGAGGGTCTCATGGGTGAACAGCATGTTCTTGAACGGTATCTCCGGAGGGAGCACCTCGTTGAAGATGATGCGTCCCGCGGTGGTGGTGAGAATCTTACCGTTTTCTCTCACGCTCACCGGTCTGTGCAGTTCCAGCAGGCCAAAATGGTGGAGTAGTTTTGCTTCCTCAAAGCCGGAGAGCACGCCGGGGTACTTTTCCTCCTCGCTCTGGTATGTCAGGTAGTAGCAGCCCAGCACGATGTCCCTCGTGGGGTTCAGGACCGGATGTCCGCTGGCAGGTGACAGGATATGGGTCGTGGCTTTGATGAGCAGTTCTGCCTCGGTTTGCGCCTCGACGGAGAGAGGCACATGAATACTCATCGTGTCGCCGTCAAAGTCAGCATTGTAGGCGGAGCAGACGAGCGGGTGGAGACGGATGACATTTCCCTCGATGAGGCGCGGCTCAAACGCCTGTATAGAAAGGCGGTGGAGGGTCGGCTGCCTGTTGAGAAACACGGGGTGGTTGCGGCTCACCTGTTCAAGAATCTCCCAGACCTCCGGCCTGTTCTCCGCAAGGGCGCGCTTTGCGCTGCCGAGGGTATGGAAGTACTCCCTCTTGCGCAGTTCGCGGAGGACGAACGGACTGAACAGTTCCAGTGCCATCTCCTTCGGCACCCCGCACTCATTGAGTTTGAGTTCCGGACCGATGACGATGACCGCCCTGCCTGAGTAGTCGACGCGCTTGCCCAGCAGGTTCTGCCGGAAGCGGCCCTGCTTGCCGCGGAGAGCGTCGCTGAGCGACTTCAGGGGCCGCTTGCCCTTGCCGAGCACGGCCGCTCCGTGGCGCCCGTTGTCCATCAGGGCGTCCACCGCCTCCTGGAGCATGCGCTTCTCGTTGCGAATGATAATATCCGGCGCCTGAAGTTTGAGGAGTTTCTTCAGGCGGTTGTTGCGGTTGATGACCCTCATGTAGAGGTCGTTGAGGTCCGACGCGACAAACCGTCCTCCGTCAAGCGGGAGCAACGGCCTCAGGTCGGGCGGGATGACGGGGATGATGCTGGTAATCATATACTCCGGCTTCACCTGGGTCCTGAGCAAGCCCTGCACCATCCGCAGACGCTTGACGAGGGCGCGGCGGTGGCCGTAATTGCTCCCTCTCTTCATCCGGAGAAGGCGGGACCGGAGTTTCTCCTCCTCCTTCTGAAGGTCGATCTTCTTGAGCAGTTCCTGAATGGCTTCGGCGCCGATGCCCGCGCGGAAGCGGTTTCCGAACCGTGCGCGCGCGGCCTGGTATTCGCTCTCGTCAAGAATCTGGCGTTCCTTCAGCGGCGTGTCGCCGGGGTCGGTGACGATGTACTTCTCGTAGTAGAGCACCACCTCAAGGTCGTTCTGGGACATCTCGAGGAGGGTTCCCATCCAGTTGGATGTGCTCTTGAAAAGCCAGACGTACGACACCGGGCAGGCCAGTTCGATGTGTCCCATCCGTTCGCGCCTCACGCGGGATGTCGTAATCTCCACACCGCAACGGTCGCAGATGATGCCCTTGTACCGCATCTTCTTGTACTTGCCGCACGCGCACTCAAAGTCCCTGGTGGGGCCGAAAATCCGTTCGCAGAACAGTCCGTCCCGCTCCGGTTTAAAGTTCCGGTAGTTGAGCGTCTCCGACTTCCTGACCTCGCCGTGCGACCATGAGCGGATGACCATTGGCGGAGCGATCCGTATGGTGACGCGCTCCTCGGTCGTGTCTCCGTGTCGCTCGATCCTCATATCGAGGCCGAGCCCTTGCAGTTCCTTCTTCAGCACATTGAACGACTCCGGTATGTGCTCTCCGCGGTAGTCGAGACCCTTGGCGATACTCTCGTACACCTGCTTGCGGCCTTCGGTGTCGTCGCTCTTCACGGTGAGTATTTCGCGCAGCGTGTGCGCCGCTCCATATCCTTCAAGGGCCCAGACCTCCATCTCGCCGAATCGCTGTCCCCCGAACTGGGCTCTGCCCCCGAGGGGCTGCTGGGTGATGAGGGAGTAGGGACCGGTGCAGCGCGCGTGGATCTTTTCGTCGGCGAGGTGGATGAGTTTCATCATGTACATCGAGCCGACGGTGACGGGCTGGGCGAACGGTTCGCCTGTCAGTCCGTCGTACAGCACGGTCTTGCCGTCCTCGGAAAGGCCTGCCTGCCGGAGCATGTGGCGTATCTCCAGTTCCTTCACGGACTGGAAAATGGGCGTCTCGGCGGTCTTGCCCATTGCGCGGAGCGCCCAGCCGAGGTGGGTCTCAAGAATCTGCCCCACGTTCATGCGGGAGGGGACGCCAAGTGGATTGAGGATCATATCCACCGGCGTGCCGTCGCTCAAGAACGGCATGTCCTCCTCCGGGAGGATGCGGGCGACGACCCCCTTATTTCCGTGTCTCCCGCTCATCTTGTCCCCCACGGAGATCTTCTTCTTCATCGCAATCTCAACGACGACCTTGCAGATCACATCGGTATCAAGTTCCGGTCCTCGTCGGATCCGCGCCTCTTCCGCGCGTTCCTGCCTCTCAAGTTTTTCCAACTCGCTCTTGCCCATCTCCACGAGGGCGGCAAACTGCGGGCGGAGGGATTCTGGCACGTGGGCGGCGACCACCTCCCATGTTTCCATGTTCGCGGTGACCCGGTACGGGAGATGGTTGCGCTCGAGGAGTGACTTCATCTCCTCAACGAGTATCTTTTTGACGACGGACTTGCGCCCTGCGTACTCTTCCTTGAGGCGCGCGATCTTTTCGGAGAGCGCCTCCTGGAGTTTCTTCGCTTTTTCCCTGTCAGGATTGTTGTCGGTCCGCTCATACACTCTCACGTTGACTACGACGCCCCGGATGCCGGGAGGTACTCGCAGAGAGGTGTTCTGCACATCCTTCGCCTTTTCGCCGAAAATGACGCGCAGGAGTTTCTCCTCGGGAGTCAGTTCCGACTCGCCGCGCGGGGTGATCTTTCCCACCAGAATGTCGTCCGGCTGAACCTCGGCGCCCACCCGGATGATTCCGTCGGGACCAAGATTCTTCAGGCGGTCTTCGGACACATTGGGGATGTCGGCGGTGATCTCCTCGTTGCCTAGCTCCGTCTCCCGGGCCTCGACCTCGAACTCCGCGATATGGATGGAGGTGAACATGTCGTCCCGGACGAGCCGTTCGCTGAGGATGATGGCGTCCTCGTAGTTGTAGCCGTGCCAGGGCAGGAATGCGACGGTGACGTTCCTGCCAAGCGCGAGGTCTCCGGTGCGGGCCACGCAGGGTCCGTCAGAAAGAATCTGCCCTTTCCTGACGCGGTCGCCAGGTCTCACCACGGGTCTCTGGTGGAAGCAGGTGTCCTGGTTTGTTCTGCGGAAGTTGATCAGACGGTACGTGTCTTCTTTCTGCCAGGGGAACAGTCCAGGGTTGTCCGGGGCAACCACGATCTCCCGTCCGTCTGCGCGCACGACGACGCCGTCGCGACGGGCAGTGACCGCCACCCTGCTGTCGCGCACGACGACCTTCTCCATTCCCGTCCTGACAAGAGGGGGCTCTGCGCGCAGGATGGGAACCGCCTGCCTCTGCATATTCGAGCCCATGAGTGCGCGGTTGGAGTCGTCGTGTTCGAGGAATGGGATGAGCGAGGCGCTTGCGCTGACGATCTGAACGGGAGAGATGCCGATGTACTCAATCTGCTCACGGCGCTTCCTGATAAAGTCGCCCTCGCGCCCTCTGACCGTTACCTCATCAGGGATGATTCTTCCCGTGTCAGGGTCGTAGGGCACGTCAGGCGGGGCGACCACGTGCTTCTCCTCTTCGTCAGCGGAAAGGTAGTCAATGGTCTGCGTGACTCTGCCGTCAACGACGCGGTAGTACGGCGTTCTGATGAACCCGAGGTGGTCAACTCTGGCGTGGACGGTCAGGGAGTTGATGAGGCCGATATTCGCACCTTCCGGGGTCTCTATGGGGCATATCCTGCCGAAGTGAGTGTAGTGGACATCTCTCACCTCGAACCCTGCCCGTTTGCGTTCTTTCACTCCTCCCTCTCCCACGGCGGTGACGCGGCGCTTGTGGGTCAACTCTGAGAGGGGATTGCACTGGTCGAGGAACTGGGACAGTTGGTTTCTCCCGAAGAACTCGTTGACCGCGGTAATGAATACTTTGCTGTTCACCAGTTCCTGAGGGTTGAGTGGAGCGGTCTTGTCCACGAGGAGCATCCGCTCGCGCGTGAATCGCGCCATGCGCAGGAGTCCTTCGTAGATGTGTTCACTGATAACCTCCGCGGCGACCCGGACGCGCTTGTTGCCGAGGTGGTCGATGTCCTCCGTGGTGCCGCTGCCGCGCTCGATCAGGTTGACGAGATACCGGACGGTTCCGATGATATCCTCAGGCGTGAGGCACCGGTCATCCGTGCTGGTCCCGAGTTTCTTGCGTATCTGGGCCCTGCCCGCCTCGGAGAGATCGTACGTGTCGGTGGTGAAGAACAAGGTGCGGAAAAACTTCGTGGTCTCCTTGTCGATGACCGGGTAGTTCGGCTTCAACTCGGCGTAGATGCGCCTGAGCGCTTCCTCATGACCGGCTACCCCATCGACGGCAAAGGTGTTCACGAGAAGAGAATCCTGGGGGATCTGCCCGTCAGGGTAGATCATGCTCTTGATCTCGTCTTCCGAGTATCCGAGGGCTTTCAGGAGCACCGTCGCATGTATCTTCTTCTTGCCGAGATTGACCACGAGATACTGCTTGTTCTGCTTTGTCTCAACGGAAAACTCGATCCAGAGACCGCGGGCGGGCAGGATCTTCGCTGAGTAGAGCGTGCGCCTGCCAGAGGTTCCCTCCTCCTTGAAGTAGACGCCGGGACATCTGAGCAACTGGTTGACAACCACCCTCTCGATGCCGTTGATGATGAAGGTTCCCCGCTCGGTCATCAGGGGGATGGTGCCGATGTAGATGGTCTGTTCGCGGGTATCGCGGGGCTGCAGTTCTCCTGACTCGGGCGCCTTCGTCCGGGCAATCAGGCGGAAGGTGACCTTGAGACGCGACTCATAGGTTGAGCGTCTCTCCACGCACTCATCGACCGACTCGACCGGTTCGTCAAGCGCGCAGGCCACATAGTCGAGGGTCAGCAGCCCGTCTTCGCTATGCACGGGGAAGACGCGACGGAACAACTCGTCCAGCCCGCTTTGCTGGCGTCCGGAAGGCGTGGTCCGGCCCCTCAGGAACTCTTCGTACGGAACAGTCTGCACTTCAAGCAGATCAGGGATTGAGACACGTCGGTCACCCATGTGGCGCGCCCCTCCGGCGGTTGCCTGTTTATCAAACCGTGAGATTCTGAGTGCTACTTGATCTCAACTTCGGCTCCGATTGCGGCGAGCTTCTTCTTGATCTCCTCCGCCTCCTCCTTTGAGACCTTTTCCTTCAAGGGTTTGGGCAGGGATTCGACCAGATCTTTCGCCTCCTTGAGCCCGAGGTTGGTGATCGCCCTGACTTCCTTGATCGCCTGTATCTTGTTGCTTCCGGGACTCTTCAGGATGACGTCAAAGGAACTTTTCTCCTCCTCCTTGGCCGTCTGGGCGGTGGCGCCGGCGGGAGCGCCTGCCATCGCCACGGGAGCCATCATGCCCTGCACGCCGAACTTCTCCTCGAGGAGTTTTGCGAGTTCCGCCGCCTCTGCTACCGTGAGATTCGCGATCTCTTCCGCGATCGCATCAATGCCCTTCTTTGCCATCGTGGTTCTCCTTTCGTGCGCCGATCTGGCGAAGAACAAGGACCAGTTTCTGGAGCGGGCTGCGCAATGCCGTGACGGTCCGTATCACGGGCATCCGCGTCATCAGGACAATCTGTGCCTGAATCTGTGTTGTCCCGGGCAGGGTGCCAAGGTGTTTGATCGCGTCAGCGTCGAGAATGTCTCCGTGCAGGAGTCCGGCCCGCAGTTCTATCTTGCCGGATGCCTGCTGGAACGCCAGGAGCGTCTTGATGATGGAGACCTCATCTCCGTCGGTTGTCCACACGAAGAAGATGGGGCCGGTGAGATAACGGACCATCTCGTCCTTGCCCGTGGTTCGATAGGCGCGTGACAGAAGCGTGTTCTTTGCGACAAGCATGCCTGCGCCGGACTTCCGCACCGAGTCGCGGAGCGCCTGCATCTCGCCCATAGAGAGCCGGGAAAAGTTGCCCACGAGAGAGACCTTGCTCGCCCCGAGGATCTCCGTCAGCGACTGGACCACCGCCTGCTTTTTTTCTCGCGTCATCTTTGCCATACGTGCCTCGCAATCAATGCCTGTGCGCCACGCTGTCCGACCGCTATGCCTGTGTCTGCGGCGCCACCTCGCTCATCTGCAGCGGAACCGAGGGAGACATCGTGAGCGACAGGTACGCTGTTTTGATGAAGACGCCTTTTGCGGACGGCGGTTTTGCCCCCGCCACCGCGGCAAGAGCAGACCTGATGTTGTCTGACAAATGGGATGGGTCAAACGATATCTTGCCAACAGGAAGATGGATGTTGCCGTCCTTGTCCATTTTGAAGTCCACCCTTCCCTTCTTCAACTCCTCGACCACGCGCTCGACCTCAAATGTGACGGTGCCAGTCTTCGGGCTCGGCATCAGCCCTCTGGGCCCAAGAATCTTACCGAGGGAAGCGACATTCTTCATCATGTCCGGGGTGGCAACCACCGCGTCGAACTCCATCCAGCCGCCCCGCACTTTTTCGATGAGATCCTGCCCTCCGACATAGTCGGCGCCCGCTGCCTGCGCCCGGGCTACCTGCTCTCCCTGCGCGAACACCAGTACGCGCACCTGCCTGCCTGTGCCGTGCGGAAGCACTGCGGATCCGCGCACCGGTTGCTGCAGTTTCTTCAGGTCAAGTCCGAGCCGGATGACCAGGTCCACCGTCTCGTTGAACTTTGCGGATTTCATCTTCCGGAGAAGTTCAACCGCTGCCTCAACCGACTGCGGTGAGACGTCTGTCAGCTGCTCCCTGAGTTTCCTGTATCGTTTGGAATGCACCGCGCCCCCCTTCCGCGTCCTTCGCTACTCGACGATCTCGATGCCCATGCTGCGCGCGGCACCCTCGACAATGCGCATTGCCTGCTGGATATCCTTCGTGTTGAGGTCGGGCAGTTTCGTGCGCGCGATCTCCTCAACCTGCTTTCTGGTCACCCTGCCGACCTTCTCCTTGTTCGGGGTGCCTGAACCCTTCACAATGTTGGCCGCTTTCTTCAAGAGATATGCGGTCGGTGGCGTCTTCACCACGAAGGTAAAGGACCTGTCCTCGTACACGGTCAAGACGACGGGGACCACGGCTTCCTTCCCCTTCGTCGCGGCGTTGAACTGCTTGCAGAACTCCATGATGTTGACCCCATGCTGGCCGAGCGCGGGCCCGACCGGCGGCGCAGGCGTGGCCTGACCCGCCGGTATCTGCAACTTGACAACCGCCTTGATGTTCTTCTCAGCCATGATGAACTCCCTTCGGGGACACCCCGCGAACCTTGCGCGTCAGATCCGCTCCACCTGCCAGTAGGCAAGCTCCAGAAGAGTGCCTCTGCCGAAAATGGAAACGCTGACCTTGAGCCGTTCCTTGTCCGGGTAGATCTCCTCGACGATGCCAGTGAAGTTCACGAACGGCCCTTCGATAATCTCCACCTTGTCGCCCTGGTGGAACTCAATCTTCGGGGTCGGTTTGCCCTTCTTCTCCTCGAGTTCCTTGAGGATCTTCTCGATATCGCCGTCGCCGATGCGGATCGGTTTTGCCTTGCCTCCGCCGACGAATCCAAGGACGCCCTGGGTGGTGCGGATCGCGTGCCAGACAATTTCGTTGTCACTGTCATCGGCGACCTCGATCAGCACATACCCCGGCCAGTACTTGCGTGTCTTGATCGTCCGTTCCCCGTGAAGAACTTCTGCGACATCCTCGGTGGGGACGATGATCTGCGTGATATGCGTCTGCTCGCGGTTGACCCCGCTCTCAAGCAGCCGCTTGATCTTGTCCTCATACCCGGTTCTGACATGCAGGATGTACCACTTTCCCATAGTTCAATTCCGCGGGTGCTCGGCGCGAGACGTCAGTTGTGTCAGAAGGCGCGCCGGATGAATACGTTATTTACCAGACTGGTGAACAGGAGATCCACGATTCCAAAAAAAGCTGCAAGCATGCACATCAGAATGAGCATCACGATGGTCAGGCGCTTGAGCATCTGGCGCGGAGTCCAGCTCACCTTCTTCAGTTCCACCTGCACCTCGCTCAGATACGCTTTCACACGTGCCTTCATCGGTATCCTTCCCATCCGCAGGCCTGGAGGGATTTGAACCCCCAACCGACGGATTTGGAGTCCGCTGCTCTGCCGTTAGAGCTACAGGCCTGTATGTCACTCCTTGTGCGCCGTGTGCTTCCGGCAACGGGCGCAGTACTTGTTGAGAGCCAGCTTCGCTTTCTGGCGCTTCTTGTTGCGTGTCGCAGTGTAGCCCCGTGTCCCGCAGACGCTGCATTCGAGGATGACCAGTTCTCTCATAGATGCCCCTGCTCAGGCGATGATGGTGGTGACGGCTCCTGCGCCGACAGTTCTGCCGCCTTCCCTGATGGCGAAGCGCTGGCCTTTTTCAAGAGCCACCGGGTAGATGAGTTTGACGTCCATCTCAATGTTG
>Ga0209381_1000999_pt1 | contig 52710 bp, 47 predicted proteins | sample DewCreD2012metaG_FD_184111 | JGI IMG/M metagenome (GOLD analysis project Ga0209381, IMG submission 184111) | Hot spring sediment bacterial and archeal communities from British Columbia, Canada, to study Microbial Dark Matter (Phase II) - Dewar... ... | reverse complement strand
TGGAGGGTCCGACGCCGGCGCCGTGCGGGCGGTGCAGTTCGTGCGTGGAGATCGCAGCGGGCAATGCGCCGGACGTGATCGAGATCGACGCGGCGTCCAACCGCGGCATCAACGAGATGCGCGAGCTGCGGGAGAACGTGCGGTACCGTCCGTCGCGGGACCGGTACAAGATCTTCATCATCGACGAAGCGCACCAGATCACAAATGAAGCGTTCAACGCGCTGCTGAAGACGCTGGAAGAGCCGCCTGAGTGGGCGGTGTTCGTGCTGTGCACGACGGAGGCGCACAAGATTCCGGCGACGATCGCGAGCCGGTGCCAGCAGTTCGCGTTCCGGAGCGTGGACTTCACGGTGCTGGTGGAGCGGATGACGGAGATCTGCCGGCAGGAGGGGATCGAGGCGGACGGCGAGGCGCTGGCGGTGCTGGCGCAGGCGGGCGAGGGCAGCGTGCGGGACTCGCTGTCGGCGCTGGATCAGGCGATCGCCTGCTGCGGCGCGAAGCTGACAGGCGCCGAGGTGCGGCAGCTTCTGGGCATGTACTCGCTGGAGACGCTGCAGAAGACGACGGACGCCCTGGAGGCGGGCGCCCCGGCTGCCATGCTGGAAATTGCAGCGGAGCTCGAAAATTCCGGGAAAAATCTCCAGTATTACTGCAGGGAATTGTGCCGTTATTTCCGCAATCTCCTGGTAGCGAAAATCGCCGGCGTTCCCACGCGGCTGATCGCGGCGTCGGCGGCGGAACAGGAGCGGCTGGCGGCGACGGCGGCGCGGTTCCGGGAAGAGGACCTGACGCGGTGGCTGCAACTGGCGCTGGACATGTACTCGCAGCTGCAGTACTCGCTGCAGCCGCGGCTGCATCTGGAGCTGGGACTGCTGCGGCTGCTGCATGCGGGGCGGCTGAAGCCGATTGAAGAGGTGATCGGAGCTCTGGCGGCGGGCGGGAGCGCCGCGCCGGCGCCTGCGCGGGGCACGGGTCCGGCGGCGGGCGGGGGGAGTGCGCGGATGGCGGCGCCGGCTGCCGCGCCTGCGGCTGCCGCGCCTGTCCGCGGCGCAGCCCCGAGCGCGCCTGGAGCGGCGCCCGCGGAGGGAGGCTCGCTGAAGCAGAGGCTGGCGGCGGCGCTGGAGGCGATGAACGCCGGGCTGAGTGCGCACGCCGTGGAAGAGAGCGAGATCCGGGAATCGCAGAATACGGTGGAATTCGTTGCGCCGCGCGCGGCGGTGCTGGCGCTGCGGTCGCCGGACGTGGCCAAGGCTCTCGAGCAGGTGCTGGGGAGGAAAGTGAAGGTGGTGGTGACGGCGGGCGGCGGCGAGGCGGCGCCCTCGGGCGGCGGCGCTGCAACGGGCGCGAGGCTGGATGAAGCGGCGGCACGGGCGCTGGAGCATCCGGCGGTGAAGCGGTTCCAGGAACTTTTCCCGCAGAGCCAGATTCGGGAAGTACGCAATTTGAGGGAGGACTGAATGAAGCTACCGGGCGGCGGCATGCAGCAGATGATGAAACAGGCGCAGCAGATGCAGCAGCGCCTGCAGGAAGAGATTGCGGCGATCCGCGTGGAAGCCAGCGCGGGCGGCGGCATGGTGACGGTGAAGCTGGACGGCTCGAAGCAGTGCCTGGGCGTGACGATCGACCCGGAGGCGGCGGGCGACGCCGAGATGCTGGCCGATATGGTGATGGCGGCGTTCAACGAGGCGGCGCGCAAGGTGGATGAAGAGACAAAGAAGAAGACGGCGGCGCTGCTGGGCGGGCTGGGCCTGCCGCCGGGGCTTTTCTGAGAGGCGCGTGCGGGGATGCCGGACTTTGCGGAGCCGCTGGCGCGGCTGATCCAGGAAGTGAAGCGGCTGCCGGGGATCGGGCAGAAGTCGGCGCAACGGATTGCGTTCCACATTCTGCGTGCGCCGCGGGAGGATGTCGAGCGCCTGGCGGCGGCGCTGCTGGACGTGAAGGACAAGCTGGGGCTGTGCGCCGAGTGCAACAACATCAGCGACGCCGAGCTGTGCCCGTTCTGCCGGGACCCGCACCGCGACCGGCGGAAGATCTGCGTGGTGGAGGAGCCGCACAACATTCTGCCCGTGGAGACGACGCGGATCTACGACGGGCTGTATCACGTGCTGCACGGGTCGATCAGCCCGCTGCGGGGGATCGGACCGGAGCAGCTGAGGATCAAGGAGCTGCTGGGGAGGCTGGAAAAGGGCGAGGTGGAGGAGATCATCCTGGCGACGAATCCCACGGTGGAGGGCGAGGCGACGGCGGTGTATCTGGCGCGGCTGCTGAAGCCGCTGGGGGTGCGGGTGACGCGGATCGCGATGGGGATTCCGGTGGGCAGCGATCTGGAATACGCGGACGAAGTGACGATGTCGAAGTCGCTGGAGAACCGGCGGGAGATCTGACAGGCTCAGCTTTGGGCGCGTACGGAGCCGGCGCGCGGCAGCGCCGACGGCGGCGTTGAGGCGCCATCAGCCGCAAGGGATTCCCCGGACGTTGCAGGGGCCTTTTGCCGGACCAGAGCCAGAGTGGCCAGCGCCAGCAGGGCAGCGGCGGGCAGAGAGGCGGTCCATGGCTTGCCCATCAGCACGAGCCAGAGCGGCAAGGGGCCCGCCAGGAGAAACCACGCGGCTCTGCGCCAGCCGGACAGCGATGACGGCTGAAGGAGCGCGAAGGCCAGCAGGAGCGTCAGCGAGTCATGCGGGTAGGCATGATAGCTGATGAGGAAGCTGCCCGTAAGAGCCGCGGCCATCGCCACGGAGATTTGATCCGTCCTGAGGCTGATCCAGAGGACGGCAGCCACTGTGGCGGCAAGGAGGAACGGCAGCAGGCCGGGCGGATGCCCCAGCAGGCTGGCAACGCCCTGAAGGTTGGGCATGCCGGCCATATCGCGATGGATGACCGGGTTTGAGAGGATCCGCCAATACTGGGCGGGCCATCCGATACCCTCAGCGTAGAAGCTGACCAGCAGCAGGGCGGCGGCGCCGGCTGCGCCTCCGGCAAGGACAGTCCAGCGCCTGTGCAGGAGCAGAGCCAGGGGCGTCAGCACGAAGAGGTGGGCTTTGATGGCGCACAGCGACAACAGCATGCCTGCCTGAAAGTCCCGGCCTTTCCGCAGAGCCAGCCACGCGGCGGCGCACAGGGCCACGGCCAGCCAGACATCCTGGCCCCAGAGCAGTGCAAGATATGCGGCCGGGTTGAGGAGGGCCAGCCAGGCGGCCGGGCGGTTGGGCCCCAGTACGCGCAGGAAGACCCAGACCGCGGCCAGGAGGTTCAGCGAAACGAAGAGAAAAAAGGCGGCCAGGTACGGGAGCCTGCCCAGCGGGCGGAGCAGGAAAGAGTAAAACGGCGGACGGCTGTGCAGCACGGCGGGAAAGCGCGTGGCGAAGAGGCGCCGGTGCCAGCCGTAGTTCGCTTCCGGATCGTAGAGTTTGCCGGTGCCGGAGAGCTGGGCGCCCGTGTAGAGCTGCACGAAGTCCGTCTGGCCGGTCAGAAAAAACCGGCACACAGGCCAGCCGAGGGCCACGACCATGGCCAGGACGGCAGCGGCGATTGCGGCCATGCGGAACGGCCGCGCGGGAACAGCGCTCATCCACTCTTTCCATCGGCAGGAGGAGCGCGCTCCTGCACGGCGGCGCGGACTGCGCGATCACCCGGCGAGCACAGGCAGGGCGCCGGCTTCGAGAAGACCGTCCCGCGACAGGGCGCCCATGCGCAGCTCGACGATCTGATTGGCCGGCCGCGGCCGCGCGAGATCGATGGAGATGTAGTTGCCCGAGAGAGCCTTGCCGTTGTCTAGAGTGACGACACTGAGGGTGCGTCCGACAAAGCGGCGGCGGAAAGCAAGGTTTTTCTCAGAGGCGAGACGACGCAGCTCGCGGGTGCGCTCTTTGCGGAGCTCCCAGGGAACCCGCCCCGGCAGGGCGGCCGCCGGCGTGCCGGGACGCTCGGAGTAAGTGAAGACGTGCAGGTAAGTGAAGGGCATGCGGGAGACAAATTCCAGCGTTTCCTGAAACTCCGAATCGGTCTCGCCGGGAAAGCCGGTCATGACGTCGGCGCCGAAGGCGGCGTCCGGCATCAGCCGCGCTGCGCGCAGGATGCGGTCTTCGTAGTGGCGCGTGCGGTAGCGGCGCTTCATGCGCTTCAGCACCGCGTCGGAGCCGGACTGCAGAGGCATGTGGACGTGGGGGGCGATGCTCGGCGAGACGGCCATCAATTCGAGCAGTTCGTCCGTCCAGTCCATCGGCTCGACGGAGCTGATGCGAAGACGCTGCACGCCGGTCTCGTCAAGGATGCGGCGGAGCAGATCATGGAGGCGTCGTTGCGCGCCGAAGCCCCGTTCCCTGCCCCACCGGCCGAGATTGATGCCCGTGAGCACGACCTCGGCATAGCGGGCGGCGAGGGCGCGGATCTGGCGCAGGACTTCCTCTTCCGGCATGCTGCGGCTGGGGCCGCGAACCGACGGGATAATGCAAAACGCGCAGGGATTGTTGCAGCCGTCCTGGATTTTCAGATTGGGCCGGGTGCGGTCGCCGGAGGCGTCTTCCACGGGAGCGGAAAGAAAGGAAGCCTGGCGGGCGATCTCGCCGACACGGATCTCGCCGTGGTAGTCTTCGCACCCGTCGAGGACGCTGGCGAAAGCGCCGATCTGGTCCTTGTGGGTGTTGCCGGCGACGAAGGCGACGCCGGGCAGGCGGGCCAATTCCTCGGGCGAACGCTGGGCGTAACAGCCGGTGACAATGATGCGCGCGCGGGGGTTTTCGCGGTGGAGCCGGTGGATGGCCTTGCGGGCGTCTTCGTCGGCCGTGGCGGTGACCGTGCAGGTGTTGACGATCACCAGATCGGCGGCGGCGGGATCGGCGGCAGCGTGGAAACCCTGCTGGCGCAGGAGTCCTTCCATTGCTGCGCCATCGGCCTGGGAGGCGCGGCAACCGAAATTCTGGACGAAGAACCGGCGCACACTTCCAGTCTAACAGCGGCAGTTCTGGCGGCTGCCGGCGCTTGGGAGGAATATGCCGGGACGGGCGTCGGGATAGGGTGAATCGAGGCTGTCGGAGAGGAGGAGGAGGGACGATGAATGGATCAGTATGGCATCGGACCGGCTGCTGAGCCAGGAGGAAATCGACAATGTATTCCGGACCGCAAAGGGGGTCCGGGCCAAGGACGATCCGGCCAAGCGGGCGCAGGTGTATGACTTCCGCCGGCCGGACCGGATCGCGAAGGATCAGCTGCGGGCGATCCACCTGCTGCATGACAACTTCGCGCGGTCGCTGGCGTCGAGCCTTTCGGCGTACCTGCGCGCTTATGTGATGGTGAACCTGATCAGCGTGGAGCAGCTTTCGTTTCTGGAGTTCTCGCAGTGCCTGCCCGCGCCGACGTGCATCGTGAGCCTGAGCATGCGGCCTTTCGACGGGAACTCGATTCTCGAGATGAACCCGCAGATGGTGTTCCCGATCCTGGAGATGCTGCTGGGCGGGTCGGGCAAGACGCCGCTGAAAGAAAACCGGGAAATCACCGAGATCGAGCGTTCCATCCTCACGGGCGTTTTCCGCATCATTCTGCACGATCTGCGGGAGGCCTGGGCGCCGATCACGCAGATCAACTTCTCGATCGAATCGTTCGAGACGGAGCCGCAGCTGCTGCAGATCCTGGCGCCGAATGAGGCGGTGGTCGCCATCGGCATCGAGATCCGGATCGGCGAGGTGTCGGGGATGATGAACCTGGGCATTCCGTCGATCATCGTAAAGATGCTGCGGCAGAAATTCGACCAGCAGTGGTCGGTCCGCAAGTCCGAATCGACGGAGGCGGAGCAGGAACGGATGTGGCGGCTGCTGCAGCCCGCTGTGCTGAAGTTCGACGCGCGGATGACGGGACCGATGCTGACGGTGGAGCAGATGCTGGATCTGAAGGCAGGCGACATCCTCGACCTGGACTACCCGTTGCAGAAGCCGCTGGATCTGATCGTCAACGGAGCGCGGAAGTACACGGGGCGGATCGGCACGAACGGCAGGAAACGGGTGTTCCAGATCGAAAGCGTCCTGGCGCCCGAGTAAGACCGCAGGGGAGGGACGGCGGGTGCGGGTGTGCGAGGGTGGTTTCTGCAGCCCTGCAGGAAACAAGGATCATTGAGAATCGCCGCCCCTTGCGGCGGAGCTGACACTGGTGAAGGAGAGGGGGCGGCAGCGAGGAGCGAGCCGTCGCCCGCAAGGCTGCTGCGGGGCTGACGATCTTCGAGAGCGCTGATCCGCCGAAGGCGCGCCGGGATGCAGCCGCCGCCGAGGGGGCCGCGGGGAACCTACCTGGAACGGTGGGCAAACCACGCAGGGAGGCGGGGGGCGCAGTTGGGCTCTCGCGCAAGGGCGAGGGGAAACCCATTGGGGAGGGCGGCAGGAAACCCGCAGCGGGAGGGCGCGGCAGACCACGGTTGGGGACCACCCGCTCGAAAATCGCCCGCTGAGGAGACGTGCGGGCGACCGATCACTCGCGGCGGCTGGCGGCGCCTACGTTCGCGGCACTGAAGCCGGGGCACGGAAGCCGGGGGCAGGGTGGACACCGTTGGGGACCGTTCACTTTCGTGCGCTTCGCGCTACTTGATCACGCCTCAGGACCCGCCGCGATTTTCATCCATGCGGATGTCCCGGAAGGTGATTGGGCTCGCTCTTCCGGGTGAGGCAGACACGGTCGGGATGCGGGCCTCGCGCGAGCGCGAGAGGAAACCCACTGGGGAGAGCGGCGGGAAACCCGCAGCGGGGGGGCGCGGCAGGCCCCGGTTGGGGACCGCCCGCTTGAAAATCGCCGGCTGAGGAGACGTGCGGGCGACCGCTCACTCGCGGCGGCTGACGCCGCCTTCGTTCGCGGCTCTGAAGCCGCGGCCGTCTTCATCCATGCTGGTGTCCGCGGGGTCATGGGGGCTCGCCCGAAAATCGTCCGCCACGATATTGGAACCCGCATTCCTTGGCTGTTTCGGCGCGAAACCGCGATACAAAGCACTGCGGCCGGCAATTTCCATTGATGCTGACGTCCCCCAGGGCGCGGGCTCGCTCCCGCAGCCTGCGGCGTCTTCGCCCGCCGCTTCGAATCCGCTGTGAACCCGCGGAGATATCATTCATTCTGGTGCCCCGCGGGGTCATGGGGGCTCGCCCGAAAATTGACGTTCGGGCTGGAGACGCGAGGGGACCGCCCGTTCCCTTGATCCTATCGCTAAGCAACTGATTCTCTGCAAGTGCTTGATGAAATTAATCATCTACTTTTTCTGTAAGCTGTTGTTGTGATACTCTCGGGGTATCTGTATCACTGGAGTACCCCCAATGGCAGACTTCCCGGACTCTGTTTCTGTTTCTCCGACCCGTGGCGGCAAGTCCGTTCCCTGCCGCCAGGACGCCATCGATGCCCTGCCTTTCGGCAGCGGAGAATGGACCGTCGAGGGCGTGCCCGGCCTGCTGGTTCGCTGCGGCTCGAAGACGAAAGTGTTCCGCCTCCAGCGGCGCATCCAAGGCCGGCTCGTACGGCGCACCCTGGGCCAGATGAGCGCCGCGCAGGCGCGGCGGCGCGCGATGGAGCAGTGGGCGCGGCTGCGGCCTTCGGCAGCGATGGGTAAAATGACGCTCGGCGCGGCATGGAGACGATACATGGCGGAGCGGCATCTGGCCGAGGCGACCCGCCGGACGTTCGACCGCTGCATCCACACTTACCTGCGCGATTGGAGCGAGCGGAGCCTGGAGTCGCTGGGCGCCGACCGGATGGGTTTCCGGGCAAGAATGATCGAGATTGCGCGGCGGCACGGGCAGACGACTGCAGTGAATTGCTTGAAGATGTTCCGGGCCGTGTACAACTATCACCGCAAGGTGAATCTGGAACTGCCGGAGTGTCCGTCGATCGTGGTTGATCTGCCCGCGCCGCGGCCACGGGATTGGGCGCTGACGGATGAGGAACTGCAGCGGTGGTGGGAGGCGTTGAAAAGGCGGCAACCGCTGCGGCGGGTCTGGTGGCTGGTGCTGCTGCTGACCGGAGCGCGGGCCCGGAGCGTGTGCCGGCTGGAATGGCGGGACGTGGATTTCGATGCCGGGCTGATCCACTTCCGGGCAGCCATGGGCGACCGGCCATATGCGGTGCCGATGGCGGAAAGGCTCAATCAGGTTTTGCTCGAGTATCGGGAACTGAAACTGGGCCGGGGCGATTGGGTGTTCCCGAGTCAGGTGCGTCCGGGCGCGCCTCTGTTTGACGGCCGAGACGGCTATGAGGCGGTGGCCGGGGTGTCGCCGCATCGGATGAGGCACACGATGCGGACGCGGCTGGCCGGGTGCGGAGCAACGCCGGATCTGGCGCGGGTGGCGCTGGGACATGCCCTGACGAGGGACATTTCGAGCGGCTACATCACGGCGAAGCTTCTGGTGGAGGCGGTGCAGCCGCTGGTCAACGCCGTTGCTGAGCGCTATGCGCAGTTGCTCGGTTGGTGACAGGGGCATGGCGGGCACCATGCGGACTGGGCCAATTGGCAGTCTCACGGGCAAGGAACAACGATTCCAATGGTGGACTACTGGCGTGCTTTTACGAAGTCCTCGTTCGCGTGGGCTGTGGATTTCCAGCGCGCACAGTATAAACCTCGTGCTTACCGCGACAGGACGCAACGATGACCAACAGGAGTTCTGTCCCGATTTCTCTGCAAATAGGTCAGTGGGCCATGATGCTCCGTGGTTGACGGTTGGCTCGCGCTGCGAAGGGCGTAGCCATAGGAGCTTGGCAAAACTCAGGCCGCCTCCCCCAGCCGGGGCCGGCTCTTCTCCCGCTCGCACAACAGGTCCATGTCCAACTACTGTGTCGCCTCGATCCAGCCCTCATGCCTCTCCACCACCAGCGCCCGCACCAACCTCAGGCAACTGGCCGCATTCGGAAGCATTGCACCACCAGCGTCCGGGCTTGATCTCCTCGTTGAGCCGCTCCAGGATGTTATTACTACCGGGTGAAAAACAGAACATTTTGCGGTAGAAATTTTCGTGCCTCCCCGATCTTCGGGGCCAGGCCCGCAGCAGGAACGCCTGGCGGCCTATCTGGACGGCTTGGCCCGCGCCGCCGGGCATGCCGACCGCCACGAGCCGCTGAAAGATTACTGCAAGGGGCTGCTGCTGCCGGGCGAGCGCATGAGCATCAAAGCCATGGCCGCGCGGCTCCATCCCGGCCGTGTGCAGGCGGCCCGGCAGTCGCTGCACCCTCTGGTGGCGAAAGCTCCGTGGAGCAACGAGGCCGTAGTGGCCGAGGTGCGCCGGCGCGTGCTGTCCGTGATCGAGCAACGGGGGGCGATCGTTGCCTGGATCGTCGACGACACCGGGATTCCAAAAAAGGGCCGGCACTCGGTCGGCGTGGCGCGGCAGTCCTGCGGCCAGCTGGGCAAGCAGGACAACTGCCAGGTGGCGGTGAGCCTGAGCGTCGCCACACGCAAGGCGAGCCTGCCGATCGGCTGGCGGCTGTACCTGCCCGAGGAGTGGGCGCGGGACGACGTGCGGCGGTGCCAGGCGGGCGTGCCGGAAGAGATCGGATTCGAGACCAGGCCGGAGATCGCGCTCGGTCTGATCCGGCGGGCGGTGGAAGAGGACGTGCCGGCGGGAGTCGTGCTGGCCGATGCCGCATATGGCAGCGACACGAAGTTTCGGGAAGGGGTCGCCGGGCTGGGGCTGGCCGATGTCGTCGGGGTGCCGGCAAGCCTGAGCGTGTGGCGGCCGGGAGAGGCGCCGTTGCCGCCGCGGCCGCGCCAGGCAGCGGGCCGGCCGCCGAAGCTGCTGCCGAGGAGTGCGGAGCGCAAGCCGGTGCCGGTGCGCGAGCTGGTGCGCGAGGCAGGCGAGAAGGCGTTCCGGACGGTGCGCTGGCGGGAGGGCGGGCGAGGCTGGCTCCAGTCGGGATTCTGGGCGGTGCCGGTGCGGCCGGTGCACCGCGATTCCTGGCGCAGCGAGCCTCACGCCGACCATTAGTTGCTGACGGAGTGGCCGCGAGGTGCGGAAGAGCCCGCCAGACACTGGCTGTCGAATCTGCCCGCCGGGACAGCGCCGAAGAAGCTGGTCTGGCTGGCCAAACACCGCTGGATTGTGGAGCGGGACTGCCTGGAGCTGAGGCAGGAGCTGAGGCAGGAGCTGAGTCTGGGCCATTTCGAAGGCCGCTCGTGGCGTGGGTTTCACCATCACGCGACACTTTGCACGGCAGCGCATGGGTTGAGGGTGGCCGGGAGGAGCCGAATTATGGCCTCGGCACGGGCTGGCATGCTCAACCGGTCAAAGCTGCCCATGCCAGAAGAACACAAGCCGCGGGGCGGGAGAGGACAGCGGGCAGCAGGTTGAGAGATTCTCGATCGCGATCCTGCGCCAGCAGCTGGCGAAGGCGATTGCGGGGCAGCATTCCATCTGCCCTTTTTGGGGGCCATAGGTTTATGACCTCGTAGTATTGAGCGCCGCAATCCCTCCCAAATCAACTCAGATGAGCCATGCGGGCTTGCATGCCTGCCCGGACCAGAAAACAAATGAATTCTGCGCGCTTCAGCGCAGAGTCTCATCTCGCCAGCAACGGCAGCGCTTATGATGCCATTGTGCGCATGGCTGGGGTCAGCCACTCGTGGATCTCTGCGGAGCTATTGCGAAAAACGATTCGTGCCGCCAGACCATACCACTCGGCCAACCGCATGCCGAGACTCGGCGGAGCGACGCACAGAGCTGTTGCCCATGCGTCGGCAATCATGCAGCTTTCGTGGATGACGGTGGCACCCGCGACGCAGCCTTCGTAGGGCGTGCCTGTAGTCGGATCGATCAGATGGGTGACGAGGCGCGCGCCGACCCACCGACGCTGCATCCAGTCGCCCGAACTGGCGACAGCGCAGTCTGCTAACGCGACGACCGTTTCGGGCAGCAGGGACACGGCAGAAGGGGGATTTTCCAACGCGACCCACCATGGCGTGCCATCCGGCTTCACGCAAAATGCCGCCAGCTCGCCGCCAATTTCCACCAAGGCCGAATCCAGCCCGCAATGGCGCAGCCACTCCAGCACATAGTCGACGGCGAAGCCTTTTGCGATCCCACCAAGATTTAGCTGAAGACCACCAGGCTGGTAGGCGGCGCAACGACCGGAATCCAGCTGTAACTTCTGCCAACCGCAGCGTTCGATCACGGCCATGATCGTGGCCTCCGCAGGGAATGCGGCAACGGGCTCAGGCCCAAAGCCCCACAGCGCGCTGGCTGCGCCGAGCGTGGGATCAAACCAGCCGCAGGTTGCGTTGGCGATCTCGATCCCGCAACGCAGGACGCGGAACAATTCTTGAGGTAGCTGAACAATCGAACCGGCTGCGGCACGATTGAACCGGGAAAGGTCGCTGTCTGGGTCGAAGTGGCTCATCTGACGGACGACACTGTCGAGCCGGGCGTTGATTCCGGCGCCTATTTCATGACAGCGGGAGGCGGCCAGCCCATCGCCGAAAGCGGTCACACGCCAACTGGTACCCATTGAGCGACCTTCCCAATGCAGCTCGAACCGCGCATGCTGGTTGGGCACCGGCAGCCCGGTCGTCAGCTTGGGAATCAGCACGCGGCGCAGAGGCATGCCTACTGCGGCAGTACTTCCACAACGAGCACGCATGTCGCCCGGACTCCATTCTGGCCAGACACCCCGCCGCCAGCAACCGCCTGCAGCCAATAAAAGCCTGCGGACGGGAAGGTGACACGAACTCGGCCATCGACGCCGCTCTGATGCTTTTGTTCGAAAGGACGCTGAATGTGGCGGCCCCCGCCTTCAACAACATTCAATTCCACTCCGGCCGCCGGTCTGCCGTCAATCAGTAGAACGAAGGCAGCTTCCTCGCCTGCGGCCAGATCATTTGGGTGTGTCTCTGGCAGAATTTCCAGGCCGGACCCTGCCGGGGCTAGCGCATCTCGGGTAGGCTTGCCGAGGGTCACATACGTTTCCACGCGGGAAGACATGCGCCAAACCTGCAGGTCTTGAGCCTGGTTGGGTACGTTGGAAGCCATCTGTTCCGGTGCGCCGCGCCAGCGTTTCGCCTCGCCGTTCTCTTTCCAGGAGGCCGTGACATTGGAGCTGACCAGAGAGATCCGATAGGTTCCAGCAGTCTCCAGTCTCAAATCAAAGCTGGAGCGGAACTGGCCCGTGTGGGCATTTTGCGGCGCCAGCCTTTTGCCACCAGGGCCGACGATTGCGAGCCCATCCAGGCGAAGCGGACGGTGTTCAAACACGAACAGAGTGTTGGAAACTGCCGCATCAAACGTCACCCAGGCCTCATTTCCGCTGAGAACCGTGGAGGAAGGCAGAATCCACATGCGGTGCGCAAATAGAGGGGAGATGAAAAAACATTGAAATGCTACGGAAACCAGAGTCACTTTAGGAAGACAGCGAATCATTTTATTTTTCCTTTTCCGAAGAGATTTCTACTATCCCGAGTTCCATTTTGCCCTGCGCCCTCCCTCCATCGACTCGGCGGCCGTCCCAACGGAGAGGAGCGCGCAAGACCTCGCGGCCGCCAAGCTCGCGCGACGCTTCGGCCACGAGGACATAATCGCCCGGCGGCAGCGCTCCAGGAGTCACAGTGATCGTGTGACGCCCAGGTGCGCGCGTCGGCCCGCTGACGCCATCCACGGGCATCGACAGCTCGCGACCGATCCTGCGCCACCATGCTCGAAGGTCTTTCAGCCAGGCAGCTCCGTCCTCGCCCTGTCCTTTCTTCTGTCGCATGTCATACCAGATAGCGAGGTTGGCAACGAAAGCGCCTTCTGGCTTTTCCAGCCACAGGGCGATGTACGGCCGATGATACTCGGCCACTTCGATCCTGGGGATTTCCACGAGAACCTGCCACTTGGGAAAGCTCCCAGGCTGAAGCAATCCGGCCGCAGCGACAGCGGCCCATCTGGCTTTCATGACAGCATCTCCTTTCGCAGTGCTTTCTTGCTACCGGTGAATAAACCACGCTGCCAAGAGCGCGGGGATCAGGAGGCCTGCCGCAACGGCAGGCCAGGTGGCGGGACGTCTTGGGGCATGCATCAGGAGCAGCCCCAGGCCGGTAAGACAGAAGATCAAACACGAAACCGAAAAAATGTCGAGGAAGACCGACCAGGCTCGCCCCGTATGACGGCCCTTGTGCAGATCGTTCAGATAGGCGATCCAGCCACGGTCGGTCTTCTCCATATGAACAGCCCCGGAGCCTAGATCGACGGTAAGCCAGGCATCACCGCCAGGTCTGGGCCAGCTGGCAGACAGCTCCGCGCCCTGTCTCTCGGTCTGCGCTTCATCGATGGCGAAGCCCAATCGGCGGCGGAACCATGAGGCGGCGCGCCGACCCGCATTTGGCCCTCCGTCCCGCAAAGACACGAGAACGTCCGTCGGAAGAACAGTGTCCACCACTTCCAGCTTCGGCTTCGCAGTGATCTGTCCCGCATGGTTCAGCGTGATTCCCGTGAATGCGAACAGCAACATGGCTGCCAGCCAGAGTGCTGAGCTCACCCAGTGCCAGATCCGCAGCTGTCGCCAAAGCCACGGCAGAAAAAGGGGGCCTCGGGCCGGGCCCCCGGCCCTTACGGTGGAAGGGGAGTGCTGGCTCAAGAACGTTTGGCGGCCATTCATGTGAATTTCCCAATCAGAAACGGTAGCCGACGCGCATCGTGACGGAACGAGGAGGCGCCTGTTCCATGGATGCGCCCGTCGTGGCGTTGATCCAGATGCGTCTGTCAAAGACGTTGTCGGCCGTAAGCGCCCAGTCCCAATGCCGGTTGAGCCGGTAGGCGAGAGATGCGTCGACGCGCGTATAACCTGGCAGCCACAAGGGATCGGGGGCCGTAAATGTGCGCGGGCCGTTGCTGCCAAGGCGGCCTCCCTGGTACAGCAGCGCCACTGCGGCGCTCCAGCCGGCCAGGCGCCCTTCGCTACGCTCGTAGAGAAGCCGACTGTTCCAACTCCAGCGCGGCGTCTGTTCTGCGCGCGAGCCCGGGATGGCCAGCGACAAGGCAGCGCTTGCCGGACCCGCGCCCGTATACCAAGCGTTGGTCCACGCCGCCCCAGCCTGCAAGAACAAGTCGTGCGTCAGCCTCGTCTCGATGCTGGACTCAAGGCCGCGGCCGCGGCGGGTGCCAGCTGGTTGGTAGTAACGGATGCCGTTGATGTTGAAATCGTTCACTCCACTCTGCACGAGCGCGTTGTCGATGCCGATGTTGAAGTAGCTGATCGTGGCAGTTGAGCGGCGGCTGGGTGTGTCGAATTTCACGCCGACTTCGTGATTGTAGCCGCGGACAGGGTCGAAAACATTGCGCCTCCCCTGAATGTCCTCCAGCGTTGGGTCCACAGGGTTAAAGCTTCGGGAGTAACTGTAGTAAATGGCAAGGCTGGGTCTGAGTCGGTAGAGCGTCGCATAATTTGGGATGACATTCCCTTTGCGTACGGGCTGGCCGCCGGGATGCAACTGTCCGTAGCCGAGCCCAAGGGAAACGACGAGCCGATCGTCGAGCAGCCACGTGCGGTTCTGCCAGAAGCCGTTCCATGTGGTGGTGAGAGCGAATGGGCCCAGACGGGTCTGTGGATATGCATCCACGGGCGCGCCCAGCCGCTGAGCTCCTGTATAAATGTGGATGGGCCAGCCAGGGACGGGAACGGAACCGATCGGCGACGAGTTGGCTACGCCGGCGATGCGGGTCAATCCACCAACCTGGGCTAAAGTGCGCCACCCACGGCCGCGCCATTCGTAGCTGGTGTTGAAGTCGAACATTTGGTGGCGGTTACGGTTGTCGCTCTTCGACTGCTGGCGCAGCACTTCGTTCTGCTGTACAAGCAGAGCGATCTGCTGTGGAGTAGTAACGGTGGAGGCCCACTGGTTAATGTGGCGATCGTTGCGTATCCAGCGGTAGTTGAAATTCGTTGTCCATGCCGCCGTCGGTACGGCGCGGAAATCGAAGCCAGCCTGAGCGGTGTAATAGCGATGCTGGCCGGCCGAAAGGTTGACGCTGTGGGGGTTGAGATCGTCGGCATGGATGGGGCCGGTGAGTCCGTCGTTTGTGGAAAGCGAGGTGGACGGGCTGACGACAATTCCACCTCCCGCAGGTCGGATCATGGAGCCGTATTGAAAGAGCGGCATCACGGTGAAAAGGCCGTTGCGATCGATCCTATAGAGCAACGAACCGCGTGCATAGCGGTTTCGGTCAAGCACGTTGTTTGTGAAGTAGCGTTGGTTTTCCGCTGTGAAGAGCGTACGATACTGAAGCCGGCCGTCCCTTGTTGCCGCTCCCGTGGAATCAAGGTCGAACACGCTCGAGAGTCGCTCACCTAGACCTAGTCCTTGGCCCGGAATGGCGCCCCCGCGGAGATCCAGTTGGGTGGACCGCACTGGCTGCGGCTTCTTGGTGATGAGATTAATCAAGCCTCCCGGCGAGCTCGCCGGTCCGTAGAAGAGCCCGGCCGGGCCCTTGAGCAGAACAACCTGTTCGACGCCGAATGTCGGGGGGCCGTAGCCGCCCCCCATCGTGACGCCCGTGGCCCCGTCCACCCGCGTGTCTTCGGGCAACATGCGGAATCCCCGGGCGTAATAGTGGTGACCGCCGGCCCTCAAGCTGTTCGGCGACATCCCGGGAACAAACGCCAGCAGATCATGCACATTGCGGAAATTTCTTTCTCGCAACTGGCTTGCATCGAAGACCGCAACCGATCTGGGTGTCTCCAACAGGCTGGCCGTGATCCGCTCCACGGATTCCGAAGCCAGCTCTGGCGCCGCCACGACGTCGATGGCTAGGCGAACTGCAGCGGGCCGGATTTCGATCACCCGCCCGCCCGCTGCTTCTTCGAGCGTGAAAGAATCGGACGCCTTTCCAAAGCCAGTTTTCTCGACCACGGCGAGATAGCGACCGCTGCGACTGGCCTCGGCGCAGAAGCGGCCTTCTGCGTCCGTCCGGCCTCGCTTGTCCGTCGGGCCCGCGAGGTGCACGTATGCATCAGGGACACTGGCCCCGGTGGGATCCTGCACGAGGATCTCAATCGAACAATGGCGTCGTGCCCCGGCTGGCGCGGGATTCTCATGGCCGGCCACGCACGCGGGGCCGAAAGCCATCGTGATGGCTGCGGCGTGAGCCAGCGCCCGGCACGTACCAAGTAGGTCTCTCATTTGTATCGCCTCCTGCTTTCCGGTCCGCGGCGGCATACAATGGGAGAGGCCGCCGCGTAATGCGGTGGTTCCGGGCAGGCCGGGCTGTTCTTGGCTGGACGAACCGGCCTGCCTTTTTCGTCACTTTGTCTAATCTGCAGTTCATTTGCATCTAGACACTGCCAGTCTAACAACATGGACCAAAATGGTCAAGACTAAACTGCAGCTTTTCTGGCCGAAACTCGAACCGCGAAGGTGTCTCGTTGGCTCGGCGCAGCTCACATGTTAACTGCAGATGCATTGCATCACGAACCAGGCCATAGACGGCAGAAGGCTCAATGAAGACGTCGGCGCACATAAGGCAAGCCATCTTTGCGGATGCCGAAAGAGCGACAGCACGGCGGACCACCGGCGCGCATCTGTTCCGGTGCACCAGACATCGTGCATGAGGAAGCGCGACCGACGTGCGGCTGCTCTCTGCCGCTCCTCAACCCTCCCGCGCGCTCTCTCAGCACGGCGGGGGCACAGGGAGATCAATTTGCGATACGCATGCTTAGCGCGATCTGTCCGCTATGGGTTTAGCCCTGAGAGAAGTGGACCCCGTTTTTTGGACAATCCGGATCAGTGGGTTGGCGGCATGGAGAATTAAGAGAAGCCATGCCGAAAACGCGAAAGACGTACCCGCCGAGTCTGAAGGCGAAGGTGGCGGTCGAGGCGATCCGGGGCGTGCGGACGGCCGCCGAGATCGCCAAGGCCTATGACGTGCATCCGAATCTGGTGGCCGTGTGGAAGAAGCAGGCTCTGGAGCAGTTGCCGTCGATCTTCGCCGGCGCTGGGGCGGGGCGGCCGGACTCCGACCCGGAGAAGGACGCGCTGTAGCAGGAGATCGGGAAGCTGAAGGTGGAGCTGGACTTCTAAAGAATGGCCTGGCACGGTTGAGGACAAGCGGCGATGGGTCGACGCGCAGCATCCGCAGTTGAGCCTCGGGCGGCAGTGCGAACTGCTCGGGCGGGCGCGTTCCAGCTGCTACTACCAGCCGCGGCCGGAGAGCGAAGAGAATCTGGCGCTGTTGCGGCGGCTGGACGAGCTGTATCTGGAGCATCCGTTCCTGGGGAGCCGGCGGCTGGCCGAGTTGTGCGGCGTGAATCGCAAGCGGGTGGTGCGGCTGATGCAGATTGCAGGCATCGAGGCGCTGTATCCCAAGCCGCGGCTCAGCCGGCCGGGCCCGGGCCAGGAGATCCATCCATACCTGCTGCGGGACCTGGTCATCGAGCGGCCGAATCAGGTCTGGTCGAGCGACATCACCGATGTACCGATGCGGCGGGGCTTCCTGTACCTGGCGGCGGTGATGGACTGGTTCAGCCGATACGTGCTGAGCTGGGCGCTGTCGGCGACGCTGGAGGCGCGCTTCTGCCGGGAGGCGCTGGAGGCCGCTCTGAGGCTGGGCCGGCCGGATATTTTCAACAGCGACCAGGGAGCGCAATGCACGGCGCCGGAGTTTACCGCCACGCTGCGGCAGCACCAGATCCGGATCAGCATAAACGGCCGCGGCCGCTGGCTGGACAACGTCTTCATCGAGCGGCTGTGGCGCTCGGTGAAATACGAGCTGATTTACCCGAGCGATTTCGCCGACGGGCGGCAACTGTGGATGGCTCTGGACGGCTACTTCCGCTTCTACAACCACAGCCGGCCGCATCAGGCGCTGGCCTGCCGGACGCCGGCCGAAGTGTTCGGCTTGCCGGCGGCGCCCGTCGTCAAGTCCTGAGATTGGGGCTCCGCCCCAAACCCCGGGATTTGCCGCTTTCGGCCAGACCGGCTGCTTCGACGTTTGCGAAACAGCCGGGCTGCCGTACACTGGGAGAGCCTCGCAGGAGGACAGGGCGACGCAGGGATGCGACCCGAGCGCCTCGTGAGGCCCGGACTGACGGGGCGGCAGCAATGCCGCCCTCCGAACCCGCCGCGACCCACTTAAGGATCGGGCAAAAACTGTCCAAACTTTGGGGGCCACCTCAGAGGAGATGCTTTTGGCGGCTTGAGTGGAGGGCATAGCCAAAGCTGCTAGGCACGCCGATCGGCACGAGGTGCTGAAGGGCTACCCCAAAGGAATTGCCTACCGGCAGGCGCACGAGGGACGCAATTCCGGAGCTACCTCGAGGCGCGGATCTAGGCGCACGAGCCGCGAGTACCGCGTCAAGGCAGCGATGCTGTCGCCAATGGCGCGAATTTTTCCCAGCTTTCGGAGAGGACGGCATCAAGAATCAGGCGATGAACTGGTCGACGAGCAAGACCGCTGCAAGAGGTAAGTAATCGCTGAACTGCCGGTGGAGACTGATCTGCCCCAGCGATGCTTTCGGTGTAAGGAGGACAAGAAGCCTCTCCCGCGACCCGCCACATGAATTCTCCGAAGCGGCTGAACTGGTCCGCCTCCGCTCCCCGCGGGAGGTTCAACAGGTCCTGCTTCCATTGGAGGCTCCGCATGACGGGATTTGAAAAATCGTCCGAAGAGATCGGGGAGGGCACAGTCGTGCTTAGCTGGTGATCGTCCGGGGCCGGTTGCTGTTGACTACCTTCTCGGACGGAGTAATCCCGCTCTGGCCGTCTGGTCCGTTATCCTCGAGGGAGATGAACCACGGATCGAACGAAGCCGGAGCGCTTGCGACCGCTTCCCCAGCCTGGGAACCGCTGCTGTTGAAGCCCGGATTTGCGCTTGAGAGAAAGGGGAGATTTCTCCGGGTCACGTTGCATTGGCCGCATTGGGTTCTCAGCACATCGGCGCTGCAGGGGGGATTGCAAGGGGGGCTCCGGTATCTGGTCAACCACCAGAGTTGCGAAGCTCGGGATCACCTGGAGCGGTATGAATTTCACCGGAGGCTTGGCATCGAAGGATACCACCGGGCCGTTTGTGCCGAACTGGAGATCCCTCCAGGGCAGACAGCCGTCATGGGTACAGCGGCGAACATGAACTATGCGAGCGTCATCACGCGAGAGCACGGCGATCTCGAGGTGACAGCCGTAGTGACGGCTGGCGTGGAAGGAAATGCGGCATGCGCTGGCGACCCTGCCCAGTGGCGGGAGACCGAATCTGAATGGGCGAAGCTCAATCCGACTTCAGGTACAATTAACACGATCCTGCTGTTCAATCGCCCGCTTACGCACGGCGCCCTGGCCCGAGCGGCGGTGACGATGACGGAAGCAAAGACGGCAGCGCTCCAACGTCTTGCAGTCGCCAGTCTCTATTCGGCGGATCTGGCCACCGGCACCGGCACCGATCAGTACTGCATCGCAGCCCCGGCCGAGGGCTCTCCGCCATTGACTAGCACCAGCCCGCACGTGAAACTCGGAGAACTGATCGGCCTTGCCGTTCGCGACGCCACGCTGCAAGCCCTGCGATGGCAAAACGGTTTGGAGGCCAGCTACACGCGGGGACTTCTCCATTGCCTCCGCAGGTATGGATTGTCAGAGTCACGACTCTACGAGTGCCTTGCTCAGCTACTGAATGAGAGGCAATTCGAGCTGTTTCGGCGCAATGAGAAATCGGTCCTGTACGAGCCTCTCGTGAGCGCTGCAGCATATGCAATTGCCTCCGTTCTGGATCGTGTGCGGTACGGAACGCTGCCGGCGGGGGTTGCCGGGCAGGCGTTGCGCTATCAAGGAGCTTGCCTCGCGGCGGCCGTGGCGGCGCAGCCAGATCACTGGATGGCGTTCTACCAGGCGCTTCCGCAGCCTGACCCTGAGCGCCCCTGGCTTCTCGTTTGCACTGCCCTTGCTCTGGGATGGGCCTCGAAGTGGAGCTGAACTCGCTGGCACCGAGCGCAACGGTGCTCCTGATGGCAGTAGCGCTCGACCTCACGCTGGGCGATCCAATCTATCCTCTTCATCCCGTGCGGCTCATAGGCCGGACACTGACATGGTTCGAAAGGGCCCTCTGGGCCATGGGAATGAATGCCTATGGAGGGGGAATCTGCCTGTTTCTCCTGCTGAGCGCGAGCTGGGTCGGCTGTTGGAGTCTTCTTATCGCCGCGTTGGACGCCTTGGCGCCGCCAGCTGGTTGGGCCGTACACGTGTTTCTCGTCTATTCGATGATCGCCATGAAAGATCTCCTCTGGCATGCCCGACGGGTTGCTGCGGCTGCAGATGCCGGAGATTTGCCTGCCGCGCGCCTTGCAATCTCTCATCTTGTAGGTCGGGACACGGATCGGATGGATGCAGCAGCGTGCCGGCGTGCAGCGATTGAAAGTATCAGCGAAAATTTGACCGACGGCTTCTTGAGCCCGATCGCCTGGTATGCAATCGCAGGCGTGCCGGGAATCGTCTTATTCAAAGTCATCTCAACGATGGACTCCATGGTCGGCTACAAAACGCCCCGATACGAGCGATTTGGCTGGTGCGGGGCGCGCGCTGACGACCTTATGAATTTCATCCCGGCGAGAATCTCCTGGCTTCTGATTGCCGCGGTCGCACTGTTCTTGCCGGGCTGTTCGGCATCAAAGGCAATCCGGGTCGCCTGGGAACAACACGCAATCGTGCCGGGACCCAATTCCGGATGGAGCGAGGCGGCCGTGGCTGGCGCGATACAGCGGCGTCTGATTGGCCCAATCTGGGCAGAGGGCTCGCTGGTGACTGATGCATGGCTCGGGATGCCCGGGGATCCGGAAGCTGGCGACGCGGCCGACTTGGCGAGGGCGAGTAGGCTTGTGCTCGCTAGCGGTCTGTTATTTGCTTCCGGAGTCGCTGTCATTTTGTCTCACTGCCATTTCTCTTTCGCTAGCTTTTGAATCTGTCCGCTTTTTGTGACACGTGATCTGTCCGCTTTGGTTTTAGCAGGCCGCTGAAAAAACGCCCGCGCGGAGCCCAAAATTGTTCTGTTTTTCGATTTCCGCCCAAGAGGAAGCCCTGGGAACGGATCGCCCCCTGCCCACTCGCCTTCCAGCGGCCATGGGAAGGCCGCAGGAAGAATCCTCCCGCGCTCTGCAGGCAGCCGCCGCCATCATCTTCCTCATCCTCACAAGGTTGCAAGCCGCCGCCAACGGGAACAGCCATCCCACCTTCTCCCGCCTCCTCAGCTTCACCTTCCTTCAGCCCAGCCACCACCTTCGCCCACCCGAACAATTCCTCCACCCCCTTCCGCCTCCGCTGGCTCGCCCAGTAGCCCTCGTGCCGCGTCGTCCGCCCATCCACCGCGCTGCGCCGCCCGCTCACGTTCTGCGCCCCATGCGGCGTCACGTTCCGATCCTTCAGCTGTTCGACAAACTCCCGCGTGTCGTAGCCCCGATCCGCCCCCAGCGTCACCCGCTTCCTCCCTCCCGGTATCTCTCTCGCCATCTCCACTGCCGCTTCCCGCTCCGCCCGCCCGCCCGTGGGCTCTGGTCACCCGCACGTTCCCGATCAGACCGTGCCGGTTCTGTCCCAGCACGTGCCCCAGATCGCTCCGCTTCGCCTCTGCCGTCTGGCTCTTCCTCCACAGCCGCGCCTCTGCGTCTGTCGCCGACTCCTGCGTCTCATTCCTTCGCTGCTGCCCCCGAAAGTCCACCTCCCGATTCCGCCCGCCCTCCGTCGGCTCGTCGTCGTCCCTCTTCTCCTGCTTCGGCCGGAAACTCTTCTGGCTCGCCCACGCCTCCCCCGTCGTCCCGTCGACCGAGAAATGCTTGCTCGACATCCAACCCCGCTGCTTTGCCTGCCGCACGATCTCGCCAAAAAACTGCCGCGCCACATCTCGCTCCAGCAGCCGGTCCCGATTCGCGCGTAAACACCGTCGCGTGCCAGACCTCCTCCTTCATCCCCAGACCCACAAACCACCGCCAGCAGCAGGTTGTCGCGCAGCGGCTCGACCAGCATCCGCTCGCTGCGGATCGTGTACAGCAGCATCCGCAACTCAAGCCCGCAGCAGCCGCTCCGGCGCGATCGACGGACGGCCCACGTCTCCGCAGATCTCATCGAAGGTCTCGTCCAGCCTCCGCAGCGCCTCCTCCACCATCGCCCGGATCGGCCGCAGCGGGTGACCGGCCGGCACCACCTCCTCCAGACTCGCCTGCAGGAACATCTCCTGCTGCTGACGGTCTTCTCCTCTCATGGCGTCCCTGCACCCGGAAAGACGCATCAAACATTTCCGAGTGTCTTGTTCCGGAGTTTTTCAGCGACCTGCTAGTACTACTGGGTCATAAATAAAACATGTTGTGATAGATTTGTTTCGTGCTTCCCCGATCCTCGGGTCCAGGGCCGCAGGAGAAACGCCTGGCGGCCTATCTGGACGGCCTGGCCCGCGCCGCCGGGCATGCCGACCGCCACGAGCCGCTGAAAGATTACTGCAAGGGGCTGCTGCTGCCGGGCGAGCGCATGAGCATCAAAGCCATGGCCGCGCGGCTCCGTCCCGGCCGTGTGCAGGCGGCCCGGCATCCGCTGCACCCTCTGGTGGCGAAAGCTGGCTGGAGCGAGGGGGCCGTACTGGCCGAGGTGCGCCGGCGCGTGCTGCCCGTGATCGAGCAACGGGGGGCGATCGTTGCCTGCATCGCCGACGACACCGGGATTCCAAAGAAGGGCCGGCACTCGGTCGGCGTGGCGCGGCAGTCCTGCGGCCAGCCGGGCAAGCAGGACAACTGCCAGGCGGCGGTGAGCCTGAGCGTCGCCACGGGCGAGGCGAGCCTGCCGGTCGGCTGGCGGCTGTACCTGCCCGAGGAGTGGGCGCGGGACGAGGAGCGGCGGGGCCGGGCGGGCGTGCCGGAAGACATCGGATTCGAGACCGAGCCGGAGATCGCGCTCGGTCTGAACCGGCGGGCGGTGGAAGAGGACGTGCCGGCGGGAGTCGTGCTGGCCGATGCCGCATATGGCAGCGACACGAAGTTTCGGGAAGGCGTCGCCGGGCTGGGGCTGGCCTATGTCGTCGGGGTGCAGGCGAGCCTGAGCGTGTGGCGGCCGGGAGAGGCACCGCTGCCGCCGCGGCCGCGCCAGGCAGTGGGCTGGCCGCCGAAGCTGCTGCCGAGAAGCGCGGAGCGCAAGCCGGTGTTGGTGCGCGAACTGGTGCGCGAGGCAGGCGAGAAGGCGTTCCGGACGGTGCGCTGGCGGCAGGGCGGGCGAGAGCGGCGCGAGTCACGCTTATGGTCGGTTCCGGTGCGGCCGGCGCACCGGGACTGCTGGCGCAGCGAGCCTCACGCCGAGCACTGGCTGCTGGCGGAGTGGCCGCGGGGTGCGCAAGAGCCCGCCCGATACTGGCTGTAGAATCTGCCCGCCGGGACAGCGCCGAAGAAGCTGGCCGAGCAGGCCAAACACCACTGGATTGTGGAGCGGGACTGGCTGGAGCTGAGGCTGGGCCATTTCGAAGGCCGCTCGTGGCGTGGGTTTCACCATCACGCGACACTTTGCATTGCGGCGTACGGGTTCCTGGTGGCCGAGAGGAGCCGAATTTCGGCCTCGGCCCATGCGGGCCAGCTGGAGCTCAGCAGGCCACCGCAGCCGGACACCTACGAGCCCCGGGGCGGAGACGGGCCACGGCCGCCGTGCTGATCCGTACTCGATCGCGAGCCTGCGGCAGAAGGTGGCGAGGGCCCTCCTCGGGCAGTTTTCCGGCTGCCCTTTTTGCGGGGCCAGACGTTTATGACCCAATAATACTAGGCTACCCTCTTCGCCTTGGGTTTGGGTGAGAGAGGATCAGTCGGATTCGAGGCGGTGGGAAAAAGTGCGAATCGCCACCGGCCATTTCCAGGGAGCGGTGAGAGGGGGAAGGCGCGGAGCGGTTTTTCCACGGCTTGTACGGCTCCGCCTTTTCCACGGCCTTTCGGCGCTGGAGCCGCCATGGGTTGGCCCGCCGGATCGTAGCGGCCCACCACGTGGGGTCCGTAGCGGATCGAGACGCTTTGGTCCAGGTGTTCGTGAATCGTCACCGTGGCACCCGCCAGGCTGAAGCGCCACCGGCACTTGTCCAGTTGCCACCAGCGGTCGCGGATCGCCACCGTGTTGTCCTGGCTCACCACGCGCTCGGTCTGCATTGTGAAGACCCAGTCCAGGTCGCGCCGGGCGCAGGGCCGGAAGGCCGTGCCGCGTTCGGCGGCCTGGACCATAAAGCGCTGGTTGAACTCGGCCACATAGCGCTCGCGCAGAAAGCGGGTGGCCTCCTCGAGCGTGGTCACTCCGGCCAGGCGCAGTTCCTGCGGCAACCGCCCTTGCCAGGTCCCGAAGTTCCGCTTCGAGCGGCCCCGCGCCTGGGGAGAGTAGACCGCAATCATCTGAACCCCCAGTTCCTTCAGTGCCGGCCCACGTGCGTGAGCCGGCTCTTGTCCATCCTCTCGCCCGCCTTGGGCGTGACAAAGAAATGGCTGCCCCGGTCGCTGTACAGCGCACAGAACAGCCCCTTGCGCCCGATTACTTCGTTCAACGCCGCCATCACCGTCCGCGTGCCCTCCTGCTCCACCAGTTGGGCATAGTAGATCTCGCTGGTGGCGTCGTCCAGAAACACAATCAGGTCGTAGTAGCGCCCGTCCTGCAACCAGCGGTGCGTGCCGACATCGATGTGCAGCAGCATCCCGGGCATGGGCCGCCGCGGCCGCCGCTTGCGGTGCGGCCCGCGCCGCCGCGCCCGCGCCACCAGCCCCGCCCCCTGCAGCGCCTGCTTGGCCCAGCTGTAGCTCAAATCAATGCCATGCTCCTCCTGCAACTTCTCGTGAAAGTGCCGCACGTTTAGGTCGTAATAGCGCTCCTGAAACAGCCGCAGCACCTCTTCGCACGTCTGCAGCGCTACCCGCCGAGGGCTCGCTTTGCCCTTGCGCCGGTCGCGCAGCCCATCGTAGCCGTGCTCCTCCAGCCGCTCCCGCCAGCGCCGCATCGTCCGCGACGTCACACCAATGATCTCCGCCGCCGCCAGCCACGTGATCTTCTTAGCCATGGCTTTCAGCAACACATCTTGCAACTTCATCATTCGCTCCACTTCCCGGGCGGGGATCGGCTGGTTCGGTTCCACCTTGCCAGCCTTTCCCATCCAGTATCTCGAGCGGACAGATCACGTGCTAACGACACCCACTGACATTTCTCTTGACTGATTGCGGCCGGCATGTTAGCGTAAGAATTCCCCAGGTGCCCAGCGAGGGGCATAACAGGGAAGCCGGTGAGAATCCGGCGCGGTCCCGCCACTGTGAGCGAGGGCGGCTCCATCATGATCCACTCGGTTTAGCAGCCGGGGAAGGGGATGAGCCTGCGGAGTAATCCGCAACCTCCGAGCCAGGAGACCTACCTGGGGAGAGACGGCATGGCTTTCTGCGGAGGACAGAAAGAATGCGACAAAGGTTCGTTCCCAGCGGTCGTTTCATCCTGGTAAAGCGAAGCTCTTCGCGGGAAGTCTGCCACCGACATGAGGAGGACAGACTCGATGAGCATCGCGACCAAGCGTGGTGATGGCGGCCAGACAGGACTCGCTGGTGGCATTCGTGTTTCCAAGGGTTCGCTTCGTGTCGAAGCGTACGGCACTATCGACGAACTCAACTCGGCGTTGGGACTCGCTCGGGCGATCTGCTCTGATGAAGACCTGAAGAAGCGGACCAAAGAGATTCAGCGCGATCTTTTCCGCGTTGGGTCTGCACTGGCGACACCGCCGGAAAGCCGTAAGGGGCGGGTGCCGATTACAGCGGACATGGTGGAAGCCCTCACGGCGCAGGTCGATGAGTTCGAGGCCATCGAGGGTCTTCTCTCCGACTGGTCGATTCCCGGCGAGGAGGTGGAGGGTGCTGCGTTCGACTTGGCGCGAACCATCTGCCGGCGCGCCGAGCGAATCATTGTCCGCTTGATGGATGCTGGCGAAGTCGTCGAGTCCACCATTCCCGCCTATATGAATCGGCTCTCAGACCTGCTCTGGCTCTTCGCCCGGAAAGCCGAGGCCGCGAAGAACGCGAACAGTTCACTCCGTGAGCTGAACGGCAAGCAGGGCCCGCGTTGGTCCCGCGCCTGGTAGGGCCTCCGACCGGAGAGAATCATGAGCGGGACAAATAGCGTTTTTGCGCCGCGATTTGATTGGATTGACAAGAGCCCAGACGGATCGGTTACGGCATTCAGCCTGATTCCGCTGGCTCCTGGAGTGATGCGGCGGTTGTCGGACCAACTTTTCGTTGAGAACTGGAGCCGGATTGTCGTCGGCCCCTGCCTGCAAGGCGCTGTCTTCGAGATCCGGTTCGTGGAAGCCCCGCAGGTCCGCTACTCCGATGGCTATCTCACTGTTGACCTCGGCTCTTGGCATTTTCATCTATGCGTGGAAGAGCACAAGGTTTGTCGTTCGGAAGAACTCCGTCGAATGAGGCCAGTTGCTAAGGCAGCCCTCTGGGAGCAGCGGCCTTTGAAGCCCTCCGCTCGATGCGGCTGTGTAGGGCGCGCTTGGGGACTTCGGTTTTGGAACGGTTACGGCGAGCAAATGACTTCGGTGTTCCTCCCCAACCCACGCTTGACGGACGACATGCAGATACTCAAGCGGCCGGACTGGTCGCGCCTGGAGCTCTACTACCGGCTCCGCAGCGAATACCTGGGCGAGCCGATGCCGGAAAATTTTGAGGCTGCGGCGCACGTGCCGCTGCCAGGCCTTGACCCGAATCAAACCGCATGAAGCTTGAAGCTTCTTCCCGGGCCTTCGCCTCGACCCCCGTTCTCGTTTTGGGCGTCGGCCTGATTGCTGCAGCGGTGCAGCATTGGGCCCCTGCATCCGGCGCGATCCGTGTTCTGCGCGCGGTTCCCGCGGATCGAGAATTTCGGACACGCATTGGCCCGTCAGACTACCCACGAGTGGCCTGGGACCATGACGACCTCGCGGTGCATTTCTCGAAACCTGCTTGCAGTGTGGTTTCACAGTATTGGTCCATCGATGAGTTCGTGTACTCCGTGATGCCGCCGCAGTACGTTACGGGAGTTAGCGAGAGTGCTTACCGAGAGCGGATCAGCAACGTCTACGCGCACGTCGTGAAACACAAGCCCGTCGTGGCCTCTGATCCGGAGCGCGTTTTGCACTTGAATCCCGACCTCATTCTGGTGTCAGACAGCGCGAGGGCCGACTTTACAGCCCTGGTTCGCTCCACCGGCACTCCCATTTTCCGCATGCACACAATGTTCACGAAGTTGGAGGACGTGGCGGAGTCGATCCGGCTGATCGGCTATCTGACCGGTCAAGACGCGGCTGCCGAAGCCGAGTACAAGCGCTTTCAGCGCGCGGTAGAGCGCGCGCGTCGGCGGCGTCCTGCTTCCATGAAACCACCGCGAATTCTCGGACTGGGTGGCCGATATAGCTACGGCAGTGAGACTCTTTTCCATGACATTGTTCGGACACTCGGCGGCATTAATGTCGGGGCAGAGGGCGGATTACGCGGCTACGAGAACATCAACAACGAACAGATCTTGCATTGGAATCCTGAGTGGATCGTTGCTGGAGCGGACTTCGGCAAGGAGAATGAACAACTCTCGAGACTATTGGCTGATCCCGCCATTTCGCTGACCCAGGCGGCAAAGAATGGCAGGATAGTCATTCTCGATTATCGAGTCTTTCTTCCCATGTCGCCATTTACACGCCTCCTTCTTGAGGAGCTGGGAGACCGCCTTTATGGAAATTAGGCGATACGCCCTTCTCACGTACTACCTCGTTATGGCTCTCTGCCTGGCAGCTGCGGTTCTGATGGCCGTATCCACCGGAAGCACTCCAATTGCTTGGCAAACCATTCTCCAATGCACGGCGAGCAAGCTCCTTCCAGCCGGATGGGTGGATACGTCTGCCGTGACCAAGGCAGACGAAGTGATCGTCTGGATGATCCGCGTTCCACGGGCCGTCGTGGCTACTTTTGTCGGCGCGGGCCTAGCCACTGCCGGCGCTTTGATGCAAGGGTTATTCCGCAACCCTCTGGCTGAGCCTGGAGTCACGGGCGCAGGAGCGGGCGCTGTTCTGGGAGCTGTGCTGGCGTTTGTCTCCGGATGGAGCACACGGGCGATCACCACGCTTCCTATTTGCGCCATGGCCGGCGCTTTTCTCGCACTAGCTTTGGTTTACACGATGGCGACCCGTGACGGTGTGACTCCAGTGCCGACTCTTCTGCTGGCCGGCATTGCCACAAATGCACTACTGTCAGCCGTTTCGAGCCTTCTGCTCTCTTTGAACATCGCGAACTGGCAGATTGCCCACGAGATCCTCTACTGGATGATGGGAGGGCTGGATTCGCGGACATGGACGCATGTGTGGCTCTGTGCACCGTTCGTGATGCTGGGCTGGTTTGCCGCGATGATTTACGCGCGGGAATTAGATTTGATCCAGCAGGGCGAGGAGGTGGCGGCTTCACTGGGCGTGGATGTAGAGAAGGCGAAGCGAACTCTGATCTTCACGGCGGCGCTGCTCACAGGCGCCTCCGTGGCTGTCGCCGGCATGATCGGGTTTGTAGGGCTAGTGGCGCCTCACGCCGTCAGACTTGTTCTTGGGCCCTCGAATCGAAGGCTGATGCCCTCGTGCGCATTCTGCGGAGCACTATTCTTGGTGTCCTGCGACCTCATCGCACGCACTATTCATCCGCCTGTGGAGCTGCGGCTGGGCGTGATCACTTCGTTGATAGGCGGCCCCCTGTTCATTGCCCTGCTGGCACGGTGGCACCGGGAGGCTGCTCAATGAGGGGCCTGGAGGCGCGAGGAGTCAAATTGGTGCGAGGTGGCAAGCAGCTTCTCGGCGGTATCGACCTCGAGGTGAGGCGATCGGAGTTGCTTATGATTGTCGGTCCCAATGGGGCCGGCAAGAGCACGCTCCTTCGAGCGCTTTGCGGCGTGTGGGGCGTATCAGAGGGCCACGTGATGCTTGATGGTTACCATCTTTCATCTCTCCCAAGGAGAGAGATTGCCCGGCGTGTCGCATATGTCCCTCAAGATACTCGTCTCGATTTCGCCTTTACGGTGCGCGAGGTCATTTCGATGGGCCGTCATCCACATCGCGCTCGGTTCGCGCCCGAGTCAGATCGAGACCGGGAGGCGATCCGGAATGCGGTCGAGATTTGTGACGTTGGGCACTTGTTGAGCAGGGCTGTGAATACTCTATCGGGAGGCGAGCGCCAACGCGTGTCGATTGCCCGCAGTCTGGCCGTAGAACCGGACTTCCTTTTCCTTGACGAACCCACTGCGAGCCTTGACGTGGAGCATGCGCTCAGTATCTTTGCCTTGTGTAGGAAGCTTGCCGCAGATGGTTGCGGCGTCGTGGTCTCCACGCATGACTTGAATGCTGCACTCCGTTTTTCCGACCGCGTTGCCCTGATTCGCAAAGGCAGGATCTTCAGGGAAGGTTCGCCTGCAGCCGTGTTTAACCACGATACGATCCGGCAGGTGTTCGCAGTGCGTCACGAATTAGCCCAAACCATCTCTGGTGTGCCATTTCTTATTTTCCACCCTCAGGAAAGGTGTCTATGAAACGATTTGTTGTTCTGTTTCTTGCGCTCGCAACCATCGGCTTGGCACAGTCTTCTGTCGTGCTCCGAGGTGTAGTCCTAGATGATCAAGGCGGCGCCGTTGCGGAGGCGCGGGTGCGAGTCTTCCGACAGGGCATGAATATAGGCCTAGATACGACCTCCGACGCATCCGGCCGATTCACCTTCCAAGCTATGGTTCCCGGTCCTGTGGTGCTGCAGGTCGACAAGGAGGGATTTCGCGGGATAAGCCGCCGCATCGTACTGGAGAGCGCCAGTGAGAATTTAGTGGAGATCATCCTGCCCATCGCTGGTGTCACACAATCGGTGCTGGTCACAGCCTCAGCCACGCCGCAATCGATCGATGAAATCGCCAAGGCGACTAGCGTCCTCCTTCGCGAAGAAATCAGCATGAGGAATGAGTACGCGATCTCTGAAGCATTGCGGACGGTTCCTGGTGTGATCGTCAACAACGGCGGCGGTCCCGGACAATTCACGCAGATCCGCATCCGGGGACTGCGGCCGGACGCAACGGCCGTCCTGGTCGACGGACTACGCTTCCGTGACGCGTCCACTACGCAAGCTGACGCCAGTTCTTTCGCTTCCGCCCTGAACTTCGTCGGCGCCGATCAAGTAGAGGTGGTTCGTGGCTCTGGCTCGTCGCTTTATGGCACGAACGCCGTGGGAGGCGTCATAAACGTGATGAGTCTGGAAGGGGGCGCTCCGTTTCATGGAAGCCTGCTGGCCGAAGGTGGAACCATGGGGTTGTGGCGAGGGCGGGCCACAATAGGCGGCGGCTCGAAGGAGAACCGCTTCCGGTATTCGGGAAGCTTGTTGCATTTGAATATCACCAAAGGCGTGGATGGCAACGATGCTAACCGGAGCACCGGCGGTCAAGGCTTCGCTCGTTTTGAGCTCTCCCCGAAAGCAAGTCTGAGCGGCCGAATATGGGCTTCGGACGATTTCGTGCAACTGAACATCAGTCCTACGACCGCCGGCATTCCGGCGGCGAACTTCCCGGCGGCTGGGGTCATTCCGGTTTCGGTGCTGTCTCCCGCCGGCGTACGTGTTCTCAACAGTGGCGGAAGACCTGACTTTTCAGGTGTCACTCTCATTCCCGGCCGTGACGATCCAGATAATCGCCGCTCCTCCCGGCATGCCACGGCCGCTCTGATATTCCGCCAGACTCTTACGCCGCGTGTCAACTGGCAAGCCAGTTACCAGCGTGTCCACACCTCGCGTGTTTTCGAGAACGGGCCGGCGGGAACCGGTTCTCAGCCGGCGGCGCTCAACTTTGGCAACTACGTGGGCGACATCGATACTGTGGACGCCCGCCTTAATGCAGCTGCGTCTTCCTGGCTGTTTTTCATTGCCGGCTACGAGTTTGAGCGCGAGAATTACCTCGACCGTCAGGACAACAACCTGCCTGCGCCCCGGAGAGTGATTAGCCAGACCGAGATCAGTCAGGATGCCAACACCGCCTACTTTTCGCTCCAGGCCAGCGCGCTAGAGCGTCGTCTGCAGGTGTCGCTCTCCGGCCGCAGCCAGTTCTTCCGGCTCTCAAAACCCTCCTTTCAATTGACTGGCACGGCCAATAACTATGATCGTGTTCCGCTGCAAGATCCGCCAAATGCGCTCACCGGCGACCTGGCGATCGCCTATCTCGTGCCGACCACCAATACAAAACTCCGCGTTCATGGGGGCAACAGTTACCGCGCTCCGTCGCTCTACGAACGATTCGGAGGCGGCTTCAGCGCAAATCCAGTTACTGGGATTGTTGGCTTCACACCTTACGGAGATCCCCGGCTCTCACCGGATCGATACAATTCCATTGACGCAGGCGTCGATCAATACCTGTTCGCGAACCGCCTGCGCCTTGCGGCGACCTGGTTCTATAGCCGTGTGGTCACGGTGACGGCGTTCGACTCCAGCGGCTTCATCCGGCCGGAAACCGATCCATTCGGACGCTCCATCGGTTACATCAATGGTTCTGGAGGCATCAGCCGTGGCTTTGAATTGGGGATCGAGGCTAGACCGACCGGCAAGCTGACAGTAAACGGCGCCTACACTTACACAAACGCCAACCTTGATCGAGACATCACGGTGCAGGGATTCTGGCGCGTATTCCAGGTTCCCCGCCACGTGACATCCCTCGTTGTGACGCGGATCTGGACAAAGCGCCTGGCCACGAGTTTCGATCTCTTCCACTACGGCAGCTACTTCAATTCCTACTTTGCAGTGAACCGCTCCCGCGCGTTCGAGTTTCCCGGCTTTACCAAAGCCGACGTGCTTGGCAGCTATCAGGTGTGGAGCAACGACTCCAAGTCAGTCCGCTTGTTCGCCCAGGTGGAGAACCTGTTCAACCAGCGCTACTACCAGAACGGATGGCTGGCGCCCATGGCGAACTTCCGCTCCGGTCTGACGCTCGGATTCTAGGGTCTGATGCTGAGAGCGGTCAGTCTGGTTGCTCTTTGGGCATGTTGCGCGCTGGGCGAGCCCGCGCGCATCGTTTCCACTTCACCCAGCATCACGGAGATTCTTTTTGCACTAGGCATGGGGCCCCGGGTGGTTGGCGTCTCTACATATTGCCGTTACCCTCTGGAGGTTTCGGCCTTGCCGAAAATTGGCTCCTACTCTAAGCCGAACGTAGAACGCATCGCCGCGCTGCGCCCTGACCTTGTCATTTTGCACCGGATGCAGGGAGATGCCCTCAACCGCCTCGCGGCTCTTGGCATCCGTACGATCACGGTGGAACAAGGGTCGCTAGCGCACCTGTTCATGTCCATTCGCACCATCGGCGCTGCTGTGGATCGCCGAGAGCAAGCCGAGGCGCTGATCCTGAGAATCGAATCCCGGGTGCGAGCCGTGGCAAGTGCGCGGTCGCGGAAATCGCGCCCATCTGTGCTAGTGATTGTGGCGAAGAACCGGGGCCAGTTGACAGGACTTATTGCTGCCGGCCGTGGCACTTACCTGAGCGAATTGGTTGAAGCCGCTGGGGGCCGCAACGCGCTCACGGAGACAACGGCGGCACTCTACCCGAGAATCTCGCTCGAAACCGTACTCCGCCTGAACCCGGATTACATTTTGGACGCATCCGGCATGGGCGAACAACTGAACGATACGCCGGAACAGCGCCGCGCGACATTGGCGCCTTGGTTGACACGTAGCGAACTAGCGGCCGTTCGCAACCGGAGGGTTCTGGCGATCCTTTCGGAAGCACTTGTCGTTCCCGGCCCGCGTGTCTTGGACGCCTTGGATCTATTGGCAAAGGCCCTGGAAGACTGGGAGAACTGACGGTGGAAACCCTGTTGCAAGCGCGAGACCTTTCTTATTCTGCGGGCGGCAAGCTGATCCTCCGAGGAGCGTCCTTCAAGGCCAAGCGCGGCGAATTCATCGCTTTGTTGGGGGTGAATGGCGCTGGCAAGAGCACCTTGCTCGACATCCTGGCCGGCCTCCGCGCGCCCACCAGCGGGGATGTGCTGCTGAAAGGCAAACCCTTAGCAGACGTTCAAGCCTGCGAACGCGCGCGATGGGTCTGCCACCTGCCGCAAGGTGTGCGCGGCGAACTGCCGTTTACAGTCGAACAGATTGTGTTGATGGGCAGGTATCCGCACGCGGACCGCTGGATGGAATCCGAGCAGGACCGAGCTGCGGTGACAGCGGCCTTGGAGCGGACCCACTGCCTGGAGTTCCGTCATCGGCGATTCTCCACGCTCAGCGGCGGCGAGCGGCAGCGTGTTCTGCTGGCCGCCTGCCTGGCGCAAAATGCGGAAATTCTACTTATGGACGAGCCATCGACTTATCTCGATCTTCGGCATCAGATGCACTGCTTCGAACTTTTGCGCTCGGAGGCCTCCTGCGGGACAGTCTGCATTGCAGTGACTCACGATTTGAACCTCGCTCTCACTTACTGTTCGCGCATCCTGGTGCTGCAGGGCGGGATCGTGCGTCATGACATGCCGGTGGAGGAAGCATGGCGCCACAAGTCCTGGTTTCTCGAGTTTTCCGAGCGCTTGCAGGTGGAACACTCGTGGAACGGCAAAGCATGGATAGCCTACCGGTGATTTCCTTTCGCGAAAAGTTGTGGCTGATTGCGAGCGGGGCAGCTGTCGTAGCAGCTGTCGTGTTGTTGCCTTGGATCGGGACTGCGCCTCTGACCCCGGAACGGGTCCTGGCGCGACAATCGCCGGATTACCCCATCTTTGTTGAACTGCGGCTGTCCCGAACCCTCTTGGGTCTCTTGGTGGGCTCTTCTCTGTCGCTTGCGGGAGCTCTTTTTCAGGCGATGCTGAGGGAGTCCATGGCCACGCCTTACACCTTGGGAATTTCCTCCGCGGCTTCACTTGGCGCAATCCTCACAATCATCGCGGGCCTGCCCTCCATCTTGGGACTGCCCGCCGTCTGGCTGGGGGCACTGGCCGGGGCTGGGAGCAGCGTCGCGATCGTTGCGGGCGCGAGTGCGCGACAAGGGCAGTTGTCCAGTTTCCGTCTCCTGCTCACTGGCATCTCGCTCAACGGGATTTGCTCCGCGCTGATCCTGATGATCCACAGTCTGGCGCGGGAGCATCGGTCCATCTCAATCTTGCAGTGGCTGCTTGGGAATGTCGACTCTGTTCGCTACTCTGCCCTGGGAGCCTTCGCCATGGTGGCGCTGGTGGTGTTCGTGATCGTGGTTTCAAGGGCGAGGCAATGGAATCTGTTGATGGTTGGCGAATCCTGGGCCGCGACGCGCGGAGTCAATCCTGGCAGGTTGATGCGTATTGGTTTCTTTTGCGGATCGGCACTGACCGCCACCGCCATCGCGCTATCGGGCCCGATCGGATTTGTCGGGCTCATAGTGCCGCATATCGTCCGCTCCCGGATAAGCCCGGATTACCGTATCTTGATGCCTTGTTCCTTCCTTTTGGGAGGCGTGCTGCTCGCCACCGCCGATGCCGTTGGCCGGACGGTAGTCGCACCTGCGGAACTGCCCGCCGGGGCAGTAATGGCGCTTATTGGTGGGCCCTATCTGATCTGGCTTGTGAGAAGGAAATTCTGATGTACAACACCCCCCACCGAATACGCATTACGCGCCCCGATGGTCGTGTGATCAACATCGTGCAGAAGCGGGCCCACGTCTCATTTTGCTTCACTGGCTGCTGCTGTGGTCGAGTAGATCGTGGCTATGCGCCTGTGCCTGCTGATGCATTTAAAAGGGAATGGCTCCGACGCAAGCTGCGCAACGTTGTGCATTTGACGCGCGCCGGCTGCCTGGGGCCATGCGCCTTGGCCAACGTCGTCAGTTTGGTGTTCGATGCTCGGTCGGTGTGGTTTCACTCCTTCTCGCAGGATTGGCAGGTGATCGCGCTTTACGACTACATTGAATCAATGTTGCAGGCGGACCGGTTCTTGCCCCCTCCGGCAGAACTGGCGCCGTTCGCATTCAACTATTACGATTGGGACGTACGCCCTCGTTCTCCTGCGGAGCCGCTTCCAGCTCACCCGGTTAATCCGAACTTGATCGCCTTTCTGACCCACGCCGACACCGATCTGCTCGCTCTGTCCCAAGCCCGTCTTCTTTTGCCGGACGGCTTGCAGGTAATCGGCATTTCGCTTATGTCGATAGCGGACGAAGAGGTAATGCGCGCCTTGTGCAGCGGCAAGCTGGGTGAGGCTGCAATCGTTCTGATGCGACTCCATGGCCAGCCTGCGCGTGTTCCTGGCTTCAATCTGCTTCAGCGGATGTGCAAAGAACGCGGCCAGCGCATGGCCATTGTGAGCGGCACGGGGGAACTCGACCCGCAGATGGCCGCCGCCAGTGATGTTCCGCTCGACATCCTGGAGCCGTTGACGGCCTATCTATTCCAGGGGGGCGTGGCGAATGTAGCCGAGGCTATGAAGCTGCTTTCTGACCGGATCCTGATGACGGGCTTCGGCTATGCTCCTGTGCAGGTAACTCCGGAATACGGAGTGTATTTGCCTAATGTAGGTAATGCGACAATCGAGGCCTGGGAACAACAGTCGGAGCCCAACAGGCCTGTAGCGGCCATCCTGTTCTACCGCGCACACTTGCTTAGCGGCAATACGAAGTTTATCGACGTCCTCGCCGAAGCTCTCGAACGGCGAGGTATCCAGCCACTCTGCATCTACACGCCCACGATCCGTCACTCGCCCGACGGGATGCCCCCTGCACTTCGGATGATCGAGGGGCGAGCCGCTCTGATCGTCTCGACGCTTTCGTTCGCGCATGGCGACGGGGGCCAGGATTCTGGCGTAAGCATTTTCGAGCGGCTCGATGTGCCTGTGCTTCAGGCAATCGCCGCCGGGATGCCCGAATCGGCCTGGAGCGTTTCGGCCCGTGGCTTGAATCCTCTGGAGACGGCGATCAATATCGCCCTGCCGGAGTTCGATGGCCGCATCATTACTGTGCCGGTCTCGTTCAAGGAGCGACGTGCTGAGATCGAGGCTCCCTATTATGCACCACACCGGGAGCGCTCCGCACGCCTGGCGGGCATTGCTCAGCGAATGCTTGTTTTGCGAGCGAAACCGAACAAGGAGAAGCGGGTGGCTTTCGTCCTTACGAACTCATCTGCCAAGGCTTCGCAAATAGGGAACGCAGTTGGTCTGGACGCTCCGGCCAGCCTGCTGAACCTTCTCCTGGGGTTGCGCCAGCGCGGCTACTTGGTCAACGAACTGCCTGCGAGTGGAACCGCCATCATCCATGAACTTCTAGCTCGAGGCTGCTACGACAACGAGCATCCACTGGACACTTTTGCCGCATACCGGCTATCTGTGAACAACTACCGACGCTGGTATGTCCAGTTGCCGGAGCGTTTGCGGCGAAAGATCGAGAAAAGTTGGGGCGAGCCAGGCAACGAGCCCCTAGAGTGCTGGCGGGAAGGCGACCACTATCTTTTCGCGGGCCTGGAACTCGGCAACGCACTGGTCGCGTTGCAGCCACCCCGTGGCTATGGTATGGACCCGAACGCCATCTACCATACGCCAGATCTGCCGCCTACCCATCATTACTGTGCGTTTTACCGCTGGCTGGCTTTGCCGGAGGCGGAAGGCGGGTGGGGCGCTGACGCCATTGTCCACGTGGGGAAGCACGGAACGCTGGAATGGTTGCCAGGGAAAGGGGTCGGCGTATCGGGCGACTGCTTTCCGGACCTGTTGCTCGAAGACATGCCGCTCATTTATCCCTTCATCATCAATGATCCCGGCGAGGGCAGCCAGGCAAAACGGCGTGCGCACGCGGTGATTGTCGATCACCTAACTCCCCCAATGACTCGGGCCCAAACTTATGGCGCTCTTGCCGAACTGAACCAGCTGGTCAACGAGTACTATTCGCTTGAGAAGCTCGATCCTTCGAAGCTTCCCATTGTGCAGCGACAGATTTGGGATCTGATTGAGCAGACGAATCTCAAGGCCGACCTGGATTTGAAGCGCATGCTGGCGCAGGATCATGGCGACCACAAGCATGAATGGGACGAACAGTTAACGCCGGACGGAGTGCCGGTCACGCTGTCGGGCATGACCGGCAACGAGATCGCTCACTTAATCGAAGACATCGATGGCTATCTCTGCGAACTGGGCTTGGCTCAGATACGCGATGGGTTGCACGTTCTCGGCGAGATGCCGCCGCTTGCGGAGATGTTGCAGTCGCTGACCCGCTTGCCAAACGGCTCTGTGCCCAGCCTTCCGGCCGCCACGGCAAAGCTTCTAGGGTTCGAGTGGAAACGACTGATTGAGAATCCCGGCAGCCGATTACCTGAAGCTCGCGAGATACAAGGCCGCATTTGCCAGTCTCACGCAGACGTCCTCGAAACGATTGAAGAACTTTGTCACCGCTTGTTTACAGAACTGGAAGAAGAAGGATTCCAGATTTCCTCTATCGCCGACATCCAGCGGTCTGTGCTTGGCTGTGACTCCGTCGAAATCGCAACAGTTCTGCGTTATGCATGTTCAGAGCTTGTCCCGAAGCTCGAAAAGGTGCCAGATGAGGTGACGCATGTCCTGCGGGCGCTTGAAGGACGCTTTGTCCCTCCTGGACCTTCCGGCGCTCCGACCCGCGGCAATGCTGACATACTGCCCACGGGCCGCAACTTCTACGCCGTGGATCCCCGCATGCTGCCTTCTCAGGCGGCCTGGGAAGTGGGGCAGCAGCTGGCGCGCCAGACTCTTGATCGGTACTTACGTGAAGCCGGAACCTATCCCGAGATGGTGGGGTTGACGCTCTGGGGCACTTCACAGATGCGCACCCAGGGAGATGACGCTGCCGAGGCGCTGGCGTTTTTGGGAATCCGGCCTGTGTGGAGCCTTGTGTCGCGGAGAATTGAGGGCCTTGAACCCATTCCACTCGAGCAACTCGGCCGTCCGAGGATTGATGTGACTATGCGGATCTCGGGATTTTTCCGAGACGCGTTTCCGCATCTGGTATCACTGCTGGATGATGCAGTCGCCATGGCAATCGCGCTTGACGAGCCCCTGGAGTGGAACTATCCCCGCAAGCATTACTTGGAAAAGCTAAGTCAGGCCGGCGACAAACCTCTCGAGCAGGCAGAGGCCGAAGCGCGCTATCGCATCTTCGGTTCCAAGCCCGGAGCCTACGGCGCTGGGATGCAGCAGTTGATGGAAACCGGCAACTGGAGGACCACGGAGGATCTCGCCAACGTTTTCCTGACTTGGGGAGGCTACGCTTACGGCAGGAATGTCGATGGTGCAGAAGCACGTGAGATTTTCGCCGACCGGCTCAAGTTGGTTCAGGTGGCGCTTCACAACCAGGACAACCGCGAGCACGACATCTTTGATTCCGATGACTATTTCCAGTTTCACGGAGGCATGGTTGCCACAGTGCGCGCCCTCACGGGCGTTCAGCCTAAAGCCTACTTCGGAGACTCCTCACGGCCGGAATTCAGCCAAGTCCGCGACCTGCGCGAAGAAGCGTTGCGCGTCTACCGCAGCCGGGTGGTCAATCCGAAGTGGATTCAGAGCATTCAGCGACACGGCTATAAAGGAGGGCTCGAACTGTCATCCACGGTCGACTACATCTTTGGCTTTGACGCAACCGCTCAGATTGTGCCGGACTTCGTCTATCAGGGCCTGGCCGAGCAGTATGTGCTGGATCCCACCATGCAGGACTTCTTGCGACAAGCCAATCCTTGGGCTTTGAACACGATCGTCAATCGGCTGCTTGAAGCCGCCGACCGCGGCATGTGGGAGGACGCGCCTGAAGAAACCCTGAATAAGTTGCGCACCGTGCGAGACGAAAATGCGACTTTCCTCGAACTCCGCGAGGAGGGGAACGGGACATGTCCTTAACCCGGAGTTTCCCTTTTTGCGCCATCGCCGGCCAGGAACAGCTCAAACAGGCTTTGCTTCTGGCGGCCGTTGACTGGCGCCTCAGCTGCCTGATTCGCGGCGAAAAAGGCACGGGGAAAAGCACGGCTGCCCGCGCCTTGGCGGAGATCCTGCCCGGAACCGTTCCGTTCGTCAATGTGCCGATAGGCGTAACCGAGGACCGATTGCTTGGAGGCATAAGCCTTGAAGCGGCGTTCCAGGGAACAGCCTCGCTCAAGCCTGGCTTGGTCCAAGCCGCCCATGGTGGTGTGCTGTACATCGATGAAGTGAATCTGTTGCCCGGCCACCTGGCTGATACACTTCTCGACGTGAGCGCCACTGGGAGATATGTCCTTGAGCGGGATGGCTTCAGCCTCACATCTCAGTGCCAGTTTGTGCTTTTGGGGAGCATGAATCCTGAAGAAGGTCAATTGCGTCCCCAGCTCATGGACCGCTTCGCATTGGCCGTTGATGTCTGTGCCCCAGAAACGGCTGCTGAGCGGGTGGCAATTTTGAAACTACGAGCGGAATTCGACCGCGATCCTGCGGCGTTTTGCTCCATCTGGGAGAAAGATCAATCGGTGCTCAGAGCACAAATCAGCGCTGCACGCGAAAGGCTGCCTTACGTTCTAGTTAACGACGACCTTCTGCACTGGATCTCCGAGCGGGTGCTGGAAGAGGGCGTGCGCTCGTTGCGCGCGGATCTTGCCGCAGCCCGAGCAGCGGCTGCACTGGCTGCATTAGAGGGCCGCCAGTCCGTCAGTCGCGAAGACGTAGAAGCGGTGTTGCGCCCAGTACTTATACACCGGAAGGATATACGCAATCAGAGGCCCCCGTCCTCGATGCCCGCCGAGAAGCAGGAGAATTCTTATCGCGGCTCTGATACCGGTTCACCTACAAAGGAGATGCGGATATTTGCTCCTGACATCCGTCCGGCACCTGCCGTAGAACGGATCGAAATGAAACCGTCCGGACAAAGAGATCGCGGCAGAGTGAACGTGTACAGGAGCCTGCAAGCATCAGCGCGATGCACTGGATCCGTCAGCCTCCGCCGCGAGCTCCTCATCTGTCAAGATTCACCAGCAACAGGAGGAACGCGCTTCATATTTCTGGTTGACGCCAGCGGATCGCAAGCCGCTAGACAACGGATGCGCCTTGTCAAAGGCGCCGCGTTGTCTGTACTGCGCGCATCTGCTCGAACTGGCGACGAGGTAGCAGTGATCGTTTTCCGGGGCGCACAGGCGGAGATTCTCGTCGAGCCCACGTCAGACCTGAGCCTTGCAGAGCGCAAGCTGGAACTGGTTCCCACGGGAGGACGCACTCCGCTGGCACATGCGTTACAACTGGCTTCTGGTCTCATCAACGACAACAGCTGCCTTATTCTGTTGACTGACGGCAGAGCGAACGTTGCCATTGGCGGAGGAGACCCCTGGCAGCAAGCGCTCGAGGCTGCTTCTGCAATCCGATGTCCTTCCTTGGTGGTTGACACGTCGCACAACAACAACGCACGGCTGCATGAACTTGCCCGTGCTTTGCGAGCGGAACTACATCGGCTGGACGTTCTTGAAGGAATGGGATGGATCGCGCTGCTACGCAGGTGAAGACAACTCATGGCTGCGAAGTCTATTTTTGTTGGGGGCACATCTTCTCACGCAGGTAAGAGCTGGATGTGTACGGCGATCTGCGCGTGGCTCCGGCAAAAGGGCGTCCGCGTGGTGCCCTTTAAGGCACAGAACATGTCAAACAACTCGTTCCCTTGCGTAGACGGAGGAGAGATCGGGCGGGCTCAAGCAACACAGGCGTTCGCCTGCGGCTTGGAGCCAGAAACCTACATGAATCCGGTCCTTCTTAAACCGAATTCGCCCACCGGCAGCCAGGTTGTGGTGAACGGCAAGGTGTGGAAGACTCTATCGGCGCGGGATTATTATGATCATTTTGACGAGCTTTTGCAGGTGGTTCTCAATGCATATGAACACCTCAGCCGGCGCTTTGATTTCATTGTTATTGAGGGTGCGGGAAGTGTCGCGGAACTGAACTTGCGGCAATACGACTTGGCGAATTTCGGACTGGCGACCCGCGTGCAAGCTCCAGCCCTTTTAGTTGCAGACATTGAGCGCGGCGGCGTATTCGCCTCTGTTCTTGGGTCGATCGCTCTTCTGGAGCCCAATGAGCGGGCGTTGCTTCGGGCGTTCGCGATCAACAAATTTCGTGGCGATCTGAGCTTGTTCGATGAAGGGCGCAGAATTTTGGAGCAACGCTCCGGGCTTGCCTGTCTTGGCGTTTTCCCCTGGGTGACTGAAAATCTCGTGGAGGATGAAGACAGCTTGTGCATTCCAGATTGCCAGGGTGTGCGGGGCGAAGCCAGTCACGCGATTATCCGGTTTCCCCGGCTCTCGAACTCTACGGATTTTCGCCTCATTCCCGACGCGGTCTGGGTTGACCGTCCTGTGGCGCAGATGTTTCAGACGATCTTCTTGCCGGGCACCAAGAACACAATCGGGGACCTGCGCTGGATGAAGCAGCAGGGACTTGATGAATGGCTTCTCAGGCAAGCGCGCCAGGGAGCTCACATCTTTGGCGTTTGTGGCGGTTACCAGATGATGGGGAAGTGGGTCCGGGATCCGCATGGCGTCGAGGGCGAAATCAAGGAAGAGCCGGGCCTAGGACTGCTGCCGCTTGAGACCACGATCTCAAGGACAAAGATTGTCCGCCGTGTGCTCGCGAAAACCGCAGAAGGCATTCACGTTCATGGTTACGAGGTGCACATGGGTGAATCTACGGGGCTCGAGCCTGCCACGGCTTTGTTCGAAGTGGAGGGGATTGGGGCAGAGGGCTTTCGTCTGCCCGGTTTGACGGGAACATACTTGCATGGTGCCCTTGAGTGTCCGGAGTTTCTTCGCAGAGTCCTGGGCATTGATCCTCGTCCGAGCAAGCTCTGGGGAAACCGGTACGAGGTGCTGGCTGAATGGTTTGAGCAGCATAGTCAGAAATTCGAAGAGCTTTTTCTTTAGTACTCCTGGGTTATAAACGTCTGGCCCCGCAAAAAGGGCAGCCGGAAAACTGCCCGAGGAGGGCCCTCGCCACCTTCTGCCGCAGGCTCGGGATCGAGTACGGATCAGCCCGGCGGCCGTGGCCCGTCTCCGCCCCGGGGCTCGTAGGTGTCCGGCTGCGGTGGCCTACTGAGCTCCAGCCGGCCTGCACGGGCCGAGGGGGAAAAACGGCTCCTCTCGGCCACCAGGAACCCATACGCCGCGATGCAGAGTGTCACGTGATGGTGAAACCCACGCCACGAGCGGCCTTCGAAATGGCCCAATCCGAGTTCCTGTTTCAGCTCCAGGGAGTCCCGCTCCACACTCCAGCGGTGTTTGGCCTGCTCGACCAGCTTCTTCAGCGGTGTCCCGGCGGGCAGATTCGACAGCCAGTATCTGGCGGGCTCTTGCGCACCCCGCGGCCACTCCGCCAGCAGCCAGTGCCCGGCGTAAGGCTCGCTGCGCCAGCAGTCCCGGTGCGCCGGCCGCACCCGCACCGCCCAAAATCCTGACTGGAGCCAGCCTCGCCCGCCCTCCCGCCACCGCACCGTCCGGAACGCCTTCTGTCCTGCCTCGCGCACCAGTTCGCGCACCAACACCGGCTTGCGCTCCCCGCTCCTGCGCAGCAGCTTCGGCGGCCGGCCCACTGCCTGGCGCGGCCGCGGCGGCAACGGCGCCTCTCCCGGCCGCCACACGCTCAGGCTTGCCTGCACCCCGACGACATGGGCCAGCCCCAGCCCGGCGACGCCTTCCCGAGACTTCGTGTCGCTGCCATAGGCGGCATCGGCCAGCACGACTCCCGCCGGCATGTCCTCTTCCACCGCCCGCCGGATCAGACCGGGCGCGATCTCCGGCCTGGTCTCGAATCCGATCTCTTCCGGCACGCCGGCCCGGCGCCGCCGCTCCTCGTCCCGCGCCCACTCCTCGGGCAGGGACAGCCGCCAGCCGACCGGCAGGCTCGCCTCGCCCGTGGCGACGCTCAGGCTCGCCGCTGCCTGGCAGTTGTCCTGCTTGCCCAGCGGGCCGCAGGACTGCCGCGCCACGCCGACCGAGTGCCGGCCCTTCTTTGGAACCCCGGTGTCGTCGACGATCCAGGCAACGATCGGCCCCCTACTGCTGCATCACGGGCAGCACGCGGCGGCGCACCTCGGCCAGCACCGCCTCGTCGCTCCACGGAGCTTTCGCCACCAGATGGTGCAGCGACTGCCGGGCCGCCTGCACACGGTCGGGATGGAGCCGCGCGGCCATCGGTTCGATGCTCTTGCGCTCGCCCGGCAGCAGCAGACCCTTGCAGTAGTCTTTCAGCGGCTCGTGGCGGTCGGCATGCCCGGCGGCGCGGGCCAGGCCGTCCAGACAGGCCGCCAGGCGTTTCTCCTGCGGGCCTGGCCCCGAGGATCGGGGAAGCACGAAACAAATCAATCACATAATGTTCTATGGATGACTCAGTAGTACTGAGAGCCACGTGGGCGATGCGGCTGCGGATGTGGAATCTCGAGCTGGGGCGCGTCGGGCTGGCGGCGTCCGCGCACCGCGAAGAGCGGTGCCTGATTCTTGGCCCCGCGCTGGGCACGCCGCTGGCCGTATCCACCGTGGCCAAAGAGGAATTGCTCTGCACCGCAAATGTGCGGCCGGTGTTGGACCGCCGCGCCGTCAGGCCACTGCGGGTATGCATGGTTTCCGGTTCCGCTGGCCAGACTGGTCCGCCGTGTTCGTCCAATCGCCCTGAAATCCTGCCGCGCTCGGTTCACACGAGTGCGCCGCGCAGACTGTGCCATTGCCCGCTTTGGCGATAACGGAGATCCTGGAGGCGCGGCCCGCGTCGTGCGGCTCATGAACGCGCGCCAGCTGTTTCGAGGCGGCTGCCGGGCGTGGTGATGGGCCACGCTTTCCGGGCTTCCATATCGGAGGCGGGAGACTGCCGCACGGATGAGGAAACGGGACTTGATCCCGCACTGCGCTCCCGACGGTCGACATCCTGCTGTTCGGCGAGATGCTTTGGCTCTGTGGAGCCTTGAAGCATCGCTGCCATGCGGTCATGCCTGCGGACTCAGCGGAGTACGTCCGGGGCGAACACTTCCACCTCATGCAGTGTCACAAGGGTGTCTGGAGCGATTTCCTTTACCCGTCCCAGCAGGGCGCGGATCCGTTCCGGCTCGCCGATGACGACGATGGCCATCGGATGGTCGTCGGAGACTCCGAAAAGCCCCTGGCGGTGCAAAAAGGCGTGCCGCCCGAATCCCATCCAGCCACGGAACACCGTCGCTCCCGGGGCGTGCTCGTGAAAGATCCGGCGCAGCAGCTCCTCGTGGAGCGGAAAATCGCCGAGCCGATCCGCCTCGTTCAGGTAAACCGTCATCTGAAGCTGTCTTTTCATGCACCTCCTCCGCGTTGCATTGCGCCACGGCCGGCGGCCAGCGCGTAGAGCGCCGGCAGGCAGACGAGGGCCAGCAGCAGCGTGGACAGCAGTCCGCCGACCAGCACCGAGGCCAGCGGTCGCTGGACGTCGCTGCCCACGCCAGTGGCGCGCGCCGCCGGCACCATGCCGAGCAGCGCAACAAGGATCATGAGCAGGACGCCGCGGAATCGCCCCGTGGCTCCTTCGACTATCGCGGCTGCGAGACTCATCTCCGGGTTGTCACGCCGCACGCGGTTGATCCCGGCCACGATCAGCACGCCGCTCATGACGGCCACGCCGAACAGGCTGATAAAGCCCACCGCAGCCGAGACGCTGAAATAGATGCTCCGGGCGTAGAGCATCAGGATGCCGCCGACGATGGAGAAAGGCACGTTCAGGAGCACGAGGCCCGCCCACCGGGTGGAGGCGAACATCAGGAACAGCAGGCCGAAGATCAGGCCGATGGTGACAGGCAGGATCAGGGCCAGCCTCTTTCGCGCACGCGCCAGGTTCTCGAACTGACCGCCCCACACCACTTCGTAGCCTTGCGGAAGCCGGATTCGTTCGTGAAACCGGCGTTGCGCCTCGGCGACGAAGCTACCCTGGTCGCGTCCGCGGATGTTGGTTCGCACGGTGATCTGCCGCTGGTTGTCGCGGCGGGCAATGATGGTGGCGCCGTCGGCTACCTCGATGGAGGCCAGCTGCGACAGCGGCACGCGGGCGCCGTCGCGGGTCGGCACGAGGATATTGCCGATCGCGTTGAGGTTGGTCCGCGCCTCGGGCACGTAGCGCACGGTGATATCGAAGCGGCGCTCGCCCTCGAACACCGTGCCGACAGCCCGCCCGCCGATGGCCATCTCAATCACGTCCTGCACGTCCTGCACGTTGATGCCGTAGCGGGCCACAGCCTGCCGGGATATGGCGATCCGGACCTGCGGCTGCCCGGGTTCCTGTTCGATGCCGGTGTCGGCGGCGCCGGGGACCTGGCGGAGCAGCGCGAGCGTCCTTTCGGCGAGCGGGCGCAGCGTGGCGAGATCGGGTCCGCGCAAGATGACCGCCAGGTCGGCGGCCGAGCCGGTGACGGCCTCGGTGACGTTGTCGATGATGGGCTGGGTGAAGCTGAAAACCGCACCGGGAATGCGGCTTTCCAGCTCGCGGCTGAGCTCCCCGACAAGCCTGGCTTTCGTCATCCCGCGCGGCCATGCATCGTACGGCCGCAGCGCGACGAGGAACTCGTTGCGGTTCGGCCCGTACGGGTCGGTGCCGGCGTCATTGCGGCCGGTTTGCGAGCTGACGAGCGAAACCTCGGGGCGTGCAGCAAGAATGCGCCGGATGCCAGCAGCAACCTCGGCCGACTTCTCCAGGGAGATGCCCGCCGGCAGGTTGGCGCGCACCCAGATGAGTCCCTCGTCCAGCACGGGCAGGAACTCCACGCCCAGCCGCAGCGCAACAACTCCGGCCAGGGTCACGACGGCCGCAGTCGCCAGGGCAACGGCCCGCGGCCGGTTCACGGCGATCTCCAGCAGGCGGCGGTAGCACCTTTCGATCCAGCCGAGCAGCGGATTGTCCCAGGCCTTGCCGCCATCCCGGAAGAGATAGGTTGCCAGCACCGGCACGATGGTCAGCGCGATCAGCATGGATCCCAGCAGCGCGAAGGCGACGGTGAATGCCATCGGCGTGAACAGCTTCCGCTCGACGCGTTGCAGCGTGAACAGCGGGAAATAGGCGGCGATGATGATCACCATCGAGTAGAAGATGGGCCTTTCCATCTCGAGCGCGGCGTCCCGCACCGCCTCCACGATCCACGGGCCTGCGGCCGCCGCGCCGCGACGCCCCCGCACTGTGTGCAGGATGTGCTCGACCATGACAAGCGAGCCGTCGACGATGATGCCGAAATCGATGGCGCCGAGGCTGAGCAGGTTGGCAGGTATGCCGGAAAGATGCATGCAGATGAAGGCGAACAGGAGCGACAGCGGGATCGTGATCGCCGTCAGCAGCGCCGCCCGGAGGCTGCCCAGAAAAAAGACAAGTACGAGCAGCACCACCAGCAGGCCTTCGGCCAGCGTGCGGCTCACGGTGCGCAACGTCATGTTCACCAGATCGGTGCGGTCGTAGATGGGCACGATCCGCACGTCCTTCGGCAGCCGGTTTTGGTTCAGGTCGGCGACTGCCTCCTTGATGGCGCGAAGCACTTCGGAGGGGTTTTCCCCCCGCCGCATCAGGACGATGCCTTCGACGCCGTCCCGGTCGTCGCCCACGGCGAAGATGCCGGTGCGCGGCGCTGCGCCAACCGCGACGCGGGCGACATCTTTCACATAGATCGGCACGCCGCCGGACTCGGCGACCAGGATGCTGCTGATATCGTCGGCGTTCCGGATCAGACCGATGCCGCGGATCACCATCGCCTGCTGGCCGTTGTCGAGCAGCGCGCCGCCGGCGTTGCTGTTGTTGGCGCCGATGGAGGCGGCCACTCGGGCTACCGAGAGGTTGTACTTGGCCAGCGCCATCGGGTCGATCTGGACCTGATACTGCTTGACGAGTCCGCCGAATGGAGTCACGTCCGCCACGCCCGGCACCTGGCGAAAGCGCGGCTCCACCACCCAGTCCTGAAGCTCGCGCAGGCGCATCGGATCCGGGTTGGCGCTTTCCAGCCGGTAACGGTACAGCTCGCCAATGGGGGTAGACATCGGTCCGAGTGTGGGCGTCACGCCGTCGGGCAGCTCAGCGTCCCGCAGCCGCTCGAGCACGACCTGGCGGGCGAACCAGTCGTTGGTGCCTTCATCGAAGGTCAGTTCGACCACTGAAAGGCCGAAGATGGTCCGTGAGCGGCGCGCGATGACGCCGGGCACGCTGTTGAGGGCGCGCTCGATCGGAATGGTCACCTGCTGCTCGATCTCCTCGGCGGCGCGTCCCGGATACAGCGTGATGACGACGACCTGCGTGTCAGAGATGTCGGGATAGGCCTCCACCTTCAGCTGCAAGGCGGCCCAGATGCCGGCTCCGACCAGGGTCAGCGCCAGCGACAGCGTCACCAGCCGCTGGCGAAGAGCGGAGCGGAGCAGTTGCGCGATCACTGCGGGCCGCCTCCTGCGCCGGTCAGCAGCATGACACCGTCGACAATGATCCTGGCTCCGGACCTCAGCCCCCCGAGGACGAGGATGCGGCCGCCGCTCTGCGCGCCCGTCTTCACCGGCGTCTTCTCAAACACGCCCGGCGACATTGCGCGCCAGACATAGCTGGCGCCTTTTTGGGCGAACACCGCCTGGACGGGCACGGCGGCGCATGGCTCCATGCGGTCTGCCAGCTGTACCGTGCCGTACATCTCCGGTTTCAGCCGCCCGTCGGGGTTGGCGATCTCGGAGCGCACCTTCACGGTGCGCGTCTGCGGGTCCAGGGTGTCGGAGATCAGCGTCACGCGTCCGCGAAAGACTTCGCCGGGGTAGGCGGCGAGCTCGAATGTGATGGGCGCGCCGGGGCGCACGTGGCGGATGTCGGTCTCGGCCACGTCGGAGGTGATCCAGACCGAGCTGAGATCGGCAATGGTCATCAGTGAGTCGCTCAGGTCGTTGCGGTACTCGCCGTTGACAACGCTCAGCTCGAGCACCTTGCCGGAAACCGGCGCGCGCAGCACGACCGGCTGGCCGTAGGAATCAGGCGTCGCACCGAGGATCTGGAGCTTCCGTCTGGCCTGCTCCTCGACGGCCCTGGCCTGCACCAGCGCCGCTTCCGCCTGCGCAAGGATCGCTTCCGTGTTGGTGACTTCCTTTAGCGGCACAGCCCCGTGGGCGTAAAGATCGCGCGTGCGGTCGAGATCGAGGTGGGCCTTCGCCAGCGACGCCTGGGCCTGCGTCACGGCCGCGCGGGCCTGCTGGAGCGCGGAGACGGCTGCATCGATTTCTGCGCTCTCCAGCGTCAGCAGCGGCTGCCCGCGGGTCACAGAGTCGCCGGTGCGCACAGCGACGTTCAGCACCCTGCCGGTCACCGGCAGGAACACGCGCGAGATCCGGCTCGAATTGGCCTCCACCCTGCCGGGGGCGGTCACCTCGCCGACGGCGGCAATCACGGTTTCCACCGGCGCCACGCGGATCTGCTCGAGCTGAGGCGAGCCCGGCGGGAAAACGACACGCGACGGGTCCGCGGCCGGAGCCAGCGCGCGGGCTTCGCGAAGCGGCGCCGGCGGATGCTGCCTGCAGGCCGGCATCAGGCTGGCGACGGCAGCCGCAACCAGCGTCCACAGCGCTCTCGCTTCCATCAGGGCCTCCCCCGGAGGCTGTCCCCGGTCTCGCTTTCCAGCTCCAGCAGGCTGCGGGCGTAATTGGCGCGGGCTTCGTTGTAGGTCTGCATAGCTTCGTTGAAGGCGCGCTGCGCATCGAGCAGCTCCACCAGGCTCGCTTCGCCGCGCTCGTAGGAGTAGCGGGTCGTCTCCAGCACCCGCCGGGCGCGGGCCAGCATGTCGGCCTCGATCCGCCGCACGAGCTCGCCATGGCTCAGGCATCGCTGGAACGCGGCGGCTACTCCGGTGCGCACGCCCAGCTCGGCGGCGGCCAGGCGCCGCCGCGCCTGGTCGATTTCCCGCTCCGCACGCGCGATCTCTCCCTGGTTGCGATGAAAGACCGGCAGTGGCAGCGAAAAGGAGAGGCCCATCGTGTTGCCGGCGATGCCAAAAGCCCACTGACGGCTGAGCTCGGCGCCGACGGTGTAGTCGACGCGCGCGTTGGCGCGCTGGAGCCGCAGATCGGCTTCGGCTCGTGCAACCGCGATTCTCTGCGCTTCCAGATCCGGCCTTTGGTCCAAGGCGCGCTCGAGGGCCGCCGGGAGATCCTCGGGCGCCGGACCGTCGCGGAATATGGGATCCACTTCGAAATCACCGGAATCCTCCCTGCGCCCGAGCGCCAGCCTCAGCCGGGATTTGGCTTCCGCAAGCCGCAGCTGCGCCTGCTGCCCGGCTGCGGAGACCTGAAGCAGGGCCACCCGGGACCGCTCCAGTTCCACCTCGGCCAGGTCGCCGGCCCTGAGCCGGGCCTCGTTGATGGCCACCAGCTGGCGGAAGCTCTCCAGCGTCTGCTGCGCCAGTGCGAGATTCTCGCGCGCCAGCTGCACATCCACGTAGCCTGCCTGCACATCGGCGATCAGCTGGCGCAGGCTTTCGCGGAAGGCGGCCTCGCTCAGCGCCACGTCCTGGCGTGCCAGCCCGATGCGCCGCTGGCGTTTGCCGGCGGTTTCGATGGTGAAGTCCGCGTGCAGTGTGAACTGATTCGGCCCGAGCGGACTGTCTGCGGAAAAGGGCGCGCCGAAGAAATTCAGGGTCTGCCCGGAAGCGCTCAGCACCGGATTCGGCCGCAGGCGGGCAGTGATCTCGCGCGCCCTGGCAATCGCGATGCCGGTCTTCTCCGCCAGCAACGCCTGGTTGAAGGCGATGGCCTCGGCGATGGCCTGATCCAGCGTCAGCCTGGGCGCGGGCTGCCCGAAAGCAGACAGTCCCATGATCAGCCACGTCGTCCAGCGCAGCGCACGCACGATCTCAGGATCGCCGCAGCCCGCATGTCGCACCACCGCCCCGGCGGGGGGATCTGGCGCACGAAATCGGATGCAGCCCCACCCCCTCGGGGCAGGATGGTTCCATCCCCGTGCCGGCGGCTCCCCTGTTCAAGGCGGTTCTTCTCCCCTGCGGACGGGAATGCGGCACGGTCCGCAAAGGGCGATGCTGGAGAAGGGGCTCCTCATGATGCCCGATCGCCGTGCTGCTGCGAAGCCATCGAGCCGCCTGCCGGCTCCTGCGGATCCGGCGCGACGGCTGCTGTGGATCGCCGGAGCCGGCTTCGCGCTCCTGTTCCTGCTCGTACTGCTCGCGGCGGTGTTGGGCGTGCTGGCGTCCGACCGGATTCAGGACACCGCGCAGGAGCTTGTGCGGCTGCATCTGATCGGCAGAGGCGGGCGCCAGATGGAGTCGCTGATCTTCCAGCAGACGCAGGGGCTGCTGGTGCGGATGGTCTGGGTGCTGGGCTTCTGCCTTCTTCTTGCGCTGCTCGTATCGGCGGTGACTCTGACGAGCTTGCGCCATGCGTTCCGCCGGCTGGCGGCACAGGAGGACGAACTGGCCCGCGTGTCCTGGCAGCTGCTGGACTTCCAGGAAAAGATGGCCAGGCGATTTTCTCATGAAATGCACGATGAGCTGGGGCAGAGCCTGCTGGGGCTGCGGCGGCTGCTTTCGCAGCTGCCGCAGAAGCCGGCATCCGGCCGGCTGGCGGAGATCCGCGGAGGGGCCATCGCCCTGGTGGACGAGGTCATCGCCAGCGCGCGGCGGCTGTCGCAGATGCTGCGTCCGGTGATCCTCGACGATCTGGGCCTGGACGCCGGCCTGCGCTGGCTGTGCGAGACCTTCACGCAGCGCACCGGAATCACGGCCCACTATTGCTCCAACTTCGAGGGCCGACTTCCGGAGCAGGAGGAAACTCACCTGTTCCGCATCGCACAGGAGGCGCTGACCAACGTGGCCCGCCATTCCGGAGCGACGGCGGCGTGGGTCACTCTCCAGGTGCGCGCCGGCGACGTGCTGCTGGAAGTGGCAGACAATGGCCGCGGGCTGGATCCTTCCGCGGCTTCCCCATCCGGTTCGTTAGGCATGATTGGAATGAGAGCACGGGCGCGGCAAATCGGCGGCGAGCTGGAAGTCGAGGGCCGACGCGGAGGTGGCCTTGCCATGCGCGTCCTCGCACCTTTATGCGTAATGCAAAATGAACCCGCATCCGAAAATCCGAGTCCTGTTGGCCGATGACCACGCGATCCTGCGCAAGGGGATCGGCATGGTCATCAATGCCCAGCCAGACATGGAGCTGGCGGCCGAGGCCGCCTCGGGCGAGGAAGTGGTGCGCGAGACACTGCGTGTTCGGCCGGATATCGTCATCCTGGACGTCTCCATGCCCGGCTGCAACGGCATCGAAGCGGCGCGCCGCATCCTCGCCGAGCTTCCCAGGGTCCGGATCCTCGGGCTGAGCATGCACAAGGACTCCGTCTACGTGCGCCAGCTGCTGCGTGCCGGCGCCAGCGGCTACCTCGTCAAAGACTGCGACGACGCCGAGCTACTCCTGGCTATCCGCGCCGTCGCCCGCGGCGAGGCCTATCTGAGTCCCGCCGTCACGAGCGCCGTCCTGACCGATTACCGCCGCAGCGTGACCAATCCCGTCGATCTGCTCACAGCGCGGGAGCGGGAGGTGCTGGTGATGATCGCCGAAGGCAAGACCAACAAGGAGATCGCCACGGCGCTCAACCTCAGCGTCTACACCGTGGAGTCTTATCGCGGCAGCCTGATGGAGAAGCTCAACCTTCACAACACCGGCGACATCGTGCGCTTCGCCCTGCGCAACGGGCTGATCACTTGATGGGCGCCGCGTCCGGCGCTCCGGGAGCCGCCGGCCCCTTTTGCGCCGCCCTGTACAACGTAGTGCGCAGCCAGCCGGCCCGAGCAGTCGGCGGCGCATCGTTCGGACCCAGATGCCATCTCGCTGCGCTCCCGCATGCCAGGGCCCGGGAAGCAGCCGCAGCGCCAGACGCCCGCAGCGGACCATGACGCGAGAGGATGTCTGGTGGAATCCGTCGCTGGAACCACAGCGCAGGAAGCCGCGCGGTCACCTGCATGGGGCCGATCGGCACCACCTCTGCCGTTTCCCGCACCAGGATCTTGAGCAGCTCCCTCGAGCCCTTCTGCCCCACGAGCCTCCGGCTGCGCAGGCCCGACACTCTTCCCGGCTCGCTGATGAAGACCGCTGTCACCGACACGCGCCTGCCGGACCGCCCGCGCCAGAGTGTGTTCCACCGGGAGCACTGGGGCCTGTCCGCAATCCCGCATCGGCACGCTAGCAGGTCGCTGAAAAATCGCCTTTGGTGAACCGAATATTGTTCCGGTGTTCGATTTCTGCCTCGGTGGAAGGTGTTGAGACAGGGTCTTCCGGGTTCCTGCTCGCCTTCCAGCGGCCATTGGAAGGCCGCCGGAGGGCTCCTCCCGCGCTCTTCAGGCAGTCGCCGCCATCAGGTTCCTCATCCTTACCAAGTTGTATGCGGCTGCCGCCAACGTGAACAGCCATCCCACCTTCTCCCTCCCCCTCAGCTTCACCTTCCTCAAACCCGCCACTACCTTCGCCCACCCGAAAAACTCCTCCACCAGCTTGCGCCTCTTCTGGCTCACCCAGTAGCCCTCATGCCGCGTCGTCCGCCCATCCACCGCGCTGCGCCGCCCGCTCACGTTCTGCGCCACATGCGGCGTCACGTTCAGATCCTTCAGCTGTTCGACAAACTCCCGCGTGTCGTAGCCCCGATCCGCCCCCAGCGTCACCCGCTTCCTCCCTCCCGGTATCTCCCTCGCCATCTCCACTGCCGCTTCCCGCTCCGCCCGCCCGTGGGCTCTGGTCACCCGCACGTTCACGATCAGACCGTGCCGGTTCTCTCCCAGCACGTGCCCCAGATCGCTCCGCTTCGCCTCTGCCGTCTGGCTCTTCCTCCACAGCC
>Ga0209381_1000998_pt1 | contig 52757 bp, 57 predicted proteins | sample DewCreD2012metaG_FD_184111 | JGI IMG/M metagenome (GOLD analysis project Ga0209381, IMG submission 184111) | Hot spring sediment bacterial and archeal communities from British Columbia, Canada, to study Microbial Dark Matter (Phase II) - Dewar... ... | reverse complement strand
CATGCCGGGCGACAACGTCAACCTGGAAGTGGAACTGATCGTGCCGGTGGCGCTGGAGCAAGGCTCCAAGTTCGCCATTCGCGAAGGCGGCTTGACCGTCGGCGCCGGCGTCATTACCAAAATCTTGAAATAGGTGTCTTATGGCAAAGCAGAAAATTCGCATCCGCCTCAAGGCTTACGATCATCGCGTCCTCGATCAGTCAGCCAAGCGCATTGTAGAGACCGCAGAACGCACCGGCGCCAGAGTAGTTGGTCCAGTACCCTTGCCAACTAAGATAGAAAGGTTTACAATACGGCGCTCGACTTTCATCGACAAAGATTCTCACGAGCACTTTGAAATTCGCACTCACAATCGTTTGATTGATGTCTTGGACCCGGATTCGAAGACGATTGACATGCTCATGCGTCTGAACCTTCCGGCGGGTGTTGATATTGAAATTAAAATCTAGTGATGGAGGTTTTCAGCCAGGTGTCACGCAGTGCGTGAGGCTTGGTTGATGCTGGTACGTTAGTAAGACAGGCAGGGTAAGAGCGGTAACGCCCGCGAACGTCACGAGGACCGGTTTTGCGGGGTGCCGGCTGACTGCCCAGCCGATAGGGATGATGCAACAAAAGCCCATGCGTTGCCAGACTTGTCTGGTTACGCCGTTGACAGTCCCTGAGATTTTTTGATAAGGAGACCAATTGACATGAAAGGGCTACTTGGAACGAAAATCGGCATGACCCAGATTTTCGATGAGGCGGGGCACGCCGTGCCCGTAACGCTGATCGAGGCGGGTCCATGCTATGTGACCCAGGTGCGTCTGCCAGAACAAGATGGCTATTCTGCAGTGCAACTCGGGTACAACGAAACCAAGCCGAAACGGCTGACCGGTGGTCAACTGGGGCACCTAAAGCGCAACAATTTGCCTCCGTTGCGCTTTTTGCGCGAATTTCGCGTCAAGAACCCGGATGTGAATGAAGGCGACCAGGTGACGGTGAGCGTCTTTGCGGTAGGTGAACGAGTGGATATCGTTGGCACCAGCAAAGGCAAGGGCTTCCAGGGCGGCGTCAAGCGCTATCACTTCAAAGGCGGTCCGAAAACGCATGGCGCTTCGGATCGAACGCGCGCCCCTGGCTCGCGCAGCTCGACGACGACGCCGGGTCGCGTGTATAAAGGCTCTCGTGGTCCGGGGCACATGGGTTCTGACCGTGTGACATCGCAAAATCTGAAGATTGTCTTGGTGGATCCTGAGCGCAACTTATTGGGTGTTTGTGGTGCAGTGCCAGGCGCCAAGGGCAGCCTGGTAATCATCAAGGAGACTCGCAAGCAGTAATCCGCTGCCGCTCAAGCACTTGCGAATGGAGATGAGAGACATGGAAGTTGACGTTTTGAACATGGAAGGACAAAAGGTTCGCACGGTCGAGCTTTCGCCGGCAATCTTTGAAGTCCCAGTAAATGTAGATTTGATGCACCAGGCATATGTGCGCCAGATGGCAAATGCTCGCCTGGGCACGCATGACACAAAAGGGCGCAGCGAAGTTGCTGGCGGCGGGCGTAAGCCGTGGCGGCAAAAAGGCACTGGCCGCGCGCGCCAGGGTTCGACCCGCGCGCCTCAATGGGTGGGCGGCGGCAAGGTCCATACGCCCAAACCGCGCGATTATTCCTTGAAAATGCCGGTCAAAATGCGCCGCGCTGCCTTGCGTTCTGCGCTTTCTGCTAAGGCGTTGGAGAAGGATATCGTCGTCCTGGATGAGCTGAAGCTGGCAGAAGCAAAGACCCGGCTTATGGCTCAGGCTTTGGACCGCCTGGTTGGCGATGCCAGCGTGCTCATTTTGATCCCTGAGAAAACGGCGCAATATGAAACTGTGGTGCGCGCCACCAATAACCTCCCGGATGCCAGGACGCTCATGACCAGTTATTTGAACATTCGGGATTTAATGGGCTACCAAAAATTGATTATTCCGATGGAAGCGCTCGAGCAGCTTTCCGAGAATTTAGGCTAGGCAGGAGGCGCGGATGTCCACTTTACATGATTTGCTCCGGAGACCCTACGTGACCGAAAAGTCGAATTTTCAAAACACACTGTTTCATCAGTATGTTTTCGAAGTCACTCCTACCGCAACCAAGACTCAGGTGAAGGATGCGATCGAATCGCTCTATGATGTCACCGTCCTGCGGGTCAATGTCATCAATGTCCCTGCCAAGCAGTCGCGGCGTTGGCGCAGCCGGCGAATGATCGTTCGCCGCAGAGGATACAAGAAAGCCATCGTCACGCTGGCGCCCGGCGATACCATCGAAGTATTTGAAGGGGTGAAGTAATGGCTGTCAAAACCTTTAAACCCGTTACACCCAGCCTGCGAGGCATGACCGGCTATTCTTTCGAGGAAATTACCAAGACCAAGCCTGAAGCTTCGCTGCTGGTCAGCAAGCGTAAACATGGCGGTCGCAACGCCTATGGTCGCGTTACAGTTCGACATCGCGGCGGCGGCAACCGGCGTCATATCCGCATCGTGGATTTCAAGCGCGAAAAGCATGGCATTCCGGCTCGCATTGCTGCGATCGAATATGACCCGAACCGCACAGCCCGGCTGGCGCTCTTGAACTATGCCGATGGCGAAAAGCGCTATATCATCGCCCCCCTGGGTTTGAAAGTCGGCGATACCGTCCTCTCGGGTCCTTCGGCAGAAGTGCGCGTGGGCAATTGTCTGCCCATCGCAAACATCCCGGTAGGCACTCAGGTTCACAACATTGAGCTTCAGGCAGGGAAAGGCGCCCAGTTGGTTCGTTCGGCTGGGGCTGCTGCCCAGGTGCTTGCCAAGGAAGGCGATTATGCTCAAATCCGCCTGCCTTCTGGTGAAGTGCGCCTGGTACGCCAGGTTTGTTATGCCACCGTTGGTCAGGTTGGCAATCTGGAGCGAAGCAATATCAAATTAGGCAAAGCGGGTCGCAAGCGACACCTGGGCGTTCGCCCAACCGTGCGCGGCTCAGCCATGACGCCCCGTGATCACCCGCATGGCGGCGGTGAAGGTCGCCAGCCGATTGGTATGCCCGGTCCGAAAAGCCCATGGGGAAAACCTACTTTGGGCTATAAGACCCGCCGAAATAAGCAGACTAACAAGTACATTGTTCGCCGCCGCGGCAAAGCTCGCCGGTAAGTTGCTTGGTGAGCTGCGTTGCAATGAGGTTTTCAGTTAACTGATGTAAGAAACCTGGAGACAGAATTATGGGAAGATCTCTGAAAAAAGGTCCTTTTGTGGACCCGAATTTGCTGAAGAAAATCGAAATGATGAATGAGCGCAACGAGAAAAAGGTGATACGCACCTGGAGCCGTGACAGCACCATTTTCCCTCAAATGGTCGGTCATACCATTGCCGTTCATGATGGACGCCGTCACGTGCCCATTTACGTGACCGAGAACATGGTTGGACACCGCCTGGGTGAGTTTGCCCCGACGCGCACCTTCCGCGGTCATGTTGCTGAAAAGAAAGCAAAGAGAGGCTGATGACCATGGCTGGAGAAGATATTCGCGCGGTTGCTCGTTCGGTGCCCATTTCGGCGCAGAAAGTGCGCCTGGTCTGTGATATGGTGCGCAGCAAAAATGTGACAGAGGCGCTGGATGTGTTGAAGTTTGTGCAAAAGCAAGCTGCTTTGCCCGTATTCAAACTCCTGACCTCAGCCATAGCGAATGCAGAGGAAAATTTTGGCGTCAGCCGCGATGACTTGTATGTCCATCGCATTTACGTAGACGAAGCTCCCACTCGTAAGTGGCGCCGGTTTGGCGCGCGCGGGCGTTTCAAGCCCTGGCTGCGCCGCTCTGCTCATGTCACCGTCATCCTGCGGGAGCGAAGCTAACCTGGGAGCGTATCCTTTACGGATGCCCCTCTATAGCAATCAGAACGTGAGGCATTAGGAGATTTTATGGGTCGAAAAGTACATCCAATCGGTTTTCGCCTGGGCGTTTCGAAAACCTGGGAAGGTCGCTGGTTTGCCGAAGGCAACGATTATGTCACGCAGCTTCATCAGGATTTTGCTTTGCGCGATCTGGTGCGCCAGGAGGCGCCCAGGGCTGGTGTTTCCCGCGTCGAGGTCGAGCGTTTCCCCGGCAAAGTGAAAGTGATTGTCCATACGGCAAAGCCGGGCGTCTTGATCGGGCGAAAAGGTGAAAACGTCAAGAAAATCCGAACCAGCCTAGAAGCTCTGGCAGGTAAAAAGATTGACTTGGAAATCAAGGAGATCAAGTCGGCAGACCTGGATGCTTTCCTGGTAGCGGAAAACATCAAGGATCAGATTGAACGACGTATCAGTCATCAGCGGGCAATGAAACGGGCGATCCAGCAGGCAATGCGGCAGGGCGCGCAGGGAGTGCGCATCGAGGTGAGTGGTCGTCTGAGCGGCGCTGAAATGGCGCGCTCGATCAATATGCGTGAAGGACGCGTTCCCCGCCAGACACTGCGAGCCGATATTGACTTCTGCAAGACAGAAGCATTGACCACCTACGGTCAGATCGGTGTGAAGGTCTGGATCTATCGCGGCGAAGCCAAGCCCGAAGTCGAAGAACAGGCAGAATCAACCGAAGGCGTGTACGTGAGTGAATAAGAAATTTGGGACCTCAAACGGTTTGAGTTCGACGTCGTTTGAAGTCCCAAAGAAGAAGTGAGGTGCTATATGTTGTTACCTAAGCGGGTCAAATATCGAAAAATGATGCGCGGTCGCATGCGAGGCAAAGCTCAGCGCGGCGCCGAAGTCCATTTTGGCGATTTCGGTCTCCAGGCTTTGGAGCCGGGTTGGGTTTCAGCCCGCCAGATCGAGGCGGCTCGCCGGGCGATTGTGCGCGCCATGCGCCGCCGCGGCAAAATATGGATCCGCATCTTCCCCGACAAACCCATTTCGCGAAAACCAGCGGAAACCCGCATGGGAAAAGGCAAGGGCGCGGTCGAATATTGGGCTGCGGTCATCCGCCCGGGCAGGATTATGTTCGAGGTTGGCGGCGGCTTGCCGGAGGATGTCGCCCGCGAGGCGCTCCGCCTGGCGCAGTACAAGCTGCCCATCAAAACCAAGATCGTCGTCAGCCATGATTATGTTGCCGGAGGAGAGCTATGAAGCCCGCGGAGATTCGTAACTTGTCCGTGGATGCCATCAAGGCACGTTTGAGCGACGCTAAAGAAGAGCTGATGAACTTGCGTTTTCAACAGGCTACCGGTGAGTTGACAGACTTTACCCGCCTGCGATACAACAGGCGCTTGATCGCCCGCCTTTATACCATCTTGAAAGAGCGGGAGAAGGCGACCAAAACGGAAGGTGAAGCATGACGAATAATCGTCGACGCATTACTGGCTTTGTAACCAGCAATAAGATGCAAAAGACAGTTGTCGTGGAGATCTCCAGGACTTACCGCCACTTGCTGTACAAGAAGGTTGTCCACAGCCGCAAGCGCCTGATGGCTCATGATGAACTGGGCTGCCAGGTTGGGGATGAGGTCACCATTGTCGAAAGTCAACCCCTGTCGCGACGCAAGCGATGGGTGGTGGAGGCAATTCTCCGGCGCAACGTTGGGGCTGGCGATTCCAGCCTGGAGGCATGAGCAATGATCCAGCAGGAAACGATCCTCAAGGTAGCGGATAATACCGGCGCACGTGAATTGCTGGTCATCCAGGTGCGCGGCGGGTCCAAGCGGCGCTATGGCTATGTGGGCGATATTGTCGTTGCCGCAGTGCGTGACGCCGCGCCCCAGGGCGCTGTAAAAAAGAGCGAGATCGTTCGGGCGGTGGTCGTGCGCTGCGCGAAAGAGTGGCGCCGTGATGATGGCTCTTACATCCGCTTCGACGATAATGCCGCCGTGATCCTGGATCAAGATGGCTTGAACCCCAAGGGCACGCGCATCTTTGGACCTGTGGCGCGCGAATTGCGTGAAAAAGGTTTTATGAAAATCGTATCGTTGGCTCCAGAAGTCCTTTAAGCCAACCAGGAGCAGTGAACGTGAAAGTAAAGATACGCAAAGGTGATACGGTAGAGGTAATTAGCGGACGCCGCGACGAAGTAGGGAAGCGCGGCGAGGTGATCAAAGTGGACCCTGAGGCGAAAATGATCGTTGTGCAGGGCGTTAATATCCACAAAAAGCACCAGCGTCAAATGCAGACTCAGGGCAGGCGCAATATCTCGCCAGGAATCGTTGACTTTGAAGCCCCCTTCCATATCTCGAACGTGATGCTGGTCTGTCCCAAGTGCGATGAGGCAACCAGGGTGAGCGTGGTTCGGGAAGAGGGACGCAGTCAACGGGTCTGCAAGCGCTGTGGGGCAGTAATCGATTAAACCATGGTGGTTGGAGTAAGAAGATGACCCATGCATTAAAAATGCGTTATCAAAATGAAATTGCGCCGGCTCTGATGAAGGAACTGAAACTGGAGAACCGGATGCAAATCCCCCGCGTGTTGAAGGTGGTGGTCAATATTGGTTTGGGCGAAGCCCTGGACAATGCCAAGGCGTTAGACGCAGCCGTTTCTGATTTGACCAAGATTACCGGGCAAAAGCCCATCATCACCAAAGCGCGCAAAAGCATCGCCAATTTCAAGCTGCGGGAAGGTCGTTCGATTGGGGTCAAAGTTACCCTGCGCGGTGAGCGGATGTGGTCTTTCCTCGATCGCCTGATGAACGTTGCCTTGCCGCGGGTGCGTGACTTCAGAGGCATCTCAGCCGATGCATTCGATGGTCGTGGCAACTATACGCTGGGCTTGCGCGAGCAGCTTGTGTTTCCGGAAATCGAATACGATAAGATCGATAAGATTCGTGGCATGGAAGTCTCGATTGTCACTTCAGCCCGTACCGATGAAGAAGCTCGGCAATTGTTACTCAAGCTTGGAATGCCGCTCAGGAAGGATGGTAATTAATGGCTAAAAAGTGCATGATGTATCGCGAAATGCGTCGCAAATATCCTGAACGGGTGCGGAACCGCTGCAAGATTTGCGGCAGACCGCGCGGTTATATCCGCCGTTTTGGGCTATGCCGCATTTGTTTCCGCGAGTTAGCCCTGCAGGGCAAAATTCCAGGCGTTGTGAAATCATCCTGGTAAACCGGGTCAAGGAGTGAAAAATTATGACAAATGATCCTATTGCCGATTTATTAACCCGGATTCGAAATGCCATTATGGCTGGGCATTCCATGGTTGCAGTGCCCAATTCGAAGATCAAGGCTTCGATTGCCAAGATATTGCAGGAAGAAGGCTATATCAGCAAGTTCGAAATTGTCGATGGCGAGACTCCGGAACGCAAGATTCTGCGCATCCGCCTGAAGTACGTGGGTGAAAGGCGTGACCGCCGACCGGTCATCACCGGACTGGCGCGCGTCAGCCGCCCGGGGCGACGGGTCTATGCCGGAAAGAGCGAAATTCCCTGGGTTTTGTCAGGAATGGGCATCGCCATTCTTTCCACACCCAAAGGTGTGATGACTGGTCAACGCGCCCGCCAATTGGGCGTGGGCGGCGAAGTTATCTGCAAGGTGTGGTAGGCAGGAGGCGCTAAGATGTCGAGAATTGGACGAAAACCGATCGTCATACCGCCTTATGTCCAGGTCGAAATCAAGGGAAACTGGCTGAAGGTCAAAGGTCCCAAGGGAGAGCTGGAATACACTTTCCCGCAGGATGTCCAGATTTCGGTGGAAAATGGCGAAATTCACGTTGGGCGCTCCTCTGACTTGAACTATTACCGTTCCCTGCACGGCACCGTCAGGGCGGTGATTGCCAATATGGTGTCTGGCGTCAGCTCTGGGTTCGAGCGCGTTCTCGAGGTGAATGGCGTTGGCTACCGGGCTGAAATGGACGGCAAAAAACTGGTCCTGTATGTGGGCTTTTCCCATCCAGTGGTGATGGAGCCGCCGGCAGGAATTTCTTTCGAAGTCGATACCCGCACTCGTCAGATCAAGGTGCTGGGATTTGACAAGCAGCAAGTTGGTCAGGTTGCAGCGAATATTCGAGAAGTACGCCCGCCCGAACCGTATCAAGGTAAGGGCATCAAGTACCTCGAAGAGACGGTCCGCCGCAAGGCTGGCAAGACAGGTAAGGGATAATCGTATGGCAAAATCACGTTCAGAAGCACGAAAAAGACGACACGCCCGGGTGCGCAAAACCGTCTTGGGCACGCCTGAGCGACCTCGCCTCAATGTGTTCCGCGGGTTGTCTCAGATTTATGCGCAGGTGATCAACGATCAAGCCGGTCATACGCTGGTTTCTGCCTCCACGATCGATCATGAATTGCGCGCTCAGATGAAAGGGCTCAAGAAAACCGAGCAGGCGCGCCTGGTGGGAAAAGCCCTCGCAGACCGCGCCCAAGCCAAGGGGATTACGAAGGTCGTTTTCGATCGCGCTGGTTATCGTTACATTGGCAGAGTCAAAGCCCTGGCTGATGGCGCCCGCGAAGGCGGTTTAGAGTTCTAAAGGCAAGAGTGGAGACAATTATGACTTATCAAGTTCCTGAGTTTGAACCTGAATTCGACGAGCGCGTGATTGAGATTGCCCGGGTAGCCAAGGTGGTCAAAGGTGGACGCCACTTTTCCTTCCGGGTGACCGTGGTCGCCGGCGACAACAAGGGCAAAGTGGGCGTGGGCGTAGGCAAAGCCAATGCCGTCCCTGATGCGATGCGCAAAGCCAGTGAGCATGCCCGGCGCAATATGCATCCAGTGGCGCTTTCCGGCACGACCATCCCGCACGAGGTCATTGGCAAAGTGAGCGGCGCAAAAATCCTCTTGAAGCCGGCGTCGCGCGGTACGGGCGTCATCGCAGGCGGCGGCGTGCGCGCTGTTTTGGAAGCAGCCGGCATCTCGGATATCCTGACCAAGTCGTTGGGCAGCAGCAATATCTTGAATGTCGTCTATGCCACCATGAAGGCGCTCGACCAGCTCAAATGGCCTCAAGAAGAAGCTGCCCGCCGCGGCAAGAGCGTTGGCGATGTGATGCCATTTTGGGAACGGAGGAAAAATGTCTGAGACACGCCCGCAAGAGAAAATTGTGCGCATCACGTTGATCAAAAGCCCTATTGGCTATTCCAAGATTCACAAGGATACCATTCGCGCTTTGGGTCTGCGGCGGATGCACCAAACAGTTGAACAGGTTGATTCCCCCAGTTTACGCGGGATGCTTTACAAGGTGAGTCACCTGGTCATGGTGGAGGAAGTACAATGAAATTGCATGATCTGAAGCCCAACGAGGGGTCCCGTTCAAAGCGCCAGCGGGTGGGACGCGGCATTGCCGCTGGCAAGGGTCGTACTGCCGGGCGCGGGCAAAAAGGTCAGGGCGCTCGTTCTGGCGGCGGCACTCGCCTGTACCACCAGGGCGGCAACCTGCCCTTCTATCGCCGCCTGCCGTTCAAACGCGGCGAAGGCTTTACCCCCCTTCACCGGGTTGAATACAATGAAGTAAACCTTGATCAATTGGTGAAGTTCCCCGCAGGCAGCCTGGTCACGCCTGAAACGCTGGCAGATGCCCGCCTCCTGCGCGACCCGCGTAATCCGGTCGTTATTTTGGGGCGCGGTGAAGTGAAAGCGGCTTTGACTGTCAAGGCGCATCGGGTGAGCGATTCCGCAAAAGCCAAGATTGAAGCGGCTGGCGGCACTGTTGAAGAGCTAGAACTTTGAGATAAGGAGCCGATAAGATGAAACGGTCTCCCTGGCGTTATCTGTGGACTTCAATCGACATTCGCAGGAAACTGCTCATCACCGTGTTGATTCTGGCGATTTACCGCTTGGCTTCGCATGTCCCTGTTCCGGGGGCTGATCAGGAGGTCATCCGCAGCATTCTGGCGGGCGGCGGCGCAACAGGAACTCTGGTGGGATTATTGGATTTGCTGTCAGGTGGAACCGTATCCAGATTCTCCGTCATGGCTATGGGAGTTTACCCTTACATCACGGCTCAAATCATCCTGCAATTGCTGGTGCCGATCATTCCGGCTTTGCAAAATCGCATGAAAGAAGATCCGCGTGAGGGTCAAAAGTGGATGGAGAAGTGGACGTATATCCTGGCAGTCCCTATGGCTGCCTTGAACGCCATTGGTCAGATCAACATCTTTTCTTCCATTGCCGGCGTTCAAGTGATCAAGGACTTTGGCTGGACGGCGTCTACCTGGCTGCCCTCGTTAACGATCATTTTGAGCATGACCGCCGGGACGATGTTTGCCATCTGGTTGGGCGAGCTGATTTCGGAATACGGCATTCGTAACCAGGGACTTTCGTTGATCATCTTTGCGGGCATTGTTTCGCGCATTCCCACTACCTTCCAGGCAATCCTGGCAGATCGAGAGCGCTGGTACATTTCCATGGTCGTCATGCTCGTGCTAACCGTGGCAACCATCTTTGCCATCGTGGTTGTCCAGCAGGGGCGTCGGAACGTGCCGGTTATGTACCCAGGGCGGCGAGTTGGCAGCCGGATGTCAATGCCGGTGCGCGGCACTTTGCCATTGATGGTCAATATGGCAGGCATGATCCCGATCATCTTTGCCCAGTCGTTGTTGACCTTCCCGGCGATCATTGCCAGTTTCTTTGCGAGAGTCAGCACGCCGTGGGTTGTCAACCTGGCGGCAGAGATACAAAGGATCTTCGGCGGCTCTTCGAACGCTTACTGGATCTTATATTTCTTCATGGTGGTGGGTTTTTCGTTCTTCTACACGGATGTGCTGTTCGCGCAGCAAAATTATGGAGAAAACCTCAAAAGGGTTGGCGCTCAAATCCCAGGTGTGAGCCGCGGCGCGCCCACCCAGCGTTATCTGACGAAAGTCTTGCGCCGCATCACCTTGCCAGGCGCGTTGTTCCTGGGCGTGGTTGCCATTTTGCCCTGGCTGGTTGGGTTGGTTTATACCCCCTTTAGCGGCAGCGCCGGCTCCTTGTTGATCAACTCCGCAGGGCTGTTGATTGTGGTGGGTGTCGTCAGGGATACGTTCTTTAACATCGAAGCCGAGCTGAAGATTCACGGCTACGAAGAATCTTTGCTGGTGCGGTGATAAGCGACTTATGAAGGTATTTTTGGTGCTTCTGGGTCCTCCGGGCGCTGGCAAAGGCACGCAAGCAACCGTGATTTCCGCCAGGACAGGCTTGCCGCACATTTCATCGGGCGCGATCTTCAGGGAAAACTTGCAAGACCAGACAGACCTTGGGAAAAAGGCTGCACAATACCTGGAGCGCGGCGAGTTGGTCCCCGATGACCTGACGATTGCCATGATTCGGGATCGCCTCGAGCGATCTGACTGCCGCCGCGGCGCCTTGCTGGATGGATTCCCGCGCACCCGCCCCCAGGCTGAGGCGCTGGATACGATGTTGGTCGAGCTGCAAGGAGCGGTAAAGCTGGTTCCATACATCTTCGTCCCAGAAGATGTCTTAATCGAGCGCCTGTCAGGGCGATGGACTTGCCGGGCGCAGGGGCACGTTTTTCATGAGAAATATCATCCTCCGAAACAAGCAGGCATTTGCGATGAGGATGGTTCAGAACTTTACCAACGCGACGACGATAAGGCAGAAACGATTGCGCGCCGCATCCGGGTGTACCTTGAGCAAACCCAGCCGCTGATTCAATACTACCAGCAGCGCGGGGTGCTGGTTCAGGTTGACGGAACCCAGTCAATTGAACAGGTGAGCGAAAGCCTGTTGAAAGTCATTGAAGATTCGGGCATTACGCTATGAGCTGGGAACGCAATATCGTCATCAAGAGCCAGCATGAGATCGAGCAGATGCGCGCAGCCGGCAGAGTGAACGCCCTGGCATTGCAGGCGGTCAGTCAGGCGGCTTTGCCAGGAGTCACGACGGGAGAATTGGACGCGATTGCTGCTGAGGTGATTCGAAAGCACGGTGGTAAGCCGGCTTTCCTGGGCGTGATGGGCGCTTACCCATTTCCGGCTACGATTACGACCAGCATCAATGAAGAGCTGGTGCACGGCATCCCCGGAAAGCGAAAGCTGCAGGCAGGCGATATTCTGTCGATAGATTGCGGCACTATCCTGGATGGATTCGTGGCGGATTCAGCCGTAACCATTGGCATTGGAGAGATTTCGCCCGAAGCCCAACGGCTCATCGAGGTCACGGAGAAATCCCTCTACGTGGGAATCGATCAATTGCGCGATGGCAATCGGGTTGGCGATGTTGGTTACGCCATTCAGCAGTTCGTCGAAAACCAGGGCTACCATCTGACCCGCGAATACACCGGTCATGGGGTCGGGCGCAAGATGTGGGAAGGTCCCCAAGTGCCTAATTACGGCTTGAAGAACCGTGGACAGTTGCTGCGCAAGGGGATGACGATCGCCCTGGAACCCATGGTGCTGGTTGGGACATCTCGTACCCGCGTCCTGGCGGATCAATGGACGGTGGCGTCGGCAGATGGCTCTTTAACCGCTCATTTTGAACATACCGTAGCTATTACAGATGGCGAACCGCTCATACTGACAACGTTATGAAAAGCTGGACGAAAGGTAATATTGCATGTATAATCGAGACTTTGGCTGTACAAACAGCCCGGTTTTGAAAGGAAGGACTAAGTGAAAGTTTCATCTTCGATACGCACTCGCTGCTCGAAGTGCAGGGTCGTCAGGCGCAAAGGGCGCTTATATATCATTTGTGAAAATCCGAAACATAAACAGCGACAAGGATAAGAGATATGGCACGTATTGAAGGCGTTGACTTACCACGTAATAAGCGCGTTGAAATTGGCTTGACCTATATCTATGGGATAGGTCGCCAGCGTTCCAATGCGATCCTGGCTGCCACCGGGGTGAATCCAGATACGCGGGTGAAAGACCTGACCGATGCAGAGGTCGCCCTCCTGCGCGATTATATTAGCCAAAACTATAAAGTTGAAGGCGATTTGCGCCGTGAGGTGCAGTTGAACATCAAGCGCTTGATTGAGATTGGTTGTTATCGCGGTTTGCGTCACCGCCGCAACCTGCCCGTGCGCGGGCAGCGGACGCGCACCAACGCTCGCACGCGCAAAGGTCCAAGAAAAACGGTTGCCGGGCGTGGTCGTCGGCGCGGCGCAACCAAGAAATAATTCGAGTGAGGTATTATGGCTCAGACAGGTAGTTCTTCACGTCGTAAAGGCGTACGTAAAGCGAAGCGGTTGTTATCCGCTGGACAGGTGCATATTTTTGCCACTTTCAACAATACCATTGTCACCGTTACCGACCAACAGGGAAATGCGGTGACCAGCAGCAGCGCTGGCGCTGCCGGGTTCAAAGGCTCGCGCAAGAGCACCCCGTTTGCAGCCCGCGTGGCGGCTGAGGCGGCAATGAAAAACGCCATTGGCTTGGGCATTCAGGAAGTCGATATCTTTGTCAAGGGACCTGGTCCCGGACGCGAGTCGGCAATCCGGGCAGTTCAGGCTGCGGGTTTGAAAGTGACATCGATTACCGATCAAACCCCTGTCCCCCACAACGGCTGCCGACCGCCAAAGAAGCGCCGTGTCTAAAATGCAAATGAAGAGGATGTAAGATTATTATGGCAAAATACAGTGGACCCGTATGTAAACTTTGCCGGCGGGAAGGTGAAAAATTATTCCTGAAAGGATCGCGTTGTTTTTCGCCCAAGTGCGCCTTTGAGCGCCGTGGTTATGCGCCTGGTCAGCATGGCAAAGGGGCGCAATTCCGCAGCCGGCGCGAGTCGGATTACAACCGCCAGTTGCGCGCCAAGCAAAAAGCCCGCCGTGTGTATGGGATTTTGGAGCGGCAATTCCGCCGCTATTATGAGGTCTCACTCAAGCGGCGCGGCATGACCGGCTTGATGCTGCTGCAAATTCTCGAGTCGCGCCTGGATAACGTCGTTTACCGCCTGGGATTTGCCGAAAGCCGGGCTGAGGCGCGTTTGCTGGTCACCCACGGTCACTTCCTGGTCAATGGGCGCCGCACAGACGTCCCTTCTATGCTGGTGGAAGTCGGCGACCAGATTGCCGTTCGCGAAGGCTCTCGCTCACGCAATTATTTCAAGAACCTGCCAGACATTGCTGAGACGCGCAATGTGCCGACCTGGCTGAGCCGAGACATCAAAGGACTTTCGGGTACAGTGCTCCGGTTGCCAGAACGGTCTGAAATCGACGCCAATCTGCAGGAACAGTTGATTGTTGAGTACTACTCACGATAACGAGACTGCTGTTAGAAACATGATGCAGTGCTACACTATCCTGCAGTGGTTGATCTGCAGAGGGAAGAGGTAAATCGTGATTGCAATAAGTAATATGGTTACACCCAAAATAGAGCGAGAGGCTGAAGCTCGTAATTATGGCAAGTTTGTCATCAGCCCTCTTGAGCATGGTTATGGAATCACCCTGGGAAACGCCCTGCGCCGGGTTCTGCTGTCGTCCCTGGAAGGCGCAGCTGTGACTTCGATACGCATTGGGGATGTCCAGCATGAATTCAGCGATATTCCGGGTGTGCGTGAGGATGTCCTGCGGGTGATGCTTCAGATCAAGCAGCTTCGCATGAAATTGCAAGGGGTCGATAGCACCCGCATTCATCTGCATATCCAGGGCAGCGGTCAGGTTACCGCGGCAGATATCGTCACGCCGCCAGAGGTCGAAATCGTCAATCCGGATTTGTACCTTTTTACGGTAGATGACAGTAAAGCCAGCCTGGATATCGAGATGACCGTCGAGCGCGGTCGTGGTTATTCACCGGCAGATGATCGCACAGGGATGCTGCCCATTGGCGATCTACCCGTGGATGCCATTTACAGCCCGGTTCGGCGGGTGAATTGGGAGGTTGGTTCGGCGCGCGTGGGTCAAAGCACGAATTACGACAAGCTGACCCTGGAAATATGGACCGATGGCACGGTGACGCCGGAAGAGACTCTGAGCACTTCAGCCAGAATTTTGATCGAGCAGCTGCGCCACCTGGCAGGGATCAGCGAAGAGACCCTGACCACCATCACGGAGCACGTTGAGGAAGGTACTCACCTGACCAGTGAAGTGATGGAAACGCCCATCGAAAATCTCGATCTGTCCGTCAGGGTTTTCAATTCGTTGAAGCGCACAGGCATCACCACGGTTGGGGAAGTGCTGGAACTGCTGGAGAAAGGTGAAGAGGCGGTGATGTCCATTCGGAATTTTGGTGAAAAGAGCCTCGATGAATTACGCCAGAAGATGCGCGAAAAAGGGTATCTTCGGGATGTAGATCATACGGTAGTGGAGTAGTAAACATGCGACATAGAATGGCAGGACGAAAACTTGGTCGTCAGAAGGATGAACGGGCAGCCTTGCGCCGGATATTGATTGGGCAACTCATTGACCATGAACGCATCCAGACGACGCGTGCCAAAGCTGAAGCGGTTCGTGGTCAGGTGGAGCGCCTGATCACTTTAGCCAGGAATGGCAATAAAGCCGGCGAGGCGCAGATGGTGCATGCCCGCCGTCTGGCGGCAGCCCGCCTATCTAACCCCAAGGCGGTCAAGAAATTGTTCGATGATATTGCGCCAAGATATGCAGAACGTCCCGGCGGTTACACCCGAATCATCAAGCTGGGCAGGCGCCAGGGCGACTCTGCTGAAATGGTGCTGTTAGAGTTGGTTGAAGAATAGTACGTTACCAGGTTATCATCGCCTATGACGGCACCCATTTCCAGGGCTTTCAACATCAAGCTTTCGGAAGGACGGTGCAAGACGAGGTCGAGAAGGCGTTACACAGGCTGAACTGGCAGGGCAAATCCTTGTTGGCAGCCGGTCGCACCGACAGCGGGGTGCACGCTTCAGGACAGGTCATTGCGTTTGACCTCGACTGGCGTCATCCGGTGGAGGAACTCAAAGCAGCGTTGAACGCTCTGCTGCCGGATGATATTGTCGTCAGGCAGGTCAAGCCAGCGCCGCCGGGGTTCCATCCCCGCCGCGATGCCATCTCACGCCAGTATCACTACCGCGTGATCTTCCAGGAGGTGCGTGATCCGCTGCGTGAGCGATATGCCTGGCGGGTGTGGCCTCCAGCCGATCCACGGGTTTTGCAGCAAGCGACCGTTGCCTTGATCGGCAAGCACGATTTTGCCGCCTTTGGCGCCCCGCCCCGTTCCGGAGGCAGCACCGTGCGCACCATTTATCAGGCAGACTGGTTCCAAAGAGAGGATGTTTGGGTGTTCGCGGTGACGGCTGATGCTTTTCTCTATCATATGGTTCGTCGAATGGTTCACTTCTTGATTGCCGTCGGACAGGGAAAGGAATCGCCAGGGAAGGTCTCTGACTTGTTGAAAATGCCCGAGGCGGGTGAACCGGTGACACTCGTCCAGGGACTGGCGCCGGCGAGAGGGTTGTGCCTGATAGCGGTGAATTATCCTTCAGCAACGGAGTTGGAGGAAAGAGGAATCTAAACAAAGCTGGCGGTTCGGCGCCGGCATTCGAATTGAAAGTTGGAGTGATGAACGTGCAAAAAACTTATTATCCTAAATTAGAGAATATCGAATCGGATTGGGTCCTGGTGGATGCCAACGAGCAATTATTGGGCCGCGTGGCTGCTCGCATCGCCAGCCTGCTATTGGGTAAACACAAACCCGGCTTTACGCCAGGGGTGCCGATGGGCGATTATGTGGTCGTTGTGAATGCCAGCCGTATCCGAGTCACGGGTAAAAAATTGGATGACAAAATGTACGCTCACCATTCTGGGTACCCTGGGGGCATTAAAACCATCTCTCTCCGCCAGCAGCTCAATAAGCACCCGGAACGGGTGATACGCAGCGCGGTGTGGGGGATGTTGCCTCACAATAAGGTGGGACGGGAATTGATCAAAAGACTGAAAATCTATCCCGGTCCTGATCATCCTCATGCCGCTCAGGACCCTAAACCCCTGGCGTAGCCATGATAAGCCTCTTTAGTCGATTTTTATCAAGGGAGATGTTATGACAGATCAGTATTATGAAGGGATCGGTCGCAGGAAGGAAAGCACTGCACGGGTGCGCGTGAAAGCAGGCGCTGGCTCTTTTGTAGTCAATCAGAAAGGCGTTGAAGTCTATTTCCCCCGCGTTGGCGACCTGGACGCCGTCCTGGCGCCGTTGCAGGCAGCCGGAGAGGATCGTTCTCACCTGGATATTACCGCGGTCGTAGCCGGCGGCGGCGTGACCGGACAGGTTGACGCGGTCAAGATGGGACTGGCGCGTGCGCTGGTTTTGATGAACCCTGAAATCCGCTCGGCGCTGCGCAAGGCTGGTCTCCTGACCCGCGACGCCAGAATTAAAGAGCGCAAGAAACCAGGTTTGAAGCGCGCTCGCAAGGCTCCGACTTACACCAAGCGTTAATTCTTGATGGTGTTTGCATAATGCGTTGGGTATAGCGCCGCCAGGCTCCTTTCCTGAGCGCTTTACCTTGCGCATTATGCTTTTAATGACCTTAGGATGAACTTTATGGAACCAAGAGGCATTACATTGCTGGGCTTAGGTCCTGGCGACCCTGCACTGTTGACGCGCCAGGCTTGGGAAATCCTGCACAACGCGTCAGAAATCTATCTGCGCACAAGCCAGCATCCCTGCGTTAAAGCATTTCCCGAAACGTTACGGGTGTTTTCTTTCGATTCGTACTATGAGCAGGAAGCTACCTTTGACGGCGTCTATGAAAAGATCATTGCTAAGGTTATGGAACTGGGTCAACGCCCTGAAGGGGTGGTTTATGGCGTTCCCGGACACCCGATGATCGCCGAAGCCACCTCGCCGGAAATCCTTCGGCGCGCCCGCCAGCAGCAAATACCCGTTCGAATTGCGCCAGGGATCAGTTTTTTAGAACCGGTGTTTGCTGAATTAGGCATTGATCCATTCCCCAAGACAATCCTGCTGGACGCGTTCGAACTTGCCTCGGCGCATGTTCCCACCTTCCCACCCGATACGCCAGCGTTGATTGCCCAAATCTATTCGCAGCATATTGCCTCCGAAGTGAAGCTTACGCTGAGCGAAGTGTATCCAGATGAACACCCGGTGGTGTTTGTGCATGACGCCGGGACTTCCACCGCGCTGGTTGAAAATCTCCCTTTATATGAAATAGACCGAAGCCAGCACATTGGATTATTATCGGCGCTCTATGTCCCGCCGCTCAGCGCGGGGACATCCTTTGAGGCGTTCCAGGAGTTGATTGCTCATTTACGCGCCCCCGAAGGCTGCCCCTGGGATCGAGAACAGACGCACCTCACGCTCCGCCAGAATTTGCTGGAGGAAGCCTATGAGGTCTTGCAGGCTTTGGATGCTGAAGACCCGCAGGCTCTGTGCGAGGAATTGGGGGATTTGATGCTGCAAATCATTTTGCACGCCCAAATTGCCAGCGAGTATGGCGAATTCCGCATGGCAGAGGTGCTTCAGGGCATTCATCACAAAATTGTCCGCCGGCATCCCCATGTGTTTGGAGACATCAAAGTTGGGGGCGTGAGCGATGTGCTGCAAAATTGGGAAAGCTTCAAATCGGCAGAGCGCACTGCCAATGGAAAAGCGCATCAAGGTTCTTTAGACGGGGTAGCGCCATCTTTGCCGGCTCTGGCGCAGGCTGAGCAGTACCTCAGCCGGGTGGCACGGCAAGGTTTTCAATGGGAGAGCCTTGCCGATGTGATTGCCAAGGTCAAGGAAGAGATTGGCGAAATCGAGCGCGCCGAAACACCCTCCGAGAAGGAAGTGGAAATTGGCGACCTGTTGATGGCGATGGTCAACCTGGCGCGTTTTCTTGGCGTGGATGCCGAAAGCGCACTGCGGCAGGCGAATATGCGTTTCAAAAACCGCTTTTCCTTCGTCGAAGGGGCTGCCAAAGCCTCGGGACGCGCCCTGGCTGACTTGACCATTCAGGAGATGCTCTCCCTTTGGAATCGAGCCAAGCAGGCAGGTAAATAAACGGTATTTAGCTTCCGCTGATTATCGCTCAAGAACCTGAGATGAGCTTTCCGAGGAGATTGCCGCTAATCCCGCCGACGCCTTTGGATTCCTCAGTTCTCCCGACGCGCGATGACGCCACGATGCGGTCTGCCAGCCGGGAGAAGGGCAGGCTCTGCAGGTAGAGCTTGCCGGGTCCGGTCATCTTGGCGAGGAAGAGCCCTTCTCCGCCGAATAGCACGTTCTTGAACCCGCCCACGAATTGGATGTCATACTGCACCGTTGGCGCAAAAGCTACCAGGCAGCCCGTGTCCACCCGGATGGTTTCGCCTGGCGCCAGGTCTTTTTCAACGATGGTGCCGCCGGCATGGACAAAGGCTAATCCGTTTCCGCTCAGCCGCTGCAGGATGAACCCCTCGCCGCCAAACAAGCCGGCGCCCAGCTTGCGGGTGAAGGCAATCTCGATCTCGATGCCTTGTGCTGAGCACAGGTAGGAGTCCTTTTGGCAGATGAATTGTCCTCCTAATGCCGTCAGGTCAAGGGGGATGATCTTTCCAGGGTAAGGGGCGGCAAAAGCCACCCGTGACCTGGCACGACCGGTGTTCGTAAACGTTGTAATGAAGAAACTTTCACCGGTGATGGCGCGCTTGAGACCCTGAAAGATGCCGCCGCCGGTGCTGGTCTGCATTTCGATGCCGCTTTCCATGTAGGTCATGGTGCCGATCTCTGCGCGCACGCCTTCGCCAGCATCCAGTTCGATTTCTACGAGCTGAAGGTCATCGCCATATATTTTATAATCAATGATATCTGCCATACGATAGGCTCCTTAAGGAAAGATTGGCTAATTTCGAGGGTGATTGTACCATTGTCCCGCGTGGTTTACTTGCCGCTATTGACAGGAGCCTCATGCGGATATAATGATACAGAGATCATTTCGGAGGTGGCACAATGCGACGTCAATTATTCCTGGGAATTGACATCGGCACCCAGAGCACCAGGGTTGCCCTGGTTGATGCGCTGGGCAAGGTGGTCGCCAGTTACAGCGAAGGTTACGCGTTGAACACGCCGTTTCAGGGCTGGGCAGAACAAGACCCGGAACTCTGGTGGCAGGCTGTCCTGCGGGGGATTGCTGCTGTGCAAAGCCAGGCGGATGTCAAAGCGGGTGAAATCCTGGCGATTGGCTGCGACTCGCAAATGCACGCCACGATTCCGCTTGGCTTTTCGGGAGAATTATTGAGCCATTCGGTGCAGCTCTGGTGCGATAAGCGGGGCAGCCAGCTTGTGGAAAAGGTGAAGTCGGACGCGTATCTGCCTACGGCAATCCAGAAAGCCGGCAGCGCCCCGGTTCCAGCCTGGTGGGGCTTTAAGATTTTATGGATGAAGGAAAACCAGCCCGAGGTTTATCAAAAAACCTGGAAGTTCGTCACAGGTTCGGGTTTCATCAATTATCGTCTGACAGGGGAATGCTCTATTGATTGGAGTGAAGCCTCGGGGGCTTTTCTGATGGATGTAACAACGCTCGATTGGTCAACCGAACTGGCGGAGTTGCTGCAAATCGACCTTGAAAAGCTGCCGCCCATCTTTCGCTCTTCAGAGGTGATTGGCAGTGTGACTCCACAAGCCGCTGCACTCACCGGCTTGCCCGCTGGCGCGCCGGTAGTGGCAGGGGGCGGCGATATGCTGACAATGCTGGTGGCTACCGGTTTGGTCCAAAGAGGGCGCGCGATGGATGTCACCGGCACCGCCTCTAACCTGGTGTTCTTTGTCGAACAACCGGTGCTGAACCCGCCGCTGATGAACCTGCATCATACCCTGGAAGGCTGGTGCCCATTTGGCATTGTGGAAAGCGGCGGCGGTTCTTTGCGTTGGTTCCGTGATGAACTGGCTGCCCACGCAGTGGATGCCCGCCGTGCTTCCAGTCAAGAAGTTTATGAGCTGCTCAACGCCAAAGCGGCGCAGGAAGAACCTGGCTGCGGCGGCTTGTTATATTTTCCGTACCTGGTTGGCGAGCGCATCTTGGGAACGCCGAATGCCCGCGGCGTATTCTTTGGGCTTACGCTGCGGACGACCCTGGGGACGATGGCGCGCGCGATCATGGAAGGCATCACTTTTGAACTGCGCCGGACGCTCGAAATCGTCGAAAGCGTGGGAAATCGAGTCGATGAAGTTTATACCACCGGCGGAGGGGCGCGCAGCGCTGTTTGGTCACAAATCAAAGCTGATATTTACAAGAAACCGGTTTTCACCCTCGCTGCGGATGAGGGCGGCGTGGTCGGATCGGCTATTTTAGCCATGTTAGGAATTGGATTCTATGCCGACCCGCTGACTGCCACAGCTCATTGTGTTCAAACCGCGCGGGTGTACCACCCCAATCCTCGCAATTTTGACCGTTACGACGCCTTATTTGGGTTGTTCAAGGAAATTCACGACCAGCTCCAGGCGCCTTTCAATCGGCTGGCTGCGGTTCTGTAAGAGCCAGAATCCTTTGTTTTAACTCGGTGTAAATGGACACGCCATGGCTGGTGCCTAGCCGGTTGGCGCCCGCTGCGATCATCTCCAGCGCATCCCTTAAACTGCGAATGCCGCCGGCTGCTTTGACGCCCATGCGCTCCCCCACAACGGCTCGCATGAGGCGGATATCTTTTGCCCTTGCGCCAGATGGCGCAAAGCCGGTCGAGGTTTTGACGTAATTTGCGCCTGCATCCAGCGCTATGCGGCAAACAAGCCGCTTTTGTTCATCCGTCAGATAGCATGTTTCCAGGATGATCTTGCTGACGACCTGATGGGATCGGCAGATGTCTACGATGGAGGTAATTTCCTGGTCGAGCGCCCTGACATCGCCATCCAGCAAGAGGCGCAAGTTAATCATCATGTCAATCTCGTGAGCGCCGCGTTGGATGGCGTCTTTCGTTTCATATTCTTTGACCGCCAGGGTGTTGAAGCCAAGCGGAAATCCAACCACGGCGCCGACGTGAACCGGCGTTCCGCTCAACAGTTGCAGGCAGCGTTCGATGTCACATGGGTGGATGGCGACCATGGCAAAGCCGCAGGCAGCCGCTTCTGCACAGTGCTGTTCGAGCGTGCGGGGCAATCCCTGGCTCTTCAGGTAGGCGTAGTCGATCATCGCGGCGAGCTGCGGCAAGGTTAATTGGCTGGTTTCCATGCGTTTCTCCCGTTTTCTCCATTGCCTTCTGGCAGGCATCATTATAGTGCAAAAAAGAATGTAGCGAAAAATCCCTTAATTCCTGCCATTTTTGAAAGCTGGCGTCAGGGTGGGATGGATGATGCCTGAGGTATAATAAGCGTAATCCGCAGCGTAATCCGCATTGATTTATGAAAACATTGGTTGTCATTCCTACTTACAATGAGGCGGATAACCTGCCTCACATCGTGGCAGAGCTTTTTGCGCAAAATGTTGCCGGCTTGGAAATTCTCGTGGTGGATGACGCCTCCCCCGATGGCACCGGCGAGCTGGCTGACCAGTTGTCGCAGCAATATCCTGGGCTTGTCCATGTGATTCATCGCCCCGGAAAGCTGGGCTTGGGGACCGCCTATATCCATGGGTTTACCTGGGCAATAGGACATGGCGCAGAATACATCGTTCAAATGGATGCCGATTTTTCCCATTCTCCGGCTTACCTGCCCCAATTCCTGGAATGGATCAAGGCATACGATGTGGTGGTGGGGTCGCGTTATGTGCCCGGCGGCAAAGTGGATGAACGCTGGGGGTGGGGCAGATGGTTCTTGAGCTGGTGGGCTAATTCGGTGTGGGTGCGTTTGATTCTGGGGCTGAAAACAAAAGATGCCACGGCAGGTTTCAAATGCTGGCGGGCTTCTGCCTTGCAGGCAATTGACCTGAGCCGGGTGCGCTCGAACGGTTATATTTTCCAGGTTGAGATGTGCTACGTGGCTGAGAAGCTGGGATTGAACATCAAGGAAATTCCCATCTATTTCGAGGACCGCCGGATTGGCAAGAGCAAGATGGATATCCCTGTTAAAATCGAGGCTGCGCTGCGGGTCTTCGAGATTCGCAGAAAACATCACCGCCTGGGGCGAAAGGCTTGATAGGGCGCAAGATGGGTTTGGGTGAGCTGATTTCTTCTCCCATGGATAGTTGTCAGGGACAACTTCATCCGATGGCTTTGGAGGGTCTGAGATTGTTCAATGCCGGCGCCTATTGGAAGGCGCACGAGGCGCTGGAAGAAGCCTGGCTGGAAGAACCCAGCCCCGCGCGCAACCTATACCGCGGCATCCTCCAGGTGGGGGTGGTGTATTACCATGTTGAACGGCAGAATTACGTGGGAGCGCTTAAAGTTTATGCGCGCTGTCAGCGCTGGCTGGCGCCCTTTCCAGATGTCTGCCGCGGCGTTGATTTACGCCAATTGCGCCGCGATCTGGAAGTTGTGATCGCACAGGTGCGCAGGCTGGGTCCAGATCGTTTGCAGGAATTTGACCGTAAACTTTTGAAGCCGGTGATTTATCATGTTTGAGAAAAAGATTGCCCTGGTGACCGGTTCGGGCAGAGGCATCGGGAAAGCCATTGCACTGCACTTTGCCCGCCTGGGCGCCGACCTGATTATCCATTATTTTCGTCACCGCCTGCAAGCCGAAGAAACCGCGCAGGAGATTCGCCAGTTGGGGCGCGCCGCCTGGATCGTCAAAGCTGACCTGGGCGAGATTGCCGATATCGAGGCAATGTTCTCGGACATCGAGAAACAGCTTTCATCGGCGCTGCCAGAAGCCGGTTTGGACTTCCTGATTCACAACGCTGCTTCCGGTTACAACCACCCGGTCATGAAACAAAAACCACGCGGCTGGGATTGGACGATGAATATCAACGCCCGCTCGCTGCTCTTCCTGGCGCAAAGGTCGGTCAGGTTGATGGAAAGGCGAGGCGGAGGGGTCATTGTCAGCATCTCCAGCCCTGGGGCGGTGCGCGTGCTGCCAGATTACTCGGTGGTTGGCGCCAGCAAGGCAGCTATCGAGGCGCTGACCCGCTACCTGGCTGTCGAACTTGCCCCTAAAAATATCGTGGTCAACGCCGTTTCACCAGGGATGGTTTTGACGGATGCCCTGAAGCACTTCGACCGGACGCGCAGCGAGGAGGGCATTATCGCTCATGACATTGCCCAAACTCCCGCCGGACGCATGGTTACCCCGGAAGATGTCGCCGGGGTGGTGGCATTTCTCTGCACCCCCGCTGCCAGCATGATTCGGGGTCAGACGATTCTCATGGACGGGGGTTACACGTTGCCGGTCAATTAGGCTGTGGCTCAGCGCCCGTACTTGCCCATGAGCTGTCCCTGCGCCAGGATATGCCCCTGCATGGCTTTTTCCACGTCTGCCTTGGTCGCGCCCTCCTTCAAGCCTAATGTCGTGTCCAGCGCGTAGAGCTTGAAGTAGTAGCGGTGGGCAGGTCCCTTGGGCGGGCAGGGTCCGGCATACCCCAGCCGGCGGGAATCGTTCTTGCCTTGGATGCCAATCCCCTTGACTCCTTCGGGCAAGCCAGTCACATCCGGGGGAATGTCGAATAAGACCCAATGCACCCAGGTGCCCATCGGTGCATCGGGATCATCGGCGATCAACGCCAGGCTTCGCGTGGCGGCGGGGATATTTTGCCAGTCGAGTTGAGGCGAAAGATCCTCTCCATCGCAGGTGTGGCGGGTAGGGATGACGCCGCCATCGCTGAATGCCGGGCTGGAGAGTGGTATCGGGTTCATTTGATCCTCCTCTTCCTGTTCAGGCTGAGACCTGCTGCAGCCTGCACTGATGATGACTGCCAGGCTCAAGCCAAGACTGATCAGTTTCCTGAAAGTCATATTTACACTCCCACTAAGATGGCTCTGGCAGGCGCTCCGTCGGAACCTACGAGCTTCAATGGAAGGCAGTATAGGGTATAACGTCCCTGGCTGACGGCAGAGAGGTCTAATCCTTCTACCACGACCACGCCTGCCTTGAGGAAGATTTCATGGGTCGGACGCGAATTGTTGTAAGGCGCTACTGAAAGGTAATCGACGCCGACCAGCTTGACGCCTCGGTTGATCAGATATTCAGCCGCATCGGGGCTGAGGGCGACAAAATTCGTCCGGAATCGTTGTTCTCGGTTGACCCAAGCTTCAGAATTCCTGGTCTTGAACAGAATTCGCCGGGTGCGCGGCGGGAGATCGGCTTTTTCGAGGACGCTGGCAGTGATGAGATCTACCTCCGGCAGGGAAAGCACGTAGGCGCGACCGATCAGGTAGTTGAGGGGGAGCGTCTCAACGGTCTTGCCATTACCCAGGAAATGATCCGGCGCATCGACATGAGTTCCCATGTGCACACTCATCGATACCCGCGAGACGTTTGCCCCTTCGCCATTTTCTATCTTCTCGACCTGCTCGAGGGTAAAGGCGGAATCGCCTGGCCAAAGCGGTAAATCAGCCGAAAGCGCAAGGGTAATATCGTAGGTGTGCATGAGGTACCTCCATCCAATCGCTAAGAAAAGTATAGATGAGAGTATCGAAAAATGCAAACGACCTACAAGGTAGCTTCGCCGTGCGACAGGACATAATAACTCCTGGCTGGGGCGGATGTTTCATAGATAAAATCTGTGACCAGGTAACCGGCTTCGAAGAGACGCTCGAAGACCGTCCGTGTGTGAAGCCGCCACTCGAATGCCAGCGTTGGCTGAGTGCGTTTAATGGCATGGAAATCCGATGGGATTTCGACCATGACCAGAGGAGGGCGTTCAGTCTCCAGTGGAATTTCCCTCCCACTCGGATGGAGGTTCTGCTCTGAGTCAAACGTTGCGGGATTCATAACCGGCACCTGAGCAGCCATCAGTTGCGATAAGCGCAAGCCTGGGCGGGGTAGGCGGCTCAGGCGGTGATTCACCCGGCGGGTGTTGAGCCACCAATCCACCTGGAAACGGTCGGATGGCAAGCCGGCGTTGAGTTCATCGCGCATCATCCCGTAATAATTGCGGTGATAGGTACTGCACACCGCGCCCAAACGGGCAATGTTCAGGTGGGCGTTGGGGCTTAGCAGAGGGTCATACGTCCAGGTGATCAGGTCGATGCCCTGGCGGCGCACCATTTGCCACTGCGAGCGCTTGAGGGCAAACCCGATGCCCTGGTTGCGAAATTCTGGCGTTACCCCCAGCATGTGAGAGCAATGTTTCAGGCGGGGTCCATCGGGGGTAAGGTAATAGCCGGGAAAGCCAAAGACGAAGCCGATCATTTCAGCGGCTTTGTCCTGAGGATTTTCTTCTTGACCTGTGGCGTTAAACGCTCCAATGAGCAGCCCGCCGTTTTGTATGGCAGCATGAAGCATGTGCGCCGGCACGATATCGGCGTCGCTGCCATGCCAGATTTTCCTTTGCAAATCTTCCACCAGGGTGAGTTCTTCAAAGTCATCTAGAATTCGTAAAGACCAATTCATAAGATCAAACCAATATCATCTATTTCTTTCGTCGAGATGCGGAAGTTCTCCAATTTCTGCCCTTCAGGTAGTCCAAACGCTGGGCAAACCGGCTGGGTATCAAGCTGAATTCGCGCGTCAGGGTATCCAGGGAGCAAGTGCGATCGGTTGCCAGATAATCCAGCCAATAGGTCGAAGTGGGCAGAGATGGCACGCTGTATTCCAGCAGGATCGTCAGTGCTTTCAGGTAAGGTGGAGCGATATAGACAAGTTTCCGCCGAATTTCTGTGACTGCCATGATCAATTCGATAATCTGGTTGAACGTCAAAAATTCCGGTCCGCCGATAGAAATCGTCTGATTGCGTCCCTTGTGGCTTTCCAGCGCCCAAACCAGGCAAGTTGCCAGGTCTTCTACCCACAACGGCTGCAACCGGGTTTTGCCATCGCCAGGCGCCAGGAAAAAAAACGGAACGCCATACAATAGCCTGGCTAAGCCAGTGGTAAAGTGATCGTTTTGCCCATAGACCACGGCTGTCCGGAAGATCGTATATTCCAGCCCGCTGCGCCGGATATACTCCTCGGCGATGCCCTTAGCCTTTAGCAATGGAAAGGCTGAACCGCGATCAGCTCCCAGGTGACTCAGGTAGTAGATGCGTTCAACGCTGGCGTCGGCGGCTGCCTTGCAGATGGCTTGTGTTCCCTGAATGTCCACATCGAGCAGGCTGGCGCGGGAGCCGCGCCACTCGGCGCCGATCAGGTGAATGACCGTTTTTACGCCAACCATGGCGGCGCGCAATCCACGTTCGTCTGACAGGCTGCTGATGGCTACATCGAATGGTATGCCTCGAGGCAGGTCGGGTGAGATATTGGAAGGTCGCAGCAACAGGCGAAGCGAATGTCCCTGTTCTAATAAATGCCTGATCAAGGCTTTACCAATGAACCCAGTGCCGCCGGTAACCAGTATCATGTGTTGCGGATTATAGCATGCTTGTTTACCGCGCCAGCGCGCGTTGAATCGGTTAGAATCAATGGCAGTAAATTCACCGAACTTGAAGGGGTAAACACGATGACGACGATTGTAATTACCGGCAGTACTCGCGGGATTGGTTATGGCTTGGCTAAGGCTTTCCTGGAAAAAGGCTGCAATGTTGTGATCAATGGTAGGACACAGGAGGCGGTGAATCAGGCTGTCTCCCAGTTGGCTGCTGTTGATTCTGCTGAACGCATTTTGGGCCTGCCCGTTGATGTTGCCATGTTTGACCAGGTTCGAGTGTTATGGCGCTCCTCGCAAGAACGCTTTGGAGCGATTGATTGCTGGATCAACAACGCAGGCATTGCCAACCCGCTGATGGACTTTTGGGAACTGGATGCCGGTCAATTTCGAAGCCTGTTGGAAACGAACCTGTTAGGCGCGCTATATGGCTGTAAAGTGGCAATGCAGGGGATGCTCCAGCAAGGGTTTGGCAAAATCTATAACATGGAAGGCATGGGCAGCGACGGCAAAGTGCGCGTGAGAGGACTGCTGCCCTATGGCTTGACCAAGGCAGGCATTGCCTTTCTGACCAATGCATTGGCAATCGAAGCGAAGGGGACCGGCATCGTGATCGGCGCCATCAGACCGGGCATGGTTTATACAGACAAGCTGGCGACGCAATACAAGGATCGCCCCGATGAATGGGAGCGGGTCAAGAAGGTGCTGGCTGTTTTGACCGACCGCGTCGAGACGGTAGCGCCGTGGATCGCGCAAAAAATCCTGGAAAACCAGGTCAGCGGCGTTCGCATTCGCTGGAATACCCCGGCGAGGACTTTGAAGAAATTCCTTCTCTTACCGTTTCGGAAAACGGACCCTTTCGATTAATCATTCCCCACCGAAACCTTGTGTATTCTCCTGCGTATATTGGTGTGTGAAGCAAAATCGCTTTGTTTGCTCACCAAATGGGAACAAAGGAGAATGGTATGGGACTCATCAAATTCATCGTGGATGTCATTGCCGGCATCTTTGGCTTGATTTTTGGCATCATCGGGGGCGTGATTGGACTGGTCGTGGGGCTGGTTGGCACCGTTTTAGGCTTGGTGTTGGTCATCCTGTTCCTGGTCGTGATCTGCCCTTTGGCGCTGCTCATCTTCTTGTTGTAGCGCAGGGTGGTGATGCCCAAGTCGATTAAAATGACCGACTTCGCGCCCGCGACTCCGCCCGCGACTTCGCCCGCGTCTCCACCCGGCTCTCCGCCCGGTTCTCCGCCGCGTCACCGCCAGGGTCGTGGGTGAATGTCACTCTGTGAAGCCAGATTCGGGGCTTTCGTCCTCCGACTCATCCAGCTTGTCGATGATACGGCGTAGTTTCTCTTCCCATACTGAAGAGAGTGGGTCAAAGGATACTTCGTTGAACTCCTCTGACAGTTTCCTCAAGTAATCCTGGATGCCGAGTGACGGCGCAGTCTGATCGAGCTCATCCATCTTATGCTTGACGGTCTCCACCAGTTCCTGGCTTTTGGTCTCCAGGTCGCTTAGATCGAAATCGGTCTTGAGCAGGTAGTTCACGCGCCGCATGACCCCCAGCCAGGCGGAAAAGTCGTTCTCGATGCGGATGGAGCTGTTGATTGGAGCAATGTTCGAAAAGTCATACGCAGGCACAAATGCGTAGAACGAGATATATTCGATTCCCTTCTCTCCGGCGCGGCGGCAGAGATAAGAGCCAATGCTGGCGCCGCCGTGATAATCCGAAAAGGTCACTGCGAGATTGTCCAATTCCGCCTTCAACTTTGGCAGGCTGTAAGTGCTGGAAACAAGCCGCTCTTTGTCGTAAGGGAGTTCTCCGTAGACCCCGCCAAAGCCAATGATGCGGGTGACTTTCAAGAGCTGAGCAGCGCGTAGCAGCGCATCGATGTAATCCTCGATGTTCAGGTGAGGTTCATCGCCGATAAAGTACACGACCCCGCGTTGTTCATCCCCTGAGTAATAGAATTCGTTGTGTGGGGTGATGAGAACTTCTGGGTACCCCTGGTTGAACTTGACCACTGGGCGAATCAGATCATGGGTGCCTGGAAATTGGAATAAATAAAAACCTTTGGAGTGGAGTCGCCCAATGTGCCGCGCCTGGGTGAGTTGGATGAGGTAAGTCGGCAAGCCGGAGGAAGTTGATCCAGCGTCAGCCCATTGCCGCCAGCCTACCAGCATATACATCTCATTAGCTAGAGGTTTTTCCCAGAGTTCGATTAACTCAGTCATGAGAACTCACTTTCTCTCAAGAGTAACTGTGGTTTAAAACCTGTACGATTCACCTTGCATGACTCACAGTATACTACATCCCATCTGCACTGCTTGGGTTGTTTTGGAGCCGTGAAAAGCAAGCTTAGCCCTTCGTTTTAAAAAAGAGAAAAAATCCGCCAGACTCTTTTTGATGTCTGGCGGGTCATGGTTATTGGAGTTGCCTCAGCGGACGGTCACCGTGGTATAGGTTGGATATTGGTCGCCGAAGGTCAAGGCGCCGCCTTCCTGAATTTGAGTTTCGGCTATTTATTTACCTCGGTTGCTGCTTCTCAAGGCTGGCGCTTCTTTTTCCACCGTCATGAGCACCGCCTTGACTACGACACGGTAGGTGTATGTGTCGGTTTTTTCGTTGTAGCCTTTGCAGGTCAACAAAGTCAGCCAGGCATAGCCGTCTTCTTTGAATACTGAAAGGTCCTTGGGGCTGGTCAGCCGGTTGGAGCGCACTTCATAGACGTACCGGTAGCCATTGGCGTGCAGGATCACCTGGTTGCCCCAGCGCAGTTGACCGAGGTCATGGAAGGGTCCTGGGCTGCCATCAGCCAGGTAAACATGAGCGGTAATGCCCGTGTTGCCCACCAAACCAGGATAGGTGGTGCCATAGAGGTAACCAGCCTGGTTCGAGAGCCAGGTCAGGTCCCATTCTCCCGCCACCACCGGGATGCCGGAAACCGGCAGTCTGACTCCAATGCTGGGAATCTCCAGCCACATGCCTTCCAGCAGGTCATAGGATTTATCTGCTGGCTGGCTCGGGAGCGAGGTGACGATGCCGGGCGCAAAGCCGGTCTTTGGCAGGGTCGAGGGCAGGGCAGGCTGACCGGGCTGGCTGGGCGTGCGGATGCCCACCGAAGCGGAGGCAATGTAGTTATTGACCGTTTCATCACCCGGGACGTAGCGCCGCTCGATGCCAGAGATGTTATAGGTGGTTAACTCTCCAGGCGTGGCAGGCAGGCTTGTCCAGGTGACGTTGGCAGTGGTGGTGACCTCTCCGGGACCTGTGTAGATTGCCCTGAAGCTGATCTGCGCGGTGTCGGTTATATTGAAGACCGGCCAGGTTACCGACAGCGTCGAGTTGGTGACGTTGATGGTTGCGCCGGCAGGTCCACTGAGGACGGTCAGCGAGTCCGCCACGTAAGTCAAGCCGGTTGGCAGCGTCTCGCTGATGGTCAATTCGAACGCCGGAGCGCTGCTTTGGGGGGTGTGGCTGATGGTAATCACGAATTCGATGACGGCGCCAATGGGTACCTCGCTCTGGCTGGCGGTCTGGGCGATGCTCAGTCGCGGCTCGACCACGGTGAGTTCTGGTGCCGATGCGGTCAGGTTCCCGCCGGTCCAGCTCCAGGTCACCAGGTTATTCAATCCTGTAACCCCAGAGCGGTTCTCAGGGATGTTGAGAACGACCACCTTGTATTCCACTGAGAGCACTTCCGTGGCAGACCCCGGGTTGGTTACATCGCCAAAATTGAAGGTGACCCTTCTGCCTTGGTTAGAAGTATTCGGGCTGCCAGGGGGTTCAGCCTGGATGGTGGGATTGGTCGGGTCGTTGCAGGCGGCAGCGAATCCGCCGGGAAGGCTGGTGGTCAACGCGCCGGGCGTGATGTTGACGCATTCGACGAAAGCCAGCCCAAAGTCCATCACATCGACAGCCTGCAAATTCGCCAAAGTCCCAGGGGGCACTTCCAGGCTAATCCGGTAAGTGACCAGTTCACCGATATAGACGTTGCGGTCGGTATCATTATTCGGCTCGGTGTTGGTAATCACCTTGCCGTTGTTGATGGTGATCAAGTTGTCATCCTCATCGGAGGTGGTAATGCCGGTGCTGGTATCGGTGGCGCTGGCAGTGTTCACCAGATTGGCGCCGAAGGGGGTTGGGCTGAGCTGCACAGCTACCCTAATCGTTGTGGAGGCGCCTGCCGCCAGGCTGACGCCGCTCCAGGTGAGCAGGCTGCCGCTCGTGCTGGTTGGCGCCGGCACGGCGCGCAAGAAAGCGGCGTCCGCCGGCAGGGCATCGGTTACGGTGATGTTGTTTAGATCAGCGGCGCCGGTATTCTGCACCACGATGGTATAAGTGATGACCGCCCCCGGGCTGACCACGCTCAAGCCGTCATCCTTGCTGATGGCAAGCGAAGCCGGTCGGTTGATGTCGGTTGCTGTGTTGTTGGCAGTGTTCGTCTCCGTGACGCTCGTTGGAGCGGCGACGATAGCGGTATTTGACAGGTCGCCTGTTGCGGCTGCATCAACCTGAGCGGTGACTTGATAGGTAACGCTGGCGCCGGCTGGCAAGTCCAGCGCGTCGGTGAAGGTCGCCGGGTTGGATGCGTCGCCTGTGCAGTTGTACCCGGCAGGGTCGGGATTCGGCGCGCTGGAAGCGCAAACCCAGGTCCACGTGGTAATTTGCGCAGGTCTGGCGTCGGTCACAGTCAGCCCGCTGACATCGCTGGGACCGTTGTTGGCGACGGTCACCTGGTAGGTGAGGGCGCCTCCGGCAGCGTATGCGCCAGACCCATCATCCTTCGTAATGCTCAAGTCGGTCACTGCGGTCGGCGTATCGGTATCGCTGGCTGTGTTGTCGCTGAAGTCCGTCTCCGTCGTCCCCGAGGCGGCAGTCGCCGTCACGGTGTTGGTCAGGTCGCCAGCAGCCGATGAGAAAATAACGGCATTCACCTGGTAGGTGATGGTTGCGCCTACAGGGAGGTTGACTGTATCGCTGAAATCGTTGGCGCTGCTTGCTGCGCCGTCACATCCCGTTGCGCCGCCCGTTGCACCAGCGCAGATCCAGGTCCAGGAGGCGATTTGGGCAGGCTTGACATCGGCGACAATCGCGCCGATCGCATCGCTGGGTCCAGCGTTGCTGACCACGATCGTATAGGTCAGTGAACCGCCGGGCGTATAGGTCGCTGCGCCGTCATCTTTGGTTACCGCCAGGTTGACCTGCGACGTGGCGGTATCTACATCGGTCGCGGTGTTATTTTCGGGCGTGGGTTCGATGATGCCGCCTGGCATGCTGATGGTGACTGTATTTGCCAACGCTCCCGTTGCAGCCGATGAGATGTTAGCAACGACGGTGTAGGTGATCGAAGCGCCGGCTGGCAGGTTTACCGCGTCGGTGAAATCGGCAGCGCTCGATCCAGCGCCGTCACATCCGGTCGCGCCGCCAGTTGCGCCTGCGCAGGTCCATGTCCAGGCAGTAATCGCTGCGGGTTTGGCATCGAACAATGTGGCGCCAGACACATCAGCGTTGCCTACATTGCTGACCACCACGGTATAGGTCACAGAGCCGCCAGGGACATAGGTCGTGACCCCGTCATCCTTGGCAGCGGTGAGGTCCGCATTTTGCAGTGTGCCAGTGTGCGCGCTGGTGGTGTTGTAATTGTTGATGCCGCCAGAACCATCCCGTTCGCCTTGCAGGTTACCCGAATTGACCTCGCCGGGCAGCGAAGTCCAGGTGAGCGCTGCCGTGTTGGTGGCTGACTGTCCCAGGGTCAACGCCGTTGGCGCAGGCGGGCTATCCACTGTTGCCTGGTAGGTCAGGCTGGCGGCGCCTCCGAGGGGCAGGGAACAGGCGGGGGAGGCGCATGTCCAGGTCAGGAGGGGGGCAAGTCCATCATTGGTCGTCCAGCCAGCCGGCGCTGACATGGAGCCAGTGACATAGGTCAAGCCCGTTGGGATGGTGTCCACAATGATCAGGTCGAAGGCATCGGTGGCGCTGGCAGGCTGGTGCGCCAGGTTGAGCGTAAAGTTTACCGTCTGCCCATAAACCCAGGTGGAGGCGTCGGCTGACTTTGCCAGGCTGAGCTGCGGTTCCAGGACGGTGGCATCGGTGCTACGAACCAGGCTGGCGACGCCCGACGTAACGGTGGCTTCGTTGGAGAGCACCCTGCCATTGACCACCCCTGCCTCATTGAGCACCCGCACCTGATAGCGGATGGCGAAGGCGTTGTTGTTTACATCATTATCAGCGTCAACCAGGATGGGCGCAAATGTAAAAGTCACATCGCCGCCCGAACCGCCTGGGGAGGTGATGGTTGGAGCGGTCACCGCGCCTGCAAAGTTCGTTGTGACCAGGGTGGCAGTTCCGGTGATGTATTCCAAGCCATCCGGCAGGTTATCCGCAATGACCAGGTCGGGGGTGGTGCCTTCGGGCAGGATGACTGTGATTTCGTAAGTGACCAGTTCGCCAACGGCGACGTTGCTGCCGCTGGTATGAGCCGCTGACGAGTCGAAGAAGACTTTATCAGCCGTCAATCCATTGGTGGTGAATGAGGCAGTTGCCGAGGTCGTATAGTCGTTGATTCCGCCGGAGCCATCTCGTTCGCCGCTGGGGGCGCCGGAGTTCACATTCCCAGAGAGGCTGCTCCAGGTCGCGTCGCCGGTGTTCTCGATCAACTGGCTTGGCGTGACGCTGGTTTGAATGACTGCGTTGAAGGTAATCGTCGCGCTGCCTCCTACCGGCATAGTGGCAATCGTGATGTTGACCGCGTTTCCTGCGCCGGAGGGGTTATTGTTGACCGCCCCGCTGGCGCCGCCAGCCAACGTCACGTTCACCGAGGCGGCGTCCAGGGCAACGACCGCCGGCAGTGTATCTGCAAAGGTTGCCTCGTAAGCCGGCGCTGTCCCGTTGTTGACCAGGAGGACGGTATAAGTCGCTGTGCCGCCAGCATCGGCAATTTCCACGGTGAAGGGGGCAACTTCCTTGGTCAGAGTAATGTTGGACTCAACGGTATCGACGGTGACGTTGTTGGAGGTTCCCTTGTTGATGGCGTCGATGAATACTGTGAAATTATTACTGGCTGCGCTGCCTGCCTGGTTGCCGATGACGTTCATCAGGCGGGCGTTGAACTCCAAAACGACGAATTCGGCATCGAGGTCTGTATCGCCATTCAATATATCGCCCAGCAGGAATGTGGGGTCAACCCCGTTATCGAAAGGTCCGCCGGAAATCGCCGCGCCGGGCAGGGCAAAGGCGGGCGTGATGGCATCCACTGTGGTCTCGTTGCCGCAAATCCACGGGGATGCGCCTAGGGTCGATGAACTCATGGTCGCAACGCTGGCGGCGCAGGTTGGGTCGCCGGCATCCGAGACAAACGCCACCCGGGTATCGCCGTCATCCACAAATTGCAAGCCGGGCGGAAGGTTGTCGATGATGGAGAAAGCCGGGGAAGTCCCTTCAGCGACCTGGATGCGCATTCGAAAGCGGGCAATCTCTCCGATCGCCAGGTCAGAGCCAGGCGTCAACGGGTCGGTCGAGCTGACCAGCGACTTGACCGGGGTGATCTCGGTGACGGTGACATTGGCAGTGGCAGTATCGCGGTAATCGTTGAGCGTTGCAGTGGCAGCGTCATAATTGCGCTCCCCAGTCGCGCTTGCCGGCGCGCCGGGAGTTTGAGAGCCGGTGGCATTGGGCGCGGTGCCATTGCTGCCTGGCAGGCTCGAATAGGTCACCTCAGAGGTGTTGCCCAAGACTTCGCCGGGGATGACCGAGGCGAGCAAATCAGCCGTATAATTTACGGTGACCCGGCAGCCGGTGGGGATAACCGTAAAGGTAATGTCAATGTTGTTCCCGGCAGAAGCATCCACGCCCAGCACACCGCAGCCTGCGGGGGTGTAGGTGATAGCAACCGGCAGGTTGAGCGCCATCTTGGTGTTCACTGCGTCGATCAAGCGCACATCATAGGCTGGCGAGGCGTTGTCGCCGGCAACGTTGGAGAAGGTGAGCTGGTAAGCAATCGTGTCGCCGGCGTCGCCCGAGGTGGGTATCGCTGTCTTTGTCAGGTCGGTAATCGCTGCTTCAGCAATGCGCACCTGCACCAATGCCGAGGTGAACAAAGCCGTCGGCGCCGGCGTCCCGGCGGTGTTCAGGAACGCCTGGAAGGTGTTGTTGCGGTTGGTCGTGACGGCAGCGCCGGTGATGTTGTCATATGCCTGATTTCCGGCAATGTTGGCAATCACTGCATTGAACTCGACCACGATAAATTCCTGATCCAAATCATTTTCGCTGTTCAGGACATCGCCAAACTTGAAATAGACATCGGTGCCCGAGCCGTAAGCGTCGGCGTTCGTTGTCCGGCTGGAGGAAACCGCGGCATCGGGCAGCGGGCAGGTTATGCTGGCTGAAGGCAAGACTGCCAGGGCGCCGCTTGCCCCAACGACGTTCAAACCGGCGCAGCCAGGCAAACCGGGATTCAGCGTAGAGGAGGCAACCCCCGCGCCGGTCGAGACAAAGGCAATCCGGGCGCTATTATCATTCAGGAAGATCAGCCCTACGGGCAAGTTATCCAGGGCTGAAAGGTCGGGCATAGTACCCTCGTTCAGCCGCAGAATCAGGCGGTAGCGGATGATTTCGCCAATGGTCGCCCTGGGAGGGGCAGCCGTATCGGAGGTGCCCGGCTCTGAAGAGACGACGAAGACCTTCGTACCGGCTAGATTGGCGGCGGCGGCGCTTGCGGCGGCTGTTTGGGCGTAGTCATTCAAGGGACCGCCGACGCCATCAGCGCCGGTGCGTTCGCTGGAGGCGGCGTTGTGAATCGATCGGTTGGTCACCACGCCATCCAGGCTGGTCCAGCGCACTTCAGCAACGTTGGGGATGACCTGGTTGGGCTGGATGGTATAAGCGACGACTGCGGTGATGACGACCGTGACGGTGCGACCAGAATTGCGCGGCAGGTCGAACTCGGAACCGGCGTTGGTTGTTAAGGTGCCAGCGGCAGTGCTGAGTGTAAAATTTGCCGCCGTCAACACGCCAGCCGTATCGGTGACGCTGACAATCGTCAGAGTGGTCCAATCCACCAGCGTTGGGAAAGCATCGCTGATGGTCGCTTCGAAGGCATCGACCGGGCTGGGGTTGCTGGCGACAATCGTAAAGGTGAGCAGGTCGCCGGCGTCGAGACCGGTGGCTGGCAGGATGGTCTTGGTAATGGTCGCTGCAGACTCAACCACGATGACGGCATCGGAGGCGGCGTTTGCGCTGGCGCCGGTGGCGGTAAAGGCAGCGCTGTTACCTAACGGGCTGCCTCCCTGGTTGGCGGTCACGTTCAAAACAACAGCCTGGACTTCGATGACGATGGTTTCTGTGACGGTGTTATCTAAATTCGCGTTGACAATCGTCCCAAAGTTGAAGGTGAGCTGGTTTGCGGTGCCGCCAGCGCTGTTGCCAATGGCAACATTGGTTGGGTTGGCGCCGGCGCCAATGGTATTGGAGGTAGAAACCCCTGGTGAAAGGGTGACATTGTTGACCTGGACAAACGCCAGCCCGGCGTTCATGGTTTCGACCAGTTGAGCGTTGGTCAGGTTGCCTTCCGGGACGGTCAGCGTCAGGGTGTAATTCACCAGCTCGCCGATGACTGCCTGAACGTTGTTGTTCCCAGGATAATTGAATTCAGTGCTGGTCAGCGTTTTGGTCAATTCGGGCTGACGCGTGGTCACGGTGGCAGTGTCGGAAATGTCCGGGTTGGCGAAATCCGGTCCACCCTCGGTGCCGGCGTAGTTCAGGATGGTCGCAGTATTCTGGTATGTGCCCGGTTCGATGCCATTGCGGACGCGCAGGTCGTAAGTGATGATGATGACGTTGTTCCCCAGGTTGGGGTCATGCGCCGAACAAACGCCCTTGCCCACTGGATCGATCAGTTGGATGCCTTGCGCCGAGAAGAGGTCCCCCGGCGTTGCGGGGCTTCCATCAGCCCTCACGTAGGGGATTGGACCGCTGCCGTCGCCGTAACGAATTTGCAGGTTGATGCTGTTGGGGTCGCCGGAAACAGGAAATTCAAAATTGGCGGCATCGAAGGTGTCATTGAAGATAATATCGAATGCGCCGTTGATGCTGCGACCTTCATTTTCGATCACGATTGCAAAGGTAACCAGGTCGCCGGCGTCCACGCCCTCGATGTTGCTATTCATGGGGTTAGAATCCAGCAAGCTGGAGCTGATAACGCCGCTCCAGCGCGGCGCGCCGGAGCCAGGCGCAGTGAACGTCACCGGCGCTGGCGGATCAGGGTTGAAGGTAGCATTGGGGTTGTTGGTGGCGACGATTCCTTTTTTGTTGACCAGCGCCGGCTCTGTCAGCAGGATTTGGACAATGCTGTTGGCGCTGGAGAAACTGGTTTGGGTGGATGTCTCAGAGGCGTTTGCCTGGTTGGTCAGGTAGAGACCGTCGGCAAAAGGCTGATCTGTCACGGTGACTGTGAAGACCAGGTCGATCGTGCTGCTGGGGTTGTTAGGAGCGTCGTAGTTTCCATAGAACCAGCGGATAAAGTTCCCTGCCGCATCCGTAGTCAGGGTTGGCACGACAGCGCCCGGCAGCAGATGGTAGGTATCCGCAGGTCCCAGGCATGATTTGCCCTCGGATGGCACGCTGGCTGCCAGGTCATTGCAAACTGCGTTGGTAAAGGATGTCACCTGCGCGGCAAAGAAGATGGGCAGCGGCAGGTAATCGGTCAACGCCAGTTGTTCGAAGTCGCTGGTGGTCAGCGTGTAAGTCACACGGTAAGTGACACGGTCGCCAGGCTTGATTCTGACGGTAGTTGGATTAAGTGTCGTGCCATTCTCATCCGTGATGGCATAGACAGCCTTGGACAGGTTGCCGTAAGGAATGGCAACCGCTGCGCTGGTAGTATCACCCTCAAAAGTTCCATAGGGCGCCAGCGTCAGGTTATTCAGGACTGCGGCGTTGATGACGGCGCTATCTTCCAGGGTATCGCCCTGATCGACCGAATTATCGCCGGAGGGGAAATCGTCTGAGAAGGTTTCCTGGATGACCGTGCGGAAGGTGATCGCGCCCCAGGTAGCGCCGGCATTGAACGGTGAGCAATCCACATCAGCGCCGCCGCCTTGGGGGACGCAGCCGCCCAAGACCTGACCACCCAGGGCGCGGGTCACGAGTTCATCCGAGATGCGGAAGACGATTCGGGTGGTGCCGTCATTGAGCGCTGGGTCGATCAAGAAGATGGGCGGGGTAGCCGCCGCGCCGGTGAAGTTCTGCCAGACAGTGTAATTTGCAGCAGCAAATGCGCCAGAGGTCGCGCTGCCATGCTCAGTCAGGTTCAGCACGGGCGTAAAGGTGGCATCGAAACGCTGTCCATCCGAAATGGTGTCCGTCAAAACAATGCCCTGGAAGGCAAAGAAGTCCGAAATTTGGAAGCGCAGGGTATATTCCAGGACATCGCCTGGGCTGTTTCCTGCCGCGCCATTATCAGCGACGGTGGTCACTCCCTTTTGGGTGGCAATCGACTTGTCTGTAAGGGTGTGTTCGCAGCCGGCTGGGTTCTCAGTGAGAGTTTGATCAGCGTCGCGGGGATCGGGAGAATCCCAAAAGCCCGAAGCTGAGGCGTTATTGCATGAAGCGACGTCATCTCCCGTTACCGGATCGATGACCCGCGTCCCGCCAGATTCCAGCGGAGCGTAAAAATCGAAGGTGAAGCTTGCTGAACCAGTTACTGTTCCGGGGAAGGAGCAGCTCAGCGAACCACCAGGCGCGGCGGGAATGGGGGTGCAGGAGGCGCCTGCTGGCGAGGTGCTCACCAGGCTGAACGCCTGGATGTTGGCAGGGATAATATCGTTCAATACCACGCTGGTCATGCTCTGACCGGGTGCAATCGCGGCGGTGACGGTGTAGCGTAGCGGATAGAAGGTTCGGAAGTTTGGACCAGTGGCTGCCTCGTTCTCCGGTCCTGAGTAGGTCTTGGTCAGGCTGAAGAGCGTTGGGATGACGCTGCCGGGGGTATAGCCGCTGACGGTGAGGCGGGGGTCATCGCCGCAGCAAAAATCATCGAGCGGCGTCGTGCCGAACTGGAAACCGCCGCGGGCGTAAACGTTCAGCGGCGTTCCGATGTCCGCAAACGGGTGCATGTTCACGGTCACGTTGATAACTGCGGGTGGCTGAGAAATAACAAAGCTGCCAAACGGCAGCCGGATGACGACCAGAGTATCGCCGGGTCCAAACCCAGCCGGGGCAGTGACAATCACGTAATTCCCAGCCGGGTCGCGCAGCAGAGGGTGCGTCGCCTGCCCGGCTGCATCGAAAGTCAGCGCCCACATGGTAGCGTTCATCACAAATGGCGTCCCCAGGTAAGAGGCGGAGATCAGGCTCGTCCCCAGCCCATCGAAGGGTCCGCCGCCGGCGCTGCCGTCAGCGCCGGTCGTATCCAGGATCAGGTCAATAAAGGGACCATACCCGGTCTCGGTGTCATTGTTGTCGAAGGTCACGGTAAAGCTGACATTTGAACCCACCGGCGCAGCTCCCAAACCGCCCAGCGTTACGGTTGGGACGGCGGCTTGCAGGGGTTTGGGTTCGATGGCGGCAGGATCAAGCGGTGAGGCAGTCGCTGGCTGCCATACGGTTAACCCTGCAAGCCAGCTAAGCGCTGCAATGATGGATACCAATTTGTGGATAAGAGGGCGAAATGGGGACATGTTTCTCAGAATTCCTTAGGCTATGCTTAAAATGACGGTCGGATAATGAATTATACATTAACATATCTAATTTACCTATATCTAATATTGACGACAGGTCGTCATCGCTTGCTTCATGAGGCGCTGATTGAAATTAGACGATGAGCAGCCAGCACCGGGGTGATGTTCCCGGGCGTCGGTTTAGCAGCAGGCATGCATGGGCAAGTCCTTCAATCTAATTAGTCGTCAGCCGTCAGGACGCCAAACCGCGCATCACCGAGTTGCCGCCAATTAGCGGCAGAGAAGGCATGGGAGTGCGGTCTTCCTATGGTAAACTCTTAGGCAATAACTTGCGGAATGAGGAGGTCATGTTTATGAAAGTATTGTTCATCGGCGGGACGGGATTAATCAGCTCGGCATGCACAGCATTGGCTGTCAGAAAAGGGTTTGACCTCTATCTCCTCAACCGTTCCCGTTCTACGAAATATCCCGTCCCTCCAGGAGCGAATCTGCTCCAGGGGGACGTGCATGGCAGCGAAGATGACTTGATGAGGCTGTTCGAGGCGCATCAATTCGATGCCGTGGTGGATTGGATTGCCTACACGCCGGAGGATGTCGAGCGCGATATCCGCCTTTTCAGCGGCAAGGTTCGCCAGTTCGTGTTTATCAGTTCTGCCAGCGCTTACCAGAAGCCGCCGTCCCATTACCTCATCACCGAAGAGACGCCTTTATCTAACCCATATTGGCAATATTCGCGCAACAAGATTGCTTGCGAGCAGCGGTTAATGCAGGCATACCGGCAACAAGGGTTTCCCGTGACCATCATTCGCCCTTCGCTGACCTACGGTCCTTCACAAATTCCGTTGAGCGTCAATAGCTGGCAGCATCCTTATACCGTGATCGACCGCATGAGGCAGGGCAAGGAAGTGATCATCCCGGGTGATGGCACCTCGCTCTGGGTGCTCACCTGGCACGAAGATTTCGCGGTGGGGTTCCTGGGATTGCTTGGGCGGGAAGATGCCCTGGGAGAAGCGTTTCACATCACCTCCGATGAAGTCCTGACATGGAATCAGATTTACCAGCAAGCCGCCAACGCCCTGGGAATTGAGCCGCGCTTCATCCACATTCCTTCCGACCTGATTGCCCGCTACGACCCGGAGGCGGTTGGCAGCCTGATTGGCGATAAAGCCAACAGTGTCGTCTTCGACAACAGCAAGATCAGGCGCTTTGTCCCAGAATTCAAGCCGCTAACGACCTGGGCTGAAGGGGTGCGCCGGGCGCTCGCCTGGCATGAAGCCGACCCGGCGCGCCAGACAATCGACGCCGATGCCAACCGTCTCTGGGACCGCCTGATCGCTGATTATCGCAAGGTATTCCCAGCATGAACGGCAGGTCTTTCCCGCCAGACCGGTTGAACGAAATTGGCGTCTTGACGCGGCGCGAGATCGAGGCGCGCATCCTGGCGCCGTTCATCGAAGCGCTGTCGCAGCAATTCGACCGTGAACAGATCCTCGAAATCCTGCGCGCGACGATCATCCAGATCGCCAGGGAACAGGGTCAACAATTGCTTGCCCAAAGCGGTGGAGACTCGTTGATGCATTTTGCCCAGATGTTGGAAAACTGGAAGAAAGGCGATGCCATGGAAATGACGGTCCTGGAACAGAGCGCTGAGCGTTTCTATTTCGACGTCACCCGCTGCCGTTACGCCGAGATGTACCAAAGCCTGGGCATCCCAGAGCTGGGCGCCATCCTTTCCTGCAACCGGGATTTTGCTTTGATCCAGGGATTCAACCCGGAGATCCACCTCGAGCGCACCCAGACGATCATGCAAGGGGCGCCCTGCTGCGATTTTCGCTATTCTAAATAACCGTCTGATTCGAAGGCGCCTTGACGTTTGTGTATGGCGATTTGCCGTCAAGCAAAGGTGCTGTCCTTTGGAGGCAGCACCGCCAGGAAGTCTTCGGTGAAACGGCGGCTGTATTCGGCAATCAACGCCTGGAGGCGCTTCGAGTCGGGCGAAGCCAGAATCAGCCCGGCATGGTATTTCTTGTTCATCCGCCAAACCACTTCGGGGTCCTGGTAACTGGAAAGGTCGGGATATTCCTGGCGCGCCAGGCAGTTCATGACTGCGGCGTAGTCGCTGCGCCTTTCGGGTAGCTGGTAAGTTTCGCCGCGCAGGCGGGCAACTTCGATCTTTGCCCATTCGCGCCACAGGTTGATGCCGGTGGCAAATTCGACCGCCTCGGCGATGTTTGCTCCGCCGACGCGTGAGGCGCATTCCAGGAAATAGAATTTCCCATCGGCATGGGCGCGGATATATTCGGCGTGCGTGGCGGTGTTCTCGGCGCCCAGCGTCTTCAGGAGGCGGCAGTTGAGGGCAAGCAGCGCTTTTTCATCAGCCGAGCCGCGCGGTAGGGTGCGGGTGACAAAGACGCCGCCGGCATGATAGATGCTCATCGGAGGCTGCGCATAGCCGTGAACTTCGGCAAAGACTACCTGGTTGCCCTGCACCAGGCTGTCCACGTGGAAGACGTCCCCAGGGATGAATTTTTCGAGGACATAAAAAGATTGCTGGTCTTCTAACCGGTCCAGGAGCTGCCACAGTTCATCGGGGTGATGAATGGTGCTGATGCCGATGGAACTGGCTTCGGAACGAGGCTTGAGCAGCCAGGGCGGCTCTACCTGCGACATGAACTGCCGCAGCCGGTCGTAGTTGAAAACCCCGGTAAACGGCGGCGCCGGGATGCCGCCCGCATGGGCAAGCGTGCGCATTGCCAGCTTATCGCGGAAGTGGCGCGCCTGCGATTCGCGCATCCCCGGCAATTGCAGGTGATCGCGCAGCGCGCCGCCGGTTTCCACATCGAAATCATCCAGGGCAACCACCTGAGAAATGTCCCGGCTGCGCGCAATGTAGCTCACCGCGTACAGGATATCCGGTCTCTTGCGCAAGTCGGGCATGTAAAAGATTTCATCGATTGCCTCCCGCGGCCACGGCTCCTCTGCCAGGTTCTCGCGGGTGATCAACAACACGGTGCAGCCAAGCTGTTTGGCTGACTGTAAAAACGCGCCTCCCTTGAAGTAACTTGCCAGGCAAAGCAGGGTCAACGGCGAATTCGGTGTCATGGTGTTGCTCCTCTCTCATGTCAGAGTGTTCTGCGCGCCGGGAGACCGCTTCCTTAGCGCACGCCTTCGGCAGTTTCAGCAATCAACTGGTCAACGACTGCTTCCAGGCTGCCGGTGCGCTGGAAGGTCGCCAATTGCCGGTCTGCGCTGGTGCCCTCCCCCAGGATGCGGTAGGCGTATTCGATATCCTGGCGACCGCCGAATTCATCGATGACATCAGCCAGGAACCAATCGATCATCTCCCGCACCAGGTCGCGCGCCGGCAACTCCTGCTGCTTGCCGAAATCAATCAACTTGCCGTCCAGCCCGTAACGCACTGCCCGCCATTTATTTTCTTCGATCAACACGGCTGGATAGATGCGGAAGGTCATGTTATCCCGCCGTAGTTTCCACATCTTGAAGACCAGCGCCTGGCAGATGGCGGCAATGCAGACTGCCTCGTCCACCCGGGTGCACACATCACAAATGCGGAACTCCAGCGTGGGATAATTGTGGTTGGGGCGCACATCGAACCAGACTTTGGTGCCGTCTGGTATGCAGCCTGTCCTGACCAGTGTGTCCACGTAGTTGGTAAATTCGTTGTACGAGTTGAACAAGGGGGGGATGCCCGTGCGCGGGAAATTGCGGAAGATGATGCTGCGGTACGATTTCAAGCCTGTGTTCTGTCCCATCCAAAAGGGCGAGCTGGTCGAGAGGCAGAGCACATGCGGCAGCATGTAGCGCACCGCGTTCATCACGTCGATCAGCAGTTCGGGGTCTTCGATGCCGATGTGGATGTGCGTTCCAAAGATGAGCAATTGCTGCGCCAGCATTTGCATATCCTGTTTGACGCCCAGGTAGCGGTCGAAAGGGGTGATATCCTGCGTTACCCAGGAAGAGAAGGGATGCGACCCGGCGGCTGCAATTTTCAAGCCGCCCTTGTCAGCCAGCTCCATCACGCCGCGCCGCAGCCGCACCAGCTCGGCGCGCGCCTCTGCCGGCGTTCGGCAAATTTCGGTGCCGACCTCCACCATGGATTGGTGCAGCTCTGCCTTGACCTGTTCCCGCAGCGTGATTTTTCCCTCTTCGAGGAGCTGGGTGATGTATGACCGCAATTCACGCGTTCGTGGATCGATAATCTGGTATTCTTCTTCAATGCCAATGCTAAAGGAAGGGGTTTTCATCGCCTAGCTCCTCTTTTCGATCAGGAAACTCGGAACCATTGAGCCTCCGCCCGCCGTCACGTTCAAAAGCTCCACGGTGGAAAGGCGCGTCAGGCAGCCGGAGACGTAATCGCCATACCAGATAAAAGGGTTGGTATCGATCATGCGGTTGTAGATTTGCACCTGTTCTTCCACCAGGCTGGGGTAGGCTTCGCTGGGAATGCAAATTCGCTGCTGGACGACATAAGGTTCCACGAGCGCTGTCTGCAAGGTATCATCCCATTTTTCCTGGTCGCATTCCCAGCCGAGCACCACGCCTTTACCGCCATATTCGTCGTTGGGCTTCAGGACGAATTGATCTTTATGCTGGCTGACATAGGGCAGCAAATCGATTTTCTTGCCCTCGTACAACGTTGTCCGTTCTTTGACTACCCGGCTCCAGGGGATGTAATCGGCAATTGCCTGGCGCTCGGTCGCATTGAACAGGTGGGCGTTGTCTTCATCGCTGAGCACCGCAAAGCTGGCTTTCTTGTGCAGCAGTTTGCAGCGGAATGGGTTCACCATGCAGACCGAGCCCTCCCGGACGGCGCGGATGACCGGGTGATCGATTCCCTCGCGCGTGACCAGCTCACTCAGCAGAACGCGTTTGTACACCAGGTGCACCGGCGTGATGCCATCGACCAGTAGCTCGCCATGCCGGTACTCAAGTTGCCGTGGGTCTGCGATGACGCATTCGAAATCTTGGGAGGCAAAGTAATCCTGGAAGAGCATGAATTCGCTGTAAGTGGGCACTTCGCGCCAGTCCAGGATGGCGATGCGCGGCTGCTCCTTGCCGCCCCACTGCCGATAGGCGTCGAGCAGCGCGTGCAGAACGTGATGCCTGCCGGGCAGCGGGTGTACTTCGTAGCGCCGCTGGAATGCGCCCATCACCGGCAATGCCAGGAAGACTTCGGAAAGGACGTCGTTATAGGCGGCAGCCGCCGGGGTTTCGGCGTTGTATTCTGCGAAGAAGATTCTCAAGCCGGTGTCTTCCGGCAGCGGCGGGGGAGCATCGGCGGTGAAGAAAGAATCCATGCGCGACATCGGGCTGGAAGCGTTGAAGCCCGGGTCAACCTGAATCAGCTCCTCTTCCCACGGCGTCAAGCCGAATTGGCGGCGAAAGGTCTTATCCTGCAGGGCAACGCGCTGCGCTTTGGCGAAGGCGGGCATAATCTCTCGAATTGCCCGACGGATTTGCCGGTATTGCGCATGGGTCAGGAAGCGGGGACGCAGGACGGTGCACAATGGGCGCTCGCCAAAGAACAGGCGCCGATGATGCAGTTGGCGGGTGAGCTGCCTTTGACTTTCGATGCCGACTTCATCTGTGAGCAGCGAATGATAAAAATCGATTGCCTCTTCGAGTTCACCCATGCTTCACCTCTGGACTTACGTGCTTTTCAATCTCGCTTCATTGCCCTGGCGCGGCTCAGCCAAAAAACCGGGACCACCTCATTTCGGCAGACTGGGGCGGCTGTTCCTTTGCCAGGCGGATGCACAGGTCTGCCATATGTTCGACGCACCAGCGATGGTAATCGTAACCGGTCGAGTTGACGTCCATATCTGGCGCGGGGTTCATGAAATCGATGGCATAGGGGATGCCATCCCGCACTGCCCATTCGACCGTGTTCATATCATAGCCCAGCGCCTTGACCAGCTTGAGTGAATCGGCAATGATGCGCTCGGTCAGCTCAGGAGAGAAATCCGCCGGCAGGTATCGGCGGTTATCGGGATCGTATTTGCGCACCAGCACTTCTGACTGTCCCAGGCACATGCAGCGGGCGTATTGATCGCCATCCCACTGGATGCACTCCTGCAGAATCATGGTGAGCAAGCCGCTCTCATCGTAACGCCGCCACAGCTCTTCGAGAGAATGGACTTTGCTGACGTTTTGCCAGCCTCCGCCATGGGCGTCTTTCAAGATCAAGGGGAAGCCGCCCAGGTATTCGACAATCCCGGTCCAGTCCAGGGGGAAGATCAGGTTGCGCAGGCTTTCGGTGGGCACGATGCCGGGGACATAGGCTTTGTTGGGCAGCACGACCGTCTTTGGGCTGGCGACGCCCAGCCGGGTTGCCAGGCTGGCTTCGAAGAATTTGTCATCCGCCGTCCACATGAAGGGGTTATTGACGACGTATGTCCCCTGGAGCACTGCGTTCTTGAGGTAAGAGCGGTAGTAAGGCACCTCGTGGGAAATGCGATCGACCAGGACGGCGTAAGGGCAGGGCTCGTTCATCCGGGTGCCGCCGAGCCTGGCATACTCGGCGATGACGCCTTCATCGCGCCGGTTTACCTCCTCGATAAACGCTGGGGGGAAAGACCATTCCCGTCCGACAATGACGCCGATCTTCAACATAATACCTCCTTAGTCGTGACCACTGATGTAAAGCCGAATCATCTGGTGCCAGTATTGCCAGTCGTGCGCCCAGCCATCCCAGATGCGCAGCGCATGCCAGATACCTTTATCCCATAACACGCCGGAAAACCACCGGTTGTTCTCGATATTGGGGTCATCCCGCCCAACGGCGATGATGATATCCAGGCGGCGTAAGAGGTTTATGCGGTTGCTGTCGTGCTCGTTGGGTAGATACAGGCAGGGACAATTATAATAGATGTTGTCGTCGCGGTAATTCCCCAGCCAGCGCTCTACGTTGAACATGCCGCTCATGGCGATCACGCGGTTGGTTATCTCGGGGTGGCGCAGGGCAAAGTTCATCGCATGGTACGCGCCAAAGCTGGCGCCGGCGACGATCAGGTAGGGGGTGGAATTCTTCTGGGAAACCAGCGGCAGCACTTCATGCAGCAGGTAATTCTCATATTGAACATGCCGCCAGGCTCGCTCGGCGGGGTGCTTATGCCAGGCATACCAGCTCTCGGCGTCCACGCTGTCCACGCAAAACATCTGGAGATTGCCGTTTTCCAGCGGCTCACTCAGCGCTGCCGCCATGCTGCGATCTTCCCATTCGTAGAACTTGCCCATCGAGGTTGGAAAGACCAGCAGGCGCGCGCCGGCGTGCCCGAAAATCAGCAGTTCCATATCGCGTCCGAGCGAGGGGCTGTGCCAGCGATGATATTCTCGATTCATATTGTCACTTCCAAGATAGAATTGAAGCCGCCGAAGCCGTCTGCAATCCTGGTGGGGTTTTCTGGGTCGTGGCTCCAGGCATCGTCAATCAGGAATTTGTAAATGTACTTGCCGGGCGGCAGAGGCGGTATGGAAAGCTGCCAGAAGCCCGGCGAGCGGCTGGTCAACTCGTAACCGGCGGCATTCCAGCCGTTGAAGCTGCCAACCAGCCTTACCCGACTGGCGCGGTTGCCGGGGTCGAAGTAATAGAACGTGATTTGCTCTGCTGCCACATGCGGTGAGAAGGGCGTGCTCTCCCAAATACTGCGCGAGAAGCGCCGGGCGCCAGCAATGGCTCTGCTGGCATGCACCAGACCAGCGCCTACCCTTTCGGCAGGGAATCCGGCGAGCGGCGCAGCGCTTTTCATCAAGATGTCCTTGACCTGCGCCGGCGTCAGCGCGGGATTGGCTTCCAGCATGAGGGCAATGACCCCGCTGACGACCGGCGCTGCCATCGAGGTGCCATCCACGTGCTGATAATGGGGGTGGATGTACTTTTGCTCGATCATCCGCTGGCGAAGTTTCCGCCAGGTGCTTTCGATTTGTGAACCGTTTTGCCCGTGAAGCTGGCTTCTGGCTGCCGAGCTGCTGTCCAGCAGCCGCTCGAGTATCTGGCTCAGGCTCCACAGGAACTTGCCCTCGTTGTGGACGGTGGAATTGGGCAGCATGGGCGCAGCCAGCCACCTGGCGGGCGCAGTGATTTCCGGCTTGACCCCTCCGCCGGCGGTCTTGCCGTAGTTCGAGGGGTAAAGCCGCCAGCGGCGGCGGTCAAAGCTGTTGCGGTTGTCCAACCCGCCAACGGTGATGGCTGCCGGTACGCTGGCGGGCGGCGCCAGCCGTTCGCTGCCCTCGTTACCCGCCGCCGCAACCACGATCAGTCCCCGCTCCACTGCTTCGGCGACCAGCCCGGCTAAGCGGTTGGGCTGTTCCTTGTTGGAATAATCGCCCCCCAGCGAGATGTTGACCACACGGATGTTGAAGCGACGCTGGTTTTCGATCACCCATTGCAGGGCGCGTCGGATATCATCCTCCCGGATGCTGCGGCTGCCCGGGCTGCCGGTCTTGACCAGGACGACCCCGGCGCGATAGGCGATGCCGCGGTAGCGCCCTTCTGAAAGCGACCCGTTTCCTGCCGCGACGCACGAAGTCATCAAGCCATGCCAGCTCGCCGCCAGCGGGCGGGAGAAGTTTTCGGTCTCGACCGGCTGCGGCGCGGTGGCATCCACGTGGCGCAGGATGCGGTTGGCGGGATGGATCAGATCGGGATGGGGGTGGAAGCCCGAATCGAGGAAGGCAATCGTCACATCCTCGCCCGAATAGTACGCAGGAGCGTCCACGAACTGGTGGACGGGTATCAGGCGCGCCTCCTCCGGCGCGTAGACCGGATACGGCAGCAGCAACGCTTCCTGGAGCGAGTCGGCGGGCGGCTGCCGGCGGGCAGCCTGGGCAGCATCGCAGGCGCACTGCGGGCAGATTGGGTCGTTTTCGTTCCAGCCAGGGCTGTTTTGGCGGAGCTGGCGCAGCGTCAGCGGATCGACCCTGACCAGCAGGCGGCGCAAGTCTTCCGGCAGGCGCATGCCGCAGGACAGGCAGCGCTCCCCCGTCGGCGAGCTATGACTCTGGTGATTATCCAGGCGGTCGCCGACGAGTTTGGGGGGAGATAATAAAGAGGAACCAACAGGGTGTGACTTAATGGGGCAGATTTTATCACGGATTGCGGTGGATTCGGGTAACCTTTGCCCTAAATTGCGCTAGGTGATCTCCCCTGCCCACAGCCGCTGCATTTCTTCGCTGGTTGCCAGCAGCTCATCCAGCTTCCCTTCGGCTTCGACGCGGCCATCTTTCAGCACAATGATGTGGTCGGCGCGCCGGAGGGCAACCCTGCGGTGCGAGACCACCAGACAGGTTTGCCCGGGCTTTTCGAAGACCCGTTCCCATAAGATGCGCTCGGTTTCCACATCCAGCGCGCTGGACAGGTCATCGAACACCAGCAGTTCTGCCTCGCGGACGAACATGCGCGCCGCCGCCGTGCGCTGGATTTGACCGCCGGAGAGCCTGACCCCCTTGGGTCCCACTTTGGTTTCCAGCCCGTCTTCTAATTCTGCCAGGTCCTGCTCCATCACTGCCAGGCGGATTGCCCGGTAGATATCCTCATCGTCTTTGTTCAGTCCCATCAAGATGTTGTTGCGCAGCGTATCGCTAAAGAGACGCGGCACCTGGGCGGTGTAGGCGCAGTGGGGCGGCACGAAGAAGTCGCCCGGCTTTTCGATTTCCTGGTCGTTCCAATAGATCTTGCCTTCATCCTTCGAAAGCAGCCCCAAGAGCACGCGCAGCAAGGTGGTCTTGCCGGAGCCAATCCGCCCGGTGATCACGGTAAAAGAGCCCCGCTCGAGCGACAGGCTGATGTCTTCGATGCCGTGGTCTGTGCCGGGGAAGTGGTAGCTCAGGTGCGAGGCTTTCAGCCGGCGCAGGTAATTTTCGGGCTTCAACTGCGGGTAGGTCACTTCGGGGAATTTCCCGTTCAGGTACACCGGGCTGAATTCCACCAGGGCTTCGGGAGGGGCGCCCTCCATCAGCCGCTGCATGCGCTCGATCGAAATGGTGATCTGCCGGTAGCGGGCAACCAGCAAGCCCGAAAAGGCGGTCAGTTCGGAGATGGACTCCAGGTAGAAGACGAACAGGGCAAAGTCTCCCACCGTGAACGTGCCAGCCTGCATGGACTGCCCCGCCAGGATGAGGATGACGCCGGTGCCCAGGCTGACGGCGTTGCGGAAGATCGAGTTCAGGATTTCGTTGAACAGCCGGTCTTTGAGGGTCAGCTTGCGCCGTTCTTCGTTCAGTTCCTTGAAGTGTTCAATGACGCCCTCTTCGGCGGTAGCGACCTTCACTGCCTGCACCGCGCCGAAGAACTCGCCGATGAATCCGGCGATGATGCCGGCAGAGCGGCGGCTGGCGCGGCGATATTCATCGATGCGGTTGGTGGACGCCCCGGCGATGACCCCCACCACGATGAACGGCAGCAGCGAGAGGGCGGTAATCTGGGGGCTGATGTTCACCATGATGACCAGTCCGACGCCGCTGAAGAGCACCGACCCGATCAGGTCGTTGATCCACAGGGCAAACAGCGGGATTTCGAACACATCCCCCCCGAAACGGCTGACGGCTTCGCCGGGCGAATCGGGCAGGGCTGAAGCCCCGGGGCGGCGCAGGATGTGCTTGAGCAGGTTTTTGCGCAGCAGCGTCATCGAGCGCATAAAGAAGGGCGTATTGCTGATGATCAAGCCGTAAATGCCCAGGATGCCGCCCACCTCCGAAGCGCAGAGCAGCGCAATGATCGTCCACAGGTTCAAGCCAGCCTGTTCGCCGCCGGTGAGCAGGTTGAAGAACTCGCGCATCAACAAGCCGGGGATTTGGAAGAAGGTGATGAGCACCAGCATCATGAACAGGTTTGCCAGCCACAGCCCCCGGCTGTACTGAATCGTCTTGAGGATGACCTTCCAGGCTGGCAAGGTGTTCTTTTTTCTCGCAGCGGGTGCATTGACGGTCATGCCAGCACCTCCTCCAAGCCGGTTTGCAGCAGGTGATAGAAGCGCGATGTGGGGTTGGCGGCAAGCTCGAGCCGCTTGCCGTACTCGGCAATGCGCCCGCCCTCCAGAATCATCACCTCATCGGTGCGGTGGATGGTGCCCAGCCGGTGGGCGATGATAATCGCCGTGCGCCCCGCCAGCAGCCGGTCGAGCGCCCGCTCGATGAGCTGCTCGGTGGCGGGGTCGAGCCGCGAGGAAGCTTCGTCCAGGATGATCAGCCCGGGGTCGCGCAAAAAGACGCGGGTGAACGCCAGAAGCTGCCCCTCGCCCGCCGAGAGGCTGCGCCCGCCGCTTTGCAGTTTGGTGTCTAGCCCGTCGGGCAGCGCCTGGAACCAGCGCATCAACCCCAGCGCTTCGATCACTTCCATAATGCGCTCATTGGGTATCTTGCGGTTAAAGAAGGTCAGGTTATCGCGCACCGAAGCCTGGAAGAGTTGCACCTCCTGCGTGACCAGCGCTACCCGCTCGCGTAGTTCCTGCAAGCGCGGCTGCTTGAGGTTGACGCCGCCCAGGTAGATGCCCCCGGCGGTGGGATCATAGAGCCGGAACACCAGCCGCGCCAGCGTCGTCTTCCCCGAGCCGGTGCGCCCCAGCAAGCCCAGCACAGCGCCGGGTTTCAATTGAAAGTTGATGTCCGAAAGGACCGGTTCGTCCTCGTTGTACGAAAATGAGACGTTGTCGAAGGCAAGCGAGAGCGCGCCGGAAGGGATGGTCGCGCCGGGTCCATCCTTGATGACGCTTTGAATGGCGCGCAGTTCGCTCAGCCGCTCGGTGGCGGCGCCGATGTTTTGCAGGTTTTCCACCTGGCGGGTCAGCTCCTGGATAGGGCGGCGCAGCAGTGAGATGTAATAGACGATCAGGTACACCGTTCCCACCGTGAGCAAGCCGCTCCGGAACAGCGTGTAACCGGCGTAGAAGGCAATCGCCGCGCCCAGCGTCTGGAAGAAGCCCGCCGTGAAGCGCACGATGATGAAACGCCGTTGCACCGAAAGCCACAAACCCAGGATGCGGTACGAGAGCTTGTAAATCCCCAGCAGCACGAAGTCCACCGCCCCGCTGGAGCGGATATCCTCCGTGCCTGCCAGGCGCTCCTCCAAAAAGCCGCTCAGGTCGGCAATGGCTTCGCGCATCTGCTTTTGGAAGGGGATGGCGATGCTGCGCACCTGGTTGAGCGCCAGCAGTGTGACCAGGGCAAAGATCAGGAAGAAAGCGCCGATGCGCCAGTCTTCCAGGAACAGGGCAACCAGGATGCCCGCCATAAGCAGGATGTTGCCCAGGACGCGAATCACCAGTTGTGAGAAGAAGTTCGAAAGCTCGGTGACATCGCCATCGATGCGCTCGATTAGTTCGCCGGGGCTGACGTTGTTATGGTAACCCATGTCCAGGTTCAGACAGTGGCGCGCCAGGTCAGCGCGCAGGGCGTTGGTGGCAATCCAGGCGACGTTCTCGCCGACGTAGGCAGCGCTCACGCCCACCACCTGCTGCGCCAGCGCCAAGCCGATGAACGCCAGCGCCGCCAGCGCCAGCAGGCGGACTTCGTGGCTGGTCTGGGTAGTGTCGATGAAAAAGCGCATGATCTGGGGGTTGACTACCTGCAAGCCGATGCTGCTCAGCAGCAACACGCTCAGCCAGATGAAGCGCCCCTTTTGCGGCTGGATGTAGCGCGCCAGCAGGTCCCAGTAACTGCGAAAGGGGATGTTGATGGGTTGGGTGCGTTGAGGTTTGGTCATAGGAATGCCCCCGCGAGGGCTGTGCGCAGCGCGCAAACTCGAATTATACACCCACTGGTCAGGGTTGGAGGGTATTTTTGGTGCGCTAGATATGGCTTTTTCAAGAAGGGCATTTTGCAGTGAGCAGCAGGGAAAAAGCTTCAGCGATGTGACCATCATAGTAGCGTCGAGCCTTTGCGGCATTATCGTGCCCTGCGCGCTTGAGCAAGCCAATCAC
>Ga0209381_1000997_pt1 | contig 52765 bp, 35 predicted proteins | sample DewCreD2012metaG_FD_184111 | JGI IMG/M metagenome (GOLD analysis project Ga0209381, IMG submission 184111) | Hot spring sediment bacterial and archeal communities from British Columbia, Canada, to study Microbial Dark Matter (Phase II) - Dewar... ... | reverse complement strand
CACCAGACAGGCGGGACGCCTGTCCCACTACGGCGTCGGCGCTGCGGTTCGGGGGTTCAAAGCGCGAACTGTCGGTTGGGAAAATTCTCACCCTGCCCTCTCCCCCGGTGGGGGAGAGGGTGGCGTCTCGCCGGGTGAGGGGGCCGTCGGGCAGGTTCATGGCCCCGATGCGCGTCCATGGTTGGAGGTCGAAACTTCCCAGGAAGCCCGCCATGACGCGACTTGGATGTCCGCTTTGGGGCATGGGAGGCTGGATGTTTCCCCCCTGCTCCCGCCGGTCCGCCGCCTTTCAATGTGGCGGGCGCTGGCGCTTTTTCCGCTCGCGCTGCTGTTCACCGCTTCCGCCCTGGCCGGCGAAATCACGCCGCGCCCCGCCAGGCTCGAACCCGGGCGCGGTCATTTTCCGCTGCCACCCGGCGCGCGCCCGATGGAATTGCTCCGCAGCGAATTGCAACCCGGCCTGGCCGCCGAGGCTTACCGGCTGGAAATCACGCCCGAGCGCGCGTTGCTCGTCGCGGGCGGACCAGCGGGCGAGTTTTATGGTCGGCAGACCGCGCGTCAGTGGATCCTCTCGAACCGCTGGCCGTCCGTGGTCATCGAGGACGCGCCGCGCTTCGGTTGGCGCGGGTTCATGCTCGACGAGTCCCGCCATTTCTTCGGCAAGGCGGCGGTGAAACAGGTGCTCGATGAAATGGCCCGCCTCAAATTGAACCGTTTCCACTGGCACCTCACCGACGAACCGGGCTGGCGCATCGAAATCAAAAAATATCCGAAGCTCACGGAAATCGGGGCCGTCGGGAGCTGGTCGGATGCGAAAGCCCCGCGCGCCTTTTACACCCAGGACGACATCCGCGAAATCGTCGCCTACGCCGCCGCGCGTCACATCGTCGTCATCCCGGAAATTGACATGCCCGGCCACGCGACCGCCGCCACGCGCGCGTATCCCGAGGTGTCCGGCGGCGGCACGGGCCGCTGGAAGGGGTTCACGTTCCACCCGACGCGGGACCGGACCTATGAGTTCATCGAGGACGTGCTGACCGAGGTGGCGGAACTGTTTCCTGGTCCGTGGCTGCACATCGGCGCGGACGAGGTCAACTACGGCAACCAGTCGTGGAAGACGGACCCGGAAATCCAGCAGTTCATCCGCGAACACAACCTGAAGAACGAACTTGGCCTCGAGCATTACTTTGTGCGCCGCGTGCAGGCCATCGTTCACAAGCTCGGCAAGACGATGATCGGCTGGGACGAGATCGTGGACGCCGACCTCCCGGCGGACCAATGCGTGGTCATGTGGTGGCGGCACGACAAACCGCAGGTGCTGGAACGCGCGCTGGAGAAGGGCTTCCAGGTGGTGCTGTGCCCGCGCCGCCCGTTGTATTTCGATTTTGTGCAGGATGAGGCGCACAAGATTGGCCGGCGCTGGGCCGGCTTCAACCCGGTGGCGGATGTGCTGGCGTTTCCAGAGCCGGTTCAGGCGCGGCTGAAAGACCGCGCGGCGCAGGTGCTCGGTCTGCACGCCTGCCTGTGGACTGAACGCGTCGCGGACGTGCGCCGGATGCACTTCATGACGTTCCCGCGCCTGGCCGCGCTGGCGGAAGCCGCGTGGACGCCGGCCGACGTCAAGCAATGGCCGGATTTCGAGTCCCGTCTGCCCGGCTATCTGCGCGAACTGCGCGAGCGGAACGTGTTTTTCTTCGACCCGTTTGAACCGGCCACCACGCCCGAACCGACCGGCCCGGACAAACAGGATGTGCTGGCGGACGGTTGACGCCTGATTCCCGATATGCGCGCACTCATCTGCCTCGGCCTCTTGCTCGCCGTGACGCCCCTGCGACTCCCGGCCACCGCCACCGTCTCGCCGCTCCCGCCAAACCTTGTCATCATCTTCACCGATGACATGGGCTACGGCGACGTTGGGGTCTTCGGCACGAAAGGTTATCGCACTCCGAACCTCGACCGGCTCGCCGCCGAGGGCGGGGTGTATCGGAACTTCTGCGTCGCCGCCGCCGTCTGCTCGGCGTCGCGCGCGTCGCTGCTCACCGGCTGCTATGCCAACCGCCTCGGCATCTTCAACGCGCTGATGCCACGCTCGAAGGTGGGGCTGGCCGCAGCGGAAACCACGCTGGCCGAGCTGCTCCAGCAACGCGGCTACGCCACCGCCATTTTCGGCAAGTGGCACCTGGGCGACGCGCCGCCCTTCCTCCCGCCGCGCCACGGCTTCGACGAGTATTTCGGCATCCCCTACTCGAACGACATGTGGCCGCAGCATCCCGACCTCGCGCGACTGCCCGCCGACGCCGCCGCGCGCCGGAGCCGTTACCCGGATTTGCCGCTGCTCGAACACGACCGCGTGGCCCGGACGGTGACCACGCTGGCGGAACAGGACCAGTTCACCACCCAGTTTACTGAACGCGCGGTGCGGTTTATTGCCGCCCATACCAACCGTCCGTTCTTTCTCTACCTGCCGCACCCGATGCCGCATGTGCCGCTGGCCGTGAGCGACAAGTTTCGCGGCCAGAGCGGCGCGGGGCTTTACGGCGACGTGATCGCGGAAATTGACTGGTCGGTGGGGGAAATCATGGCCGCATTGCGCCGGCATCAGTTGGAAACCAACACGTGGGTCATCTTCACCTCCGACAACGGTCCGTGGTTGAGCTACGGCGACCACGCCGGCTCGGCGGGGCCGTTGCGCGAGGGCAAGGGCACCAGTTGGGAGGGCGGCATTCGCGTGCCGTGCATCATGCGCTGGCCCGGGCACATCCCCGCCGGCACCGACAGCCGGGCGATGTTCATGACGATTGACCTGCTCCCCACCATCGCCGCCCGCATCGGCGCGCCGCTGCCGGAGCGCAAGATTGATGGCCGCGATGTCTGGCCCTTGATCGCCAACCAGCCCGGCGCGACCAATCCGCACGCCGCCTACTGGCACTACTACCAAGTCAATGAATTGCAGGCCGTCACCTCCGGCGATGGCCGCTGGAAACTCGTCTTCCCGCACAGCTTCCGGACGCTCGCCGGCAAACCGGGCGGCACGAACGGCCTGCCCGCCGGCTACGTCCAGCGCAAGGTCAACGCGCCCGAACTCTACGACCTGGAAAACGATCCGGGCGAAACCACCGATGTGGCGGCCAAACATCCCGGGGTGGTGGCCCGCCTGCAAGCCGAGGCGGAGAAAGCCCGCGCCGAACTGGGCGACGCCCTGACGCGTCGCGAAGGCCCGGGCCGCCGCGAACCGGGGCGCTGGGAACCGCCGGAATCGTGACAGTTTCCCGGCCGACCCGTTTGCTTTTTGTCATGCTGCGCCTGCCCATTGTCGAACGCGAGTTGCGGGTCGGCAGCCGACTGTGGCAGACCTATTGGGGGCGCGCGGCCACCGCCGGACTGGCGCTGCTGATCGCGGGGACGGTCTATTACACGCTCAACGAGCACCTGGCCACGCGGGAACTCAGCCAGGCGTTGTTCGGGACGCTGTCCAGCTGCCTGGGCCTCCACGCCCTGCTCTGCGGCCCGCTCTTCGCCGCCGACTGCCTCAGCCGCGAGCGCCGTGAGGACACCCTCGGCTTGCTGTTCCTGACCAGCCTCAAGCCGTGGGAAATCCTCGCCGGCAAACTCGCCGCCACCTCGTTGCGCGCCATCTACGCGCTGGCGGCGGCGGTGCCAGTGCTCGCGCTGCCGCTGTTGATGGGCGGCGTGGGACTGGGCGAATTTCTGCGCGTCACGCTCGTCATCGCCAATGCCCTGCTGCTGTCGCTGGCCGCCGGCCTCGCGTGTTCGGCGGTGTTCAAGACGGCGCAGAACTCCGTTGGCTGGTGCGCCATCTTTCTGGGGGTCATCACCATCGGCCTGCCCGTATTCGACGCAAGCGGCCCGTCGGCCCTCAATCGCGGCCAGGCGGCGATCTGGCTGCTCCCCAGTCCGAGCTTCGCCTTCGTCATGGCCTGGAACTACGCACAACATGCCGCCGCCTTCTGGCTCTCGAACCTGTGCCTCCTGACGATGAGCGTTATGCTGCTCGGGCTGGCTGGCTGGGCCTTGCCCCGCGCCTGGCGGGACCGGCCCGCCACGCCAATCCGCCGGCGCGGACGCGAAATCTGGCGCAACCTCCTTTTCGGGCCGCCCCCAGTGCGCGAATCCTACCGCCGCGCCGCGCTCGACGTGAACGCCTTCTTCTGGCTCATCACCCGGCAGCGCCTCAAGCCCCGGGCGATGTGGTGGATGCTGGCGTTTCTCGTCCTGCTCTGGCTGACCGGGGCGGTGGTCCAGCCGAAGACGTGGTTTCAGCCGGAGAACTATTTGTTCTCGGCCGCCCTGCTCACCTACCTGTTTCGTCTGCTGCTCATAGTGGAATGCGCGCAACCGCTGGCGGAGGCGCGGCAATTGAACGCGCTCGAACTGCTGCTCTCGACCCCGCTGGGTCTGCGCGAAATTCTTCACGGCCAGTGGCGGGCGTTGCGGCAGGATTATCGCGGCCCGCTGCTGGCCAAGCTGGGAATTATCGCGGTGTTGTTCTGGGCCTGCACGGGCACCCATGAAATGCGCCGCGATACCGCACAATGGCGGTTGCTTTGGGCGGGCGGGTTCGCGGTGTTCGTGGTGGACATGGTGGCCATTTACTGGGCCGGGCTGTGGCGCGGGCTGACGGCCAGGAACAGCCCGCAGGCGCAATCCTCGGTGATTTTCCTGGTGCTTGTGCTCCCGTGGGTGTTCTTCGGCGGACTGGTCATGGGTGCCGCCGCCTTCGTTGAATTCGGTCTGCGGCGGCCCTTCAATCCACCTGACAAACTGCTCGCCCTCTTCTGGCTGGTCATCAGCCTGACTTGGAGCGCATCGGTGGCCTGGTTTTACTCCCGCCGGCTGCGGCAGCAGTTCCGCGAGGCCGCCGCCCAGCGCCACCCGCCCCGCCAGTGGTTCTGGCGGCGTTCGGAGGAACAAAGCTCCCCAACCACCTGAATAGCGGCCTGAATCACCCTTCCGGGTAATACCGCCCCCGCGCCGGTTGCGCTAGATTTTCCAGGTCAGTGAGCGCGGCTCTCGCCTCCGCCGCTGGCAAAGTTTGGTTGAGTTGGGTTGGGTTGGGAGGGCCGCTTGGGGCGGTCCTCCCTTTTTCACAGAGACCATGCAATCGCCCGTCACGACGGCCCGCCGTTTCCCTCCTTCCGGTTTCACCCTCATCGAACTGCTGGTGGTGATTGCCATCATCGCGATCCTGGCCGCCATGCTGCTGCCCGCGCTGGGCAAGGCCAAGGAGCGCGCCCGGCGCACCCAATGCCTCAACAACCTCAAGCAGGTGGGCCTCGGGGCCATCATGTATGCGGGCGACAACGAGGACCGGGTGTTCGAGGCGCTGAACATCGGCGCGTTCCATCCGCTCGCGCTCGATTACCTTCGCTATGGCACCAACCTGGCGGAGTATGGCCTGAGGCTGAAGGACCACGCTTCCGAGGAGAACAACGTGTGGAGCTGCCCCACCCGCAACTTCCTCCCGCGCCGCGACCCGACCAGCCCGAACCAGATCGCGCTGGGCTACCAGTATTACGGCGGCATCACCACCTGGAACAACTCCGCCGGCGCCATCCTCAACGCCCCCAGCCCCGTGAAACTGGCCACCGCCAGGCCCAACTGGTGCCTCGCCGCCGAGGCCAACGCGCGGTTCGTCGGCTCCAGTCCGGAGTGGGGTTATGACGGCCTCACCACCGGCCAGACCCCCCGCGTGCCGCACGCGCGCTCCGGCCGGAAACACCCGGACGGCGGCAACGTGCTGTTCACCGACAACTCGGTGCGCTGGGTGAAATTCGAGAACCTGTTTTTTCTGACCTCGTGGAATGCCACCGGTCGCCGGCTTTTCGCCTACCAGGAAGACTGGGGGCCGAATGTCTCCGCCGCGCAACTCGCCGCAATGAAACCCACGGCGGCGGACTTCAACGCGCCCTGAACCAAAGCGGCCCGCGCTCTCCCCCACGGCTTCGTTCCGGCTGCGGGCTGTTTCCGCCCGCAGGCGACGCACCCGGGAAACCAGACGCCCCGGCAAGAAGTCATCGGGAGCCGACGCGACAGGGCAGCGGGGCTTGCCTGCCTCCCCACAGCGACGCCCGGATGCCGCCGGCGCACCCAGTCCGAATCAATGCCAGCAGCAGGCCTTGACGCCTCAGCGGACGAGGACGTCCGCGCGCCAGGGTGGCCGTTGAGCGCACATTGAAGCAACTACCGCCCGGCCACCCGCGCCACCAGTTCACGGATGGCGGGCATGCCTTCGGCCTGGCGCGTCACGTCACGGCAATGCACCAGATAACCCAGCCAGAGCGCGTCCACGTTCGACTCGATGCCCGCCTTCCGCGCGTAAGTGAGAAACGCCGCCGTCCGCCGGAAGCTGTCGAACTCCGCAAGGATGGCCGCCGGGGCCTGCCGCCGCACCAGCACCAGCGGTTGCAGCCAGTAATGAAACCAGTCCCACGCGGGCGGGCCAACGGCCTCGCCGCGTTCCCAATCCAAGACGCGCCATTGGCCGTCCGGTCCCACGCGGAGATTCCACGGGGCGAAATCACCATGATGAATGGCCGGATGAAACGCGACATCCGCCAGCCCGGCCAGCGCGCGACGGCTGGCTGCATCCGCGACGCCGGATTCGGCCAGTTGCCGCGCGGCGACGAGTTCGCCGAAGCGGACGGTGCGGGACGTATCGAGCCAGTCGGTGAGCAGCGCGGGCAGCGGGCCGGCGTCATCCGCTCGCGGCGTCGGCCCGGGCGCGTAGGCCAGTGCAAGCGCGGCGCGGTCGCCGTCGGCAAACTCGCCGAGCAATTCCGCCGCCTGCAGCCGGGCGGGCGACAACTTGCGCAGAAAGTCCGCCTCGCGTTGCACCAGTCGGGTCGCCGCCGCATCGGCGCCGATTTTGACGACGCGGGCGGGCCGCCCGGCGGCGTCGAAAACCAGGACGAGAAAACGCCGCCCCGCCACGTTGGGATTGCCCGGCAACACGGCGAGCGAAATCTCCTCCGGTCGCACACCGGGCGGGCAAAGGAAGCGCACCAACGGCGCCTCGGCCGCGAGCCGCAATTCGCAGCGTTCGCCGCCCGGCAGGAGGCCGCACCCGGCCAGCCCGCGCATCAGCCCCCGCGCCAGCCGCGCCTTGACGGTTTGCGCCGGATACAGGTTCAACGCCATTCGCGCCGCGGCACCGCGCTCGGGGATGAGCAACAACGGCTGGCCATGTCGCCGCAGCAACCGCAGCGGCAGGCGCACGAGCGGGCCGTGCGCCGGCGACGGGCGAAAGAGCGTCTCCCAGGCTGACGGGGCGGAGTTCATCGCGCGGGCGGCTCGTTCACCGCGTGCAGCGCGGCGGCGAGTTGGTCGAGGTGGCGGTCAAGGCGGTAATTCGCGAGGAAACGTTCGCGCATGTCCTCACCGCTGTCGGCGAGCATCGCCTGTTGGAGGGCGGCGGCGACGGCGGCAGGGGCGCGGGGTTCGACCAGTCCGGGGGAATCCGCCGGGAGCAGTTCCGGCACCGAACGCCAGCGCGTCGTGACCACCGGCAGTCCGTAAGCCATCGCCTCGACAACGACGAGGCCGAAACTCTCGGCGTAGTAGAACGTGGGAAAACAAAAGCAGTCCGCCGCGAGAAACACCGCGCGCTTTGCCTCGCCGCTGACGAACCCGACGTGCCGCACACGCGATTGACCATCGGTCAGCAACAAGTCCCGCTGGTGGATGCGTTCGTCGAATTCCGCCTGCTCCTGCGGGCGCAGGAACTCGCCGGCGACGGTCAGCCGCACCTCGAGGGGCGAACCGGCCCGCGCCAGCGCCGCCGCCACGCGCCCCACCGCGTCGAGCGTGTCGAACAGGCCTTTCTCGCGGGTGCAATGGGCGAGAAAGAGCACCTGGAACACCGCCGGCGCGTCGCCGGCGCGGGCGAGCAGGGCGGGGTCCGGGGAACGTCCGGCCGTGAGTTCCCGGCGCACCGCGAGCCGCGCCTGCCGGCGCGGCCGCACCGTGTCCGTGAACTCCGGGCAGGGATCGGGAATGCCGTTGCCCACGACCCGCACCCGGCGCGGACGGAGCTTTTCGGCGTCCGGCCGGTTGAATTCCGAAAGCACGATGCTGAGGTCGGCGCGGCCCAGCAGGCGATGACTCACCCAGCGCAGCAGCCGGCTGGGGTGTTCCTCGAGCCAGCCGCCCAGACCGGCGGCATGCCAGTGGAAAATCACGCGCGGAAACAAGGGCCGGCAGAGTCCCAGCACCAGCCAGTCGCGCAACAGCGCGGACAACTTGCCCGGCGCGGGAACATAATAGAGCGCCATCGGCCCGTGCCGGAACCGCAGCCGCACCGCCCGCGCGCAATAGCGCAGCACCAGCGCCACCTTTTCGAGGCTGAAGTCGCCGATGTCCTCCAGGTGCCGCGAGAGCCGGGCATTGACGTGGTAACAAACCACCTGATGCGGTCCCGGCTCTGGCGTCGCGCGCCCGGACTGGTCTCCGCCGAAGCCCTCCAGCATCAGCTTCACCATGTAGCTCTGCCCGTGATGCGGCGGCGGCGTGTGCGCGAACACCACGAGCGGCAACGGCGCCACGGGCGGCGGCACCGTCACGCCGGGCACGGTGAGGCTCCGGGCCGCCGCGGGCGCGGTGGCGGATTGCCGGGCGAGCAGTTCCCCGACGATGCGGTCCGCCACGCGGTCCCACGTGTGGCAGCGGCCCAGTTCGTTCTGCCACGCGGCGATTTCCGCCGCCGTCGTGCCGAGGGCACGATTCATCGCCTGGGCAAAATCCTCATAGACGTCATTCCGGAACGGATGCCCGCAGCCGCGCATCACCTCCGTCATCGCCGGAATCGCGGAATACACCGCCGCCGCGCCCGCCAGCGTGCCCTCGACCGGCGGCATGCCGAAACCTTCGTAAGCGGAGAAATAAACCACGACGCCCGCTCCGGCGAGCACGCGTTCGTAATCCGCCGGCGACAGCCGGACATGATGCCGCCAGCCGGGCAACTCGGGCAGCCGCGTGCCGGCGGGCAGCGCGCCAATCCAGTCCACGCCCGGACACTGGCCGCGCGCCCGGCACCAGTTTGCCATCCAGGCCACCGCCTGGGGCGTCAGCTTGTGCGGCCACGGGCCGGCCAGCACGACGATGCGCGCGCGGGAGCCGTTGCCGTTGGCCCGGGCGCGAGGCGGGTCAAAGCCGATGCCCGCCGTGATGACGCGCGGCGGGCGCAGGTTCCATTCGCGGGCGAGCCGGAACACTTCCGAGCGGGTGAAATCCGAGTTGGTGAAGATGACCTCGGCGTTGTGCAGCGTGGCCCGGAGCGAACGCAAAAAGTAGGCTGCCTCCCGGCCCAGCGGATTCCGTTTGTAGTGCCGCCGATAATGGTCGTGCATGGCATCATGCACGTAGGCCGCCAACCGGACCGGACAATGCCAATACACCGACGCGAAGCCCTTGGGCAGGAACAGCCATGGATTTCCGCTGCGCCGGGCCGCGCCATACACGCCCGACTGGTCCCACCAGATGCGGCCCCATTTGCCGACGATGGGATAGTTGTAATCGCGGCGGATGACCCGCGCGCCCGCCGGCACGAGGCCGTCCTGCGTGCGGTTGGTGAAGACGGTAAGCCGCCCGATTTCGGGGCGCCGCGCGAGGTGCCCGAGCAACTGCGTCGAGACGTTCCACACGCCGAGGGATTTCGTGTGGACGAATTCCTGGTCGGCCAGCGAGTAACTCAGATGCAGCCCCATGAGCGCGGGAAGGAATGGTGCCGCCACCAGGGGAAGTCAAGCGGCCCGCAGCCCCCCTACTCCCGCGCCCGCGAGTCCATGCTGATGGTCACGGGGCCGTCATTGACCAGGCTCACCTGCATCTCCGCCCCGAATTCCCCGCAGCCGACCGGCCGCCCGAGGTCGGCGGCAAGCTGCGCGAGAAACCGCTCATAAAGCGGGCGCGCAATTCCCGGCGGCGCGGAGCGGACATAGGACGGGCGGTTCCCTTTTTTGGTGCTGGCGAACAGGGTGAACTGGCTGATGACGAGCAGTTCCCCGCCGGTTTCCTGAACCGAACGGTTCATCACGCCCTCCGCGTCGGCAAAGACGCGCAGCCGGACGATTTTTCCGCTCATCCAGGCGAGGTCTTCGCCGGTGTCCGCCGCCTCGAACGCGGCCAGAACCAGCAGTCCGGGGCCAATGGCGGATTTGATTCTGCCGCCGATGGCCACGTCGGCCCGGGAAACCCGTTGAAGCACGACCCGCATACGGTGGCGCGGGAGCGGTCAGTGTTCCTCGGCGCAGCCGATTTTCCAGAAGAGGACCATGTAGCCGAGAACGCCGACGATGAGCAGCCACGGCGAGCCGTTGGGGGTGACCGCCTTGAGGATGCCGAGGGCCAGCACGGCGGCCATCACCGCGAACGTCAACATGGCGAACAAAAATTTCATGCGCAGGAAGATAGCGGGAACGGGCGGCGAGGCAAGCGGCGGCAAAGTGGCTCAGTCGGCGGGCGGCCCGGTAATGGCCAGGTCTTCCAACAACCGCCGGAACTCGGCGTTCTCGCGCAGCAGTTCGCGCCCGGCGGCGCGCAATTTGTCCACGTCCGTGCCCGGCAGAAAGAAGCTCGTGGGCAGGTTCAAATAAAACCGCTGCTGGCGCTGGTCCCGGAAACTGGTGAAGCTGAGGAAGACCGGATAGACGCGCACGTCGGCGGGCACCTCGACCCGCTGCCGCAGCAGTTCCAGGCTGTCGCGCAGATAATCCACCGTGTCCAGCGTGCGCTGATCCAGCGTGTGGCTCGCGGCGGCGGCGGCGATGGTGACCGAGCCGGGCGGCTTTTCCCGCCGGTCCCAGTCGCGGTCCGGCGAGGCGTAGGCGTTCACGCTGATGAGCACGATGCGGCGGGCCTTCAGACGCGTGAGGCCGGCCTGCCGCTGCGCGCTGAGGGGGATCGCTTCAAGATAATCAATGACCGGCTGCACGCCCAGATTGTCGCTCACGCCGCCGTCCACGAGGTGAACGAAGGGCCGGTTGGCGGCGTCGAGATAACTGGCCAGCGCCCGCGCGCGCCGACTGACGCGGCCATGCTCCCCGCGCAGGCCGCGTTCCATCCAGTCCTCCAGTTCGGGCGGGCGTTCGCCGGCGAAGTTGCGGAGCGTCAACGGCGTCAGCGCCCCCGGCACCGCCGAGGAGGCCGCGACCGCGCTGGCCAGCGGGAAGCTTTCCACGTCCGAGCCGATCAGGTCAAAGGTGTGCTGGCTGAAATCAAACCGCGTGCCCGTCGTGATGTCCGTGCTGTTGATGACGAGAAAGGGCGCGCCGTTGGAACGGAGGTCCGCGAAGGTCGCCCCGCGGAACAGGATGCGGTCGTAGAAATCCGCCGCCAGTTCGGTGCGGCCGTAGGTGGCCGACCACAGCGCGGGCCAGCGGAGGGGGTTGAGGGTTTGCAGGATGAGCGTGCGTTGCACGTTGCGTTTGAGGAAGGCCGGCTCCAGCACCTCGAATACGCGGTCACCATACAGTCCAAAGGCCGCCGCCGTCACACTGCCGCCGGACACGGACGAAATCACGTCCACCTCATCCAGCAGGCGGCGGCCGGTGGCGGGCACGCGCAGGTCGCGCAATTCCTCGAGCACGCCAAAGGCAAACGCCGCCGCGCGCGTGCCGCCGCCGGAAAACGCCAGCACGAACAGGAGGTCGTCCGACTGGTTGGTGCGGGTGAGCGCATCGAAATAATAACCGGCGGCGCGGGGCCGGTGCTCCGGGCGCGGGTGGTTCGGGCGGCGATGGGCGCAGCCGGCCACAAGCAGGAGCACGAGGCTCCAGGCCAGCCAGCGGGCGGCGCGGGCGGAAGCCCCGCAGGCCGGTTCGGAAACATCCCCCCTCACCGCCGACGGACGGCACAGTTCGGGGAGCTTCGCGGGCGGGCGTTGGATGGTGGAGGTTGTCATTGGCGCGGGAACCGGCGGCGGCGGGTGGCCCGTTCAGGCGGTGGGCGGCGGGCCGGCCACCTCGCGAGGCCGCCAACGGAACCCGAAAAACGCGCCCAGGCCGGTGGCGGCGGCGGTCGGCAGCAGGGCTTGGGCGCGGTCGCGCAGTTGCCCGACCTCGCGCCGCGCGCGTTCGCCGGTTTCCCGCGCCTGTTCGCGCGCGGCCCGGGTGTCCCAGCCCAGCCATTGGCCGGCCACGAAGAGGCCCGCGGTCAGCAGCAGCACGCCGGTGAGCATCACCAGCACGCGCCGGAACAGCCAGCCGATGACGAAAGCGCCCGCAAAACTGGCGGCGAATTTGACGTGACCCGGCACCGGTCGGGACCAGTCAAATTGGGTGCCCGTGGTGGGTCGGCCCAACTCGTTGAACGCGGGCGGGGCGGCTTCTCCCGGCGGATGAACGGTGATGACGTCGTGCAACCAGAAACCGCCCCCAACGACCAAAACGAGCAGGGCGAGGAGAAAAGATTTTGCACGCCACGGCCCTGCGGCCGTCAGGCCAAACCACTGACGAGAGCGAGAGGCGAACGGGGAGCGGGGTTGCATCCGAAAGTCTAATTGCCGTTGGCGCGGAGCTGTTCCTCGGCGCGTGATTTTTTGCGGGCGAGCCAGGGCTGCTCCGCGGGGAGGGCCTCGGCGAGCAGGTCGCACAGGCGGGCCGTTTGCGCCCACCACCCCATCTGCTCGGTGAGCCGCAGCGCCTCGAGACCGGCTTTCTTCACCCAGGGCGCGTCGGTTCGTTCCGTAGCGGCGAAGACCACGTTGAGGTAATGGTCCAGGGCGCGGCGCTGCAACGCGGCGGCGTTGGTGACGCCGGGCAGCGCCGCCTGCCGTTCGCTGACGAGGCCGAGGCCGATTTCCGCCTGCGCCCGCGCGGCCGCGTCGGCTGCCGGGGCGTTCACGACCTGCTGATAGGCGTTGGTGGCGAACCCGTAGCTGGCGGCGGCCGCGTTGGTGTCCAGCGCGCCCAGTTGAAAATAGCAGTCGCCGATGCGCCCGAGCGCCGCGATGGCCGCCGGCTGGTCGGGAAACGTGCTGTGCAGCTTGCTGAAGACCTTGATGGCCTCGCGGTGATTCGCCGCGGCGGCGGCGGCGTCCCCCGCGCCCAGCAGGACCAGCGTGTCGCCATAGGCGAACAAGGCCCGCACATACACGTTGGTCGGGCAGTTCCGCAGGTCGCTGGTCAGGTTGGTGAAATAACTGATCGCCTGCTCCGGCTGTTCGCGCGCCACGGCGGCGCGGCCCGCCATCAATTGCGCCTCCCACACCAGCGGCGAGCCGGGATGGTTCTGAAACACGAGCTGGTAGTTGCGCTCGGCATTCACGAAATCCCCCGCCCGCCAGAAATGGTCCGCCACCCACCATTGCGCGAGCGCGGCCTGCTCGTTGGTCGGGTATTGCGCGAGCCACGCGGTGAACTGCTGGAAGGCGTTGGTCTCGTCACCGGCCCGCGCGGTGGCCAGGGCGGCGAAAAACGCCGCGCGCGGGCGGGCCGGGTGCCGCGGGTGCGCCGCCAGCCAGTCCTGATAAGCGGCGGCGGCGGCGGTCCAGTCCGCCTCCAGTTCGTGGGTGCGGGCGATGGCCAGCCGCGCCATCGGGGCCAGCGGCGAGTCCGGCTGGCGCGCCACGAAGTCGGCGAAGACCCGCCGCTTGGCCGCCGGATCGGGCTGCGCCTCCGTGGCGCTGCCGAAAGTGAGGAGCGTGCGTTCCGCGAGCGCCCCGTTGGGGAATTCCTCGAGCAGGCGCGCCATCGCGGCGTTGGCCGCGCCCGCGTCCCCGGCGTCGCCCGCCACCCGCACCATCTGGTAAAGCGCGCGTTCGACGAGGTTGGTTTGCACCTCGGGCAGGCCGGCGGCGTTGGCCGCCACGGATTGGTAGTGCGGGAGCGCGTCGGCGGGGCGGGCCTGCGCCGCAAGCGCGTCGGCGAGCTTGAACTCGGCCACCGCGCGGTGGAAGCCCGGCGCAAGCCGCTCGCGGGCGGCGGCAAAGGCCTCAGCACTGCCAGCCTGGTCGCCCGCCAGCCAGCGGCACCAGCCCAAATTCAGATGCGCCCGGCCGGCGAGCGGGCTGTGCGGGAAACGCTGGAGGAATTCCTCGCACGCCAGCCGCGCGGCGGCCAGCGCGTTGGTGCCCCCGGCGCCGAATTGCCGGAGCCGCACCTCGGCCAGGGTAAGCCACGCCGCCTCCTGGACCGGCGCGCTGCCCGGGCTGGCAAGGAACTGCTCGACCGCCGCGGCCGTCTCCTCGATCCGTCCCTGCCGGAGCAGCAATTCGCCGAGCTGCATCAATGCCTCGCGCTGGCGTTCCGCCGGCGCGCTGGCCGCCAGATTGCGCCGCCAAGTCGCCTCGGCGTCGCCGGGCCGCTCGAGCGCCTCCTCCATCCGCGCCTGCAACGCCAGCGCCCCCGCCAACAGCGCCGGCTGATTGGTGACCTGGCCCGCGAGGGTCTTCGTCAACGGCAGCGCGTCCTCCCGGCGGCCCTGGGCGAACAGCAGGCGGGCGCGCAGATAATCCCGCTGCCACGCGAGCGCGGTTTCTGCGGCGCCGGGCGTGACCCGTTGCAACACCGTTTCCGCGGCGGCAAGGTTCTCCTCGGCCAGCCAGGCCTCCGCCAGCAACAACCAGCCGCGCGCCACGAGCACCCGCTCCCCGCCGCCGGACGCCAGCCGTTGAAACGCGCCGTCCGGCGCGTCGAGCACGCGCCGCACGCGGGGCCAGTCCTCGCGCCGGGCCGCCGCCGCCGCTTCGCCGATGACCGCTTCCAACAGCCGGGGGGAATTCGTGAACTGCAACGAGAAGGCGGCAAACCCGTCCTGGGCCGCGCGATAGTTGCCCCGGCGAAACTCGGTTTCGGCGCGCCAGAAGCCATATTCGCCGGCGAGGCCGCCCGCGTTCGTGCGGCCCGCCTCGAGCAACTGCGCCGCGCCCTCAAAATTTCCCAGTTCGAGCCGCGCCTGCGCTTGAAGCAACCGCGCTTCGGTGCGCAGTTCCGACGCGGGGTGGCGTTGGTTGAACTGCTCGAGTTCCCGCTCCGCCCGCTCCCACACCCCGGCCTTGAAGGACAACGCGGCCGCCTTGAAATCCCGCACGTCCGCCGGGTCCGCACCCGGCACAGCCTGCGCCCCGAACAGCAGGACCAGACCGAGCGCGCACCAGTGCCGCAACGTCAACATGCGCGGACTCTACGAACGCGGGCGGCCAAAGGCGAGTGCGGGATGGCACCGCACCCCGCGCCCGACACCGGACCGACCGGCGAGCCTGCGGGCGATGCGGGCCAACTTCCGCCGGAACGATGCCGTTGGCAGGAGAGCGGACGCGTCCCGCGTGCGGTCGAGGCCGTCCTGGCCACGACCTCGTTCCACCAGCTCAGCCCGGACCCACCGGTGCGGAGAAGATGAGGGAACCCAGTTTACGGCGGGACGCCGAAAACCACCCGCCGGAGGCGGGTGCTCCCTGTTTTTGAATTGCACTGTTCCGGCTCAGTCTCCTTCCGTCGGCCATTCGCCCGTGTGGAGGTAGCGCTTCAACCGGTGTTTCAGGGTTTCGCGGGCGCGAAAGATGAGCGACTTGGTCGCGTTCAGCGAGCAGCCAAGCACGGCGGAGATCTCCTCGTAACTGAGTTCGTCGCGCTGGCTCAAGAGCAGGGCGGTGCGCTGGGTTTCCGGCAGTGCGGCGAGCGCGGCGGCCAGGCGGGATTCGAGTTCGCGCAGCAACAGCGCCTCGCCCGGCTGGGGCTGGGCGGTGTCCGGCAGTTGGGGCCGGGTGTGTTCCTCGCCGGAAACCGCCGGGGCCTCGAGCGATTCGGCCGGGTGCCGCGCGCGGCGGCGCAGTTCGTTCAGGCAGAGATTGCGGGCGATGGTGAACAGCCAGGTGCTGAAGCGGGCGGTGGGCCGGTAGCGGCCCGCCGCTTTCCACGCCTGCACGAACACCGCCTGCGCCACGTCCTCCGCATCGCTTTCGTTCCCCAGACTGCGCAGGACGAAGCTCCACACCGGCTGCTGCCAGCGGGCGACCAGTTCGGCAAAGGCGTCCCGGTCCCCGCGTTGCACGCGGAGCATCAGCGCCACTTCGGGGTCCGTGCCGTCAGCCATCGTAACGCAAGCTACGGAAAGGGCGGCGGGCGAACAAGGGCGCTGGTCCGCCCGCAAATCGGCTTGAATAGGGAGCGCGTTTGTCCGTCATTGAAGATGTGAAACTTCTGTTCCTGCTCGCCTGCGCCGGCCTGCTGGCCGCGGGGTGCGCCACCAAGTCCACCCCGGACCAGCGACGGGCCGAGCGCGCCGCCGCCTACGCCAGCCTGACGCCGGAAGCCCGCGCGCTGGTGGACGCCGGGCAGATTCGCGTCGGCATGAGCGAGGACGCGGTCTATATCGCCTGGGGCAAGCCGGCGGAAATCCTCCAGCGCGAGGATGCCAACGGCCTGCGGACCCTCTGGCTTTACGAGGGCGGGTGGATGGAGGAATCGCGTTACTGGGCCTACCGCCAGGTGGGCCGCAGCCAGGGGGGAATGGCGCTCGAACGCTACCTAGTCACGGATTATCACCCCCGCACGTTCATCCGCGCGGAACTGGTGTTCGTGGACGGGCGGCTGAAGGAGTGGCGCACGCACGCGGCGCCCCGCTGATTTTTCGGCCCCCTCCGGCGAATCCCGGCCTGGCTCAGGGCCGGCGGATTTCCGCGCTGCGCCCGTGGGCTTCCAATCCCTCGACCGCCGCCAGCGACCGCACCGCCGCCAGTGATTTTTTCAACGCGGCCCGGGAATATTCCACCACGCTGGTCCGCCGCTGAAACATGTCCGCCGTCAATCCCGCAAACGACGCGCCCGCGCCGCCGGTGGGCAGCGTGTGGCTGGGCCCCGCGACGTAATCCCCCAGCACGGTGGGCGTCCACGGACCGAGGAAAATGGCCCCCGCCGTGGTGATGCGGTCGGCCACGCGCCGGGGCTGGCGCGTCATGATTTCCAGATGTTCGGGCGCGAGTTCGTTGGTCAAGGCGATGGCTTCGGCGAGGGACCTGGTTTGAATCGCCCAACTCTGATGCGCGAGCACCGGCGCGATCAAGACGCGCCGGGCGGCGGACGGGAGTTGCCGGGCGATTTCCTTTTCCACCGCCTGAATGAGCTTTGCCGACGGCGTCACGAGCCACACGCGCTCCAGACCTGAGCCATGCTCGGCCTGAGCAATGAGGTCGGCGGCGGCAAACTTCGGATTGGCCGCGTCATCGGCCAGCACGAGCACCTCACTCGGGCCGGGCAGCAGGTCAATTGCCACCCGCCCCACGAGCAGGCGTTTGGCGGCGACGACGTAGGCGTTGCCCGGGCCAAAAATCTTCTGCACCCGCCGGATGGTGGTTGTGCCCAGCGCCAGCGCGGCAATCGCCTGCGCCCCGCCCACCCGATAGACCTCGGTGGCCCCCGCCGCGCGGGCCGCATACAGCAGCGCCGCGTTCACGCGGCCATCGCGGCCGCAGGGCGTGCAGACCACGATCTCCGGACAGCCCGCCACCCGCGCCAGCGTCACGGTCATGATGGCGGTGGAAACCAGCGGGGCCGCGCCACCGGGAATGTAAATGCCCACCCGCCGAAAGGGATCGAACTTCTCCCCCACCCGCGCCCCCTGGGCGTTGCGCGCCGTCCAGCTCCGCCGCAGACAACGGCGGCTGTGGGCCGCCACATTCTTGTGGGCAAGGGCGACGGCGGCGCGCAGCGCGTCGTCCGCACCGAGGGCAGCGTTCATGAACTCCGCCGCCGTCACGGCCAATTGGTCCGCCGCCAGCCGGACGCCGTCGAACCGCTCGGTGAATTCCAGCAATGCCGCGTCACCCCGTTCCGCCACGGCCGCCACGATGCTGCGGGCACGCTCCTCGATGGCCGGGTCGAACAGGCTCGACGGCGCGGTGACCTCGGCGAGGCGGCGGGCGTAATCGGCGTCGGTGTGACGAATCACTTTCATGCGCGGGAGGCTAACAGGCACGGGCTGCCCGCGCCAGTTTTCGGGCGGGGCGGGCGATAATTATACCAAGGTTCGCGAGCTTTTCCTTTTCCCCGGTGAAGCGAGGCCCCAAAATGGCGCTGCCCGGGGGACGGATGAGGACGCTCTACAACATCATCTTCACGATCGGTTTCTGCCTGGCCGCGCCGTATTACTTCTGGCGCCTGTGGCGGCGCGGAAACTGGACGGCCGGTTTTGCGCAGCGCTTTGGCGAGTTCGACGCCAAGGTCAAACAAAGCCTCTCCAACCGCCACGTCCTCTGGCTCCACGCCGTCAGCGTCGGCGAGGTCGGCCTGTGCACCCAGCTCATCCGCGCGCTGGAGCCGCACCTGCCCAACGTCAAGTTGATGGTGTCCACCACCACCACCACGGGCATGGCCGAACTCGAACAGCGCCTCCCACGGCACATCGGCAAGTTTTACTACCCGATTGACCGCCGGAAATATGTCGCCCGCGCGGTCAACGTCATCGGCCCGGAAGCCGTCATCCTCATTGAGGCGGAAATCTGGCCCAACTTCTTCTGGCGGCTGCGCGACCGGGGCACGCCCATTATCCTGGTCAACGCCCGCCTCTCGGACCGCTCGTATCGCGGCTACAAGCGCCTCGGGTTTGTTTTCCGCCCGCTGTTCGCGTCGCTCGCCGCCGTGGGCGCGCAAAATGAGGAGGATGCCGCCCGCCTGCGGGAACTCGGCGTGCGCCCCGAGGCCATCCACGTCGTCGGCAGTTTGAAATTTGACGCGGCCAAGCTCGACACGCACCGGCTGCTCAACGTGCCCGACCTGCTGCGGCGGTTCGGCGTTCCCGCGGACGCGCTGCTCCTGGTCGCCGGCAGCACGCACGCCGGCGAGGAGGCGGCGCTGGCCGAAGTGTATCGCCGGCTGCGCGAACGGTTCCCGCAACTGTTTCTGGTGGTAGTGCCGCGCCATTTCGAGCGCGCCCGCGAGGCGGGCCGCGACCTCGCCGCGCGCGGTCTGCGCTTCGCCTATCGCAGCGAATTGCGGGCCGACACCTGCCATCCGCCCGGCTCGTTTGATTGCCTGGTGGTCAACACGACGGGCGAGTTGAAGCATTTCTACCAGCACGCCGCCGTGGTGTTCGTCGGCAAGAGCCTCACGGCGCAGGGCGGTCAGAACCCCATCGAGCCGGCCGCGCTGGGCAAACCCGTGGTGTTCGGCCCGCACATGCAGAACTTCGCCGAGGTGGCACGGACCTTTGTGAACGGCCGCGGCGCGCGGCAGGTGAAGGATGCCGCCGACCTCGAGCACACCCTGGGCGAACTGCTGGCCGATGCCCGCCTGCGCGAAGAACTGGGCCGGCGGGGCCGGGACATCGTCCAGCAGAATGAAGGCGCGCTGACCCGCACCGTGGACATGATTCTCCGCCACCTCGACCACGGCGAGATTTACGTCGCCGCCCGGCGCTGACCGGTGGCCGCCCAACTCACCGCGGGAACGCCGCGCCGCCGCCCAGCCCGCGTTGCAGCAGGTCGAAGTGATACAACGCGACCACCACGAGCGAGTGCCGGATTTTTCCCGCCGCCACCAGTTTCGGGACGTCCGCCACCGGCACCAGCCGCGTCACCAGATCCTCGCCGTGATCGAACTGGACCGGATGCGTCAGCCGGCAATTTTCCACCAGCACGGTGTGGCAGACGTTGGTGAGAATGGCCGGGTTGGCGAAAATCCGGCCGATGCGCCGCGCCTGTTCCCCCGTGTAGCCCGTCTCCTCACGCAGCTCCCGCTCGCCCGTCGCCACCGGGCAGGTCTCATGCCGGTCCATCATTCCGCCCGGGACCTCCAATTCCACCGTGTTCGAGCCGTGCCGGAACTGCTCCACCATCACCAGCTCCTGCCGGGGGGTGACGGCGATCACGTTCACCCAGTCCACGCAGTCGAGGACGAAGAAATCATGCTCCCGGCCTGTGCGCGGCGAGCGCTTCACGTCTGAACGCAGACTGAAAATGCGGAAATCGCCGAGGGACTTGGAGCTGACGAGCGGCCAGGGCTGGATCATGGGATTTACGATGTGCGAATTACGATTTACGCGCGGAGCGCGGCAGGAATGGTGCTCGGGAATCGCAATTCGTGAATCGTGAATTCAGAACCCGCGTTCCTTCGCCGCCCAGCCCTCGCGCATCAGCTTGAGCAGATGCGTCAGGGCCTCGTCGTAGGAGCGGCCCTTTTCCGCCGCCAACTGGCGTGCCCGCTTGTCCAGTTGCGCGGCCATTTCACCGGCCTTGTCGCCGGGCGCGCCCAGCGCGGTCAGCAACCGGGCCAGTGGCTCCAGGTCCATGTGCTCAGGCCGCCGCCGCGGCGACGATGCGAACGCTGACGACGTTCATGCGCCTGGCGGGGCGGTCCCCCGGCAGCGTGGGGGTGGTGGCAATCTTTTCCAGCACGTCGTCGCCCTGGATGAGCCGGCCAAACGCGGTGTATTGCCGGTCCAGGAAGCGCGGGTCGCCGTGGCAGATGAAGAACTGGCTGCCCGCCGAATCGGGGTCGGACGAACGCGCCATCGAAAGCACACCGCGCACATGGGCCTTGTCGTTGAATTCGGCCTTGATCTGATAGCCCGGCCCGCCGGTGCCCCAGCGCCGCTGGTTCGCCTCGTCCTTCGTCAGCGGGTCGCCACCCTGAATCATGAAGCCCTTGATGACCCGGTGAAAACAGGTGCCGTCGTAGAAGCCCTGCCGCGCGAGCTTCTTGAAGTTTTCAACGTGACCGGGCGCGACGTCCGGCCAGAACTCGAGGGTCATTTCGCCCTCGCTGGTGGTGATGATGGCAACTTCGCTCATGCGTCGGGGGGGGGGTTACTTGAGGCTGTCCGCCGGAACAATCTTGATGCTTTCGATGCCCATGCGCTTGACGGGCCGGTCGGGCCCCTCGGTGGGGGTGGTGGCAATCTTCTCGAGCACGTCATCCCCTTTGATGAGCCGGCCGAAGACGGTGTATTGGTTGTCCAGGAAACGCGGGTCGCCGTGGCAGATGAAGAACTGGCTGCCGGCGGAATTGGGGTCCGGCGTGCGCGCCATCGAGAGCGTGCCGCGCACATGGGGCTTGTTGTTGAACTCCGCCTTGATGGTGTAGCCCGGCCCGCCCTGCCCCCACTGCGCCTTTTTGGATTCGTCCTTGGTGTTCGGGTCGCCGCCCTGGATCATGAAGCCCTTGATGACGCGGTGGAAGCATTGCCCGTCATAGAAGCCCTGCTTCGCCAGCTTCTTGAAATTCTCCACATGGCCGGGCGCAACGTCGGGATAAAATTCCAGCACCATCTCGCCCTCGGTGGTCTTGACCACCGCCACTTCCTTCACCACCGCCGGTTTCGCGTCCTTCGCTCCGGCCTGGGCCTCGGGCTTGGCGGGAGCGGGCGTTTCCGGCTTCTTTGTTTCCTCGGCCCCGGCCACCAACGCCAGGCCGAGACACAACCAACCACTCAAAAGCAGATTTTTCATAGGCGCGGGAAAGTTCCACAGCGCCGCCGGGAAGTCACGCCGGAATAACGCCTACGAAACTTGCATTTGAGTGAGGCCGTCCCGGACGCGGGGCGCGCGGCGTTCACGCCGCTTTGACTCACCAGGCCCCGGCGGGCAGGAGATTTGGGGGTCGCTGGGGAATTCGGACGGTGAAGCGGGCTGAAGCCCGCGCCCCTCACGCCATTCCGCAAAGATCAGTAAACTGATTGCCGGGCGCATCTCACTTTATTGCAACTTGCGATCAGCCGTTTGCAGCCTCCGGTCGAACGAGCAGGGGCGGCAGGGCTGTGAGTTCGTGCCGGAGACACTGCCGGAAATTAGCCAGCCACAAGGTGGCTGGCATCCGCTTCATGATTCGTCCCGGCGGGACGACGGAAAAAGCCCGCCCTCCTGTGCCCCGCCACCATCCCTTCAGGACGACGTCCGCTTGGACTTGAGCGTCCAGCCACGGCGTGGCTGGCTGATCTCCGGTGTCGCTTCGCGACTGAAAGCATCGCCTGCGGCTGGCCAGAAACTGAGATGCGCCCCTGATTGCCCCCCGGCCACGGCTCGCCACGTTTGAAAACACTCGCCGCCCGGACTTTACCCGACAATCATCCCGTCCGCTTGATGCCATGAGCCACCAGGACACCTATTACCGGAACAACACCGCCTATGCGGAATTCCTCACCGGGACGGACGCGGCGTTTTACGCCAAATACGCCGACGCCCTCGCCCACGCCGGGCGCGGGGCGCGGGTGCTGGACGTGGGCTGCGGCGTCGGTCAGGTGGTTGGACGACTGACCGCCGTCGGCTTGGAGGCCCACGGCGTGGATGTCTCCGCGCCCAACATCGAGAAGGCCCGCCAATCCAGCGAACGCTGTCAGCTTTATGACGGCCGCCAATTGCCCTTCCCCAACCAGCACTTTGCCGCCGTGGGCGCATTGAACGTCCTTGAACATGTGGATGAACCCGAGGCGTTCATCGCCGAACTGGTCCGCGTCACCGCGCCGGGCGGACGAATCGTGCTTTCCAGTCCAAACTTTTTTCGCGTCCTCGGTTTCCGGGATTACCATCCGCGCATGCGAGGCATTGGGAACAAGTGGCGCAACTGGCGACGCCTCCGCGAAAAGCGCCGACAGATGGCAACCAACCCGGAAGCCGTGCGCTTCGACCGGATGCCGCCCATCGTGAAAGAACCATTCACACCGGATGATGACGCCATCGTGGCCACTAACGCCTTGGAAATGGCTTTCTTCCTGCGCCGCGTCGGCTGCGAAGTCTTGTCCGTGGCCTGCACTGACCGCTACGTGAACAGGCTGGTGGATTTCGCCCTCAACCTCGGCCCGTGGCGTTTTCTGATGTTCAACGCTTTCCTGGTGGCGCGCAAAAGCTTGTGACCTGCGGACAGATGAAGGTGCCGTTCTCGGGACCCACGCTCATTCAGACGACGCCCCACCGCCTCGACAACCTCCGCCGAGCCGCCTAACCTCCCGCCATGCCTGCGAATACGTTGTCCCGCTCCGGCACTCCATCGTTCGGCGTTCCCCGTTCCGCGTTCCGTGTTCCTTCCGTGGACCCGGTCATGGCCGAGGAACGCGCCGCGTCCTTCGCCAAGCGCAGCATCAAGAACGACGCCAAGCTCGCCGGCCTCAAACTGGCCGTCTCAATGATGGACCTCACGACACTCGAGGGCAAAGACACGCCCGGCAAGGTGGCCTACCTCTGCCGCAAGGCCATCGCGCCCGCCGAGCCGCGTTTCAACGTGCCGTCCTGCGCCGCGGTCTGCGTCTATCCGAACATGGTGAATTACGCGCGCAAATTTCTTGGCGACAAGTCGCCCGTGAACGTCGCCGCCGTCGCCACCGGCTTCCCCAGCGGCCAATACCCGTTGCGCACCCGGCTCGAGGAAGTCCGCCGCGCGGTGAACGACGGCGCCGATGAAATTGACATGGTCATTGACCGCGGCGCCTTCCTCGCGGGCGACCACGCCCGGGTCTTTGACGAAATCGCCGCCACGAAGGAAGCCTGCGGCCCCGCGCATTTGAAGGTGATTCTCGAAACCGGCGAACTCGTCACGCTCGACAACGTCCGTCTCGCGAGCCAGATCGCGATGGAGGCGGGCGGCGACTTCATCAAGACCAGCACCGGCAAGGTGAACCCCGCCGCCACCATGCCCGTGACGCTGGTCATGCTGGAGGCCATCCGCGATTACTTCTTCGCCACCGGCATCCGCGTCGGCATGAAGCCCGCCGGCGGCATCCGCACCAGCAAGCAGGCGCTCGCCTACCTCGTGATGGTCAAGGAAACCCTCGGCGACGACTGGCTGACGCCCGGCCTGTTCCGCTTTGGCGCCAGCACGCTCGTCAACGACGTGCTGATGCAAATCGCGAAGCTGACGGACGGGAATTACCAGTCGGGTGATTATTTTTCGCTGCCGTGAAGCGCCGGAGCGGCGGCCCGGCGGAGCGCCACCGTTGTTCACCCCGAAGCCTTTCCGCCACGGATGCACCCCCGGCAAAACGCGGCCGCAAAACGGAAACCAATGAGTTGCATTGGCAACACGAAAGACCGGATGCCCCGGCCAACTTTTCCGCCGGGCCGTCCAAATGGCCCCGGCCCGGGCAGACCGCGCCGCCCGGTTCGCCGCCGCCTGCCGGGGCGGGCGCTGGCATTGGTGGCCGGGCTGGGGCTGGCGGCCGCGGCGGCGGCGCCAAACCCGCGGCAGGATTTCATGGTGCAGGTGTTCGGCGCGGAACAGGGACTGGCGCCGGCATCGGTCACGGACATCGCCCAGACGCCGGATGGTTATCTGTGGGTGGGCACGCTGTTGAGCGGGTTGATGCGGTTTGACGGCACGCGGTTTGAAAGTTTCAGCACGCTGCAAATCCCCGGGCTGCGCAGCGCGAGCGTGCGGCGGCTGCTCGTGGACCACGCCGGGCGGCTCTGGATCAACTCCCTCGCGGACACACTGGTCACCTGGACGCCGGCCGGATTCACCACGGCCAACACGAACGCCACCCGCCCGCAAAAGCTCCTGTGGTCAAACACCGGGGAGGTGGTGTTTGCCTTGCCTGATGGCGCGCTGCTGCGGGGCCGGCTCGACGGGACCAACTGGCACTGGACCACGTCCCTGCCCGCCGGAGCCGGCGAACCGACGGGTTATGTGGCCGCCGGGGACGGCACCCTCTTTTACACCGTGGCCGGCACCCGCCTCGGGGTTTGGCGGAAGGGCGAGGCGACCGTGCAGGATCCGCCGGGGTTGGAGGGGCAACGCATCGCGGCCCTGACGGCCACCCGGGATGGCCAGGTCTGGGCGGGCACGGACCGGAGCTTGAGCCGGTGGGCGGGCGGGCGGTTCGTGGACGCCACGCCGCCGGACCCCAGCGGTCCGCTCCGGGTGGTGCGGATGGCCGCGACCGGACCGGCCGATTTGTGGGTCGAAGCCAACGGCCGTTTGCGCCGGTATCATCGCGGCGCGTGGGTGGCGGAATCGCTGGCCTGGCGGGAAGAATATCGCGGCCTGCCGGGCCTGCGGCTGAATCAGGGTGACGCCGAGGGCGGCTTGTGGCGCGCCTACGCGGGCGAGGGCCTGTTGCGCGTGCATCCCGACGGTGCGGTCAGCCGCCTCACCACGAGCGACGGATTGCCCAGCAACGCGGTGCGGCTGCTGTTCGAGGACGCCGAGGGCAACACCTGGACCGGTTACGAACGCGGCGGGCTGGTGCAGATCCGGCCCCGCATCTTCCAGGCCTTTGGCCCCGAGCAGGGGCTGACCGACGCCGTGTTGACCTCGGTTTGCACGGACCGCGAAGGCGCCGTCTGGGTCGGCACCCTGGGGGGCGCGGTGGCGCGGATTCAGGACGGCCAAAGCCGCGTGATCGCCAGCACGTTCAACGGCCAGTATGTGCCCAACGTGGTGGTCACGGCCGACCCCGCGGGCGAGGTCTGGGTGGCGCCGTTTGGACAGGGGTTGTGGCGGTTTCAGGACGGGCAACTCCGGCAGGTGGTGGCGCAGGAGAGCATCGGCCGCTATGTGCGTTTGTTGTTCGTGACGCGGGAAAACACGCTCTGGGTGGCCACGATGGATAGCATCTTCCGGCTGCGCGAGGGCGTGCCGGAGCGCGTGTTCCGTGCCGGCGGGTCAGGGAGCGCGCAGTATCTCGCTGCCCTGGCCGAAACGGCGGAGGGCACGTTGTATGCCGGAACGTTCGGCGGCCTGCTGCTGCGCTGGGAGGACAACCGCTTTCTCACGCTCAGTCCGCCGGAGCGCGAGCGGTTGGGCCGGTTGTGGGCCATGCAGCCCACCGCCGATGGCAGCCTGTGGATTGGCACGTCACTCGGCGGATTGCTCCGCTTCAAGCACGGGGAGTTCCGCCGCTTCACGGAGCGCGATGGGCTGCCGCCCGGCCCCATCACGCATCTGCTGGCCGACCATCAGGATCAACTTTGGCTGGGCACGCGCGCCGGCATCGCCCGCCTGAGCCTCGCGGAAGTGGACCGGCTCGAACGCGGCGAGTCCACCACCCTGCGCGTCAGCCTTTACACCCGCAGCGACGGCCTGCCCACGACGAGCGGCGCGTTTGAATTCCAGCCCAACAGTTGGCGCGGACCGGATGGCCGACTGTGGTTCGCGCTGCTGAACGGCGTCACCAGCGTGGACCCCGCGCAAGTGCGGACACGCTACGTCGCCCCCACCGTCACCCTCGAGGAATTGCGGGTGGACGGGGAAAAGGTCTGGCCGCGCGCGGCGGGCGCCGTGCGGGCGGCCCGGCCCACCGGCTCCGCCGCCGACCCGCCCGAGCCGCGCGAAGCGATTCGCCTGCGCCCGGGGCGGCGGGATTTGGAGTTTCAGTTCAGCGGGCTGAGTTTTGCCTCACCGGAGCAGGTGCGCTTCCGGTATCAACTCGAGGGGTTTGCGCCGGAATGGTCGGCGCCGGGGACGGAACGCGCGGTCGTGTATCGCCGGGTGCCGCCGGGGAATTACCGGTTCCACGTGCAGGCCGCCAATCGCGATGGCGTGTGGACGCCGGAAGCCGTCAGCCTCGCCGTCGTGGTGCCGCCGCATTACTGGCAGACGGCGTGGTTCCGGCTCGGCGTCGCGGCGTTGCTGGTGGGCGCGCTGGCGCTGGCGGTGCGGCACTACTCGTTGCGCCGCGTCCGGGCGCGGCTGCAACGGCTCGAAGCCGAGGCCGCCCTGCAACGCGAGCGGCAGCGCATCGCCCGGGACATCCATGACGACGCGGGCGCGAGCCTCACGCAGATCGCGTTGTTGAGCGAACTGGCGCAAAGCGACTTTGAAAAACCCGCCCTCGCGCGCCGCCACATTGACGCCATTTTCCACCATGCCCACGCCCTGACCCGCGCGCTGGACGAAATCGTCTGGTCACTCAACCCGAAGCACGACACGCTCGAGAGCCTGATCAACCGCCTGTGCAAGTTCGCGCCGGACTTCCTCGCGGCGGCGGGCGTGCGTTGCCGCGTGGACGTGCCCACCGACCTTCCCGCGCGCCCGTTGCCGGCGGCGGTGCGGCATCACCTTTACCTCGCCATCAAAGAGGCGCTCCACAACGTCGCCAAACACGCCGCCGCCTCCGAGGTCTGGCTGCGGGTCACGCTGAACGGCCAGACGGTGGAGCTGGTGGTCGAGGACAATGGCCGGGGCACGCCGCCCGCCGCGGCCGCCGACGCCGCGGAGGCCGACGGGCTGGCCAACCTGCGCCAGCGCATGGCCGAAGTGGGCGGGGCATTCGCGCAACACGCGCGGCCCGGAGGCGGAACCGGCCTGCGGTTCACCGTGCCGCTGCCCGGCCCCGGCAACTAGGCGACGGAATTGCCGGTTGTTCCGCCGTCGCGCGCCCGCTATACCGAACACACACAGTCATGGCCATCAAGGTCGCCATCGTTGAAGACGACGCCCGGGTGCGCGCGAGCCTGGAGGAAATCCTCCGGCGCGGCCCCGGCTGCCGGTGCGTAGGCGCGTTTCCCGACGCCGAAACCGCGCTGCGCGAACTGCCCGCCCTGGCTCCGCAGGTGGTGCTGATGGACATCAACCTCCCCGGCATGGACGGCGTCGAGGCGGTCCGCCAGTTGGCGGTCCGGCTGCCGAAAGCGCAAATCCTCATGCTCACGGTCTATGACGACGCGGATTCGATCTTCCACTCCCTCGCCGCCGGCGCGTCCGGCTACCTGCTCAAGCCCGTCCGCGCCGCGCAACTCCTCGCGGCGGTGGGCGACGTCTGCAACGGCGGCGTGCCGATGACCAGCGTCATCGCCCGCAAAGTGGTGCAATCCTTCAAGAAACCGGCCCCGGCGGGCAACCCGGACGCCGAACACCTCTCCCCCAAGGAGCTCGAAGTGCTCGAACATCTCGCGCGCGGCCTGTCCTACAAGGAAACCGCCGAGGCGCTGGCCATCTCCTACGCCACCGTGCGCACCCACATCGAGCGCATCTACCGCAAACTGCACGTCCGCTCCCGCGGCGAGGCCGTGGCGCGGTATCTGAAGGTTTGAACCCGAGCACCGGAGTTGAACCCCGCGACGCGGCAGGAGCGCGGTCTTCAGTCCGCTTCAACCTGCGCCGCACTGCGGTCAGCCGAACGCACAAAATCTTTCGGACGGTGAAGCGGCGTGAACGCCGCGCTCCCTTGTGACGCCGCGCACCAATAAAATTTCGCGCTTCGGAATTCGGGCTGAAACCAAACCACACTTTTCCCCGCTCCCGCTTTCCCATCCACCCCGCCTGTCGGAAGTTTTACCGACTACCGGCCCGCCGCCTGTCACGCGAGTGTTCAGTCATGCAAGCCGCTCCGCCCCGCCACGCGCGCCGCGCGTTCACCCTGATCGAACTGCTCGTGGTCATCGCCATCATCGCCATTCTCGCCGCCATGCTGCTGCCCGCGCTGGGCAAGGCGAAACAGAAGGCCCTCCAGACGGGCTGCCTCTCCAACCTGAAACAGGTCGGCATGGCCTTGCACATGTGGATTGACGACAACAACGACTGGCTGCCGCCCGGCGAAGGCAGCACGTTCGGCCTGTGGCACGGGCAAATGACCAGTTACAATCAGAACAGCCGCTCGGAGATGGTCTATTACCTCGCCACCTACCTCGGGTTGCCGGCGCCCGACGCCACCACCCGGCAGGCCAAAGTCATGGTGTGCCCCGGCTTTGCCCGCGCCACGCCCGATTCCACGAATTCCGTCGGCACCCGCAAGGTGTATGTGCGCACCGTGCCCAGCGCCAACAACCTGACCTTTGACCCCTTCGGCTATCCCGCCTTCGGTGGCACCCCCGAGACCCCGCCACGCAAGCTGGCCGCCCTCCAAGCCGCGCGGCCCCTGACGGACGTGTGGATCATGATGGACGCCGACCAGATTGCCTTCCCGACCGCCGGCTGGGTGAACGAACTGCCGGCCCGGCCCGTTCACGGCAGCTTCCGCAACTACATCTACTTTGACCAGCACGTCGCGACCAGGCGCGTCGGCAAGCTCAACGAGAAGTAAGGCGGCCCCTACCCAATATTGGGTATTCCCCGCCTGCGTCGCATTTCCCCAACCTAGAACACCATGAAACCCCACATCACCTCCCCAATCCGGCAGGCGCTCGTCCTGCTTTCCACCCTCGCCGTCGCCGGCCAGCTCCACGCCGCCGTCGTCGCGCAAACCGGTTTTGAGACCACCGACTCCCCGGCCTATCCGGCGGCGGTGACCAATCTGCCTTACAACGGCGGCAACACTTTCACCGGCCTGCCCCTCTATGACCGCGCGAGCAACGGTGTGCGCCAGATTCTCCTGGCGGGCAGCCCGTTCGGCACCGGGCAGTATCTGGCGCTGCAAGGGGTCAGCGGGGAGGGCGTCCGCGCCATGTCCTACGGCCTGACGCCCCTGACGCGCATCTCCTTCGACCTCTACGAACCCTCGGGATTTGCGAGCATAATTCGCTTCGGCTTCGGCAGCACCAACGACATCAACAGCGCGCAGTCCTACCAGTCCTGGCGCTTGAACAACGGCGCCCTGACCGCCAACGCCGGCGACAACACCGCGCTGGTCGCCGGCTCGATTCCCTCGCTGCTGGAAAACCGGCATTACATCGTCCACATCCTCCTGAACCGTTCCGGCAGCAACCAGTTAGTCAACATCCCCGGTGGCAGCTTCACCCTCACCAACGAACACTCGGCCCTGTTCATCATGGACACGGTGACCACCAATCTGCTTGACGCGGGCCGCTTCACCCACACCTCGACTAACATTCCCGTGGCCTTCCTCTTCCGGTGCTTCACCACCGAAACCAACCGCATCCTTGTGGACAACTTCTCGCGCCACGACTCGCTTGACCTCACCAACCCGCTCTCGGGAGCGTTGATTGACCAGACCATCAACCAGACCAACGCGTCCACGCTGGGCTGGGTCACCAACATCTGGGGTGTTCCCACCAACTTCCCGGTCGCCGGCAATGATTACCGGATTCCAAGCGGATTCACCCTGCGCACGCCCAATCTGTTGTCGGGAAGTTCGCTGACGTTTCCCGGCGACACCTTGATTCAGACCAACGGCGGATCGTTGTCCATCAAACACGGCAACAATCCCACGGTGGTCAATATGATCTTCGGCCCCGGCACCATCCGCCACGACCAAGGCCCTGGCGGAACGACCAACACGCCTTTGGCGGGAACCCTGCACGTCGTCGGCAACGGCACCCTCGCTGCCGGTGTCGGTCCCGGCCCGCGCCATCTCTGGCTCCAGTCCACCCTCACGGGCACGGGCAACCTCACCGTCAATATGGGCTTTACCAATGAGAACGCCCTGTCCCCCAACATCCTCTACCTGAGTTGCAACGCCAGCGGCTACTCCGGCAACTGGATCGTCAACAGCAACCGGGTCGAGGTCTGGAGCGGCACCACCAATCCCTTCGGCTCCGGCAGCGTCAATCTGGTCCTGAGCACCAATTTCCTCACCTTCAACACCACCAACAACCTCACCATTCCGAACCTCATCTTCGGCGCGGGCAACGTGATCAAAGCCGGCACCAACATCGTCACCCTCACCGCCACCAACACCTACACCGGCGAAACCATCCTCAGCAATGGCACGCTCCGTGTTTCCGGCTCGCTCGCCGCGGGCAGCACGGTGACGGTGCGACCTGCCGGCACCCTCGCGGGCACCGGCACGGTCAACGGCCCCGTCACCGCCCACGGCACCGTCGCCCCCGGCAACGCGGGCGTCGGCACGCTGAACCTCGGCAGCAACCTGACTTTCAACGCCACCGCCGTGGCGGAAATGGAGCTGACCAACGGCCTCGCCGCCGACCTGGCCCAGGCCGTCGGCACCGTCACTTACGGCGGCAAGCTCCGCCTCGTCCGCGCGCCCGCAGCCACGCTCGCCAACGGCACTTACACGTTGTTCAACGCCGCCGCTTACGCCGGCACGTTCAGTGAAATCGAATTCCTCAACTGGCCCGCCGCCAAGCGCCTCACCGCGACCAACCTGACCACCAGCGGTTCACTGACTCTCGGCGACAACACCGCGCCCGTCGCGAAGCACGTGACGGCGGGCGTGACGCAAGGCGACGCCATCACCCTGACCATCACCAGCGGCAAGTTCGCCGCGACCGATGCCGACGGCGACGCGGTGACGGTGACCGGCGTGACCGCGCCCGGCAGCGGCTCCGTTTCCTTCACTCCGACCAACGTGACCTACACCGCCAGCGGCGCGGCGGGGACCAACACATTCACCTACACCGTCAGCGACCCCTTTGGCGCCACTGACACCAAGACCGTCACCGTCATCGTGCAACCCGCAGCCACGGGCGCCAATGTCCTGCCCGGCTCGCTGGTGGTGTCCGGCAACAACGTGAAACTGGACGCCTTCGGCCTGCCGGGCGCGAGCTACCGGCTGGAATTCACGGCCAGCCTCACGCCGCCGGTCACCTGGACGCCGCTGACCGGCAGCGAGCAGACCGCCGCGCCCAACGGCGCCTTGAATTTTGATTACACCCACGGCTCGCCCCTGCCCGAGGCCGGCTTCTTCCGCACCACTCATGTCAGTGGTCCGTGAGTTGGGCGGCTGCTGCCGGGCGGGCCGGGTGCCCGGCAGTGGTCCATATTTGTCGCAATCCAACATGATGCTGTTGCCGTTGTCTGGCCGTTCGCCGCGCGGACGGGCGGGCCGTTGGGCCTTTGCCCTCGGCCTCCTCGTGCTGCCCCTCGCCGCGAACGCCGCCGGCACGGGGTTGAGCGCCCAATACTTCGACAACGCGGACTTCACCACCCAGAGGGTCGCCCGCGTGGATGCCACGGTGGACTTCAACTGGGGTGCCGGCTCGCCCGATTCCGGCATCGCCCCGGACACCTTCTCCGTCCGCTGGGAAGGCCAGCTCGAGGCGCGATACGCCGAGACCCACACCTTCCACGTCACCGCCGACGACGGCGCGCGGCTGTGGGTGGATGACAAACTCATCGCCGCCCGGGTTTTCGGGTCCACCAACCAGCCCGAAATCGTCGGCCAGCTCGCCCTGCCCGCCAACCGCCGCGTCAACCTCCGCCTCGAATACATCGAGCAGACCGGCAACGCCCGCGTCCGCCTCGAATGGTCCAGCCCCAGCCAGCCGCGCGAGGTCATCCCGCCGAGCCAGCTCTACCCGACGATCGTGGATGCGGAGAACGGCACCCTGCTCGCCGAGACCTGGCTCAACCTTGCGGGCACCAACCTCGCCACGCTGACCAACGCCGCCACTTATCCCGCCCGCCCCGACACACGTGAGTATCTCACCCGCTTCGAGTGCCTGCTCACCAACTGGCTTGACGCCCACGGCACCCGCGTCAGCGGCTACCTGCTCGCCCCGGCGGATGGCCAATACACCTTCGCCGTCGCCGCCGATGACCGCGCCACCCTGTTCCTCGGCACCAACGAAAACACCGCCGGGCGCGTCGCCATCGCCGCCGTCACCAACGCCACTGGCTTCCGGCAATGGAACCACCACCCCGGCCAGATTTCCGCGCCCATCACCCTCGCCGCCGGCAAAAAATACTACGTCGAACTGCTTCACAAGGAGGGCACGGGCAACGACCACTTCTCCGTCGCGTGGCAAATTCCCGGAGCGACCAACTTCACCGTGATTGACGCCGCCGCGCTGGTCCCCGCCGGCCTGCTCACGCCCGTGCCGGCCAAGACCAACTTCCTCGACGGCGTGGCCCAGGCCCGCCCGCGCCTGCTGGTTTCCGACGCGCGCTTCGAATGGCTCAAGCGCGAACGCCTCACCAATCCCGCCGGCCAGCCCGCGCAGTGGTTCAACACCCTCAGCAATGCCGCCGCGAACATCCTCACGCAGTCCGTCAACACCTACACCCTCGACGAACGCAGCGTCCTGTTGGGCGTCAGCCGTTCCGTGGTGGACCGCACTTACAAGCTCGCGCTGGTCCATCGCATCACGGGCAACACCAACTTCGCCGAGCGCGCCTGGGCCGAACTCGAGGCCGCCGCCAATTTCCCGAACTGGAACCCGTCCCACTTCCTCGACACCGCCGAGATGAGCCACGCCTTCGCCATTGGCTACGACTGGCTTTACGATTACTGGTCCGCAGCCCGCTTGACCACGCTCCGCACGGCGCTCGTCAGCAAGGGACTGTCCCCCGGTCTTTCCCAATACACCAGCAACGCCAGTTGGACCCGCGCCGACGCCAACAACTGGAACCTCGTCTGCAACGGCGGTCTCTCGATGGGGGCGCTCGCGCTCGGGACCGACGAGGAGACCCTCGCCGAGGACATTCTCTCCCGCGCCGTCGCGTCCGCCACGCCGGTGTTCCAGCGGTTCAGCGCCGAAAACGGCGGCTGGTATGAAGGCCCCGGCTACTGGAGCTACACCACCGAATACGCCAACGTCCTCCTCGCCGGCCTGGAATCCGCCCTCGGCAGCAGCTTTGGCCTCGGCAAAACGCGCGGGCTTTCCGAAAGCGGGAACTTCGCGATCCAGACGGTCGGCCCGCAACTGCGCTCGTTCAATTTCGCCGACGCCAGCGCGGGCAATCTGCGCGGGCCGCAAATGTTCTGGTATGCCAAACGGTTCAACCGCCCGCTCTACGCCTGGCATCAACGCGCCTACGGCCAGCCGCATGTCCTCGACGCGCTCTGGCATGATCCGCGCGGTGCCAACCCCGCCGTTGAGGGCCTCCCGCGCGACGCCTGCTTCCGCGGCGCGACCGGTGCCACACCGTTCAAGACGGCGGAGATCGTGACGCTGCGCAGCGGCTGGGGCGACAGCCAGGCCACGTTCCTCGGCTATCACGGCGGCGAAATGGGCGCGTCGCACGGGCACCTCGATGCCGGCTCGTTCGTGCTCGACGCCATCGGCCACCGGTGGTTCCACGATCTGGGCGCGGACGATTACGCGCTGCCCGGCTATTTCAGCAACCCCCAGCGTTGGACCTATTACCGCAACCGCACCGAGGGCCACAACACCCTCGTCATCAACCCCACCGCCGGGGCCGACATGCGCATCGGCCAGGTCGCACCCGTGCTGATGTTCCTGAGCGAACCGGGCAACGGCGACGCCCGCAGCATTGTGGACCTCACGCCCGTTTATACGAACGCCACCCGCGTCTGGCGCGGCTTCCATCTCTTCAACAACCGCCGCGACGTGCTCGTGCAGGACGAAATCCAGATGCCCGCGCCGGCGACCGTCTGGTCCTTCCTCCACGTGCAGACCAACGCGAACCCGGTCATCGCGCCCGACGGCACCTCCGCCATGCTCACCCAGGGCACCGCGCGGTTGTGGGTGAAGCTCGTCACCAGCAACGCCACCTTCACCCTGCGCAACGCGGAACCGTTGCCCACCTCGCCCAATCCCGCCGGCCAGAACCCCAACGTCAATTTCCGCAAGCTCTCCCTGCAATTCACCGGCGTCACCAACACCACCGTCGCCGTCTGGCTCCGCCCGCTCTGGCCCGGCGAAAACCCGCCCGTCGAACTGCCCGCCCTCACGCCACTGGCCAATTGGAGCATCAACACCAACACCCTCGTCCGCCCCACGAACACCCCGCCCAACGCCCCGCCGGAATTCCGCACCGCCCTCGCCGGCGCCACCCTGGACATTGATCTCCGCAGCCTCGTCAGTGATCTCGAGACCCCGTCCAACCAGCTCGCCTTCACCGTCGGCCCCGCCACCAACGGCAGCGTGACCCTGCTCGCCGATGGCCGCACCGCGCGCTTCACCGTGACCGGCACGGCCCCGGCCACCGCGTCGTTCCGCTACACCGTGGCCGACCAATGGCCCGAGGCCAGCCTCGCCGCCGCCTACGACTTCGAGCCGCCCGAGGATCTGGCGGACGGCCGCGTGACCGATTTCACCGGGCTGGGCGCGGACGGTTATTTCAACCGCGTCGGCACCGGCACCAACGAACTGGTCACCGACGCCCCCGCCGCCCACGCGCCGTGGCACAGCCGGTCGCTCCGCCTGGTCGAGCAGGGCGACTTCAACGGCGCCGCCCTCGTGATGCCGGTGAACGGCTCCGAACTGGACTTCCGCACGCAGGACTGGACCGCGAGCCTCTGGTTCAAACGCGCCACCCGCACCAACGACGATTTCCTCTTCTACCTCGGCAACAGCGACGGCTTCGGCTCGCCGGATGAATTGCAGCTCTACTGTTCGGCCAACCAGGACTCGCTCGTCCTGCGGCATTACATCGGCGAATCCACCACCGACGTGAACCTCAGCGTCGCCAATGTCACCACCAACCTCTGGCGGCACGTCGCCGTCGTGTTTCAGGCCACCAACGCCACCAGCGGCATCATGTCGCTCTATGTGGGCGGCACCCGCATCGGCTCCAACGGCAACGTCACCCTCAACATGCCCGCGAACATGCAGACCATTTTCGGCGGGCACGCGCTCGGCACCTTTGCCGTCACCCGCTGGTTCAATGGCCGGCTCGATGACGCCGCCGTGTTCAAACGCGCGCTCAGTCCGGCGGAAATCACCCGGCTCGCCACCCGGCCGCTCGCCTTCTTCGGCGGGCTGACCGCCACCAACATCGTGCAGGTGACCGTCACTGCCCCGCCCGCACCCGTGCTCGCCAGCCAGATGACCGCAGGCGGTTTTCAGATGACGGTCTCAGGGGATGCGGGGCTGAATTACACGGTGCTCCTGTCCACGAACCTGACGCACTGGACGCCGCTGCTCGTCACCAATCCACCGGTGCTGCCGTTCAGCTTCACCGATCCCGTGACCAACGCGCCGCAGCGTTTTTACCGCATCCAAATCGGCCCCTGAACCACCGTCGCCGCCAACCCCGCGCCCATTTCCGATTCCCCTCGTTTCCTCCGCAAACTCAAACCAAACAAAAACATGAAAAAAAACATCACCCACCTCCCCACCCGCACCCTCCTCGCGGCCGCCGGCCTCGCATTGGCCGTGCTCACCGCGCCCGCGGCATTGATTGACCAGACCATCAACATGAACGCCGCTGGACCGACCAATGTCACCGGCTGGGCCACCAACGTCTGGGGCACGTCCGCCGCCCTCCCCACGGCCGGAAATGACTACCGCGTCCCCAGCGGTTTCACCTGCCGCACCCCCAACCTGCTCACCGGAACCGTGCTGACGTTCGCCGGCGATACGCTCATTTGCACCAACGGCGGCGTCATCTCGCTCAAACACGGCAACGCGCCAGCCGTGGCCAACATCCTCCTTGGCCCCGGCACCATCCGGCAGGATCAAGGCCCGACCGGCACCACCAACTGCCCGCTCGCCGGCACCTTGCAGGTCGTCGGCAACGGCACCCTCTCCTCCGGCACCGTCCCCGGCCCGCGCCACATCTGGCTCCAGTCCACCCTCACGGGCACGGGCAACCTCACCGTCAACATGGGCAGCAACAACGTCCTCTACCTCAGCGCCAACGCCGGCGGCTACTCCGGCAACTGGAACCTCATCGGCAACCGCATCGAGGTCTGGAGCGGCACCCTCAACCCCTTCGGCTCCGGCAGCATCAATCTCACGGTGGACACCAACACGGTGACGTTCAACTCCACCAACGACCTGACCATTCCGAACTCCTTCACCGGCGCGGGCGGCCTTATCAAACTGGGCACCAACACCATCACCCTCTCGGGCAGCAGCAGCTACTCTGGCAGCCTGGTTGCCCGCGAGGGCACCCTCATTCTCACCGGTTCCGGCAACCAATCGTCCACCACCGTCAACAGCAACGCCATCCTCCGCGTCGCCAGCAGTTCCGCGCTCGGTTCCGGCCAGCTCACCATCGCGCCCAACAACGAGCTGACCGGCCGCCTCGAACTCTCCAACAACGTGACCGTCCAAACCTTGCAGCAACTCGTGGTGGCCATGCGCAACAACCCCACCCCCGCCATCGTCAACGTCAGCGGCAACAACACCATCGCCGACCAGGTCGCCATCCAGTCCGGCGGGGGCCAGCTTTACCTCGAAGCCGCCGGCGGCACCACGCTCAACCTCGCGGGCGGCGTGACCTCGATCGCCAGCGCCAACCGCAACTTCACGCTCCGGGGCGCGGGCAACGGCACGATCGCCGGCGACATTCTCAACGGGAGCGCCTCCGCCCTCACCCTCGCCAAGGACGGCACGGGCACCTGGGAACTCACCGGCGCGTTCAATGATTACACGGGCGAAACCATCGTCAGCAACGGCGTCCTCCGTGTCGGCGCGGGCAGTTCGCTCGGCAACACCTTCCGCATCTCCCTCGAAGAGCCGGGCCACCTCAACACCGCCCCCGCCGGCGGCGTGAATGTCACCGGCAAGACCCTGCGCGGGCGCGGCGCGGTGTCCGGCAACGTCACGACCGGCGCGGGAACCGTCATTGATGTCGGCTACACCGGCCAATACGGAAATCTTTACCTCAGCAACAACCTGACCCTCGGCGGCAACGACCTCATCCGGTTCGACCTCACCACCGAGACCAACGACATCCTCCACGTCTCCGGCTCGCTGACCCTGAACGGCACCACCACCAACTTCATCGCCCTGCCCGCGAGCTTCGTGGACAACGGCACCTACCGCCTCATCAACTACTCCGGCACCCTGCTGGGCGGCGGCTCCTTTGCGCTCGTCGCGCCGGTCTCGCGCCAGACGTTCACGCTCGACACCAGCACCCCCGGCCAGGTCAACCTCGTCGTCACCGGCAACCCCACCAACCTCGTCTGGTCCGGCGACAACAGCCTGAACTACTGGGACGTGGGCACCACCGCCAACTGGAACAACCAGACCGAGGTGTTCTACAACGCCGACAACGTGCGCTTTGACGACACCGGCTCCAACGTGCCGGACGTGTTCCTGCCGGTCGCCGTCACGGTCAGCTCCATGACGGTCAGCAACATCACCAAGGATTACACCGTCAGTGGCGACTTCGGCATCGGTTCGCCCGGCAGCCTGACCAAGCAGGGCGCGGGCAAGTTGACCCTGGCCAACTCGAACAACGCCTTCAGCGGCCCCATCAGCGTTCAGGCCGGCACGCTCCAGCTCGGCAACGGCGGGACCGCCGGCAGCCTGGGCAACGGACCGGTGACCCTCGCCAGCGGAACCACCCTGCAACACCTCAAGACCGATGCCGGCACCACGCTGAACGGCAACATCGGCGGCGCGGGCCAGGTCCGCGTGCTCGGCGGCACCCTGCAGTTGGCCGGGACCAACACCTTCACCGGCCCCGCCACGGTCGAGACCGGCGACATCACAATCCGCAACAACAGCGCCCTCGGTGATCCCGCCACCGGCACCACCGTGCTCCCCGGCGGCAGCGTGCGCGTCGCAAGCCTGGGCAACTGGGTCATCCCCGAGCCGGTGACCCTCGCCGGCATCGGCTACGACGCCTTCCCCGGCGCGCTGTATGTGAACACCGTCAGCAACCGCGTCACCTGGACCGGCCCGGTCACGCTCTCCAGCAACGCGATGATCCGCGTGGTCAACAACTACGCGCAGTTGACGCTCTCCAACAGCCTCACCGCCAGCCAGAAGCCGCTGGCCGTCCAGATCGAGGGCACCGGCACGCGCCTGGTCTTCGCCGGCGCGTTCAACATTGGCAACGCGGTCACCCTGACCAAGGGCGGCGCCGGCGACCTGGTCCTCGCGGGCGGCACCAACCTCGCCGGGGCCACCGAGTTCAACGGCGGCGGGGCGTTGGTCATCGCCACCCCCACCCCGCCCGACATCGGTGACATCACCATCAACAGCGGCAATCTGCTCCTCGGCGCGCAGGGCCTGAGTTCGTTCCCGCTCGGGCAGGTGAATCTGGTTCCGGCCGCGTCACGCGTGGTCTTCAATGCCACCAACGACTTCACCGTGAACTCCCGGATCGTGGGTGTCGGCGCGCTCATCAAGACCAATGACAACCTGGTCACCATCACCTCGAGCAACACCTTCACCGGCGGCATCACCACCGGCAACGGCACGCCCAGCGGCATCGGCACCAGCGGCGGCCGCCTCCGCCTCGAGCACGATTGGGCCTTGGGCGACACCAACACCGCCAAAGTCATCTCCCTCATCCGCGCCGAGCTGCAGCTTGTGGGCAACCGCACCCTCCCGGCCACCTTCACCTGCGAACTCAGCGGCGGCTCGTTCATCACCACCTCCGGCGCGGGCCTCATCCCCATTCGCAGCCTCAGCGGCAACAACGTCGTCCACGGCCCCATCCGCCTCATCGGCGGCGCGGGGGACTCGGAAATCTCGGTGGACAGCGGCACGCTGACCCTGAACGGCGAAATCACGGATAACGCCACGTCCATCCGTCGGCTGTATCTCGCCGGCGCGGGCACCGGCATCGTCAATGGCGCCATCGTCAACGGCCCGTTTGGCGTGGCCCTCACCAAGTGGGGCAGCGGCACCTGGACCCTCAACAACACCGCCAGCTACACCGGCACCACGCTCGTTCACGGCGGCACACTCGTGCTGGGAGCCGCAGCGGCTCCGACTAATTCATCGCTCGTCGAACTCCGCAGCAACGCCGTCCTCAACGTCACCGCGCTCGTCGGCGGCCTGAACCTGTCCGCCGCGCAGACCCTGCAGGGCGCGGGCACCATCCAGGGCAACGTCACCGCCAACGGTCCGTTGGTGCCCGGCGTCAACGGCATTGGCACGCTCAACGTCACCGGCACCGCCACCCTCGCGGGCACCAGCACCTTCGAGCTCAACCGCAGCCTCTCGCCCAACGCCGACCTCCTGGCGGCGGCGGCCGTGGTTTGCGGCGGCAACCTCGTGGTGACCAACATCGGCGCCAACCTCCAGGGCGGCGAACAGTTCAATCTGTTCGATGGCGCGATCAGCGGCACGTTCGCCTCCGTCACACTCCCGCCGCTGAGTTACAATACCAACCTGACCTGGGACACCAGCGCGCTCTACACCACCGGCATCCTCAAGGTCGCCGGCGGCGTGGCCACGCCGCCCACCCTCACCGGCCCGGCCCTCAGCGGCACCAACCTGGTCTTCAGCGCCAGCACGGAGTCCGGCTTCAACTACATCCTCGAGTCCACGCCGGTTCTGAATCCGGCCACCTGGACCGGCCGGCAAACCAACGCGGGCGGCGGCACGCTGAACTTCACCATCCCGGTCGTCAGAACCAACCGGACCGAGTTCTTCCGCCTCCGCGTCCAGTGATCCGCCCGGCTTGCGGCGCAACGTCCGCCGCCCCACACCGGCGCCGTCCTCCGGGACGGCGCCGGTTTTTTTTCTGTGCGGGAAGAGGGACCCGTGGTCCCGCCCGGCGGCGGGACTGGCTCCCGGCATGGGCTTCGGCCGGGCATGGTCCCGGGGGGCCGCCGCCTTACCGGGTCCGGTAATACTTCTCGGTGTATTCCTTCACCATGCGGTGCGTGTTGAACACCGGCGCGAGCGTGACCATGGCGCGGCGGATGCGCTGAATCCACTGGCGCGGGATGCCCTGCGCGTCGCGCTGGTAAAACAGCGGGATGACCTCGTTGGCGAGCGCGTTGTAGAGGTTCTCCGAGTCAATCCGGTCCTGCTCCTCGATCGAGGCGGGGTGCGAATCATCGCCAATGGCGAAGCCGTTGGCGCCGTCGTAGCCCTCACGCCACCAGCCGTCCAGGATGCTGAGGTTCAGGCAGCCGTGGCAGACGGCCTTCATGCCGCTGGTGCCGGAGGCCTCGAGCGGACGGCGGGGGTTGTTCAGCCAGACGTCGCAGCCGGACACCATCTGCCGGGCGACGTGCATGTCATAGTTTTCCAGAAAGACCAGGTGCCCCTTCAGCTCGGTGTGCTTGCTCAGGTGGATGATGTGCTGGATGAAGCGCTTGCCCTCGTCATCGCGCGGGTGCGCCTTGCCGGCGAAGACGAACTGCACCGGGCGGGCCTTGTCGTGGCAGAGGCGGACGATGTTCTCGAACTGCTGGAAGATCAGCGGGGCGCGTTTGTAGGTGGCGAAGCGCCGGGCAAAACCGATGGTCAGGGCGTCGGGGTTCAGCAGGTGGTCGAAAATGATGAAGTTTTCCGGGCGGAACGACTGGTTCTGCAGCAGCAGTCGGCGGCGGCTGAACTCGATGAGTTCGCGGCGCAACTGGTAGCGCAGCGCCCAGATCTCCTCGTCGCTGATGAACTCGGGATTGGCGATTTCCCGCCAGAACTCGGGGGAGTCAATCGTCTCGTCCCAGTGCGCCGAGGCGGTCTTGCTCCAAAAGCGGGTGTCGCCCTTGTGCGGCGCGGCGGGCGGCGCGAATTCCTCCCAGTGCCCGCGCAGCTTCCGCCGCCAGAACGCGCGCACCGTGCCCTTCATCCAGCCGAGCATGTGAATGCCGTTGGTGACATGCCCGATGGGCACGTCCTGCTCCGGCTTGCCGGGGTAAAGGGCCTGCCACATGTGCCGGCTCACCTCGCCATGCAGTTCGCTGACGCCGTTGGCGGCGCGGGACAGCTTGAGCGCCAGCACCGTCATGCAGAACGGCTCCTTGTGGTCGTGCGGACGCACGCGCCCGAGGGCCAGCAGCTTCTCCAGCGAAATGTGCAGGCGGGCGCGGAACCGGTGCAGGGCGTATTCGAACATCTCGGCCGTGAAGCGGTCGTGCCCCGCCTCCACCGGCGTGTGCGTGGTGAACAGGCATTCCTGGCGCGTCGCCGCGCAGGCGTCCTCGAACGTTTTGCCGGCCGCCATCTTTTCGCGGATCAGTTCCAGCGTGAGGAACGCCGCGTGCCCCTCGTTCATGTGGAAGGTCGAGGGCGCAAGGCCCAGACGGCGGAGCAGCTTCACCCCCCCCATGCCCAGCAGCACCTCCTGCATGATGCGCGTGGTGCTGTCGCCGCCATAAACCCGCCGGGTCAGGTCGCGGAAATGCTGCTCGTTCTCCGGGCGGTCGGCGTCCAGCAGATAGATCGGCACCCGCCCCACGTTCACGCGCCAGACCTGGAAAAACACCTCGGCCATGTTGATGTCCACCGACAGCACGATGGGCTGCCCGCGCTCATCGAGCACCGGCTCCATCGGCAGGTTGGCCGGGTTCAACATGCTGTAGAACTCGGTCTGCCAGTTGTTGTGGTCAATCGCCTGCTGGAAGTAGCCCTCGCGGTAAAACAGGCTGATGCCCACGAAGCCCAGGCCGAGATCGGAGGCCGATTTCGCGTGGTCGCCCGCCAGCACACCCAGACCGCCGGCGGCGATGGGGAGGGTCTCATGGAAACCGAATTCCGCCGAGAAGTAGGCCACCGGATGCTTCTGCAGTTCCGGGCACGCCCCCGCCGCCCAGGTGTCCTTCTCCCCGAGGTAACGCTGGAATTTGTCCACCACCGCGCGCACGCGGTCGGCGAAATCGTGGTTCTGCAGCCGGACGCGCAGCTCGTAATCGGAAACCTCGTGCAGCACAGCCACCGCGTTGTGGAACATGTTCTGCCAGCCGCGCGGGGAGAGTTCCTGGAACACGTCCTGCGCCTGCTGGTCCCAGGTCCACCACAAATTGCGGGCCATGCGGTTCAGGCCGGCCACCAGTTCATCCACTTCCCCGGCCGTCAGCGGAGTTTTTGCCATCGGTTTCGCCATAGTCAGTCGTCTTTCAGCAATTTGCCTGCCTCCCCGGGCGGGAGGGACGCCGACGCTAGATTTTGGGGGCCAACCCGGCAAACAAAAAACCCCCCGCACTTTGATGCGGGGCGGAATGGGCCGCCGACCGGCGACGATTCGCCACGCCCGGCCCGGTTGGGCGTGGCGCAACCTCAAAGCCCCCGGCGAACCGACCGCCGGACGCGATGGTGCCGGATTGGGCGGTCGGGATTCCAGTATTCCTCCGGCGTCACGACCGTCCGCCGCCCCAGCGCCGCGTTTCCAGTCGCAGTGCCCCCGAAGGAGGGAGGCCGTGCGGGATTTCCGGCGGACTGGTCAATTCGCAACATCGGTCCGGCGGTGGCGGGGGGCAGGCCCGCAGGCTGAACGGGCCGTCTTTGGCGGGCCGTTGCCCTGATTTTTCAGGGGCAAGGGAGGCTGGCACCGGACTTGCACAGGGCCGGAGCGCGTGTTGCAAACCCCACGCGATCACCCGCCGCACCTGGGCGGTGGCAGACACACCAATGACATGAAAAAAATCGAAGCCATCATCAAACCCTTCAAGTTGGAGGAAGTCAAAGACGCCCTCGGCGAAGTCGGGGTCACCGGCATGACGGTGACCGAAGTCAAGGGCTTTGGCCGGCAGAAGGGCCACACGGAAATCTATCGCGGCAGCGAATACACCGTGGACTTTCTCCCGAAAATCAAACTCGAGCTCGTGGTGCCCGACGGCGACGCCGCCGGCGCCGTCGCAGCCATCGTGAAGGCCGCCAAGACCGGCAAGATCGGGGACGGCAAGGTCTTCGTCTCGCCGGTCGAGGACGCCGTCCGCATCCGCACCGAGGAGAAAGGCGAGGCAGCCGTTTGAGCCGCTTTCCACCCCATTCACAACCCACACAAGAAGCACACGACATGAAATCATTCCTACCCTTGACCCTGGCCTTGAGCTTGTTTGCCGTTCCGGTGTTGCCGCTGCCGGCGCAGGACGCCGCCCCGGCGGCGGAGGCGATGGCCGCCGTGGCCGAAGCCGCCGCCGACGCCCCGAAATATGAGAGCCTGGAGAAGTTCGCCGAGTCGCCGGGTTACGCGGTCTTCACCGCGAACAACCTCTGGATGATGCTGGCGACGGCGCTGGTGTTCATCATGCACCTCGGGTTCGCCACCGTGGAGACCGGCCTGACCCGCGCCAAGAACACGGTCAACATCCTGTTCAAAAACACCCTCATCCCCTGCATCGGCCTGCTGACCTACGCGGTGGTGGGCTTCAACCTGATGTATCCGGGCGTCGAGGGCGGCTGGTTCGTGTGGCCCAAGTTCGGCGTCGGCATCGGCGGCAACGACGTGGCCAACCTGACGGACGCCTACAACGCGGGTTACACCTATTGGACCGACTTCCTGTTCCAGGGCATGTTCGCGGCGACGGCGGCGACCATCGTCTCCGGCGCGGTGGCCGAGCGCATCAAGCTCTCCTCGTTCCTGGTGTTCTCCACGGTCTTCGTGGCCATTTCCTACCCCATCACCGGTTACTGGAAGTGGGGCACGGGCTGGTTGAACGCGCTCGAGACGCCGTTCTATGACTTCGCCGGCTCGACGCTCGTTCACTCCGTCGGCGGCTGGGGCGCGCTCGCGGGCGCGATCATCCTCGGGCCGCGGCTGGGCAAGTTCACCAAGACGGGCAAGGTGATTCCGATTCCGGGTCACAGCATGCCGCTGGCGACCATCGGCGTGTTCCTGCTCTGGCTCGGCTGGTTCGGGTTCAACGGCGGCTCCGTGCTGTCGGCCAACCCCGGCGCCACCTCGCTCACGCTGGTGACCACCTGCCTCGCGGCGGCGGCGGGCGCGGTGGGCGCGATGGTGACCGCGTGGTCGCTGCTCAAGAAACCCGACCTTTCGATGGTGTTGAACGGCGTGCTCGCCGGTCTCGTGGGCATCACCGCGGGCGCCGACCAGATGGCGGCGGGCACCGCGGTCGTCATCGGCCTGATTGCCGGCGTGCTGGTGGTGCTGTCGGTCATTTTCTTCGACAAGATCAAAATTGACGACCCGGTGGGCGCGATTTCGGTCCATCTGGTGTGCGGCATCTGGGGCACGCTGGCCGTCGGCCTGTTCGGCAACCTCGCGGGCGGCAAACAGTTCGTGTCCCAGTTGATCGGCGTCGCGGCCATCGGCGCGTTCACGTTCGTCTTCGCCTTCGTGCTGTTCCTCCTCATCAAGGCGGTGATGGGGCTGCGCGTCAGCGAGGAGGAGGAAGTGGGCGGCCTCGACATCGGCGAACACGGCAACGAAGCTTATCCCAACTTCCAGCCGATGAACGAGCGCTGAGTCTTTGGAGGTGGAGGGGAACCGGGGAAAAACAACGGGCCGCCGGCTTCGCGAGAGGTCGGCGGCCCGGCTGTTTCAATCCGGGCGGGTTGCGCAAAAATCCGCAACCGGCGGCGGGCGGAGATTCCGGGAACGGGCCGGTTCCCCTGATTTTATTGGCGTTTTCCGGCGGACGGCGGGCTGGCATCGCCGCTGCTTAGGGCGCGACGCCGTTTCCGGGAAGTCCCTGCGCTGGCCAGGCCGCCAGCCGCAGTGTGCGCCGCGTCGGCGCGGGCAACCCCACGAGACCCGGACCCGGCCACACGAACCCCATGAAGAAAATCGAAGCGATCATCAAACCATTCAAACTCGAGGAAGTGAAGGACGCCCTCGGCGAAGTCGGGGTCACCGGCATGACGGTGACCGAAGTCAAGGGCTTCGGCCGGCAGAAGGGCCACACGGAAATCTATCGCGGCAGCGAATACACCGTGGACTTCCTCCCCAAGATCAAACTCGAACTCGTCATCGCCGATGACGCGGTGAACGCCGCCGTGGCGGCCATCGTGAAAGCCGCCAAGACCGGCAAGATCGGCGACGGCAAGGTCTTCGTCTCGCCCGTCGAGGACGCCGTCCGCATCCGCACCGAGGAGAAAGGCGACGCGGCCGTCTGACGTTTGCCGACCAGAAACCCCACGACCAGGAAAACCATGAAAAAGCTCATTCTCCTTCTGACCCTGTTCGGCCTCCTTTCGGCGGGGCTGCCGGTCCTCGCGGAAACCACCGGCGACGTCGCCACGGCGGTGGCCGCGGCCCCCGAAGCGGCGGCGGAGGCGGCACCGACCCTCGACGCGGGCAACACCGCGTGGATGATCACCGCCACCGTGCTGGTGTTGTTCATGACGCTGCCCGGCCTGGCATTGTTCTACGGCGGGCTGGTGCGTTCCAAGAACGTGCTCACCGTGCTGGTGCAATGCTTCGCGCTGGCCGCCATCATCACCGTGCTGTGGGTGGTCTTCGGCTACAGCGTGGCCTTCGACACCACCGGCATGCAGGAGGGCGTGAAGAACTGGCATTCGTTTTTCGGCGGCCTGGGCAAGGCCTTCCTGAAGGGGCTGACGCCCGACTCGCTCCAGGGCAGCATCCCCGAGGCGGTGTTCGTCACCTTCCAGTTGACCTTTGCCATCATCACTCCGGCGCTGATCGTCGGCGCGTTTGCCGAGCGCATGAAGTTCTCCGCCATGCTGATCTTCACGCTGGTCTGGTTCACCCTGTCCTACCTGCCCGTCTGCCACATGGCGTGGTCGGGGCCGGGGGCGCTCTTCGCCGACTGGGGCGTGCTGGATTTCGCGGGCGGCACCGTCGTCCACATCAACGCCGGCATCGCGGGTCTGGTGGCCTGCCTGATGGTGGGCAAGCGCAAGGGCTTCGGCAAGGAACCGCTGCCCCCGCACAATGTGCCCATGACCGTCATTGGCGCCTCAATGCTGTGGGTGGGCTGGTTCGGCTTCAACGCCGGCAGCGCGCTCGCCGCCGACGGCATCGCCGGCATGGCGATGCTGACCACGCAAATCGCCACGGGCACCGCCGCGGCCACCTGGATGTTCTGTGAATGGGTCCGCAGCGGCAAACCGACCGCGGTCGGGCTGGCCACCGGCGCGGTGGCCGGCCTGGTGGCCATCACGCCGGCCTCCGGCGTGGCCGGCCCGATGGGCGCGCTGCTCATCGGCTTCGCCTCGGCCTTGCTCTGCTACATCGCCGCAACCTCGATCAAGCGCGCGTTCGGTTATGACGACAGCCTGGACGTCTTCGGCGTGCATGGCGTGGGCGGCATCGTGGGCGCCGTGCTGACCGGCGTGGTCGCGAGCGCCGCGCTCGGGGGCGCATCCCCGGAAGGTTACACGATGCGCGGCCAGGTCTGGACGCAGATTCAAAGCGTGCTGGTCACCATCGTCTGGAGCGGCGTGGTGTCCGTCATCGCATTGACCCTGGCCAGGGCGCTCGTCGGCCTGCGCGTCAGCGAGGAAGTCGAACACGCCGGCCTCGACCTCGCCGAACACAGCGAGGAGGCCTACCACGAGGCCCGCTGAGATTTGTGGGGAAACACCTGCCGCGTCGGCCAGGCAACTGGCCGGCGCGGTTTCGTTCCCGGGCCTGCCGCTGGATGGATCCCGAAACCGGATGGGGGGCGGCCGGGCGGACCGGGCCGCGGACGCTTCGGCGTTCGGATTTGGCGTTGGCCATTGCCTGTTGACCCCCTCGCGTTGCGGGAGCTTGGGCGTTGCCGGTGGGATGTTCCCATCGCCGGGCGCATCTCAGTTTATTGCAGGCGGTGGCGGCAGGCATCCTGCCTGCCGTAGAGGGCGGCATCCTTGCCGCCCGGAATGAGCGTGGCTCCGGGCGGGCGACATGAACTTGCCGAGCGCCCCGTGCGGGCGGGCGTTGCTTTCCGCCGGGCTGGGAAGCCCGGCTCCACGTCAGCCAAGGATTGCCGACGCTACCACCGCACACATATGAAACGGACTTGCAAGAAAGTGAGATGCGCCCCCCATCGCCCGCTTTCCGCTCCAGGGTTGTCATCAGGGGGGTTGCGGCTACTTTGGCGCGCATGAAATGGCCGCTCCTTGCCACCCTCGGCCTCGCGCTCGCCAGCCCGGCGGCCATCGCCGCCGTGCCGCCCGCCGAGGACTGGCTGCCCGAGGACACCCTGGGCTTCATCACCGCCCCCGACGCCCGGCGTCTGCGCGCGGCGGGCGGCGCGCTGCCCTGGTTCCGGCTCTGGCAGGACGAAGCCCTGCGGCCCGTGCGGGAAAATTTTGTCGGCCAGTTCAGGGAGAATTTGGGGCGGCCGCTCGAACGGGACCTCGGCGTGAACCTGGCCGCCCTCGCCGGTTTGGCGCAGGGACAGGTGACGCTGGCGCTGCTGCCCAACGGCTGGCCGGCGGATCGGGCCGCCCGGCCCGGCGCGCTGCTGCTCGTGGACACCCGCGACCGCGCGCCAGAGGCCGAAAAGGCCATCGCCGCGTTCCGCCAGCGATGGAGGGACGCCGGACGCGGTCTGCACACCGAACGGGTGCGTGGCGTCGAGTTCGTTGTGGCGACGGTCGGCGCGAATGACGTGCCCGGCAGCCTGAAGCGGCTGCTGCCCGGACGGGCCGACGCGCGGGAACCGGCCGGGCAAAGCGATCCCCCCGCCGCCGGGCCGCGCACCCTCTGGCTCGGCATGCACGGCGCCTTGCTGTTGCTGGCCGGCGAACGGCCAACCCTCGATCGCGTCCTCGCGCGGCTCGGGGAAAGCGGCGGCGGACTGGGCGAACTGCCGGCCTTCCGCCGGACACGCGAAGAATGCCTCCGCGCGGCGGACCTGTTTGGCTGGTTCAACACCCAGGCCCTCCGGGACGTTTGGCCGGCGGTCCCGGCCCGACCCGCGACCGCGCCGGACGACGCCGCCGAACCATCCGCCGCCCTCCACCCCGGGCGGTTGCTTGAAGCTGCGGGCCTGGGCGGCGTGCGCGCGGCGGCGTTTTCCCTCCAAGCCGCGCCGGGGGGAACGCTCGCGCAATTTCATCTCGCCGCGCCCGAGGCGGAGCGGCGGGGCCTCCTGCGGTTGTGGGTCGCCCCCACCAACGCTGAAACGCTGCCGCCGCCCTTCGTCCCGGCGGACGCCATCCAGTTCACCCGCTGGCGCCTCGACGGACCGAAGGCCTGGGCCACGCTCACCAACACCGCCAACGCCATCACCCCCGCCCTCCTGAGCACGGCGGACTGGATTCTAAACACCGCCGAGGAAGCCGGCCAACTGGCCAACCCCCGATTCAATCTCCGCCGGCAGCTCCTGGACAATCTGGGCGACGACGTCGTCCTGTTCCAACGGCCGCCGCGCGACGAAACCGCGGCCGCCCCGGCCAGCCCGCCGCAACTGCTCCTCGTCGGCTCGCCCAGGCCGGAGGAAATGGCGGACGCGCTCAAGGTGGTGCTCGGCGCGCTGGCCGGCGGTCCCGCGCCCCGCGAACGTGAATTCCTCGGGCGGAAGATTCACACCGTCAGCCCGCTGGCGGGCGCGCAACCCGGACCGACGCCCCCGCCCCTCCGCGCGTTGCATGTCAGTGCCAGCCACACGCACGCGCTCGTGGCCAACGACGCCGGCATCCTCGAGGATTATCTGCGCGCCGCCGGGACGCCGCCCCCGCTGCGCGACGCGCCCGGCCTGGCCGAAGCGTGGCAACAGGTCATTCGGCCCGGTGCGGCGCTCGTCGGCTACCGCAACCGCCGCGAGGAACAGCGCGCCGCGTTCGCCCGCTGGAAACTCCGCGCCGATGACGAAGCCACACCGGCCCCCAGCGGGATGACGCCCGTCACTGAATCGCTGGGCCTGGCCGCTCCCGAGGAATCACTGCTGCAATGGATGGACACAAAACAACTGCCGCCCTTTGCCGCCGTCGAAAAATACTTCCACTTCACCGTCTTCGCCGGCGCCGCGACGGCGGACGGCCTGACGTTCCGCATCTTTGCGCCGACGCCGCCGGGATTGCCGGCGGCACAGTAGCGCCGGTCGGTCCCGCCCGGGCCGGTCGGCGGCTTTTTCGCCCTCACCCGCCACAAAATGCGGATGGCGCGGCGGACGCGTTTCTGGCTTGCTCCCGGCATGTCCCTCCTCCACCTGCTCCTCCTGCTGGGAAGCGTTGCGGCGGCGGCCGCCGTCGAGGCGCGTCCGCCCAACATCATCCTCATCTACGCCGATGACATCGGTTACGGCGACCTCGGCTGTTACGGCGCGACCGCCGTGAAGACGCCGAACGTGGACCGGCTGGCCCGCGAGGGGTTGCGCTTCACCAGCGGTTACTCTGTTTCCGCCACCTGCACGCCGTCGCGCTACTCGCTGTTGACCGGCGAATACGCCTTCCGCAAACCCGGCACCGGCGTGCTGCCGGGCGACGCGGCCATGATCATCGAACCGGGCCGGCCCACGCTCGCCTCAATCTTGCGGGACGCGGGTTACGCGACGGCGGTGGTCGGGAAATGGCATCTCGGTCTGGGCGCGGCCGGCGCGGCCCTGGATTGGAACCGGCCCGTCACCCCCGGGCCGCGCGAGGCCGGGTTTGATTACTCGTTCATCATGGCCGCCACCGGCGACCGCGTGCCGTGCGTGTATCTGGAAAACCAGCGCGTCGTCGGCCTCGAGCCGGCGGACCCCCTCCGCGTGAACTATCGCGAGCCGTTCCCCGGCGAACCGACCGCCATGACCAACCGCGCGGCCCTCAAACAAAACTGGAGCCACGGCCACAACATGGCGGTCGTGAACGGCATCGGGCGCATCGGCTATTTCACCGGCGGCACCAATGCCCTCTGGCGGGACGAGGACATGGCGGACGAGTTCGTCCGCCGGGCGCTGGCCTTCATCGAACGCGCGCAGGCCGGACCGTTCTTCCTCTTCTTTGCCACCCACGACATTCATGCCCCGCGGGTGCCGCACGAACGGTTCGCGGGTGCCACCCCGATGGGCCCCCGCGGTGACGCGCTGGCGCAGTTCGACTGGTGCGTCGGCGAAATCCTTCGCATACTCGACGCCCTCAAGCTGGCGGACCACACGCTCATTCTGCTCACCAGCGACAACGGCCCGGTGCTGGACGACGGCTACCAGGACGACGCCGGCGAGAAAGTGGGCAACCATCGCCCGGCGGGACCGTGGCGCGGCGGCAAATACAGTCTGTTCGAAGGCGGCACGCGGATGCCTTTCCTCGTCCGCTGGCCGGCCCGCGTGAAGCCGGGAGTGAGCGACGCGCTCATCAGCCAGGTGGATTTGCCCGCCACGTTGGCGGCGCTGGCGGGCCGGAAGCCCGACGCCCGGACCATGCCCGACAGCCTGAACGTGCTGCCCGCGTTGCTGGGCGAGTCCAACACGGGCCGCGATCACATCGTGCAACACTCGGGCCGACTCGCGTTGCGCGTGGGCGACTGGAAATACATCCCGCCCGGCCCGGTGCGCGACACGCTGGACGCTTCCCAAGCCGTGGTGGCCCGGTTTCCGGAAGGTGCCTTGTTCCATCTCGCCGCCGACCCGGGCGAAACGAACAACCTCATTGGCCAGCAACCGGAAAAAGCCAGGGAACTCGCCGCCCGCCTCGAAACGATCCGGTCAGGCGGCCCCTCTGCGGTGCCCGCGACGGCCAAGTGACCGTGGAAAGAGCAGTGGCAACCCCCAACACCCGGAGGGACACCAAATACTGGCCGCTCGGCGAAGGACCCCTCCCCCCGAACCCGGTAGTGGGACAGGCATCCTGCCTGTCCGGTGGCACCGCCAAACTCGCGCTGGACTCACACCCAATGGACGCCTCACCAGACAGGCGGGACGCCTGTCCCACTACGGCGTCGGCGCTGCGGTTCGGGGGTTCAAAGCGCGAACTGTCGGTTGGGAAAATTCTCACCCCGAATTCCGAAGCTGGCAGCGTCAGGCACGCTGGCTGACGTCGAGAGCGGCATCCCGGACGCCCGGAAACGCGCCCGAACGACTGCCCCCCCCGGCGTGGAGTCTTTGACCGCAGGAAGTCCGAAGTTTTTTCCGCCGGGTTGGGAAGCCCGATGCCACGGCCGGCAAGGAGGCCCGCCGCCACTCTGCTGCCTCGCCTCCGGACGGCCATTTCGATTTCGCAGTTCGGCCTCGATTTGCGGCTGCACACTCGCGCCCCCGCCCCCGCCCCTTTCAACCGGTGCTTCCGGGAAATTCGTGCTTTTTCCACCGCCGTTTCAAGAAGGAACCGGAATCGGCGCGGCAACTGCCAAACCCCGTTGTGGACGAAAGCTGTGCCCGGACTTTCGTGTCTCCGCCCTTCGCCACCGGCGGCCATCAGCCCCGCGTGCGCATCCCGAGGACCGGCCTCATCCGGCGGGTGGAGATATGGCCGGGGCCGCCGCCCCGGGCAACCTGGCGACCCCGTGCTTGCGGGGTCACGCAACCCGGCCTCGGGCCGGCCAATGACAGCGGCCGGCCAGGCCTCGCCCCGGGCGGACACCTGTTGGCGCCACTGCCCAACCCGGACGGCAAACTGTCTCCGCTTGGGACAGCCGCTGGCACGAAGGAATTCTCACCGCCAAAGCCTGGCTTGGGAATGTCGCAATCCTGCGAGGCGGACCCCGCGGCTGGAACAGGGCTTGCTTGGAACGACACGGTTGTCAGCACGACCGCAAGCCAGGGGTCGGCGGCAGAACATTCCAAGACGCTATGCCCTCGTTCACTTACGTTGCCCGCGAGTCGGCCACCGGCCGGGAAATCCGCAGCACCCTTGAGGCGGCCACCGAACAGGCGGCCATTTCCGCGCTGCTCAACCGAAACCTGCTGGTCGTCTCCATCCAGGAGAAGGTCGGCAAGAAAGGCCGCACCAGCGGCGGCAAGGTGGCCCTGCAGGACCTGGTCGTCTTCACGCGCCAGCTCGCCACGATGATTGATGCCGGCCTGGCAATGGTCCAATGCCTCCAGGCGCTCGCCGACCAGACCCAGAACAAGGTCATGCGCGACGTGATCAAGGACGTCTGCACGCGTGTCGAGGGCGGCGACAGTTTCTCCGAGGCGCTGGGCAAGCACCCGAAGGTGTTCAACCGGCTTTACGTCAGCATGGTTTCCGCCGGGGAAAAGGGCGGCCTGCTCGCGGAGATTCTCGCCCGCCTCGCCACCTATCTCGAAAACACGGCCAAGCTCCAGCGCAAGGTGAAGTCCGCGCTGATGTATCCCACCATCGTCACCATCGTCGCCATTGGCATCACCATCTTCCTGCTCGTGAAGGTCATCCCGGTCTTTGGCGAGGTCTATGACGGCTTCGGCGCCAAACTGCCCGGCCCCACCCAGGCGCTCATCAACCTCAGCCATTTTGTGAAAGCCTGGTGGTATGTGATGGCCCTGGTGGCGGGCGCCGTCGTCTATGGCTGGCTCTATTTCATCAAGACCCCGGCGGGCCGCGCCGTCTGGGACACCCGCCGCATCAAGCTCCCCATCTTCGGCCCGATCGCGCACAAAATCTGCCTCGCCCGCTTCGCCCGCACCCTCTCCTCCCTGGTCCGCAGCGGCGTGCCCATCCTCGAGGTGCTCC